>ENA-OSAE01000319-OSAE01000319.1-marine-sediment-metagenome-genome-assembly--contig:-NODE-319-length-25114-cov-24.460992_pt1 | contig 25114 bp, 21 predicted proteins | sample MGYA00237870_ERZ529317 | MGnify/ENA primary metagenome ERZ529317 (study PRJEB26369, sample SAMN03142812) | marine sediment metagenome | biome: marine; feature: borehole; material: sediment... | reverse complement strand
TTCTGGGTGCCTGCTCGATCCGGCGGGCAAATTCCTGGAACTGTTCCAGGTAACCCGGCAGGGCTTCCGCCAGGCGGTTGAGCTCCCGGATCAAGTCCGGTAAAAGAAAAAAGATAACTACAGCCACCACCGCCCCCAGGATGCCGTACAGGACAAGGATCGACAAAACCCGGGGAACACCCTTCCTGGCCATGAGTTCAACCGGTGGTTCAAGGACATAGGCAACCACTACCGCCAGGATGAAAGGTGGTAGAATGGCGCGTACCCGGTAGAGAAAGAAGAGGCTGACGGCAGCTACGAAAACCAGAAAAAAAACCCGGAAAGCCTTTGTTTGCCTCGGAACCCTGCCCACGTTACAGCCCCCTGCCGGTATTATTTCGCCGACCTGAGTTTTTCATTAGACTTACCAACCAGACCAGAATGGAACCACAAGACAAGCCGGAGTCAACCGACCCCGGCCTGGAGAAGCCATCCAAATCGTCCCGGCAATCTTGGTCTCCGGCTATTTTTTCCAACGCTCGACCACCCTGCCGACATCCTGGCGGCGGCGCCTGATGAATTCCCCGGCCTTCTCCTGAACCCGGTTCCTGGCTTGCATGAGGGTTTCCCTGGTTTCGGGCTTCAACCGGGCAACGAAAAAAAGCCCCATGACCATCCCCAGCAGCCCACCGGTAAGGAGGCCGTCAAGAAAACCTTTTCTGGCCACTAAATCCTACCTCCTCTCGGCATCATCAGGTGTAAAGGGCGTTGTAGGCGATATCCTCATCAGTCAGGGAAACCAGCCCACCTTCGTCATCCAGCCGGTAGAGATGTACCCCGTCCCTGGTATGGGTAAACTCAATACAGCAATCCCAGCAGTAAAACTGGTTTGTTCCGACCTTTCCTACCGACCGGCTTGAACACAACGGACACAGCACCTGTAATACCCCCTTAACATGGAACCAAAGTTAGACCAGAAGCCGTTACGCCAAATCCGTGAAGGACCCGCCCGAGACCCCAAGGATCTCAGGGCCCTTCAAGTCGTGGTGCACGCAGGATCACCGCGTCTTGGCCAGGCTGGATCACGACCTGGGGCGGGAGGGTATCTTTGCCTTCCATCACGTCCTCAAGGAGCCCACCGGACACCTCGTAGCCTGTAACCTGGCCTGTCCTGACATCAAAAAAGACATCTGCCAGGACCCCAATGTCATCCCCTTCCTCGGTCAGGATCCTCTGTCCGAAGATCTCCTCCTGTTTTTTTACGAGTTCCGCCACCTGCTGGTGGGACCCGAGAGGCTTGATCACGGAGGCATCACGGCAGGTAACAATGTCATCCCCCATGGACCGGACGTCCGCCAGGGGTAGAAAGGAGCGTTTGGGCCAGATACCCCCGGACTCAACCACCAACCCGGTTACCCGGCGCTGGTCCCAGTCAACCACCAGGTCACAAACCCGGGCCACTTCCCGCCCATCTTTAAGCTCAAAAACAGCGTGACCGATAACATCAGCCCGTTTAACGCGGTTGGTACCCACACGAAACCCCCTTTCGCCCCCATTTTTCTCCGTGCCGTTTTTCCCCGGTCTCTTCACCTTTTCCCATTTTCTCACGGAAAGGAGGGAGACTTGTTGAAACCGGGCCCACTAGTTGGTTTAGTATTTTCCGTCCGGAACAAAAAAATGCGTGCCGCCCAGGCACGCCTTCTCACTTCCTGTAGGTGTATCAAGTTCATGTCTCACCACGACAGCTAATTTTTTTTCACGGTTAGAGTCTTTCCCGGATAATCCCACCTCCAAGCACCAGGTCCCCTTCATAAAAAACTACGGATTGGCCCGGTGTTACCGCACGTTGTGGCTCATCGAAAAGAACCTTGACCAGTTCCTCACCATTTTCGCCACCCGCCGGTACAATCCGGGCGGGAACCGCCGGAGCACGGTACCGGATCTGGGCTTGGACCCTTTTTTCCCCGTTGAGCCTTTCGAAAGGGATGAAGTTAACCTCCGCGGCGTAGAGACCCCGAGAATATACTTCTTCCTTGGTCCCAACCACAATCACGTTTTCGTCCGCCTTGATGTCCACAACGTAAACAGGCTCACCCATACTCAGGCCCAAACCCCGGCGCTGCCCGATGGTATAGAAAGGGATCCCGCGGTGCCTGCCCACCACTTCTCCGCTGGTATTCAGGATCGGGCCCGGTTCTATTTTGTCGGGAATAAATTCCCTGAGGAAGCTGTGGTAATCATCACCGGTAACAAAGCAGATCTCCTGGCTTTCAGGCTTCTCAGCCACCACCAGGCCCAGCTTGCCGGCCCGGGCCCGAACCTCTTTCTTGGTATACGGACCTAGGGGGAAAAGGGTATGGGCCAGCTGGTCTTGGGTCAAACCGTAGAGGGCATAGCTCTGGTCCTTTTCCGGGTCAAGGCCGCGGTAAAGCAGGTAACGACCAAGTGAAGGGTCATAATCAATCCTGGCGTAATGGCCGGTAGCCACGTACTTAGCCCCCAGGCCAAGGGCCTTACGCAGAAGGGCACCCCATTTCACGTAAAAGTTGCAGGCAATGCAGGGGTTTGGAGTCTTCCCGCGCGCGTACTCTTCGATAAAGTAGTCGATTACCCTTTCTTTGAAAACCCCGCCAAAATTCATGACATAATAGGGGATACCGATCCGGTCGGCCACCTTTCGGGCATCCTCTACAGCAGCCAGGGAGCAGCACCCTCCACGCCTAACTTCCTCTTCAGGTGCCAGCCGGGGCCAAATCTGCATGGTTACCCCGATCACATCGTATCCCTTCTCCTTCAAGAGAGCAGCAGCCACCGAGCTGTCAACCCCCCCGCTCATGGCTACTACCACCCGCACGGCCTGGGCCATAGGCAACACCTACCGTGTTGTTTCCGGCTTCACAGATTGCGCGTTCCGGCGCTGGTAATCTTCGATGGCCTTATGGAGGGCATCAGCCGCCAGGTTGGAACAGTGCATCTTCTGGGGAGGTAGCCCGTCCAGGGCTTCAGCTACCCGCCGGTTAGTAATCTTTAAGGCCTCCTCAATAGTCTTCCCTTTAACCATTTCGGTCACCATGCTGCTGGTTGCGATGGCGGCCCCGCAGCCGAAGGTCTTGAACTTGATGTCTTCAATTCGGTTATCCTTAACCTTAATGTACATGGCCATGATGTCACCACAGGTGGGGTTGCCAACCTGACCAACCCCATCGGCATCCGGGATTTCCCCCACGTTTCTGGGGTTGGTGAAGTGTTCCATGACCTTTTCACTATACATTGGAAACCTTCTCCTCTCGTTGCGCGGGCGCGATGGGAGACATCTTGCGGAGTCGCTCTACGATACGCGGCAGCACTTCCAGGACATAATCAATATCTTCCTCGGTGTTATCCTTACCGAGGGTCATCCGCAGGGAGCCATGGGCCAGTTCATGAGAAAGCCCCATCGCCACCAGGACATGGGAGGGTTCCAGGGAACCTGACGTACAGGCGGAACCGCTGGAAGCCGCGATCCCTTCCAAGTCCATGTTCAGGAGCATGGACTCCCCTTCCGCGTAGGCAATACTTACGTTAACATTGTTGGGCAACCGCTTCGTGGGGTGACCGTTCAGTTTCACGTCTGGGATACCATCAAGAATACCATCAATGAGCCGGTCCCGAAGCACAATGAGATGTTCTGTATATTCGTCCAAGTGGTCCTTCCGCAGCTGGGCTGCCGTTCCCAGGCCAACAATACCTGGAACACCCTCGGTACCGGCACGCCGGTGTTTTTCGTGGGCCCCGCCGTGCATGGTTGGCTCCAGCCTGGTACCCTTTCTTACGTAAAGAGCACCCACACCTTTAGGGCCGTAGATCTTGTGCCCGGAAAGGGAAAGTAGATCTACCCCCAGGCGTTCCACGTCAACCGGAACCTGGCCAACCGCCTGGACAGCGTCTGTATGGACCAAAACACCTTTCTCCTTGGCGATCCTGGCAATCTCGGCAATGGGCTGAATGGTGCCAACCTCGTTATTGGCAAACATAATTGTAACCAGCACAGTCTGGTCGGTAATCGCCTGGGCGACATCCTCTGGATCCACCATTCCACTGCCATCCACCGGCAGGTAAGTAACTTTGAAACCCTCTTTCTCCTCGAGGTATTCACAGGTGTGAAGGACAGCGTGGTGCTCGACGGCCGAGGTAATGATGTGGTTGCCCTTCTTCCTGTATGCCCGGGCCACCCCCTTGATGGCGAGATTATCTGCCTCAGTACCTCCACTGGTAAAAACGATTTCCGACGGGTCGGCTGCCCCAATGAGGTCGGCCACTTGCTCTCGTGCCTTCTCCACGGCCTTACGGGCCGCACGCCCAAACTGGTGGACACTTGAAGGATTTCCGAATTCATCCACCATGTACCTGTATATCACGTGGGCAACCTCCGGGTCAACCGGTGTTGTGGCTCCGTGGTCAAGGTATACCTTTCTCACGTCGATCCGCTCCTTTGATACTTATTTTCCTTTTCCGGGCATGGTCAAGATTCACCTCATGGCGGCTAAATGTAATACATGTAGTCTTTACCAGACTTCTTGCGCGCGTCTTCACAAAGGTCAGCCAGTGTAATAGAATCCACCACTTTCTGTACACTGTCACGAACTTTGGTCCAAACTCCCCGTGCAATACACTCATCCGCCCGGCCACAGTGGTCGACCCCAACATCAGAAACAGCGCAATCCGTAGGAGCAATCGGTCCCTCTAGGACCCGGAGGATATCACCGACGGTGATCTCTTTGGCCGGTCTAGCCAGCTCGTATCCTCCCTGGGCTCCCCGGACACTTTTCACCAGCCCGGCCTTTCTCAGAGGGGAAATCAGTTGTTCCAGGTAGTGTTCGGAAAGGCCCTGACTTTCAGCTACCTGCTTGAGCGGAGTCGGCCCTGTTCCTTCATGCATCGCCAGTTCAAACATCGCCTTTACCCCGTACCGCCCTTTAGTGGACAACTTCAAGAACTACCCCCCCTTCGTCAATCCCACCCAATTCCTCTCGCCCGGGCTGCTCCTCAGCCTGCCTTTCTTGTTCACCGGCCCCTCCGGTATGTCTTCAGACCTGCGGCGCAATTACTAGGAAAATCTCCAGACAGCGGCCGCCTTCCTTCGCGGCGTCAAGCTCACCGTATAGTTGTCACGAACCTCGGCGGCTCCGGGCCGCAGCCACAACTCGCGGTAGCTGCGGCTGGTCCTCCCGCCTGCGGTTCTTGAACTCCTTCGCTGACCGCCGCTCGGGAAGCCGGCGCCTACCCCTTCGTTGGCCCCCCTGATGTAGACTGCAACAACCGGCTTGTTCCTGATTTTTTTCCTCGTGGTGCCGCCCTGAAAAGCACCTGGGCCGTCAATCCCGAGCTGCACGCTTGGAATTACCACCTTCATACTACCACACCCGGGTTTGCCCTGTCAATGTAAACCAATAAGATTAGACGGAATTGATGATTTTGTATTTTCCCAAAACACCTTCTTTTATGCGGCCGTGGCAAGACCCTTGAAAACCAAAACCGCCGGCTTGACCCGGCGGTGGGAAGGGGGAAAGAAACGGTAAGGCCCTTATCCTTTTCCTGTCGGCTTCTCTTTCGGCCCGGTTTCGACCCTGGTCTTGGAAATCCTGTCAAGACGCTGTCTCAATTCCCTTTCATACCCGTTACAGCTGGGCTGGTAATACCTTACCTTCCCCTGGAGGTTTTTCGGCAGGTATGGCTGGTCGACCCAGTTGCCAGGGTAGTCGTGCGGGTACCGATAACCTTTACCATGGCCGAGCTTGGCGGCCCCCTTGTAATGGGAATCCCGCAGGTGAAGGGGAACATCCCCGGTACGCTTCTCGCCCACGTCTTTCATGGCGGCCTCGATCCCCCGGTAAACCGAGTTGCTCTTGGGAGCCGTGGCAATATAGATGGCAGCCTGGGCCATGGGGATCCGGGCTTCTGGTAAGCCGACATATTCCACGGCTTGGGCTGCCGCCACCGCCACCACCAGGGCCTGGGGATCGGCCAGACCTACGTCTTCTGCGGCATGGATCACCATCCGCCGGGCAATAAACCTGGGGTCCTCGCCGGCATAGAGCATCCGCGCCAGCCAGTACAGGGTGGCATCAGGGTCCGAACCACGCATACTCTTGATGAAGGCAGAAATAGTGTCATAATGGGCATCTCCGTCTTTATCGTACCGGATCGCCCTCTTCTGGATGGAGTCCACGGCTACTTCCAGGGTGATACGACGGACACCGTCCTCCCCCGGTTCGGTGGTGGTCACGGCCAGTTCCAGGGCATTCAGAGCTGAACGGGCATCACCGTTAGCCACGCGAACCAAGTGGTCCATGGCTTCTTGGTCCACCTGGACCCGGTATTTGCCCAGCCCGCGTTCCCTATCTTCCAAGGCCCGTCTCAGGGCCTTTTTCACCTGCTCCTCGGTCAGGGCTTTGAAAGCGAAAACGCGAGACCGCGACACCAGGGGTGGGTTGACTTCAAAGTACGGGTTCTCCGTGGTGGCACCGATGAGGATGACCGTCCCATCCTCGACATAAGGTAAGAGAGCATCCTGCTGGGCCTTGTTGAAACGGTGGATTTCATCGATAAAGAGGATTGTTTTCCTCCCGTACATTCCCTGCCTTTCCCTGGCCTCCTTAATTACACGCCTGAGATCAGCTACCCCGGACGTCACGGCGTTCAGTTGTTCAAAATGAGCCTTCGTCCTTCGGGCAATGACGGCGGCCAGGGCCGTCTTGCCGCAACCCGGAGGCCCATGGAATATTAACGAAGACAAGCGGTCGGACTCAATGGCCCGGCGCAGGACCTTGCCCGGTCCAATGATGTGCTCCTGCCCTAGGAACTCATCTAGATTCCGGGGCCTCATCCGCATGGCCAGGGGTGCTTCAGTGCGAAGCTGCTCCTGCCGGCTGGCTTCGAAAAGATCCATAGTCCATCACCGCCTATCTTCTACCCTTCTCTTCAGGCTCGACACCGCACCTTTTTCTTCCGCCGCACCGCAAGGTGGCGTGCCTCGGCCCTCGGGGCCTCAGCCGGAGCTTCTCTTTCCGGAGCACCCCGGGGCGTGTAGCCCATGCTCCTACCTGGTCAAGGAGGCCCCTGAATAATGCCTCCAATTTTCATGCTTCGTGGTGCCGCCCCTTGTGGCGGCATGGAGCACTAGTTAGACACCACCGCGGCTAAGATTCTCAAGGCCCTCTTGATGTCAATCCCGGACACGTCTCGATGGGTAACCATACGAACCTTCGTGGTGCCCACGGCATTGGCCAAAACCCCTTCATCCTTCAGGCGGGCAACAAGATCAGGAGCCGAAAGCCCGGTGCCTGCCACATCAAAACGTACAATATTGGTCTGGACCAGGTTCAGATCCAGGGTAATACCAGGGATTTCAGCCAGTCCCTCTGCCAGCACCCGGGCCTTTTGGTGGTCTTCCTCCAAGCAGCTTACCATTTCGAGGGCCAGGAGTCCGGCGGCGGCCAGAATCCCGGCCTGTCTCATTCCACCACCAAGTAGTTTCCGGTTTTTTCGTGCCGCCTCAACAAAGGCAGCGCTTCCGGCCAGAATCGAACCAACCGGCGCACCCAGACCCTTGGATAGGCAGAACATCACCGAATCAGCAGGTTCAGCCAGTTCCCGGGCTGTTACCCCCAAGAATACCGCTGCATTAAAAATGCGGGCCCCGTCAAGATGCACCTTCATCCCGGCGCGCCGGGCGACTTCGGCCAGGGCCCGGGTTTGCTCCACAGACAGCACCGTACCCCCGCCTCGGTTGTGGGTATTCTCAAGGCACAACAGTCGAGGTCGGGGAAAGTGGATGTTTTCAGGCCTGAGGGCCGCTTCCACGTCTTTGGAGGTGAGGATTCCGTTTTGACCGGGAATCGCCAGCGGCTGGACACCAGAAAGGGCGGCCAGGCCCCCTACTTCATAGTAGTAGATGTGGGATTCAGCTTCCACGATGACCTCGTCCCCCCGCCGGGTATGGGTCATGACGGCTAACTGGTTTCCCATGGTTCCACTGGGTACAAAAAGAGCCGCCTCTTTACCCACCAGCCGGGCTGCTTCTTCTTCCAGCCGGTTAACGGTCGGGTCTTCACCGTAAACATCATCACCGACCTCTGCCTCAGCCATTGCCCTTCGCATCGCTGCGGTCGGCCTGGTTACCGTATCACTCCTGAGATCGATCATTTAAGGGTTCCCCTCCCTAAAGCGTCCTAATCTGTTTCTAATTTTTCGACAGAGAGGGGTTGATCCCTTTCCTGTCCCTTTAAAGGTGTTCAGTGCTACCAATAAAGGTTCCGGCCTTCTCTTGTTCCGGCAAGGGAAATATGGAAACGACCCGGTTGACCGGGTCGTAATCAGCTGGACCAGGTTGCTGGGCTGATCCCACAAACCTGTTCCCGTTTACCCCACCGTGCCGTGCAACCGATAGTTTTTGAACCTGCCCCCGGCAGGTGGGTGCCCTCCCACATGCTTTATACGTCCCTTCCAAATACCCCGAGCAGGGCAGGGCATGTATGCCACATGTGAAGCCAGGCTCCCTTTGTAATGGTGTTGGCTCAAAACTTGATCGGCTTCCACGGACACAGCAGGGTTTGATCTTCTCAAAACAAGCCCTCGGCTTGCTTGCTTGCTTTTTCAAATAAATGATACCACAGGCACATCGGTATTTCAACCTGAGGACAATGGGATTTTAATGATAATTTTTCCGCAATTGTGACCAATTAATCCTAGTGATTTTGTTTTCCCACCAATAGTCCATGCCGCCCTGCGTTGCGGTGGCGCCACGGAGGATGAAAATCAGGCGGTATTTCGCAAAGGTTGCACGCCAGGGGTGCTCCGGAACGAGACCGGTTATGCCGCAGGCCCGGAGGGCCGAGGAATAAGGAAGGCGAGTGGAGGAGCATCCCTGGCGAGGGGGATGGTGGTATTTTCGTAGTAGTGCTCCAAGCCGGTATAAACGGCGGCACCACGGAGGATGAAAATCAGGAGTAAGCCGGTTGTTGCAGTCTGCATAAGAGGTGCAAACAACGGGTAGGCGCCGGCTTCCTGAGGGGCGGTTAGCGAACAAGTTCAAGAACCGCGGGCAGCGGAGGATGAGCCGCAGCCACCGCGAGTTTGTGGCTGCGGCCTGGAGCCGCCGAGGTTCATCCTGGTTTCCACCGGTCCGCTACTCTTGGTGGCCACGGACAACCCGTCATCTCACGATTCTCACGTGGAGTTCGTCAAGCTGGTGTTTCTCAACCTCTGAAGGGGCGTCTGTCATCAGACAGGTGCCCCGCGCTGTCTTCGGGAAAGCAATAACATCCCGGATCGAGGTGCGACCGGCCAAGAGCATCACGAGCCGGTCCAGGCCAAAGGCAATCCCTCCGTGAGGTGGGGTTCCGTATTCAAAGGCCTCCAGGAGGAACCCGAATTTCCCCTGAACCTCGTCCTCGTCCAGCCCAAGGACGGAAAAGACCTTCTCTTGGACATCGCGCCGGTGAATCCGGATGCTTCCACCTCCCAGCTCAACCCCGTTCAGGACCAGGTCATAGGCCTTGGCCCGGACCTTCTCCGGTTGGCTGGTCAAAAGGTGCAAGTCCTCTTCCAGCGGAGCAGTGAAGGGGTGGTGGACAGCCACGTAACGTCCTTCCTCTTCACTGTACTCCAGAAGCGGGAAGTTATAGACCCAAACAAAGTCCCAGCGGTCTTTATCAACCAGGCCCAGCTCCTGGCCCAGGTGGAGGCGGAGTGCTCCCAGGGTCTCGGCTACCACCCTCGGTTCATCAGCCACAAAAAGGAGCAGGTCTCCCTCACCAGCCCCCATGGCTTCAACCACCCGCTGGAGCTCCCCTTCGGAGAAGAACTTCGCGATGGGGGAACGGACTTCGTCTCCCTTCAAAACCATCCAAGCCAACCCTTTGGCGCCTAAATCCTTCGCCATTTCGGTAAGCTCATCAAGCTGGCGCCGGGAGTAGCTGGCACAACCAGGGGCAACCAATCCCTTTACCTGCCCCCCGCTAGCAATCACATCCCGGAACACCTTGAACTCTACCCCGGCCACGATTTCCGAGACATCTACCAGCTCCATGCCGAACCTGGTATCCGGCCGGTCTGTTCCATAGCGGTTCATCGCCTCGGCATAAGTCAACCGGCGGAAAGGAATGGAAGGCTCAAGGTTGATAGTGGAAGCAAAAACCTCCTTCATCATCCTTTCCATGGTGGACATCACGTCGTCAGGGTCGACAAAGGACATTTCCACATCAATCTGGGTGAACTCCGGCTGACGGTCGGCCCGGAGGTCTTCGTCGCGGAAACACCGGACAATTTGAAAGTACCGGTCCAATCCTGAAACCATCAAGAGTTGTTTGAAAAGCTGAGGTGACTGGGGTAAGGCGTAAAACCGGCCTGGAGCCAACCGGCTGGGAACAAGGTAATCGCGCGCCCCCTCCGGGGTGCTCCGGGTCAGCATCGGGGTTTCGATCTCCAGGAATCCTTCCCTGTCGAAAAAGTCACGGACCGTTTTTACCGCCCGGTGCCTTAAAATTATGGCTTCCTGCATATCCGGCCGGCGCAGGTCCAGGTAGCGGTACCTGAGCCGGAGTTTCTCATCAACCTCCACTCCCCTTTCGATGTAGAATGGGGGTGTTTTGGCCTCACTTAGGATCCGCAGTTGGGTTGGGTAAACCTCAATTTCACCGGTTGCCAGGTTGGGATTAACCAGTTCCCGGGGGCGGGTGACAACTTCACCGGATACAGCAATAACATATTCACTGCGGAGCCTTTCCGCTTTCTCAAAGGAGGCCCGGTCCTTTTCTGGATTGAAAACCACCTGGACGACCCCGGTTCGATCCCTCAAATCAACAAACAACAAACCCCCGTGGTCACGGATGCGGCCCACCCACCCCATGAGAACCACGCGACGGCCTGCGTCTTCTTTTCGGAGGTCTCCGCAGTAATCAGTTCTCTTCAAACCCTGCATGGTCTCCACAGCATCACTCGTGAGTCCCAATCCTGTTTCCTCCTTCATCCATCCTCCGGGTTCTGCCCAAATACCACCAAACACATTCGGCACCTTGCACTCTTCTTGCCGCGGTCAGGAGTCTCCCGATTTCCGGAGTTCTGTAATCAATTCACGAGCAGGTATTTCCCTTTGTTCTCCCCGGTCCAGGTCCCGCAAGGTGACCGTACCCCGGGCCAGTTCCTCTTCCCCGAGGATGACAGCGTACCTGGCACGGGCCTTGTGGGCCTGTTTCATCTGGCTTCTGAGGCTCCGGCCCAGGTAATCCATGTCTGACGGGAAGCCTTCGCGCCGGAGCTCGGCCAGGAGCCTGAAACCTCCAGCAAAGGCCTTTTCGCCCGCTGTTACAAGGTAAACCCAGGGCCGAACAGGCTCAGGAAAAGCATACCCTTCTTTTTCCAGGGTATGCAGGAGGCGTTCTAGACCCAACCCAAACCCACTGGCGGGAATCCTAGGTCCTCCACACTCCTCCATGAGACCATCATAGCGGCCGCCACCGCAGACCGTATCCTGGGCCCCGAGATCCTGGTACTTGATCTCGAAAACGGTCTTGGTATAGTAGTCAAGGCCGCGCACAATCCCAGGGTCAATTTCATACTTGATGTTAAGGATCTCCAGGTATCCCCGGAGGTGCTCGAAATGCACCCCACACTCCTCACACAGGAAATCAAGCATGGAAGGAGCCTCACTGACCCAACGCCGGCATTCCTCCACCTTGCAGTCCAGGAGGCGCAAAGGGTTTTTCTCAAACCGCCGGAGACAGTCCGGGCAAAGCTGGTCAAGGTGAGGCCGGAAATACTCCAGAAGCCGCTCCCGGTACCCGGACCGGCACCCAGGGCAACCGAGGCTGTTGATGCGCACCTGGAGGTTATCCAGGCCAAAACGGCCCAAAAAATCAACTGCCAGCCCGATGATCTCGGCGTCAACAGCCGGGTGCTGGGTACCAAAAACCTCTATCCCAAACTGGGTATGCTGGCGCAGCCGCCCTGCCTGGGGTCGTTCATAACGAAAAAGTGGCTCCACGTAGTAAAGCTTGGTCGGCTGGGGACCGGCATAGAGGTTGTTTTCAAGATAAGCCCGGGCTGCTGCCGCAGTCCCTTCCGGACGCAAGGTCAGGCTGCGGCCGCCGCGGTCTTTGAAAACGTACATCTCCTTCTCAACAATGTCTGTTCCCTCGCCGAGACCGCGCTGGAATAGTTCTGTATGTTCAAAAACAGGAGTTCGGATTTCCTGGTAGCCGTACTCGGTACAGATCTCCCTGATCTTCTGCTCAAGGTGCTGCCACTTCGCAACCTCGTCCGGTAGAACATCGGCAGTACCGCGTGGCCTCCTGGTTAACATCGTCTCTCCCTCCTCATTATGCCACAATTGTACCCCAGCCCACGTAGGGTGTCAATTTTGCGGGAGGATTCGGCACCCCTCCCGCCGAATACCTCTTCTTAGCACCTAAGCCTGGTGGGAAGGCGAGAATCATCACGGCTCAAGGGGGGCGAAAATCCGGTGTCAGGCAGATTCCCAACTAACTCTAACCCCAGGTACCGCAACCCCGTTCTGGGGCTTTTTACTGCCGTTGGCCTCGGTTTGCTCCTCGGCCTTTTGGTTCTTGGGCTCTTTTTTCTCAACCAGGGAGGATTGGGTCTACCCCGCCAGGAGTACATTCGGGAGGAAGTTTACGCTTTTCCCGGCCTGAAAATAGAAAGGGCCCACCTCTCAGTTGAGGTCTCTTCAGGATACCTGGTTCCAACCTACCGGCAGGGCGATGTGGTAGGAGCAGTCATTTTGGCTCCAGGCACCTACACCTTCCAGCCTCCAACAGGCCAGGCCGGTTCCCTCCTCAGGGTCGCAGGAAAAAAAGTGCTCAACGATAAGGTGGCTAGTATCTATGTAGCCGGCAATTACCAGGAGATTGAGACCCTGAAGGACCAGGCCAGGGCAAAAAGAACCGGAAACCCGTACGCAGTCAAGCAAGCCAGGGAAACCCTTCAAGAAAGCAGAAGATACTCGCCCCTCAAGTTTTTCGGTGTTCCCCGGTTCTTTCCTGCGCCAAGAACAGTCTTTTGGATCGAGCTTCACGGGAGTAAGTATACCGTTCAGTACTCCGAGGGCAGCCAGGTTCGGCTTAGCCTGCCGGATATGAAACAGGAACTGGTCTTCCCTGCACCACCCGGTGAAAACCTTCAGGCCGGTTGGCGGGACTGGTTTTCCCTTTTCGCCTTCCTGGGCCTGCTCTTTACCCTGGCGGTATTACTCCTGACCCTGATTTACATCCTTACCGTCGACCTGGAAGGTGAAAACCCTTCCGGACACACAACCTGGAAGGACCGGCTGGTTCTTGCCGGCCTGTTTCTGGCCTACATGGCCGGTAAGTCCTTGGTCAGCACCTACCTGCCAAGTCAACCCACCTTCCTCATCGCCCCGGACCTGGCAGTCCTGGCGGCGGTAGGGGTTTTCACCTTCAAACGCGGTTACATCCGGACCTTCTTCAACCTTCGACCCCGGAACCTTTTCCGGTCCCTCCTGGTGGCCGTAATCATTGCCGTCCTGGCTGTGAGCGGAGAAAGCCACGCTCTCCCCCAAGCTTTGAGGGCACATGACCCGATGGTTCTGGTTGAGGCCGCCGCCTGGTCGCTCCTGGCCGCCGGGTTCTTGAAGGCCCTCGTCTACCACGGTTACCTTCAAAACACCCTTCAGACAACCCTACCTTCCCGGCTAGCCTTAGTCGCCACTGCCGTTCTGGCTGGAGGTGCCTTCCTGGCCCCTGGGCTGGCCGCCGGTGGTCCAGCAGCTAACCCACAGGTATTAATCCAGGCTCTGATCGCTGTCCCAGGAACGGTCCTTGTATCCGGCTACCTTTTCCAACGAACCGGCAATATCTACGCCCCAGCCGCACTGCTGGGGCTCATGGACTTCCTGCCGCAGGTGCTGATCTTCTAGTTTTTGTCGCTAGCTCTTTCTGTTGAGCAATGTTCCTTGCCACTTCACAGGTCGGGCACCACCAAGGACGAAAACCAGGAAGAAGCCGGTTCGGTAGCCTGCACCAGGGGTGTCAACCAACTGCCAGGCGCGCGCTACCTGGCGGCGGCCGGCAAACGGGTTCAAAAAACGCACGCGGCGGCGGAGGACCGGCCGCAGCCACGGAGAGCTTGGGGCTGCGGCCCGGAGCGGAAGAGGTTCATTGGGCCGACCCATCACAGGAAGGGGTTGCTCGCCCTCTCTTCCCCAATGGTACTCATGGGACCATGCCCGGGATAGACCTTGATTTCGTCGTCAAGGGTCAGGAGTTTCTTACGAATGGACTCGATCAGTTGTGTGAAAGAACCTCCCGGAAGATCGGTCCGGCCGATACCGCCGGCAAAAAGGGTATCCCCCGTCAGCACCAGGCCGTCTGCTAAAAGGGAGATCCCGCCTGGGGTGTGTCCCGGGGTATGAAGGACCTCTAGTTGTACTGAACCCAGGTTGATTACATCACCATCCTGCAGCAACCGGTCGGCAGATCGACCCGCCAGGTTCCAACCAGCTAGGGCGGAAAGGTTCCTGTGCGAGCTGGTGAGCATCTCGGCGTCGTCCTTGTGGACAAGGAGGGCTGCCCCCGTCTTTTTCAGGACCTCCTTGTTGGCGGCGATATGGTCGGCATGACCGTGGGTATTGATGACGTATTTGACCTTCAAGCTGTCGGCAGCTACCTGCCGCAGGATCTTATCCGCGTCGCCTCCAGGGTCGACCACGGCTACCTCCCTGGTCTCGTCACAACCGATGAGGTAACAGTTCGCCTGCAGCGGACCAACCGGAAACCATTTGAAATACATAATATGGCCCACCAGCCGCTTTCGCGGCTTTCAGGGCACCACCTCCTGTATGTAAGATGACGGGTTTGTTGCCAGGCACCCGGGTAGAACTTAGAACTGTTTCTTGCTGTCCAGGAGCAGGGTAACCGGTCCATTGTTCTGAATATCAACCGTCATCATGGCCTGGAAAATACCGGTTTCAACCCTGACCCCATGCTTCCTTACGGCCTCTACGAAACGTTCATAGAGCTTCCTGGCCTTCACGGGCGCGGCGGCTTTTATAAAACTTGGGCGGCGACCTTTCCGGCAGTCCCCGTAGAGGGTAAACTGGGACACCGCCAGGACCTCGCCCCCGACATCGAGAAGCGAGCGGTTCATCTTTCCATTCTCATCCTCGAAGACCCGCAGGTTGACGATTTTCTCCGCCAGGAAGTCTGCATCCACCTCGGAATCCTCTTCCCCTACCCCCAAAAGCACCACGTAACCCCTCCCGATGGAGCCGGTCACCTCCCCTTTTACCTGCACCGAACCCTTGTTGACCCGCTGGACGACGGCACGCAAAGGACCACTCCCCTTGATTAACGGGCTGAACGGTTTCTGGATACCCTCTCAACGGCCAGGACATCCTTGACCCTTTTCACCCGTTGGATAATATAGTCAAGCTGTTCCAGGTTTCGAATCTGAAGGACAATGTTAATGGTGGCGGTCTTGTTCCGGTTCGTCCGAGCCCTGGCAGTAAGAATGTTGACCCGGTTTTCAGCCACTACATTGGCCACATCGGAAAGAAGACCAGGCCGGTCGATGGAATTGATGGCAATCTCAACCGGGTAACTCGTGGTATTGACCTCATCCCAATTAACTTCGATCAACCGTTCTGGGCTCCTGGCGTACTGGGTGATGTTGGGGCAGTCTGCCCGGTGGATGGACACGCCCCGCCCCCGGGTGATGTAGCCGAGAATCGGGTCACCGGGAACCGGGTTGCAGCAGCGGGAAAAACGAACCAGGATGTTTTCTACGCCCTTGACCTTGACCCCCTCGAAAGGCTTCGGTTCCCGCTCGGCCCTCGCGTCATCCAGGACCACCGCGGCCTTATCCTGGTTTTCTTTCAACCATCTGTCCCTCAGTTTGGCCACCACGTACTGGGCGGAGATCCCGCCGTACCCGATAGCCACCAGCAAGTCCTCTTCATTCTGAAAACCGACCCGGCGGGCTACCTTATCCATCCATTCTTCCCTGTAAAGTTCCTGGACCTGGTGGCCCTGGCGCCTAATCTCCTTTTCCAGGAGTTCCTGCCCCTTGGCCAGATTTTCAGCTCTCTTCTCCCTCTTGAACCAGGCCCGGATCTTGCTTCTGGCCGAAGAGGTCTTGACAATATTCAGCCAATCAGAGCCCGGACCAGCGGCCTTTTTGCTGGTTAGGATCTCCACGATATCCCCGTTCTGAAGGCGGTAATCAAGGGGAACAATCTTGCCGTTGACCTTGGCACCGACACACCTGTGACCGACATCGGTATGAATTTGGTAAGCAAAATCGATGGGGCTGGACCCGGCCGGTAGATCGATAACATCACCCTTCGGGGTGAAAACAAAGACCTCGTCATCAAAAAGGTCAATCTTCAAAGACTCCATAAATTCGCGGGCGTCGCGGAGGTCGTGCTGCCACTCCAGGATCTGCCGGAGCCAGGAAAGTTTCTCGTCGAAATCCCGGTCACCACGTCCCCCTTCTTTATACCGCCAGTGGGCAGCGATCCCGTACTCCGCTGTACGGTGCATCTCCCAGGTCCGAATCTGCACCTCCAGGGGTTCCCCCTCGGGCCCGATGACCGTTGTGTGCAGGGATTGGTACATATTAGATTTCGGCATGGCAATATAATCCTTGAACCGTCCCGGGATCGGTTTCCACAAGGAATGGATAATCCCCAGGATCGCGTAACAGTCCCGGACACTCTCGGTGATCACCCGGACCGCTACCAAGTCGTAGATCTCGGAAAAAGCCCGGCCCTCTTGCTGCATTTTCTTGTAGATACTGTAAAAATGTTTGGCCCGGCCCTGGATATCGGCTTTTAGCCCAACCTCGTCCAGTTTCACCCTCAGAATTTGGACCACCTGGTTAATGTAGTTTTCGCGCTCCCCGCGCTTCTTGGCCACCCTTTCACTTAGGTCAAAGTACCGGTCCGGTTCCATGAAACGCAGGGCCAAGTCTTCCAGCTCCCATTTAATCCGGTAGATCCCCAGGCGGTGGGCCAGCGGGGCGAAAACCTCCAGGGTTTCCCGCGCGATGTTCCGCTGCCGCCCTGGTGGCAGGTGGTTCAGGGTACGCATATTGTGCAGCCGGTCGGCGAGCTTGATGAGAACGACGCGGATATCCTTAGCCATGGCCAGAAACATCTTGCGCAGGTTCTCAACCTGTTCTTCTTCCTGGCTCTTGAACTCCAGGCGCCCTAACTTGGTGACCCCGTCTACCAGGTCTGCGATCTCTTTCCCGAAGGTTTCCTTAATTTCCTCCAGGTGGACCCCGGTATCTTCGGCAACGTCGTGAAGCAGGGCCGCGGCAATGCTGGTAAGGTCCAACTCCAGTTCGGCCAAGATTTGGGCCACAGCCAGAGGGTGTTCAATGAAGGCCTCGCCGGAGAGGCGTTTCTGTCCTTGATGGGCTTCCCAGCTGAAATGGTGTGCCCGCTCAACTAAACTCAGATCCGCACCAGGAAGGTACTCTCGAACCCTGCGCTTAAGGTCTCCCAAACTCATCCTGCCACCCCCTTTCTCCACGGCACCTGGCCGTGCCCAACGGCACAACTGCCCCGGCAACAGGACACTCCTCCTGCCAGGGTACGGTGCTCACCAACGTTCCAGAATTGATGCTCTAAAACAATCGAGAGCTCACAAGCCGGTTGTTCTTCAGGGGACCAGATTTCTTATGGAGAATTAGCACAAGAATCAATACTTAATAATCGAGATTACCTCGTAGTCCCCGAGATTTTTTCTTCCCTCTAGATAGGTAAGTTCGATGAGAAAAGCCAGGGCATCGATCTCTCCGCCCACTTTCTTCACCATGTCGATGGTGGCCCGGATCGTTCCCCCGGTAGCGAGAAGGTCATCCAAGACCAGTACCTTTTGACCGGGGGAAATGGCATCGGTATGCATTTCTAGTTTATCCCTGCCGTATTCCAGTTGGTACTCCCCGCTCACCACCTCAGCCGGCAGCTTACCCTGCTTCCGCACCGGGACAAAACCTACTCCCAATTCGTAGGCCAGCGGGCCACCGATCATAAATCCGCGGGCCTCCGGAGCCACAATGAGTTCGAAGTCCCTCGACCGGCAAGCGTCAGCCAGGAGCTTGATGGCCTCTCGAAAAGCAGGTCCGTCTTTCATGAGAGTGGTAATGTCCTTGAAACTAATCCCATCGACTGGGAAATCCGGAACTTCCCTGATTTTAGTCTTCAGATCCATAGTATCTCCCTCCCGATTTACTTGTCAACTCAAAGCCCACCGGGCCAGAGTTTCAAACCCCTTCTTTTGTTCTTCCCCTTCACGGTAACGAAGGCTTTTATCAAGGTCTATCTTCCGACCCTGGTGGGGGTTCAGGGTCCAAACCGGTTCCTCTCCATCCCCTTTCCGACGGGAAACCAAACCTAGTTCGGTAAAGATCTTCAGGGCCCCCCAGATGGGGCCTTCACCTTGAAGGCCACACCTGCGCCTCACCCGTGCAAGGAGGTGGGCATCCACCTTGAAGGCCTTGCCGATTCCGGTGGTATCCCTCAACACCCGGTAAATAGCGCGGAGCTCTTCAACACCCGGGGCAAGCAGCTGCAGTCCCAGGCGGTTAAGGTCAAGATCGCCGGGCCCGTACAGCAGGTACAGTTCACCTTTCTCAGCCTGAAAGCCCGTCACCTGGCTCGCCCAGGCCAACTGCCGGATGGTGTAGGGCAGGTCAAAGAGGACCACCCGTTCCACAACACCCTGGACAGCCCCGAGTAGATGATAGGGGCAGACCAGGCAGGTTTTCTCCCCTTCAAACTGCTGTCCATCCTTGGGGCCGAAGTCTGTTTCCGCCAAGAAAACCACCGGCTCGAGGCCTTGTCTCCGCAGGTAACCGGCTAAACCCTGGGCCCTTCCCCCGTCTCCAGCCAGTACCAGAGTACGTCCCCCGCCGGTCCCGGCCAAAAGGTCCGCCAGGGCGTCAACCTTGGCCTGGTGATTTCGTTGGTCGTGGACAGGGCCGCCGGTGAGTCCCTGGAGAAAAGGCACCACTGGCACCGGTGGGACCCCGTCTCTCTCACCTTCTGTTGCCCCTGGAGGGTCAAACTCTAGCACCGTTGCCTGCCTCCGCAGTTGGTCAAAAATACCACCCGGGCTCAAGGGTGGATCTGTCATTCCACCGCTTCTATCAATAACCACGTATTTAACCCGTGAAACCAGGTGCACAAAGGCCTCCGGGTGGGCGGCCAAGAAGTTTGGGGTGGTGAACATAACACCCCTGTTCTCCCCCCAGCTCCAAGCCCCACCGGTAAACTCCTTCAATCCATGGACAAGGGAGGCACCATAACCTAGTTTTCCCATCCCCATGGTATATCCTTCGTACAGTGTAATGAGCTCGGCCACAGAGGATGAGACGAAGACCACCAACCCGTCCGGACCGGCAAGGAGTGAAGCCGCTTCTAGACTCCAGGCCCGCAGCCAGAAAGAAGGGGAGGAAACCTTAAATCCACGGCGGGCGGCCAGGCTTTCCCAGCATTCCCGTGCTAGGCCCGGGTCGACCGGGAGCACCCTCAGCCTCTCCTTTAACCACCCAGACCCGGCTGAACCGCCTCCCTGAAGCCGCCCTTCGGGATTGTTCCGGGGATTTCTGGTCCAAGCAACCTCCTCCAGAATTACCGTGGGAACCAGGGGCACATCTACTGCTTCCACAGCCGAAACCGGACGAAGATCCCGCACCTTCAACTGAAGGCTTTCCCGCCCGTTCCAGGTGTTTACTTCCGGGCTGAAGAGTACCTCCACGGTCCCGTCGGAAGGGATCATCGTCTCACCCCGGTCGGAGAGCTTGAAACCGATCCCCTCCAGAACGGACCCGTAGGGGGTCTTGAACCGGATCTTCCAGTGGTCTCCGTTTTTCCCCACTTTCCGGGCAGTGCTGACTTCCAGCCCCCGGCACAGTAAGACCGGAGCAGGGTTCCCCAGGCCAAAGGGTTCAAGGCCCCGTAGTTCCCGGGCGAGGTCGATATCCAGGTCATCGGCTCCTACCTCTCCGTCAACTGTCGTCACCGGTACCAGGTCACCGGCCGACAGCCACTCGAATGCCAGGCGGTTGAGCTTCTCACGGAAGACCTCCAGGTTAGAAGCCCGGATGGAGAAACCAGCCGCCCCTTCATGGCCCCCGTACCTCTCCAAGAGGTAGCCGCACTGGTTCAAAGCCTGGTAGAGATCAAACCCGGGGATGCTCCGGGCCGACCCTTTACCAATTTCACCCTCCAGGGCAACCAAGACCACGGGGCGGTAGTACCTCTCCACAAGGCGCGAGGCAACAATACCGATGACACCTTCGTGCCACCCCGTTGACGCGAGGACCAAAACGCGGTTCTGCTCGAGGTCCACTTCCCGGTCGATGATCTCCACAGCCTCCCGCAGGATTTGGGCTTCGAGCTCCTGTCGCCGCCGGTTTTTTCCTTCCAGGTCCTCTGCCAGAGCTCGAGCCTGTTTCAGGTCCCCTGTTGTCAGAAGGGAAACAGACTTGAGAGCTTCCCCCAACCTGCCCACCGCGTTGAGCCGCGGTCCCAGGACAAAGGCCAGGTGACCGCTCCCGACCCGTGCAAGGTCCAAACCTGCCTTCTCACCTAGAGCCAGGAGTCCCGGCCTCCTGCCGGATGCCATGACCTTCAGTCCCTGGGCAACCAGGATCCGGTTCTCGTCCAGAAGCGGGACGACGTCCGCCACCGTGCCCAGGGCCACCAGGTCCAGAAGCCCAAGCTCTTCCCCACCCATGCCGGCCTGCACAAACAAGGCCTGGGCCAGCTTGTAGGCCACCCCGACCCCCGCCAGGCCCTTGAAGGGATAGCTGCATTCTCGGCGCTTTGGGTTAATAACTGCTGCGGCCTCCGGGAGAATGGCTCCCGCCTCGTGGTGGTCTGTCACCACAACGTCCATCCCGAGTCGAGCAGCGTATTTAACCTCCTCCCAGGCACTGATCCCGCAGTCGACGGTCACCAGAAGCCCCACACCCTTACCGGCCAGCTCCTCCAGGGCAGAACCGTGTAACCCGTACCCTTCCTCAAGGCGGCTCGGGATATAATAGTCGACCCGTGCGCCCAGCTTCTTCAGGGTTAGGTACAAGAGCGCCGTACCGGTAACACCGTCCACGTCGTAATCACCGTAGACGGTGATCCTCTCCCCGCGTTCCACAGCCTCGAGAATCCGGGAGACACCCAGGTCGGTATCTTTAAGGAGGAAAGGGGGATGGAGGTCACCAGTCCCTCCCCTCAAAAACCGGCGCACCTCTTCCGGGGTGGTAATCCCACGGTTCACCAGGACCCGGGCTGTAACCGGGGAAAGGTCGAGATCCCGGGCAAGTCTTGCACTCAACAGTTCATGGTTCTGTTTCACGCGCCAGAGGTACCGGGCACCCGTCATACCTTTTCAGCCCCTGTTTTGGGCAGGAACAGCAGCCCCCTCCAACCCGCCCAAGTAACCCCTGTGGTCCCTGTGGTCTGCATGGCCCCAGTGGTTTTCAACCTGCAGACCCCCCGGTATTAGGGGTATCTGGGGCTGAAAGCCGCTGATTGAGCTCATTTTCAAGTTGGTCCTTCTTTTCCCTGAGGACCTGTAATTCTGATTCCAACTTTTCCTTTTCCGCCTGGGTCTTTTTGACCTGGGCTTCAAGCTGGCGGATCTTGCCCTGGTACTCCCAGAGTTTCATACTCACCTTGATTTGTTTAACCATCCATAAAAGAATAATAAACAGGGCACCAAAAGCGGCCGAACCGAGCATCACCAGGGCCAAGGGAACCTGTTGTGGCGGGATAAAAATAAGGTTGACATCCACCAGACTGGAATTCTGCCAGGCAAAAAAAGCCCCCAAAATGGTAAAAGCCAGGAGCACAATAACCCAAAACACCTTCGCCCACCCCCAGGACTAAAATAAAAAAAGGAACAGCCAACCATTTGACCACGGTTGACTATTCTCTGATCCTGCCCGGAAATCCTGCCTGCTGGAAACACCGGACAGCTGGCCACTGGCAGCTCATGGGGGACGGTTACGGCGACAGCCCGGTCACTCCCGTCCTGGAACCCACTCCTAACCTGGAAACCTGGTGTCTTTCCCGCTGTTGGTGGGCGATGAGGACCAGGTGTTCTTTCCGCAGTTCCTCCACGATATGCAAGGTACCACCGGCCGTCGAAGTCAGGTCAGCAAGGAATTTCTTGTTGGGCTCCAGACCGATGCACGCAAAGGTCACCCCGAGCCGGGCGAGGATTGAGGCGGCCTTCAGGGCATCATCCAGGGGATTGATGGTCCATTTCGGAACCGTAGGAATCCCGTCGGTAATGAGAAGGATCAGGGGGTTCCTGGTCCCCGCTTTTTCCAGGTAGTTGGCCCCGTCTACCAAGGCCTGGGCCAAGGGCGTCAAACCGTAAGGGGAAATCCTCTTCACCCCGGCCTCAATACGCCTGTAGTTGCGGGTGAAGGGTACAAAAACTGTAGCCCACCTCTCTTGGAAAGCCATAACTGCCACCTTGTCCCCGGTAGAAAGGAGGAGGTGCCGGGCCAAGAACTTGGCCGCCCTGATGCGCTCCCCGGCCATGCTGGCGCTGGCGTCGATAATGAGGCAGATGTCCACCGATGACCTTCGCTTTTTGTCGAAGACCCAGATATCATCCCGGTTGATCTCCAGGCCCGCCTGCCCTTCCCTCTTGGCCCTGACCAGGGCAGCAGTGACCGTTTCGGGGACGGCGATATCCCCCACCCAGTCTGTTCTTGAGACCGGGTGAGCCTTCTTGGTAATTCCCAAGGCACAGCGGGAGGAAAGCCGGCTTTTCTTGCTCAGGGTCAGCTTTCGGGAGGGAACCAGGAAGCGGCGCACGGCCTTCCTCAGGTACATTTCAATTTCACGGAGATGAGCCCCGTAGTACCGGTAGAGGTTCTGGCCCCGAGGTGTCAACGTAAGCTGGTTGTTCTCCGCAACCACCAACCCTTCCTTTTTCATTTGACTGAGGACTTTCTCCAGGTTCAGTCCTTTCCAAGTCCAGGTTCCGACCAACCGGCTCTCTGAGGTCCCCCGTGCAAGCTCCTTGATAAACCGCCCAAAGTCTTCGGGGTCATCAAACTCCTCTACCAGTTCCGTCAGGGTCCTGATCTGGTCCTGTTCCTGGAGGATCTCATCGCCTGGCCCGCCTGGTCGAAGCTGTCTCGAACCCTGGCGGTTCCCCTCACCCCTCAACTTCGAATCTGAATAGTCGGAATAAGGGGAAAGGTCTGCTTCCCCCGTACCAGCAGCACGGTCGTGGCAAAGCCCTTCCACCCGCCGAATCTCGAACCCCTGCTTCAAAACCTCCTGCTCCACTTCCGCAACCAGGTAAAAAAGGAGGCCGAGCATTTCCGGGCCAAGCAAGAGGCAGATGTGGACATGATTGAGGTGGGCCTTCCGGACCGATTTCTTTTTCCCGTAATTGAGGGCTCCCGTAACCCTCCCCCCACCAGTGGCGGTCTGGATATCAATGTAATCTTCCAGTGACCCGTGGTAAGGCCCATCCTCTTGATGGTCTTCAAGAAAAGCGGCAGTAGCTCGTTTCACGGCCTCCGCCACCCTCCAGTGGTCAACTTCAGCCACCTGGTGAAAGAGGTCCATGTGGATAATCTCGTCTGGCTCTCTCCGGTGGTAAAAAACCTGTCCGGCGTCGTTCGGTACCGAGATCCGGACTACCGAAGGCTGTCCGGGACTGGTGACATGAAGTTTACGGCTTACAACCGTTGTTTGCCCGATCCGGACCCCTTCACCCCTGGCAAGGACACGGGCGATGATGTCAACGAGCACTTTCTGGGTACTATTAGGCCTAATGAGCCTTTTCATCAGCCGCATTTCCCTTTCTGTCACGCCCATCGAACCCTCCTTCGGCCGCAAGAGGTTCAGTGTCGGCGGCCACCCCCACCCACTCTGTCTCCTCTAAAGCTACCATGGGCCGTGCCGCATTTGGTGGTGCGTAGGCCGGTTGGTCCAAGGGGTTGGCCACCGCCTGGCTCTTTCCCCTGGCACCAGGGCTTGAGCCCCGGCCTGTCCGCGGCCCCTGGTTGTTACCTCCCGAATCCGGAGCAGGCGTCGACCCCGGAAGCCTGGGGCCAAGGCGCCTCCGAAACCGCTTCCTCTTCTCTGAAGAGAGGTCCCCGCCAAGTTTCTCCCTCAACCGGGCCAGCAAACGCTCCAGGGACGAACCACCTGCCTCTGACCCCGGTTTCGTGGGGGCCGCAGGTCCTTCGCCCCGGTTCTCGCCCGAACCAACTCGTCCTTGAGCTTCTGTCTGAACCCGGCCTCCAGCCAGTTCCCTTTCCGCTTTTTCCGCCTTCTGGAGATACTGGACAGCCCTGGTTACCACCCCCAGGTCTACCCGGTGCCGCAGGGCAAGGGGGGTCACGGCGACCAGGTCCCTGGCCTCGACGTGGTTCTTTCCCCGCCTCAGGGCCGCCAGCTTGGCGCCCAGGTGGATGGCCTCAATCGCCCGGAGGCTTTCGAGCCCGAACTCGGTGTAAAGGCCAGCCAAGGTCTGGACCAGCTCCTTTGGTAGTTCTGGGTCTGGCGCGGTACTTGCAATTTCCCAAAGTTCCTTCTGGAGCGTCACTTCTGGTAAGTGAAAGCCGTCTTCAGACCCGGCTTCGACCCCGGAAGTCAGGATTTTACCAACAATTTCAGCCTCGTCGGGCCGGCTCATGGCCACTGCAAAATCAAAACGATCGGACAGCTGCCTCCTGATGTCCTCCAGGGGTCCAGGATCCTCGTCGGGATTGGATGCCGCCCAAACCGAGACGGAAACACGCAGCTCCACCGCAGGTAGGCCTGTCTCTTCAATCTGAACACGGCCCGGCTTGGTCCCCATGACATCCAGAAGCACATCCGTAAGTTCTGCGGAGGTGTCAGCCAACCGGTTGATTTCGTCCACGAACAGGATCCCCCGGTGGGCCTGGGGAATGGTCCCGGGTAGAAGTGAGGGTGAGGGGTCCCCTTTTCCAGTCAACCGGGAAAGGTCAATACTCCCAACCACGGTGCCGATCTTGGCGGAATGGGAAATCTCCAGGAAAGGCATGGGAATTTTCTCGATTCCAATGCGCTCAATCTCAACCCGGGAAAGCCCGGCGTGATGGGGGCAGTGGG
>ENA-OSAE01000318-OSAE01000318.1-marine-sediment-metagenome-genome-assembly--contig:-NODE-318-length-25142-cov-16.444653_pt1 | contig 25142 bp, 21 predicted proteins | sample MGYA00237870_ERZ529317 | MGnify/ENA primary metagenome ERZ529317 (study PRJEB26369, sample SAMN03142812) | marine sediment metagenome | biome: marine; feature: borehole; material: sediment... | reverse complement strand
CCCGCCCTTGTCGAGCCCGGGGAGGACGACGTACCCGTCCTCGCCTCCCTTTACGCCGACCGGGTGGGAGTCTATCCGGGGTCTGTGGCCCGGCCGCCGGAAGCCTGGGTCTGGCGCGTCCGGAACCGGCGGTTCCACTCCCTGTTCGTGCTGCAGGACCGGCGGGGCTACTCTTTCGTCTCCTTCGGCCGCGAAGGGGACGTGCTTCTTGTCCGCGAGGCGGCCGCGGTCGACGAGCGCGCCGCACGGGACCTCCTCGGGGGGCTCGTCCGGGAGGCGCGGAGCCGCGGGCGGTCGTCGGTCGTGCTGGCCGTGCCTTTCGACAACCTGCTGGTCCGCCTGGCGTTCCTCTTAGGGGCGGAAAAGCGGCTGCGACCGGCGAGGACGGGCTTCGCCGTCGTGACGCGGTGGGAGCCTCTCCTGCCTGCGGGCTACGAGGTCCGGGAGGACTCATCCCCTGAGCTCGGGGCCGACGGTGAAGTCGAACTCCGGTTCGAAGGCCGTTGTCTCCTCAGGTGCCGCCGCTCCGTCCTCACCCAGCTCGTCATGGGCTACCTCAGCGTCGACGACCTTTCCCTCCCGGGAGAGTGTCGTCCCTGTCCCCTTCCTGAGCGCGAGCGCTCGATGCTCAGGGCCGACTTCCCGGTCGGACTGCCGCACTACTCCGAGGCCCCATACCTCTTCTGGCTGTAGGCTTCCGGCTTCCGACTTCCGACTCCTCGTTTCCGGGCGGCGCCGACGCCGGTCGTAAGCCGTCTGTAGGTCGGACAGGGGGCCGCGATGGTCAGCGGACTCGCGGCTCAGGCCGTGGGGTCGGCCACGGCGCCCAGGAAGAGGATGACGCCGGTCTCGGTGTCGGTTATGGCGAAGACGAAGGGCCGGTCGACGCACAGCTCCTCCGGGAGCGACTCGCGCATGACCGCACCGGAGACGCCGGCCGCCTCGCTGCCCTCCTCGTCGATCCGGATGTAGGTCTTGTGCGCCACGCGGCTCAGCCAGGGGTCGCGGGGCGACATGCGGGTGAAGTCGGACTCGGGGGTGTAGGCTATGGCCATCCCCAGGTCCTTCAGCACGGCGTCGAGCCGGTCGCTGACCTTGTACTCGAGCTCGAACTTCGGCATGACCAGGACCACGGACCGTTCGGCCAATCCGGCCGCGGCGGCCTTCCAGACCCCGGGGGTGAGGGACGCGACGAACCCGCGGAATTCGTCGGGTCCCGCGCCCCCCGGTTCGGGGACCGCGATGTCCATGGCGAAGCGTTCGTCCTTACCGTAGGTCAGCCGGACCATGGTGAACCGCCTGCCGTCAGCTCCCTGTCCCTCAGCGACCTTGAAACCGGCCTGCTGGCGCATCATGGGGACCGACACCGGGGTGCCGTCGGGAAGGGTGAAGACGCCGGGTTCCGTCTCATCGGGATCGAAGCTCTTGGTCCAGCTTCCCTTGAAGTAGACGGCGTTCATCAGGACGGTCACGGCGCCGGGGTCCGGAAGGCCGAGGACGTCCGACATCCGTTCGATGCGGCCCCGCGTCTTCTCCGCCGCCCAGGCGTCGATGACGTCGGCCGCCTCCTGCGACCCGAGGTCCAATTCCTCCACCTCGGCTCCGAAGTCCGCCCTCATCGTCTCGACGAACCGCTCCACGAGCGGGTATCCGGTGGTGGGCCAGATGGCGTTGGCCACACTCAACTCGACGTCCGTCGCCGACCCGGCCAGGTGGCGGAGCAGGGCCCCGTAGCCCGAGGGGGCGGCCGGGTCCCAGGACGCGCCTGGGCTCTGGGCCCCGCCCGCGGGCCGCCCGAGGTGGAGGACCCCGGCGATGGCCTCGGCGGTCTCGCCGTCGGCGCCCTCCAGGAGCATGGCCAGGAGAGTGGAGAGACTGATGGGGGCGAGGATGACGTTGCCGGGGCCGGCACCGTCACCGCCCAGGTCCGGCGTCCCGGAAAGGCGCTCGAGGAGGTCGAAGGCCAGGGCGTTCGAGGACTCGGCCACCAGCCGCACCAGCTCCGGGTCGGGGGAGTCGAGACCCGACGGCCGCGGGTCGAGCCGGCCGAAGACGCCTCGGCAGCCCGCTAGGGAGATGACCAGTGAGCACACGAGGAGCCAGACAGCGGCACGGACCGGCCGAGCCGTCGTCCAAGGTCGCATCAGCACCACGCTCCTGTCGCAGGTCCGGGCCTCAGGAAGAGGAGGTCACAAATCTTAGACGACGGAGGGGGGAGACCTGTTCCCTCGGCCGCCCCGAAGCCTGCGATGGTTTCTTCCTCTCGGGAGACCCTAACCGGGACACCCGGCCTCGGGGACCGCGCGGGTCGGCCAAGGAGCTGTCTCCGGCGGAGCGAATGGTAGGTGACGGAGGAGGTGGTCGCGCTGGCGTCTGCGGGACCCGTTGTCGTCGTCGGGGCGGGTCTGGCGGGGGCCGAGGCGGCCTGGCAACTCGCCCAGCGCGGGGTCCGGGTCAGGCTCTACGAGATGCGGCCCGGCAGGATGACCCCGGCCCACACAACGGGCTACTTCGCCGAGCTCGTCTGCTCGAACTCCCTGGGCGCGGCCGCGTCCACCAGCGCCTCGGGCCTGCTGAAGGAGGAGATGCGGAGGCTGGGGTCTCTCGTCGTCCGCTGTGCGGACTCGACCCGCGTCCCGGCCGGCGGAGCCCTGGCCGTGGACCGCACCGAGTTCGGCCGGGCGGTGACCCGGGCCCTGGAGGAGCACCCGCTCGTCGAGGTACGCCGGGAGGAGGTCGGGACCGTCCCGACCGACCCGGTCGTTGTCGTGGCCTCGGGCCCCCTCACCTCGGACGCCCTGGCGGAGGACATCCGGCGCCTCACCGGCCGGGAGCACCTCAGCTTCTTCGACGCCGTCGCCCCCATCGTCACCCTGGAGTCGCTCGACCTCGACCGCATCTTCCGCTCGTCCCGGTACGACAAGGGGGAGCCGGCGTACCTGAACTGCCCCATGACCCGCGAGGAGTACGAGCGGTTCTGGGAAGCCCTCGTCACGGCCGAACGTGCTCCGCTCCATCCCTTCGAGAAGGAGGTCAACTTCGAGGGCTGTCTTCCCATCGAGGTCCTGGCCCGGAGGGACCGCCGGGCCCTCCTCTTCGGGCCCCTGAAGCCGGTCGGTCTCACCGACCCGCGCACGGGGCGGAGGCCTTACGCCGTCGTCCAGCTCCGTCAGGACAACCGGGAGGGGACCCTCTACAACATGGTCGGGTTCCAGACGAACCTGCGGTGGGGGGAGCAGAGGAGGGTCTTCCGACTCATCCCCGGGCTCGAGAGGGCGGAGTTCGTGCGGTACGGGGTCATGCACCGCAACACCTACATCAACGCCCCCGCCCTCCTCGAGCCGACCCTCCAGTGCCGGTCAAGACCCGGGCTCTTCTTCGCGGGCCAGCTCGCAGGGGTGGAAGGGTACATGGAGTCCGCGGCGGCGGGACTCGTCGCCGGCCTGAACGCGGCCCGTTCGGCGATGGGGCTGGAGCCGGTCGTCCCGCCCCGGGAGACGGCCGTCGGCGCCCTCCTCCACTACATCGCCGAGGCCGACCCCCGCGACTTCCGCCCGATGAACGTGGCCTTCGGTCTCTTCCCGCCGCTCCCGGAGCCTCCCCGGGGAAAGGCCGCCCGGCGGGCCGCCTACGCCGAGAGGGCACTCGCGGCGCTGGAGGCCTGGCGGGAGGGGTTGGGGTAGATGGACCCGGGGCGTGCGGGGTGCCTCCCGGCGCGTCCCTCCCTCTAGGCGTCCGCCCGGGCCGCGGCCGCCGGACCGTGGGGTGTCCTGCCCCGCGCCGGGATGTCTTCGGCGGCCGCCGTCGGAGCGAACCGGAAGAGGAGGAGGGCCGTCACGACGTTGATTCCCGCCGCGGCCCAGAGGGGTGCGGCCGCCCCGACACCGTTCCACAGGCAGGCGCCGACGGCGGGGGCCGGCACGGCCAGGAGGACGCCGACCAGTCTCAGCACGCCGACGAACGTTCCCCGGTGCCTCGAGGGGCACAGGTCGGCGCTCCAGGCGTCCACCGAGGGGAATAGCCCGCCGTGGATAAGGCCGTCAAGGAGGAAGAGGACAGTGAAGGCCTGGTAGCCGCTCACCAGGGTGAGAGCGAAGAGCCAGAGACCGCTGAGCAGCCAGGCCGCGGAGCCGGCGACCTTGCGGCCGACGCGGTCGGCGAGGCGCCCGCCGAGGAGGTTGGCCGGGACGGCCACGACGCCGGACAGGGCGAACAGGACACCCAGGGCGGCCGGGGCGATGAGAGCTGCCTCGTTCATGTAGACCGAGAAGTAGGACTCCATGATCTTGCCGGATATGGCCGGGATGTTGACGAGGATGATGAAGAGGATGACTCCCGGCGTCCGGCCGGCCCAGGTCAGGAAAGTCCCGAGGTTGGCCCAGAGGTCTCCGACGAGACCCCGGCGTCGGCCTGAGCCGGCCCCACCCGAACCCGGCCCCGGTTCCCCGGCGTCTCCGGCGTCCGCGGCCGGTCCGCCCTCCGGCACCCAGTTCGGGTCCTCGCGGGGGTCCTGGATGAGGGAGCGGAGGTAGCTGGCGGTGAAAGCCAGGAAGGCGCCGGCGACAAGGAACCAGCGGTAGCCGATGTGTTCGAAGAAGAAGCCGCCGGCCAGCGGCCCCACGATGCCGCAGACACTGAAGGCCATGGCCTGGTACCCGAAGAACGCGGCCCGCCTCTCCCTGGGGGCGATGTCGCTGGTCATGGAGAAGAAGATGGGCCCGCCGATGGACATGCTCAACGTGTTGAGGCAGAGGCCCGGGATGAGCCACGGCCAGGAGGGGGCCAGGGCATGGAGCAGGGCGGCTGTGCCCGCGAGGGCCGGGGTCAGGCAGAAGAGGAGCCTCCGGTTGAAGCGGTCGACGAGCCACCCGCCGACCAGGACCAGCACGGCGAGGACGACAGTCTGGACGGTGAAGAAGAAGGCCAGGTCCTCGATGGTGCCCCCGAGCTGCCGGATGTAGAGGGGGAGGTACTGGTAGTTGGCCGTCCCCACCACGTTCGCCGCGAAGGCGCTCGCCACGATGAGGTGCATGTTCCGCCCGAAGTCGAACCAGGAAAGAAGGCGTGCTCGAATCATGGAGTGACTGAGGGCTCCTGTTCCTGAGGTGTTCCTACGGCTGTGCCGTGATGGACGTTGCCTTATGACGAACCTTTTCTCGGGAAAGTTTCGTTGGTCTAACCTTTGCCCGTCCCGTCCCGGGGACCCACCTATATCCTCTTTCTGACATAGGCCAGGGCCAGCGCCCCCAGGAGCAGGAACCCGGCGTAGCCCACCGCGGGGTAGAGGGTGCCCACGATGGTCGAGAAGCCCACGCCGGCGGCGACGCCCGCGGCGGCCGCGACCAGGAGGGTGAGGAGTCTGAACAGGCGGCTCTCCTCCCCGACCACGCGGTTGACGAACCCGTACAGGCTGCCGACAGCGGTGGTGTAGACCTCGGCCAGGAGGACGGCGGAGTAGACGGCGGCGGCGAGGGGGGAGATCCTGGCCGCGGCGAGGACCATCGGCACCTCCGCCCGGGTCGACTCGGGAACATGGGCGAGGATGGCCAGGTCCACGGCCAAGGCGCCGACCCCGAGCCCGAGGGCTCCCAGGAAGATGCCGGGCAGGAGGCGCGGCTTGGGGGTCAGTCTGGCCAGCGGGGCGAGGACCGAGGCGGCCAGGATGAGGTTGTAGGAGCCGTAGCTGACACCGGAGAGGAGCCAGTTCGGCACGGCGGCGAGGGAGGGCTGGGCGAAGCCGAGGTCGACCGTGCCGGCCGCGAGGCTCCAGAGGCTGACGGCCAGCACGGCCGCCAGGAGGAAGGGGACGACGAAGCTGATGGAGGCCACCACGCCTCCGAGGCCGAGGAGGACCGTCCCGGCCGTGGCCACGGCCATCCCCACCAGGCCTGCCGTGTAGGGGAGCCCGTACTGCTGGGCCAGGGTGGCTCCGGCCCCGGCGAACATGGCCGCCGTCCCGCCGAAAAGGAAGAAGGTGAGCACGGCGTCGATAATCCGGCCGACGAAGGGTCCGGCGACGTGCCGCACCACGGGTCCGTAGGAGGTGGCCCCGAGCCCGTGGCCGGCCAGGAGGAGGAGGTAGCCGAAGATGCCCAGGACGGCCGTTGCCACGGCCAGGGCCAGGAACCCGAGGACGCCGTGGAGGCCGAAGAACTGCAGGACCTCCTGGCCGGAGGCGAAGCCGGCCCCGACGACGGTCCCGATGTAGACGGCGGCCAGGGCGGGGACGCTCACCCCGCGGCCTCCCCCGGCCTTGCCGGCGCCCCTCAAGGAGAATCCCCCTCCCGCTACCGGCTGAACCTCTGTTATTATGCCGTGGTGCGTCCGGAAGAGACCTGTGAGGCCCTGCGGTCCGGCAGGTTCCTGAGTTCCGAGACCTGCCTTGCGCCGTTCTTGGCGAAACCTGGCCGGTCCAGGCGGCGTATTAACCGACATCAGCGGAGACAAGACTGTGGCCCGCCCGGTCGGCACCGCCGGGAAGCGGGCAAATCGCGCGGGAAAGGGTGACCCTCTTGTCAGAGGTGTTCGTGGAAGTCCGCGACCTCCGCAAGGTCTTCAACGGGACCACGGCCGTGGACGGTGTGAGCTTCACCATCAACAGGGGCGAGATATTCGGCCTTCTCGGCCCCAACGGGGCCGGGAAGACCACGACCATCAGGATGATGTCCACCACCCTCCCCATGACCTCAGGTGATGTGGTCATCGGGGGCCACTCGGTCCGAGAGCGGCCAGGGGAGGTGAGGCGGCTCATCGGCGTCTGCCCGCAGGAGATCGCCCTTTACCTGGAACTCTCGGCCCTCGACAATCTGGTCTTCTTCGGGCGGATGGAGGGCCTCTCCAAAGCCGAGGCCGTCCGGCGGGCCCGGGCGAACCTGGAGCTCGTCGGTCTGGCCGAGAGGGCCCGCCACCGGGTGGCCAAGTTCTCAGGGGGGATGAAGCGCCGGGTCAACCTGGCCGTCTCGCTCATGAACCGTCCGGAGCTCCTCTTCCTCGACGAGCCCACCGTGGGCGTCGACCCGCAGTCGCGCAACCACATCTTCGACACCATCGAGGGACTGCGCGATGAGGGGATGACCATTCTCTACACCACCCACTACATGGAAGAGGCCGACCGGCTCTGCGACCGCATCGCCATCATGGACAACGGCCGCGTGGTGGCCCTGGACAGCCCGCGGAACCTCAAGGCCTCTATCGGCGACCCCGACGAGGTGACTCTGGAGGACGTCTTCCTCAACCTGACCGGGCGCCGGCTGAGGGACCAGGGGTGACGGAGATGTCTACCTTCGGAAGCAGGCCCCTGGCCCTGGCGGGCAAGGAGCTCAAGGTGTTCTTCCGGGACCCGCAGATGTTGTTCTTCAGCCTGGCTCTGCCCCTGGTCCTGGTCCTGCTCATGACGGCCGCCTTCGGCGGCCAGAGCCGGTTCAGCGTCACCGCCCGTGTCGTGGACCTCGACGGGGGGCCGCTGGCGGCTGAGCTCACCGGGCGCCTCGAGGCCGTGCCGGGAGTGACGGTCGACCTCCTCGACCCCGAGACGGCCGAGCGCCTGCTCGAGGACTCGGACATCGTCAACCTTGTGGTCATCGGGGAGGAGTTCTCCGAGCGACTCGCCGCCGGTCAGGCCCCGGACATCCGGGTGCGGCTCCGGGGGAACGGGGACACCGAGGGGCAGATAGTGAACTCCTACGTGGAGAGCATCGTCCGCGAGATGCTCGGCGAGAGCCTCGTGGCCCGGCAGGTCCAGGCCATGTTGGCCGAGGCGGGTCTGGAGGTCCCCGTGGAGGAGGTGGAGGCCAGGGTGGGCGAGCTCTTCGCCGAGACCCGGGAAAGCCCCCTGGTGACCGTGGCCGAGGAGACCGTGGGCGTCCGCCCTGAGCCGATAGCCCAGTTCCTGCCGGGCATGGTGACCATGTTCACCCTGTTCGCCATCAGCCTGACCTCGGTCAGCCTGGTGGAGGAGCGGCGCAAGGGGACCCTGGAGCGCCTGATGACCACCACCCTGACCCGGGCCGAGCTGCTCAGCGGGACCTGGCTCGGCAACTTCGGACGGGGTCTCGTCCAGGTGGTCTTCCTCTTCGGCCTGGCCTGGCTGTTCTTCAACGTGCTCACCCTGTCCTCGTTCGCCTCCATCATCCTCTTCGGCGTGGTGGCCGTGGCCTCGGTGGCCGGTATCGGGCTGGTCATCGCGGCCGTCTCCAGGACCCCGGAGCAGGCCAACTGGATAGCCGTGTTCTTCACCATGATTATGACCAGCCTGGGCGGGAGCTTCTTCGACACCTCCGGCTTCACCGGGGTGATGGGAGTCTTGACCAGGATGACCTACAACTTCTGGGCCAACGACGGTTTCCGGCGCATCATCCTCGAGGGCGAGGCCCTCACCAGCCCGCCCATCGTCAAGGACATGGTGGTCCTGGCCGGCATCGGCCTGGCCGGCTGGGCCCTCGCCCTGGCCCTGTTCCGCCTGAGGGGGGACGACAAGTGAGAGAAGCGGTACGACAGGCCCTGCTCATAGCCCAGAAGGACCTCAGGATATTCTTCGCCGACCGGGGGGCGCTGCTCTTCGCCCTCGTCTTCCCCTTCGCCTTCGTGGCCATCTTCTCCGCGGTCATGGGCGATCCCGCGGGAGCCTCGGACCGGCCCTTCACGGTCTACGTGGCCACGGCCGAGGCGGAGAGGGCCGGCGGAGCCGGGCCGGCCGCGCCCGGCAGTCTCAGCCGGCTCATCATCGACGCCCTGACCTCGAGCGACGTGGGGCTCGACGTGCGGGAGGCCGACCCGGACAAGGCCCTGGCGGCCCTGGAGGAGGAGAAGATAGGCGGCTACCTCCTCTTCCCGGAGGACTTCACCGAGAAGGTCATGGCCGGTGAGGCCACCAGCCTCACCGTCTACTACCATCCGGACGCCGGCCGCACCCGGGCCGCCCTCAACTCGATCGCCCGGGCCATCGCCGCCGATGTCACCGCCTACCAGGTCACCTACCGGGCCTTCTACGAGCTGGCCGCCGGGAGGGTGCCGGCCGGAATCCTGGAGGCCCTCGGCGGCGCCGGCGCGGGCTACGGCCAGGGTCCGGGCGGTCTGCCGCTCCTGGCCGAGCGGCCCGAGGTGCGCCTGGTCTACGAGAAGGTCGGGGAGGTCGAGCCGGTCACCGCGGCCGACATCCTCATCCCCGGCTACCTGACCATGTTCGTCTTCTTCGCTATGGCCCTCACGGCCGAGACCATCGTGCGAGAGAAGGAGAACTGCACCCTCGAGCGCTTGACCGCGGCCGGAGCCTCACGTCTGGCCATCGTGGGCGGCAAGTATCTGGGGTCCTTCGGCCGCGCGCTCATCCAGGTGGCCGGCTTCTGGACGGCCGGCGTGCTCATCTTCCACGTGGACCTGGGCCGCTATCCGGCGACCGTGGTCTGGGTCTCCGTGCTGATGGCCCTGGCCTCCTCCGGGGTGGGGGTCTTCCTGGCCACCCTGGCCAGGAACCGGAAGAGCGCGACGGCCATGGGCGTCTTCGTCTCCATCTCCGCGGCCGCCTTCGGGGGCTCCATGTGGCCCCTTTTCGTCATGCCCCAGTGGCTCCAGACCGCGGCCAGGATAACGCCGCACGCTTGGGCGAACTCGGCCTTCAACAGGCTCATGCTCTTCGGGGCCACCCCGGCCGACGTCGTGGGCGAGATGGCCGCCCTGGTCGCCTTCGGCCTCCTCTTCATGGCCCTGGGGGTGTGGAGGTTCAGGGTGGAGTAGGGGGCGGAGTCAGCGCCACCGGCCCGGGGGGCCTCCGGCGCCCGCCTAGCCCTCGCCGGCGATGATGTCCTCGTTACGCTCGACGGGGTCCGTGAGTTCGATATGTCCGGCCAGGGTCCCGAGTTTCTCACCCTCGACCAGGAACACCACCGCCGTCACGTCCGGGCTCTCGGTGAGGGTGTTCACTACCGAGTAGATGGTCATGATCTCGCCGGTGGAGCCGCCCCAGTGGTTGGCCACGAACTCCTCGGAGAAGTTGACGTAGGCCACGCCGTCGGTGACCTCCAGCGAGAGGAGTTCGGTCCCCTCGGGGATGCTCACACCGTGCCCTTCGACGGCCGGGCCCTCGATGAGGGCCTTGACGGCCAGGGTCTCGTAGGTCTCGCCCTCGGCGGCCTCCACCGTCCGCTCCTCCCGCTCCAGATACATCGCCTGGTCGTCGGGGAAGTAGAGGACCAGAGTCACCTCCTGGTCCTGGCCGGTGTCGCTGTCGCCGGTGTCGGGAGCGTCGCCCGGATGGGCCTCGGGCGGGGCGCAACCGGCCGTGAAGGCGGCCACGAGGACCACGGCCAGCAGGGCCAGGCATGTCTTTCTCCTTCTCAAGAAGTCCGGCATTCTCCAATACCTCCCGCTTCTCTTCCCAGGCGGTGCTTCTGGGGGGCTCTGGCCAGGCACGGGCAGGCCCCGCCGGAGAGACGACCCCGGGCGCCGCGGGTCCGCGTGTCCGGCGGGGCCTGGTCGCGAATGACAACGGAGTCACACCGGCTCTTGGCTCTTCGCGCCGGTCCCTAGCCGGTCCTGCCCACTCCCTTGAGAGCGTTGATGGTGTCGTCGCAGTTGTGGATGCACTGCTCGAGGTGGAGGGCCGCGCTTGTCAGAGCCTCCTTCCCTCTCTGCGTGTTCAGGGTGTTGGTGAGACTGCGCAGTTCATCGGCCATCCGACACAGCACGTCGCGTTCCCTCTGGACTTCTTTAGGGTCGAGCACGGCAGACATCCTTTCCTTTCCGTCCGCGATTTCCGTCCACCATTCGTTCCGGGCAGGCGCCCTCTCAGCAGGTGGTCTTTTCGAGTCGGGCCATGTCCAGCCCGAACCGGCACTCGCGGGCGGACAGTTCCGCGTGTCGTGAGCCGTCGAGAAGGGCGGTCCGGACCACGGGGTCGGCGGCCTTCTCGGCCAAGCTCTTGAGCTGCCGGGACGCCTTCTCACACTGGTCGATGCACTTCCTGAGGGTGTCGTCGGGTTTCACGCGCCACCACCTCCCTTTCCAGGCCAACCGGGCCGGGAATAATGTGCGCCGAGCCGCGGAGGTGTATCCCGGGGGAGGGGTGACACGTCAGCCGGAAGAGCCGTCTTTCAGCCTCTGGACCTCCTGCCTGAGTTCCAGCACCTGGCGCTCGAGCTCGGCCATCCGGTCCGTCTCGCCGGTGGACGGCAGGGTGTACACGACTCTCCCGTGCTCGTCAAGCACCTCGATTCTCGGGAGGTCGGCGGAGTCGACGCTCAGTCTGAGGCGTGGGCGCCCCTTGCTGTCATTCAGGACTATGGTCGGCTGGCCTTCAGGGTTCCGTCCCAGGAACATCCGCTCGAAGCCGAAGGCGCCGCTGTCCATGAGTTCCTTCAGCAACCTATCCTTCTCCGGGCCTTCCGGCATGTTCGTCAGCCTTACCATGTCATCTACCGGGAAGGTGTCGGGCCTGTCGTGGAACCTCAACCCGTAGCTGCGGCGGCCGTTCTCGTCACGATAGGCCAGAACGAGGATCTGGTCGTTATCGAATTGGTCGTAAGACAAGTGCATCTGGGCCCAATAGTTTCCCGCCGGGTCCCGTGAGCCACCGATGACCAGCCCGCCGCATTCGACCCCGTCATCGTTGTAGAAGGTGATTCCGGCCATCTTCGGGCCGTGCCGCTTGAATTGCCAGCCGCCGAGAACCGGGTCGGGAACCTTGTCCTTACCTGCTATGACCATCCGGACTGTGCCGTCCGCATCCAGCACATTGATCCGTTGGACGTCAATCTCTTCAAAGCGTTTCCCAGCCACGGGGCGCTTCTCCTTTGGATACGCCTAACGACTCGCCGTTGCGCCGGCTGGTGCAAACCCGCCGGGCTCCGGGACCACTACGACCCTCGCTCCCTTGCGACGGCTCCCAGCCGAGAGCCGACTCGTGCTAGGCCCCGGCCTCGGCCTCGTCCTTCTTCTCCCGGTCCTGCGCCTTTTGCATCCGCTCTATTTCCCACCTTCGCAGCTCGCGCTTGAGGGGCTTGCCGGCGTAGTTGACCGGGATGGTGTTGATGAACTCGACCTCGCGGACCTTCTTGTAAGGGGCGACCCTCTTGGCCACGAAGTCCATGAGCTCCTTGGGCTCGATGGTCTTGCCCGGCTTCAGCACCACGAAGGCCTTGGGGAACTCCCCGACCTCGGGGTCCGGTTTGCCGATGACAGCGCAGTCGGCCACGGCCCAGTGGCCGCGGAGAATCTCCTCGAGCTCTCTCGGGTAGACGTTGAACCCGTTGTAGATGAGCATGTCCTTCTTGCGGTCGGAGATGAAGATGTAGCCGTCCTTGTCCATCCACCCGATGTCGCCGGTGTGGACCCAGCCGTTCCGGATGACCTGGGCCGTCTCCTCGGGACGGCGCCAGTACCCGAGCATCATCTGCGGTCCGGTGACGCAGATTTCGCCCATCTCGTCGAACCCTATCTCGATGTCGGGGTCGTCGATGTCCACGACCTTGACGTCGGTGTCGAAGACGGGGATACCGACCGACCCCTGCTTTCTCAGTCCGGAGCGGTTGCAGGGATTGGCCGTGACCCCCATGGCCATCTCGGTCATGCCGTAGGCTTCCATGATGACCGCGTCGGGGACGAGCTCCTCGACCCGCCGCAGGACCTCCACGGGCAGGGGGGCCGCCCCGCTGGCGATGTACCTCACCGAGGAGAAGTCCATGGACTCCACGTCGGGCAGGTTGATGATGCCCTGCAGGAGCTGCGGCGCTCCGCCGAACACGTTGGCCCTGTACTTCACGATGTCTGCGGCGTAAGCGGCCGCGTCGAAGCGCGGGTGGACGATCATCGTCGCTCCTCCGTAGACGGGGTTGTTGAGGTAGCCGACGGTGCCCATGGCGTGCGACCACGGAACGACGATGACGAGGACGGTCTTCCCGGGCTCTATCGGGTACTCCCACCCGTCGGGCGGCACGACCCGGTCGGCCGACTCCTCGAAGAGCCCGTCAGGTCCGAGGACCGGCCGGCCGCTCCCCATCCAGTGCGCGAACTGGAGGACGTTCGAGACCACGGCCTTGTGGGTGAGCATCACTCCCTTGGAGCGTCCCGTGGTGCCCCCCGTGTAGGCGAGGTGGGCGAGGTCCCTCTCGGGGTCGATCTTGGCGACAGGGGGCTCTCCGGTCGTCTCGTTGAGGAGCTGCTGGAAGCTGTAAGTGCGCGGCCCGTACGGCTTGACGTCGACGGGCGTGTAGGGAGGCAGGTTCTCCTGGATACCGGTGACGATGACCCGCCTGAGCTCGGTGTCGTGGCGGACCGAGGTGACGCTGTCCATGAACATGTCGAGGGTGATTATGGTGCGGGCTCCGGAGTCGAGCAACTGGTGCAGGAGTTCCTTCACGGACAGGAGCGGGAAGCAGGGCGAGAACACGGCCCCGAGCATCAGGAGGCCGTAGTAGGCGATGGCGAACTGCGGGGAGTTCGGGAGGTGGACGGCCACCACCTCTCCCTTCCTGACGCCCAGGCGGGCGAGGGCGGCCGCGAAACGCTGGGCCTTCTCCCAGAGCTCCGCGTAGGTCAGAGTGTGTTCACCGATGTGGAAGATGATGGCCGGACGGTCCGGATACCTCTTGGCTGCGCTCTGCAGGAAGACATGCACCGGGACGGACGGGTAGTCCAGCGAGACCGGCAGTCCGCGCGGCCAGTGAGCGTACCAGGGACGATCTTCCATCTTCAGGCCCTCCCTGAATGCGAAAGGTCATGGTTCGCTTTTCCACCTTCCTGGGAGGAATCCTGTCGGAATTCAGAATATTAGGCTTGGCCAGAGTAGTCTCTCAGTTTGGGGCGAACTGTTGCCGACGCGCCGGACCGTCCTCGGCAGGAGAACGCTCGGAGCCGCCGAATTCTGGTATCCTCTCTCACCCATGAGGTCCCGCCTCAGCTATGACCCTGGCCTGCAATCCGGGGCCCCTACACCCTTCAGGGAGGCGAACCGGCCGTGACGGTCTACAAGGTTCTCTCCGACATCGTCGAGGCGTTGCGGACGATTCACCTGGAGCATGAGGCCATCCGGGCGGAGATGACCACCAAGGAGGACCTGGCCAGGGAAGCGGCCGCCATTCGGGAAGACCTTGCCAGAGAAACGGCCGCCATCCGGTCCGAGATGGCCACCAAGGAGGACCTGACCAGGGAGGTGGCCGCCGTCCGGGCGGAGATGGCCACCAAGGACGACCTGGCCAGGGAGGTGGCCGCCGTCCGGGCGGCCACCAAGGAGGACCTGGCCGGCCTCGAGGCGGTGATGAGGAGAGAGTTCGAGGTCGTCCACAAGGAAATCCGCGGCCTTGCGCTCGAGTTCGAGGCCTTCCGGCATGACACCAAGGTCACCCTGGACATGATCGGTGAACTGATGGCCCGGACGACTCGGCACGAGGAGTCCATCGCCGACCTGGACCGGAGAATGAACCGTGTGGAGAGGCATCTGAAGCTCAAGCCGCTCCCGAACCGTCCAGGGGACCGGTGATTCTCTCGCCGGAGTCGATGCGGCCGTCACCCTCCGACGGCCCGCCCTTGAATTACTCTCTCAGCTTCGCCGACTCGGCCAGGTCCATCCGGGCCACATGGCGCAGCGACGGCCGCTGGGCGATGAGCAGGGTGAGCCCCACACCGATGAAGGCTGCGGCCACGGTGCGCGGGTAGACGTGGACCGGAAGGGTGAAGAGGTCGCTCGCGAAGAGACGGACGAAGAAACGGAGAACAGCCAGGGCGAGCGGGAAGCCTGCGGCAAGGCCGAGGGCGGCGATGAGGGCGTTCTCCGTGGTGACGACCCAGCCCACGCGGGCGGCCCTCATCCCTATAGCCCGCATGGTGGCCAGCTCGCGGCGGCGCTCCAGGACGCTGACAGTCACCGTGTTGAAGAGGATGGCCGCCGCCAGAACGACGGCGAAGAGGAGCATGACCCACAGGACAGCGTCGGCCAGGTTGAGCGCGGTGCGCATGAGCTCGCCCATGGCGGCCGCGTCGCTGACCCGGGCCACACCGGGGAGGTCCTGGAGGGCGTCGCGGACCTCGACCCGCCTCCCCGGGGCCGTGGTGATGAGGGCGACGTTGGCGCATCCCTCGAGACCGAAGCCCGCCGCGGCATCCTCCAGGAGCATGGCGGCGCTGTTGCCGACGAGGGACATGCTGAGGGGCCCCGCGGTGGCCGTAAGCTCCGGACCGTCAGGCAGGAGCCTCAGGCGGACCTCGTCCCCGGGACTGATGCCCAGCTTGGCGGCGATGTTGCTGGATATGACGACCTGGCCGCGAGAGGGCTCGAGGATGACGCCGCGCGAGTCGACCGGGTTCATGAGACCTCTCGCCGCGGGCGCCCCGGCGCCGGCGGCGGGCAGGCCGTAAAGGACGGTGTTGTAGGCTTCACCCGCTTCCGTGTCGTCGGTGCGGCCGCCGGGGCCGGCGGCGCCATCCTCACCGCCGCCCGCGGCCCGCGTCACCTGGACCGGCAGGGCCAGGATGACCTCCAGTTGCTCGACGCCCTCGATCCCGGAGACGGCCTCCCGGATGTCGGCCGCGCGAGCCGGCCGGAGCCACGCGACCCGCAGGTCGTAGACCTCGGACTTCTCCATGACGAGCCGGACGCCCCAGTCCATCGAGTCCAGCATGCCGCCGGTGGTGATGATCAGGACGAGAGCGGCGGCCACGCCCAGGGCCGTGCCGGCCGTCCGGATGGGGTGCCGGGCGAGGTTGCGCCCAGCCAGGCGGAGCCAGAGGGGAAGGAGGAGCCTGGCCGGACCGGTGCGGACGGTCCGACCCGACCGGCCCGTTCGGCGGGCCCCCGAGCCGGGCCCCGGGCCAGCGCCGGCCTGGACGAAGGGGCGCATGGCCTCGGCGGGTGAGAGGGCGGCCGCCCGACGGGCGGCCAGGAGACCGGGGGCGAGGGCCGCCCCGACGCCCAGGGCCAGGCCGGCCGTGACGACCAGCCAGTCCACGTGGGCCGTCACGAACGGTATCTTGAGCACCGTCGCGTAGAGCACAGCCATCCGGCCGCCGAGGGCCAGGCCCACGGCCACGCCCGGGACCGCCCCGAACAGGCCGACCAAGAGGGCGAAGCTACCGTAGTGACCGAGGACCGCCCGCCGGCCGACCCCGGTGGCCATCAACGTGCCGATCGCCACCCGTTCCTCGTCCACGCGCCGGTTCATCATCTCGGCCACGATGAAGGCGGCGACGGTGAGGAAGAGGAACGGGAAGGCGATGGCCGTCTCCCGCAGGCCCTCGAGGTCCATCTGGAGGAGCTCGATACCCACCAGCTTGTGCCGGGGCGTGGCGGCGAGGATGTTCGCGGCCCCCAGGACCTCCTTCACCCGCTCAAGGACCGTGTCGGGGTCGGCTTCGGCCTCCGGGTCGAGGCTGTAGATGAGGCGGTTGCCCGCCTCCGTGGCGAAGCCGGGTGGGAGGAGGCCCTCCGCCGCCGCGGCCAGTGTCTCGCGGGGGGCGAAGACGACCCCGAACTCGGCCGGAGCCGGCATGAAGTCCTGCCGGCTCCGCGCCACCCAGAGGTACTCCGGGCTCACGGCCACACCGCTCACCGTGAGCGGTTCGTCACCGGCCGGCGTCTGCAGGAGCAAGGTCGAGCCGGGGCCGAGCCCGTGGTGGTCGGCGAAGTGGCGCTCGACGAGGACCTCGCCGGCGGCGTCCGGGTAGGAGCCTTCCTCGACGACGACCTGGTTCAGGTGGGGCTGCCTACCGAGAGGTACGGTGATGAAGCGCCCTTCGGCCAGGACCCGCCCGCGTCTTCCCTCCGGGTCCACCCCGTCGGGCACGACGACGGGTAGGTCCGCCACGACCTGCCAGTCGGCCGCGGCCACCCCGTCGAGGGCGGCGACTTCCCGGACCTCGGCCTCCGTGACCCGGACGACGTCAAGGGTCATGTCGGCGAGGTTCGTCCGCTCCTGGCTCACCGTGTAGCTGTGGTCGAGACTCTCGTAAGCGAGGTAGGAAGCGACGAACAGGCAGACGCCGAGGAACGTGACGGAGGCCACGGCCAGGGCCTGCCACACCCGCCCCCGGAGGTCGCGAAGCAGCTTGCGCCGCAGGACGGAAGGACTCATCGGCACACCTCCTTACCAGACCAGCTCGGCCGCCGGGCTGGGAGACGGCCGCTTTTCGTCGGAGGCCACGGCGCCGTCCTTGAGGCGGATGAGCCGCGTCGCCATCGCCGCCAGGGCGCTGTTGTGGGTGACGATGAGGACTGTCTTGCCCCGCCGCTGGACGGCTTCCTGCAGGAGTCCCAGGATGGCCTTCCCGGTCTCGAAGTCGACGGCCCCCGTGGGTTCGTCGCAGAGGAGGAGAGGCGGGTCCTTGACCAGGGCCCGGGCGATGGCCACGCGCTGCTGCTCGCCACCGCTGAGCTGACCGGGCAAGTGACCCGCCCTGTCGGCCAGGCCGACGGCCTCCAGGATGGGGTCGATGCGGTCAGCCGTCCCGCTCAGTTCGGCGGCCAGCTCCACGTTCTCGCGGGCGGTCAGGCTGGGGATGAGATTGAAGAACTGGAAGACGAAGCCGACCTTGTCCCGGCGGAAGTCGGCCAGGGCGTCGGGGTCGAGCGACCCGAGGGACACCCCGTCCACCAACACGCGGCCGGCGGAGGGCCGGTCGAGCCCCCCGATAAGGTTGAGGAGGGTCGTCTTGCCGGAGCCGCTCGGGCCCAGGACGACGACGAGCTCGCCGCGCCGGAACTCAAGGTCGGTGGGCTTCAGGGCCCTTATCTTCACGTCCGTCCCGTAGGTCTTCTCCGCCCGCTCCAGCCGCACCAGGGTCTCTGCCGATGGCATGCGGCATCTCTCCTCCCGGGGTTCTGCCTGGTCACTACGAGCACGCCCCCTGTGTTTCCTGTTCCGGGTCGGCTAATTCCGGGACGGCAGCGTCTCGGCGCTCACCCTCACCCGGCGGTGGGCGGACTCGAAGACCTCCCGGGGGAAGGTGCCGATGCCCTCGGTGACGGCGTTGGCCGCGGCGGCGGCAACCATGGCCCGGACGAGGTCGGCCTTCCGCTCCGCCGGAAGCTCCTGAAAGCCCAGGTCGGGCCATTTCGCGGTCGTCAGAGCCCCCTCGCCAAGGAGCCGCGCCAGCCCCACCCCGAGCGCGGCCGTGGCCGCATCGCCCGAGCCGACGGGCTGGACGACCTCGAGGTCGCCGGGGAGCTCCCCCCGCCAGACGGTCCGGCCGTCACAGGCGAGGAGCCCGTCACGCCCCATGGTGACGACGGCGAAGGTCACCCCCGCCCGGACGACCCGGGTGAGGAGCCCGACGAGGGTCTGCGGCGACGGGAGCCCGTCGGGCGGGCCGGGCTCCGCCGGCGGGAGATGGTCCCGCACACCGGTCAGCTCCTCACGGTTCACCTTCACCGCCCAGGGCCCCGCCCGTATCCCCAGGGCCAGCGCCCGGCCGCTGGCATCGAGCACGCAGGGGACCCGGCGCCTGGCGGCATGCCGGATGGACCCGGCGTAGAAGTCCTCGGGGAGTCCGGGCGGAAGGCTTCCGGAGAAGGTCGCCACGAGGGGGCGGGCGGCGGTCCCGGAGCTGGAGTGCAGGGTCGGGAGGAAGGGACCCTCTTCGAGGAGCCTTTCCAGCAAAGCCTCGAAGCCGGCGGCTTCAGCCGGGCCGACGGCCGGTCCCGGCTCCCGTATCTCCGTCACCCTTCCGGAAGCCGGGTCGACGATGGTGGGGCAGGTCCGGGTCTCCCCGGTCGGCAGGCGGAAGAAGGCCGGAACGACCCCGCGCCCCTCCAGGTCCCTCACGATGAAGTCTCCGGCCGAGCCGGCGGCCAGGCCGGTGGCGACGACCCTGAGGCCGAGGTCGGCGGCCACCCGGGCGACGTTACAGCCCTTGCCCCCGGCGGCCGTCCACACGCGCCCGACCCGGTAGGCTCTGCCGGCCTCGAACCCGGGGATGGTCCAGACCCTGTCGACCGACGGGTTGGGTCCGACCGCCAGCAGCACGGGACCGGTGGGACCGACGGGACTCGTGCGACGTGCGGGACTCACGGGGTTCGTGCGGCTCATCCGACCTGCGCGAATCAGGGGACCCACGCGACTCACATCCCGTCCTGGGGGACCAGGACAAGGCTCGCTGCCCCGACGGCCCCCGCGTCCTCGCCGAGGGCGGCCGGGAGGATGCCGCGCAGGAACCGGTGGTTGGGGGGGAAGGTCCTCTCCCGGACGGTCCGCTCGAGGACGGGCCCGAGGAGGTCCCACGCGCCGGCCACCCCGCCGCCGATGACGACCGCTTCCGGGTTGAAGAGGTTGACGGCCGCGGCCACCCCCACCCCGAGGTGTTCGGCCGCCGTCTCGAAGATGCGCCGGGCCACGGCGTCGCCCGCCCGGGCGGCGTCGGCCACGTCACGGGCCGAGATGCGCCCCTTGTCCCGGAGGACGCCGGCCAGGGACGTCGCCTCCCCGCCCTCGGCGGCCCTCTCGGCCGCCGCCCGGGCCTCCGTCTCGATGGCCCGGCCCGAGGCGAGGGTCTCCAGGCACCCGCGGCGCCCGCAGCCGCACAGGGGTGCGTCGGGCCGCGTGTCCACCGGGATGTGGCCGATCTCGCCCGCGCTGAAGCCCGGGCCGCGCCAGAGGCGGCCGTCCAGGACGACCCCGGAGCCGATCCCGGTGCCCACGGTGATGACGATGAAGGTGAGGAACGGCCGCGCCGCCCCGACCCATCCCTCGCCCAACGTGGCGACCCGGACGTCGTTGTCCACCTTCACCGGGAGGCCGAGTGACTCGTGCAGGTAGGAGGCCACTTCGACGTCGCGCCAGCCGAGGTTGGGGGAGAAGAGGCACACACCCCGCTCCGGGTCGACGGGTCCCGGGACGCCGACCCCCACGCCGGCGACGGGACGGAGGAGGGGGATGACGGCCGGTTCCCTGAGGCCGCCGGCGGCCTCGGCCAGGAGCTCGACGGCCATGTCTCTCACGGCCGTGAGGACGGTCTCCGGGTCTTTGTCGGCCGGCGTCCCGCGCCGGCGCCGCGCCCTGATGTGTCCCCAGGCATCGACCAGGAGGCCGGTGAGGGTCGTCCCGCCGAGGTCGAGGCCCACGGCCAGGGGTACGTCCTCCGACTCCGAGGGGAGAGGCGCCGGTTCGCGCTCGAGAGTCAGGCCGCCCGAGGGCTTCGAGCTATCCACCGGCCATCACCTTCTTCAACTCGAGGATGACCGAGACCGGGGTGGGGTCGATGCCGCGCAGGAGAGCCACGTAACAGGACAGGTAGTCGCCGTACAGGCAGAGGGACAGGGCCCGGGCGAGCGGGCTCCGACCCAGGGCCTCCACCTCGGTGACCCCGGCCACCCGCCCGCTGAGGAGGCGGCGGGTCACGTCGAGGCGCCTTCTCATCTTCGGCGACTCCGCCGCGTCGTCGCGGAGGAGGCAGACATGGAGGCGCTCTCTGAGGTCCGCAGGGGCGTCGAAGCCGACGACCTCGTCGTGGTGGGCCTCAGGGACGGTGTACCAGTGGGCGAGAGTCTTCCCGTTCTCGGCCAGCTGGTTCTTCCAGCGCCGGGCCACGCCCTCCGTGGGTCCGGCCCCTCCGTAGACGACGAGGAGGCGGTCCGCCGTCTCCCGGGCGAGGGCCAGCGGCGGGGGGTCCGGCGCCTCCGGTCCCCAGTCCCGGGCAAGGTCGGCGAGGAGCGCGGCCGCCTCTTCGACCTCCGCACGGAAGTCCCCGGCCCCGGCCGTGAGTCCCGCCCCGTCGAGGACGCCCAGGAGGGCGGCGAGGATGCCCGGGAACGCGGCCCTGGCCTGCATCCCGGTGGGGAGGGCCACCACGGGGTGGCCCTCCCGGGCCGCTTCCCGGGCCAGCCGGCCGCCTCCGGTCACGGCGACGACGGCGGGGTCGGCCGCGCCGCCTCGAAGGGTGTCGTAGGCGCTGAGGGTCTCTTCGGTGTCACCGGAGTGGCTGACGGCGACGACAAGGACCGAGCCTGCCCGGGCCTGGTCCCGCCGCCCGGAGGTCCCACCCGTTCCGGGCGGCCTGTCCGCGGCCGAGGCGTAGAGCGGCGGGTCGTAGCCCTGGCAGACATCGAAGGGGACCGTGAGGCGCCTGCGGGTCAGGGAGAGGGCGACATAGGCCGCGGCGGCCGAGCCGCCCCCGGTCCCCAGGACGAGGACGGCGGAGAAGGGGCGGTCGGAGCCCGCACGGGCCCGGGCCGCCTCCCTCCCGGCCCTGTGTCCGGCCGGGTAGAGCTCACGCAACTGGCGGGGATAGTCGGCCAGCCAGCCGAGCATGTCCGAGCGGTCGAGCGAGAGGTCGATGTCCGCCACAAGAAGCCTCCTTCAGTCGGTCACGTCACTACTCACGCGGCCTGACCCACGTCACCGCGGACCGGTCGAAGAAAAGGATGAGACGGCCGCCTTCCACTCCTGTCTGGACCTCGAAGACGAGGACCTGTCCCCAGACCCCGTCGACCCTCTCCACCGGGCCCGGTCCGGGTTCGGCGCCGACGAGGCGGAACATGACGGGCACGGCCACCCACACCCTGACGGCGGCCGGGCCGCCGGGGGCGACGCGCACGGTCAGCCGGCGCCCGCCGTCGTCGGCCGTTCCGGTCACGAAAGGGGCGCCCTGGACAAGGTGGCGGTCGGAGCCCACCACCATGGGGACGTTCCGGCGGTGCTGGACGAGCGCGAGGACGACGCTGCCGTGGGCCGGTATCTCCGGCAGGGTGATGACGGCTACGTCCTCCGTGAAGCGTCCGAGGTACCGTCTTCCCCAGAAGTCGAAGACGTGCCAGGCGAGCTCACCCTTGGGGCCGCCCGCCCCGGCGTGACGGTCGTGCTCGTCCTCGTCCTCTTCCGGAGGGGGGAGGTCGGCCCCGACGCCCCGCAGGAGGGCTGGGATGTCGACGCGCCGCCCGCTCTCGGGCCGGTCGGACCAGTTGAAGAAGGCGGCCGTCCAGACGCGGGGGGCGTCTTCAGGCCCCGCCGGGCGAGCCGTGTCCGTGCGGCCTCGGCCGCCGGCCGCGTCCGGCGGCCTCTCGCCGGGGGGCACGACAACGGCCGAGGGGAGGGTCTCGCCGAGAGGCTCGACCGGGCGTCCCGCCCTGCCGGAAGGGGGGAGGACCCGCCGCACGAGGTCGAGCCGCTCCTTGGAGAGGTCGGCCAGGCGGTCGCTCAGGACCAGGGTTCCGCCCGAGCAGGCCAGGGCCGTGGCCAGGGTGCGGACCTCGTCCGCGGTCAGCATCGTCTCGCGGTCGCGGGCGAGGAGACAGTCGGGGTCGTTGACCCAGAGACGCCCGTGGGTGAACGCCCGGGCGAAGACGTTCCGGATGGAGGAGAGGGCCGCCGGGGAGGACGGGTCGGTCTCGAGGGGCGGAGACGGGGTCCAGAACGGAGCGACGTCGGGGCCGATGCGCATGGCGTCCACCAGGCCCACGGCCGGCTGGAGGGGACAGCCGCACCCGAGGATGAAGGCCTCGGGGACCTCGTCCCGGATGACCTCGAGGCCCCGGCGGAGGGCCCCGGCACGCGTGAGGCGCCTGTCGTGCCGCCGGCCCGGGAGGGAGGCGCAGTAGAGGAAGTCGAGCTTCAGGTAGCGGTAGCCCCAGTCGCGGACCACCGTGCGGACGATCCGCCTCAAGTGTGCCTCGACCTCGGGGTGGGTGACGTCGAGGCCGTAGAAGGTCCCGCCCCAGTTGACCCCGCCCGGGACGGGCTCGCCGGCCTCGTCCCGGAGGACCCAGTCGGGGTGGTCCTCATAGACCCGGGTGCCCGGCCTGACCGTGAAGGGGGCGAGCCAGAGCCCCGGCTTGAGCCCGGCCTCCCGGATGCGGGCGGCCAGCCACTTCATGCCGTGCGGGAACCGGTCGTTCGTCTCGAGCCAGTCGCCGACGCCCGCCTGGTATCCGTCGTCTATCTGGAAGACCTCCAGCGGGAGGCCCCGGCCGAGCTCGGCCAGGCGGGCGAGGTCGGCGAGGACGGCCTCCTCGCTGATGCCGTCGAAGTGGTGGTACCACGTGCACCACCCGGTGGGGACCTTCACCTCCGCGGCCCGGCGCGGCAGGGTTACCGAGCCTCCCGCGCGGTCCGGGCAGACCGGTCCGGCGGCCTGCGCCCGGCGGCCCGTCTCGGCCGCGAGGGCCTCGAGGACGGGCCAGGGGTCGTCGTCCCCGGCGAGGATGGCAAGGGTCTCCGAGAGGAGGGTCTCGCCGGGGCCCACGGGCCGGCCGTCAGCGCACGACCTGGCCCTGACGAGGGTCGCGGACTCTGCACCGGCGGGAGCGGTCCAGATGTCGCCGAACTGCTCCCGCCCGGTCACGAAGCTCAGGGCCAGCCAGGGGCTTCCCTCCGGGCCTCCCTCCAGTACGGTGAGCCAGTCGCTCCAGACGAGGGGTCCGGGCGGGTCGAGCGGCGCCCCGGGCCGAGGGTGCCCGTGCCTCGGCCGGCTCCGGTCGTCGACGAGGTCGGGGTCCGGCCGACCGGCCGGCCACCGGCCCGCGAAGCTCCATGACTGCCAGCCGCTCCGGAAGAGGGCCCGCCGTCCCGGCAACCTGGCCGAGAAGAGGGTGAAGGCCGCCACGCGCACCTCACGCCGGCCGTGGTTGGACAGGGCCATGGTCACGAGGACGGCGTCCCGGCCGCCGACCGTCGCCTGCTCGAGCTCCACGCGGACCTCGATATCGCCGTGCAGGCCGGGCTCCAGTTCCGTGCCGTCGTCGAACACGACGGAGGGCCGGACGTCGTCGAGGAGGTAGGTGCCCCGGTGAAGGAGCTCGTACTTGGCCGAGCAGGGGCGCCAGTTGAAGGTGAGCTCCGAGCGGTGCTTCCGGTCGGGGTCGCGGTCCTGGAAGGCCATGAGCGGTGAAAGACAGTCCCTTCTCGGTTCGAGACTAGTCTGTCTCCCTCACCGCGCTTTTCATCGCCGGCCGCCTTCTTCCTGCCCGGGCGGCCTTATCCCGTCTTGGGGTGTGGGGTCCCTCCCGGGCCGGCGGCCGGCGGTGTCCCCGTCGCGTGTCCGCTTCTCGGTCCCGCCTTCCGCCGCCTTCGCCGCGTCCAGACCATGAACAGGAGGCCGGCAAGCAGAGCGATGACGAGCAGACCCATCTTCGTCCGTCCGGAAGGACCCGGGTTCGGGTTGTCGGCAAGGTACTCCGTGTATCTCTCTATCAGGTCCGGGACGAAGGTGCGGAAGGTCGGCCACCTCGCTCGGTCACGGCGGTACTCGTCAAGCGCGTTCATGGTGAAGCGGGTCAGGTAGAAGCCCTGCCGGGCATGGAAGGTGAACTCGGCGTCCACCTCCTTCGGAGTGAAGAGGTCCCCCGCTGCCAGGGTGGTCGCGGCCCTGACCACCTGTTCGTAAAAGAAGACCATCGTGTCGCCGTAGCGGTGGCGTGCCATGGTGTCGGCCACGGCTTCGTACAGAGGAGCCAGGGTCCCGGTGAAGGCCTCGGCGTGCTCCTCAAGGGCAGGGTTGACGAAGGTATGACTCCACTCGTGAAGGAGGAGCCGCGAGAGGTCGGTCCCTGTCGGGAACATGGGGTCGCCGGCGTGCGTTCCGGCTTCGCGTATGATGGCGAAGACTCTGATCTTTCCCTCAGGTGTCGGCCTCCACCCTGCCGGCCCAGGCGGAGAATTCGTCCTGCCACTGTTCGATGAAGGAGAGGAACCCCGACTCCTCGGCCGGGTCCCGGAGGGCCAGCCGGCCGACGCCGGCGATGGACTCGGCTATCCGAACGGCTTCGTGGTTCCGGTACGGAGCGAGGAAGGAGGTCAAGGCCTGGTAGTACCGGTTCCCTCCGGAGCGGGGCCAGCCGGTTTTTGCCTGGTGGCTTGTGAGGGAGAGGACTCCGGCGACCAGTTCCAGCTCTGGCGAGACATAGACCGGCACGTCCCCCCCCTGGCCCTCCTGACCTGCCTGGTGGGCCCGGGGGAAGGGATCGTTGGCGAACACGGTCCGGGCCTTAAGGCCGGCCGGTGCGGCGCCCGAGGCCAGCACCACCGCTAAGATGACGGCTGCCCAGACCCGGCCCCAGCGGGAGCGCACGGTCAGATCCGGCATGGTACGGTTCCCTTCTGCCGCCTCGCGGCTTTCGCCATTCCGCGGAAAGTCCCTGCGTTTACCATTGCTCCCGACGCCGGGGTCGCGGAGGGCGTTCCTGTAAGATTCACGTGGGCAGATAGAGGGCACAGCGGGGTCTAGGTACA
>ENA-OSAE01000317-OSAE01000317.1-marine-sediment-metagenome-genome-assembly--contig:-NODE-317-length-25156-cov-24.244572_pt1 | contig 25156 bp, 14 predicted proteins | sample MGYA00237870_ERZ529317 | MGnify/ENA primary metagenome ERZ529317 (study PRJEB26369, sample SAMN03142812) | marine sediment metagenome | biome: marine; feature: borehole; material: sediment... | reverse complement strand
CCCTTTCCAGGACCATCTCAGCCACCTTGACATGGTTCTCGGGCAGTTCGTCAAAGGTGGAACTCACGACTTCACCTTCCACCGAGCGCTGCATATCGGTAACCTCTTCCGGACGCTCGTCGATGAGAAGAACCATGAGCTTGATCTCAGGATGGTTGGCCGTCAGACTTTGGGCGATTTTCTTCAAAAGGGTTGTTTTCCCCGCCTTGGGCGGGGACACGATCAACCCCCGTTGGCCAGCACCGATGGGGGCAATGATGTCAATGAGGCGTGTGGCTACCTCGTCCCGCCCTAGTTCCAGGCGAAAACGCCTCCGCGGGTAGACCGGGGTCAGGGCATCAAAATGGGTGCGGTCTACTATTTCCTCCGGGCTGTGCCCGTTGACAGCCTCGATGCGCAGAAGGGCAAAATACCGCTCCCCTTCTTTCGGTGGGCGGGCCTGCCCCGAGACCAGGTCTCCAGTTCGTAGGCCGAAACGCCGGATCTGGGACGGGGAGACATAGATATCCTCCTGGCTGGGCAGGTAATAAGTAGGCCTCAAGAACCCGAAACCTTCCGGCATGATATCCAGGAGCCCCTGCGCGAACAGAAGGCCGTCCTTTTCAATCTGGGCCTTCATGATTTCAAAGATTAGTTCCTTTTTTCGCATAGTAGAGTAACCGGTAATATCCAGTTCCCGGGCTATCTGGTGCAGCTTGGTAAGGGTCATTTCCTCCAGCTCATTGATTTTCAAGCTCGACACCTCTCCATCCGGGATTTGCTACATTTGCCCATTATTACCAATCCCTTCCGTTTTTATTCGTTCTCATGGGATCTCATACCGGTACGAAGATGCACCGGAAACAAGGGGGGGACAACAAGGGAATGGCACCCTGCGCAGGAATGAAGACAGAAAGCGGGAAACCCTGACCCCATGACGTCAGAACAAATTACCGCCTGGCCTTTTCCCAGTCGGCAAGGAACCTTTCGATCCCCCGGTTGGTAAGCGGGTGTTTGACCATCTGGCTCAAAACCTTGTAGGGTACAGTTGCAATATCGGCCCCTGCCAGGGCAGCTTCGATGACATGTACCGGGTGCCTGATACTGGCGGCAATCACCCGGGTAGGAAGGTCATGAAGAGCAAAGACTTCGACAATCTCCCGGACCACACCGATCCCGTCGTGGCCAATGTCATCCAGCCGGCCCGCGAAGGGACTGACAAAGGTTGCTCCCGCCCGGGCTGCCAAAAGAGCTTGATGGGGGGAAAACACAAGGGTCATGTTGGTGTGGATGCCTTCTTCTTTCAAAACTTTAACGGCCTTCAGGCCTTCGTCGGTCATGGGCACCTTGACCACAACGTTCTTACAGATTTTCGCCAGTTCCCGGGCCTCTTTCACCATGGCCCCCGCCTGAAGGCTGATCACCTCGGCACTAATGGGCCCGTCAACAATGGAAGCAATTTCTCTGATGATTTCGTGAAAATCCCGGCCTTCCTTGGCCACCAGGCTGGGGTTGGTTGTGACACCCGAAATAACCCCCATTTCACTGGCCTTGCGAATTTCATCAATGTTGGCTGTATCCAGAAATAATTCCATGAGCTTCACCCCATCCTACCTTGTTTTCCAACCTGTCATCTCGGTTTTCCTTCTTCTTGTCTGGCTTTCTACCTTTCCTTTTTGTCAACCTCCAGCCTTGAACACGACCGGCTTCCGGCCCGGTTCACTGTCTCCTTGTCTCCAAGCCGGATCACCTTCAAAGTCCTGGCCACTGTGGCGTCTTCCTCGGTCCGGGCCCAGACAACCAGGGACCTGTTGCAAAGGGAACAGTGGAGCTTGATTCGGTCCGGGTAGACATCAACAGCCAAGCCAGGATTTCCGCACGAGCAGCCAAGGTCTTGTTTCTTCGCCGTCTCGTGCAGCCGGTTAAGAACCTGGTACATGACGTCAGGATTAAAAAAGAAAGCCTTGAAATCTTCAGTGGGGCCGGGGGCAAGCTCCTCTTCCTCGAAGTCGGCCACCAGTTCTTTAACCTCTTCGGCCGACCCGGCCGCCCCGATGTGGCACCCGGTCCCTGGACAAAGGTAACGACGGCTCCTGCCCTGAAAGAGGTCCTTTAAGGAGACAGTGAGGCAGTGGGTTTCTTCACAAAAAAAACAAATAACCCGCAGCCAAATCCCCTTGCCACGCTTCCTGCCGGCCGCCGCCACCAGGGTTGAGCACACGGAGCACTTGAAGGAAATAACAGCTGCGCCGGAAAAATCGAAGAGATTAACCCGGTGTGCCTCAACATACCCACAGGCTGGGCACTGGAAACCAAAGGCGGGTTTTAGGTCAAGCAGCATCGAAAGGCCCCCTTGCCCTAAAGGGTTTGCTATTCCTACCTTAAATCCTTCCAAACCTGTGTACCACTTCGGGTAGTACTAGAACCCCAGGGGAAAGTCTTTCCAATCTTGGGCTGTCCCATGCAGCATTCAGTTCACAACTGAAAAATAGCACATGGTATTAACAACGTTCCTTCAGGAGGATGAACCCCTCCCGTTTTCAGGCTCACCGTAGGCTCGGCGTTCCTCTGCTACCTGGCTGGACTGCGTGCCGGGTGCCCCCTTTTTGACTGCAAGAAGGCGAACAACCTTCCTGATTTCATCAATATCAAAGGGCTTGCTGATAAAGCGGTCCACACCCCTTTCCAGGGCCCTTCGCACACGTCCACTCAGGTCAAGGGCGGTCATGACGCAAATGCGAGCCTCGGGGTTGATTTTCTTTAGAATCCTGAGGGTTTCAACCCCATCCATGTCAGGCATCCTGATATCAAGGAGGACAATGTCAGGCGGGTTTTGTTGGGCCAGGGTCACAGCCTCCCGGCCCCCGGAAGCCAGGAATAAACGGTAACCCTCAGACCTAAAAACCTCGTACAACAGGCCGCGAATCCCACTCTGGTCGTCAACAATCAGTAGATTTATGGTTCGTTGCCTCACTGGTTATCTCCTCTCAGTTCCTCAATAAGCTTCAGCCGGTAGGTGTTTAGGGCACCCTCGCCCGAAACACTCCTGGGTGCGGCGAACTCCCTCGATGTTTTCTGCATCCGGTTGAGGTATACGAGCCGCCGGTAGGGTTCGAAATCCGGGTTATCAATCCTGATTTCAAGCCTCCCTCCTTGTGGGTCAAGTGCTGGTCTGAAGGTGAACCTCCCACCCCGAGAGAAATACACCTTTCCGTTCACCCAAACCTCCGTTTCCACCGGTTTCAGGGTATCGAGCCGGTAAACCAAAACCGTAACATAACCCTTCTGGTCGTTCACCAAGTTCCCAAGGCCCACATCGACCACAAGGTGCGGCCTGCCAACATCAACCCGCACCGGGACGACCGCAATGGTCTCACTGCGCCCGGTGTCGACCACCAGTACCTCTCCCCAGTACCGGCCTACTTCAGCCGGGGCTTTAACCTCGACTTCCACCACCAGTTTGTCGTTTCGGGAGGAAGAAGGCTCAGGGAAAGAGACAGTAACCTGGCCGCGGTCCGAGACAATGTGTTCCTGGTACTGAAAAAAGGCCAGTCCAGTATTCAGGCCGTAAGCCTCAACATAGGCCAGGTACCTCCCGGGAGGAGGGTCCTCAACCTCCACCTTCTCCCGCGCATTCCCATCTTCCCTGGATGAGGCAAACTCCTCCCATTGCCTTGTCTCCGGATTCCAGCGGTAGAGGTAGAGGTCCAGGTCTACCATGGAATCAGACGGACTACCCACTGATACCTGAAGATGTACCGTGCCAGCCTCGACCGGGGGCAGTTCCCGGGTGAAGGGTGTGCCTGGGGTAATGCTCACCAGCTCTGGTTCCAGAACCGGCTCGTGAGCCCAAAGGCCGGCTCCAAGCAGTTCCAGGTCACCGCCGTCCGGGTCCCGCTCCAGCACAACTTCTTTCTTGTAGCTACGCCCTCCTTCCCCGGCAGGGAGGGTAAAGGTGATGGGTAACGGGTCGGCCCAGACCCCGTGCACCCGAACCTCCAGCTGGTAGGTAGATTCTGTTAAATCATACCTGGATAGGCCCGGGTCGGAAAGGACCACCACTTCCCACACCCCAGGGATCGGGTGGTCAACAAACCGGATGGCTTCCGCCCCTCCCCCGGGCAATCCAGCAGGCTGGTCAACTCCTGGCCCAAGGCCAAAATCACTTCGGCCCACGTACGAAGTGGGAGCCATTTCCCGCCCCCCGGGCCAGAAAAGGTGCAACCGTACCCGCCCGGCCGCCTTGCCCTCCCGTCCAGGTACCTTGAGCCTGAACTCGAGGCGGGTGGTACCGGGTAAGACCTCAAAGAAATAGCGGCGGTAACGGGACGGCCCGAGGCGGCCTGATAAGGTTACCTGGTGCTCTCCCTTGCCCCCAAGACGGTACGGCTTGACCATGGTATGTACCAGGTAGCCATCCACGGGGTAGGTCCTGGGGTCATCCATCTCCACCAGACCACTGTAAAATTGCTCTCCGGCCGGAAAATCATAGTCCACAGTCAACTCCCTGGGACCATCCCCAACCAAGAAGAGAAGGGAGCGGTCAGGTTGAACCCAGGGGCTCTGGGACCTGACGGTCAGGCGGGCGGTTCCTGGTTCCCTTCCCCGGATGGAGTAGATTACCTCACCCGGCATCATGGCGATCCCGGAGTTGGCCTCTTCCTCCTCCGCAGGTGGGTCCTTGACCACCGTCACCCGGAAGCGGTCACCGGGGCCGCCGCCTTCACCCTCACCCAGCCTCTGCAGGTGCCTCCAGGCCCGGACTACGTCTATAAGCCCAAAACCCTGTTCCACCGCAGAATAGCCTTCTAGGGGACGGGCTCCCATTTCCAGGGCTTTCTTCACCTCCAGGGGACCAACGTCCAAACCGCTTTCCCGGGCGGCATCCAGTAAGAGGGCCGCCGCTCCGGCAGCATGGGGAACCGCAATGCTTGTCCCTTCGTAGAAGTGGTATCCACCCTGGTCCAGCCAGAAGGGAACGGTAGAGAAGGCCATCCCTGGCGCCACCAAGTTCGGGGCCAGGGAGCCGTCCTTTCTGGGCCCGGCCGCCGAGAAGGGCCACAGGCTTCCCCCAGGGACCTGGTAACCATAGAAATCTTCCCATGCCTGGGCCGAAACAAAAGCACCAACGGTCAGGGAACTCATGGGGTCCCCGGGGGTGGTGATGCTGCCCAGCCCGGGACCGTCGTTGCCAGCCACCAGAACAATCAGGGTGCCGTACACCTCGCTGAGCTCCTCGATCAGGCGCGACTCCTTGCTCCCAATGTCGCTTACATCATTTAATCCCCCGACACTGATGCTGATGATATCAGCTCCATGTTCAGCCGCGTAAACCATGGCCCGGGAGATGTCCTCCCAGGTACCATCTCCAGATGACCCCAGTGCCTTCAGGGCCATGATCTGGGCCCCTGGAGCCAGTCCCTGCATTCCCGTCTCCGGCGGCCCGTTGGCAGCCGCGATCCCTGCCACATGGGTACCATGGCCGTTGCCGTCGAAACCAAGCTGCACATATTCACCATCTGGGGAGACGGCTGTTACCACGAAAACCGTTTCCCCGCCCTTCGAATTCCATTTTCTAGTCCCGAAGCGACCGGTGCGGGGTCTCTGGCGGTAGGGCTGGAGGGCCACTTCGTCCGTAAAGTCGTGGTCCCCATCGGTGTCGACAAAAACGGCGTCATAGACCCCGGCCCGGCCCAGGTCCGTTACCAAAACCCCAAAAACATCACCGGTCTCACCGTTGAGGTTGATGTCCTGGCCTATCCTCCCGGCCGGGTCCAGCTGTGCTTCCCTGAAAAGCCCGTACCTGTACCGACCACTCCGGGAGGTAATGGAACCTACTTTATACCGGCCGTACACTGTTTCAAGGTAGCCCGTCTGGGCCATTGCCGTGAGACCCGTATTTACGCGGCCCTCGGCAGTAAAATCGACCCAATCGATGATCTTCCTCCGGCCGTCCGTTGTCAACTGCAGGTCGGGGTGACCGGCGTCCACCCCGGTGTCAATGACAGCGATTACCATCCCGCGTCCGTCGGCGGCGGTGAGCTCACGAAACTCGGCAATGCGCATCACTTCTTCTCCGGGATTAGGCCAGGGGCCCTGGCCTTCAGTGAGACCAGGGATACTTGCAGCCGCCACAACTGGTACCGTCACCGGCAGCGCCGTGGATACCGCTTCTTCGCCCCGGTTCAAACGGGAGGAGGGACCTGGGGAACCTGGCGGTACCAGGAGACGAGTGAAAATCCTGAAGTCCCTCAATTCAGGGGTTGCTTCCAGGTAGGTGACCAGGCCGGTATCTGGGTCTGTGGCCAGACCCACCCTATCCCCCGGCTTCAGCACCCTCAAACCGTCGGTGCCGGCCAGGTGACCATCGATGTAAACCAGAGCCCCGTCGTCAAGACGGAATTCGCGTTCTTCCCCATCAAGATCCAGCACGATGCGCGCCTCGGCGCCTGCCACCCCCACAATCCGGCCTGAATAATCCAGCCGAACCGCATCTACCAGTCGCGCCGTTCCCGAGCGTGAATCGTAGGCCAGGTAGACCCGGTCTCCCGGCCTCAGCAGGGAAGCTTGAACCCGCCGGCCGTTGAGGAACACCGGTATTTCGTCCGGGACAGGCACCCCTACCATGGACTGCCCTGCCTTCACCTCCAGGGCCAGCCAGGTATAGGGGCCGAAACCTTCAAGATCCGGCCCAGCAAACCCTGCACCCTGAGCGCCGGTCTCCACGAGGGTACCGAGAAGGTCCAGGTACCGGGCCTCAAGGTACCTGGCCCGCCCGGATCCATCCAGAACAACATACAACTCGTCCAGGGGCTGGATATCCTCGAGCCGTGCACCCACTCCATTTTTGAAAACTACTACCCCCGGTGCCACCTCCAGGGTCAGGACCTCGCCGGCTGTTCTCAATGATACCTCCCCGCCGGAGCGACCGGCCAGGGAAACCACCCCGGACAGGTCATATCGATCTCCCCGCGCCTCTAGCACCCGGGCGATAACGGTGGTCGCTTCTGCCCTGGTGGCCGGTCTCAGGGGCTGCAGGGTACCGTCCTTGTAGCCGGTTACAAGACCCGCCTGGGCTGCCAGGGCAACGTATTCCACTGCCCAGGGGGGAACCTCTGCAGCGTCCCGGAAGGCACCAACTGCATCCCCTCCACTTCCAGCCACCACGTTTTTCAATCCCAGTGCACGAACCGCCATGGCGGCCATTTCCGCGCGGCTGACCTCACGGTCGGGACGGAAGGTACCATCCCCGTAGCCCAAGACGAGTCCGGTTTCACTTGCCACTGCTACAAAGGGGGCAGCCCAATGCGGGGAATCAAGGTCCGAATACCAAGGGTCCACTCCCTCTAAGGCCTGCACATCTTCGCCGTAGCCCAGGGCGAGAACCAGCATCTTTGTCCACTGGGCGCGGGTAACCGGCTCGGCAGGCCGGAAGGTACCATCGGGGAAGCCTTCCACCACTCCCCGGGCCCAAAGGTTGGCAATATCCTGTGCTGCCCAGTGGCCCCTGGTGTCGGGAAGTAGAGCGGGTGACCCAGAAACGGCATCCGGTTCGTCCACCGCCACCTCCGAGTCCATAGGCTTGCCCCAGGCCGGGGTCGGCAGGGCCAGAACGAGCAAGGAGATGGTTAAGAAGACAGGTATGATCTTCATGGATAATAACTTCCTTGGCATTGTTTCTTTCACCAAACCCCATCACCAAACATATCTTCTCTTCTCCACAACTGTTCGTTTCCCTTGGGCTAGTTTCGCGCCGAAGGGCGCCGTTTCCTGTTGATCACGTTTTCAGCAGCCATACCACCATCATACCTCATGCTCCTTCCGACTTCTCGCAACAGTCCCCAAAAAGCATTTTTACGAAAATACCACCATCTGCCTCGCCCGGGGTGCTCCTCCACGCGCCTTTCTTATTCCGCACCCCTTCGGGGCTGCGGCATAACCAGTCTCGCTCCGGAGCAACCCTGGCGTGCAACCTTTGCGAAATACCGCTTCTAATTTTCATCCCTCGTGGTACCGCCCTTTATGGCGGCGTGGAGCACTTCTACGAAAATGCCCCGACGGCGGCGGCCTTCCTTCGCCTGCCCGTCCGTTGTACCCCTGATGCAGACTGCAGCTACCGTATTGTTGGATTTTCATCCTCCGTGGTGCCCCCGCTTGTGGGGCATGGAGCACTACTACGAAAATATCCCACCGGCGGCGGCCTTCCTTCGCGGCGTCACGCTCACCGTATAGTTGTAAGGAACCTCGGCGGCTCCGGGCCGCAGCCATAAACTCGCGGTGGCTGCGCCTAGTCCTCCGCCGCCTGCGGTTCTTGAACTCCTTCGCCGACCGCCCCTGAGGAAGCCGGCGCCTACCCCTTCGTTGGTACCCTCATGCAGGCTGCAGCAACCGGCTTGTTCCTGGTTTTCATCCCCCGTGGTGCCGCCGCTTTGGAGGCGGCATGGGGCACTCCTAGAAATTCGCTCTATGTGATGGTAAATCCTGCCAGGTAGGAAATAAATACCAACTCCCGCGCCAGAGGGCTGCTCCTCCAGTCACCGTTTCATTCCTTGGCCCTCCGGGCCTGCGGCATGACCGGTCTCCTTCCAGAGCCGATTTTCTCATCCTACAAATTCCTCTACCCTTCTCTTCTTCGACAAGTTCCTCTCCCTTCTTGCCGCGACCGTCTTAGCACTGCAACCAATTGTTTCCTGCTGACCCAAAACCAGAAAATCAAAACAAGACAATGATCCTGGGGACGACCTGGTATGCCCACGGGACCTGGTCTTTGGAAACAAGGACGGGCCCTTGGGAGGAGGAAGTCCTAGGCAAGACAAACAAAAAGGTGGGAGGACAGAAAAAAAATAGATCCCGGCCATCTAAAGCGGCTTGGTGACCGGGTCAGGTGGCTGTGGGTCGCCTCCGGCGGTAGCATGTCCAGCGGAATTACACCGGTTGCCCTGGGCTCAATCCCCCTTGGTAGTGCCTGACCCGCCGGCCTCGTGATCCTCTTCCTTGCCCTCGAAGGGGGTCAGGAGGGGGTCAAGGTTATAGTAAGCCAGGGTATTAGAGGGGAAATCACCATTGCCCGCGATGGAATTACTGCCGATGACCAAGGCTTTCCCGTTCGCGGAAAGATGATACTCAATGTTTTTCCCCAGATCGGCTTTCCACTTAACCTTACCGTCTATAGTAAAAACAACCAGTGCATGCTTCTCCGTAAAGCCGATGGTTTGATCTTGGTAGCCTTCCACCACATGGGCCACAACCAGCGAGGAATCTGGGGTAAAAGCCAGGTGGCGTAAGCTTACTTTATGTTCTGCAGGAACCTCAAAGAAGTAGCGCCACGCAAGTTCCCCGGTTTCTACGTCGAAAAGGTAAAGACCGGCCCGCCTTCCAACATCATAAACAGCCAGGTAGGAATCATCAGGAGAAAAAGCCAGCTGGTTGGTTCCACCGAAGTAGAGGAGGTACGACCACAGCTGCTGACCGGCAAAGTCAAAAAGATATACTGAGCTGTCACCATCGCCGGTACTGACCGCTATGTACTTGCCCCCGTGAGAGAAGGTGGCGTGACGCTGTGTTTCAGGGTCTACCGTGGATTTGAATACCTGCCGCCCTCGCGCCGTTACAATGAAAACCTGTTTCCCGTCCTGGACAAGCAGGTAATCCCCACCGTGCATAAACTGGGCCGTAGCCCCAGTGGTGACAGGGTAAGACCTCAGCTCTTGCCCCGAAAGGTCAAGGAGGTAGAGCATTCCGCGGGCATGGTCGATAAGGGCGAGCCGTTCGGCCTCGACTGACATCACAGCGGAAACGTTCCCCCAGACCGGGCGGGTCCAGAGTAATCTGCCCAAGGAATCGAAAAGATAGAAATTACCCATCCCGTTGTAGTGAAAGGCAGCGGCCCCAATATGATTAGAAGGGCTTAAAACCCGCCCCCAGCCGCTGCGGTACTCGCCGTCTTTGAAAAGGTGCTCCCAGACCAGGTCCCCGCGGGTATCGAAAACCTTAAGACCCATCCACTTGCGCCGGCCTTCGGAAAAGGTGCTGAAAACAGTCACCAGGTCCCCCCCCGGGGAAACAGAGGCTGTGAAAAACTGGGGGAAGGCCCTTTCCCAGGCCAGGTCCAGCACCAAGGGCTCAATATTCTTGAGGGCAAGGATCGTGCTGACATCCGCATCGTCAAGCCGGAGCTGCTCGGCATGTCCGGAGGCAATTTCTTCTTCAATGGCGGCTAAAGGTTGCCCACAGCCCATCAAGATGAAAAATAGCAAAAAAGCGCAAAAAAACACCAGCACGCGGCTGAACCGCACTGTGCCCACCTCCGGGTCTCGAAAAAGGCCCGTAATCCACGTATCCTAGGTACTGAAAAAATTATATAGGGCTGTCATTCTTCGCCATCAACCTTCCTTATTCCTGCTCTGGCCGCGTTTATTTTTCCAATTAGCAGCCGGAACCCTCAGCCGTAAGTGATGCCCATGGGCCGGCCCTTACCGTCCGCGCCGGGAAAACCCAGCCTAAACTCGCAGTGAGCTGCAGTGAAACCACTACCTGGAAAGGAGACAGGGCACCCGGTTCTGGGGTGCCCTGTAACGGGAATTGGGAGGAGACGGGTTGAGCATGTTTTACTTGATTTTCCTTACTGCGCCACCGTCCGTTCTTCGACCTTAATCCTTGTTACATCCCCACCATGGAGGGTAACCTCAACCTCATCACCGGCCATGATACCGGCAAAGGCGATGGGTTCGTCCTCAAAGGTAACTTCTACGTCAGGGTCAACCGAAAGGGTAAGTTCTACACCAGTTCCCAGGCTCAGCCTGAGATAATCAGGCGCACCGTTAGTAATAACGGCCACGACTATTGTCCCCTCGATTTCTACTTCTTCCCGGTCTTCCAGGTTGATCCGGGTCACGGCCCCGTCTGCAAGGAAAACTTCGAGGGTGTCCCCAAGCTTGAGGTCATCAAGTTTGACTTCGATAAAACCGTACCAAACCGTGAACTCAGGGGCCAGGGGATATTCCTCTACTTGTTCGTTGTCCAGCAGGAGGGTAATGGCTTCGTCCCCGGCCGGTAGTGAGACCAGAACCCCCTGTACCTGTTCTTCCTGGTCATCCTGGCCAGGTTCTTCGAGCCGAACTTCAAACACCAAGTCACCTTGGATCTTAAGCTCGACCTTGTCTCCTACCTCTACGTCATCAAGGGAGGTCTCCTCATCCCCTCTGAAAACCTCAACCTCCTGGGCCAAAGACCAGGTCAACTCGTTACTGGCGTCATCGAGGATCGTAATTTCTCCCTCGTCGCGGTCTATTGCACTCACCGTGCCTTCAGTCTCAAACTCTTCCTTGATCTCGATGATCACCACGTCACCCTCGGTGTTCAGGGTTACTTCCACCCACCAACCCACCTGAAGGTCTTCCAGGTCTCCGTCCTCGTCACCGGTGAAGACAACTACTTCCTCGGCCAGGCCAAGGGCCCTTTCCCCCTCTTCTGTCATGAGGAGTAGGGTACCTTCGTTAAGGTCCAGCTCGAGGACCTGCCCAGAAGCCTCCCCTTCGTCCTCCCCGGGCGCTTCCAGTTCGTCGTCGGTCCGATCCAGGAGGGCCGCCATCTCCGCCCTGGTTATCGGCTTGTTGGGCAGGAACTTTCCGTTTGGATACCCCTTAATTAGACCCCGGCTGTAAGCCACAGCCACGAAACCCCGCATACCTGGTGGAATCTGGTGGGCATCACGGAAAGGAAGTTCCGCGTCTGCCATTTCTTCCGCTTCACCCCCAAGGCCCAGGGCCCGGACCAGGAGCTCGGCCACCCACACCCGGGCAGCACTCTTGCGCGGTTGCAAAAGGGATAACGAGGGGTTAATGAGACCTTCTTCCAGGGCCACGGCTGCGTATCCCCAAGCCCAGCGCGGAATAGAATTCCGGTCCCGAAAACCAAAATCCATTTCTCCTTCCCATGCCTCGGCTTGTTCACGCATTCCCTTCATACGGACGGCCATGGTGATGGCCTCGATGCGGCTGATGGGTTTATTGGGACGGAAGGTCCCGTCACCATACCCATCGATAACAGCCCGCACCCTCATTCGCGCGATGTGTCTCACGGCCCACATCGCCTGGTTCAAATCCTGAAATTCAAGGATTACCCCGCCGTGCCGGCCTTTACCCTTGAAATCATCCACCCCGTGCCACGGGCTGGCGTATACTCTACTGGTGAGAACCAGGGACAATACCAACAGGGTCACCAACAGTACCATCACACGCGCCTTGCTCTTCAACCTCACGGCTACCACCCTTTCCTCCTCAGGTCTCGTCTTTCTTCGCCAACACCGGTTTTCAGGACTTTATCCCAGGGGGGCACCCGGGTGAAGCCGGGCTTCCCAACCCTAATTATTGTCATCGTAATACCGGCCACCTTTCTGGGGGTACCAAGCATCTTTTTTTGAGACCTTTTTGAATGGAGAGCCGCGCCCGGGTAAAAGGGTGTATAAAAAACCGGGCTGGGTAAAATATCTTCAAAAGAAAGGCTCCAGGAGGAGGATGACGATGAAAGTAATAGATTCCTTTGAACAGTTCAAGGAGACCCTGGCCAGCAGTGTAGGTATAGGCAGAACCGTCGGAATGTCCGACGAAACCATTACCAACCTGGCCACACAGGTTGGGGACTTTCTGGCAAAGAGAATCAACCCTGGTAACCGGGAACAGCGCCTGCTGAAGGAACTCTGGGACGTGGGTACTGAAGAAGAACAGCACCACCTGGCCAGCATGCTTGTCAAGATGGTACGGGAGGAAACACACGGTTAGGTAAAAAGCGGCTCTCTTGCTGCTGAGCCGCTCTTTCACGTCTTGCCACACATGGCCGTACAGGCCTGTCACCCCGGGCCGGTATCGTTCATGTGTTTAGGAGCCCCGTCTTCCTTGGCCGCCCCTGTCCCATCCGGCACCCGGAGCGCGCCCTGTACTGGGGCTTCCTCCTCGAACCCCCTGGGTAGAGGTAGACCGGGCCAAAACAGCAGCATCAATGATTGAAGGGATATTCGGAGTGGGAATCTCGTTGGCACCAATATCTTACAGACAGCCAGCGCCCACCTGGAGCAAACACCCCAAGTGGGCGCGCAGGTCCTGCCGGCTCATGCTCAATGACCCTTTCTAACCTGGCACCTTCCCTGGCACCTTCCGTGATCAGTCTGGTGTGAACACTAACCGGCTTTTGAACTGCTAATCTTCTCCTTCAGAATTTCTAGCGCCTTCTGGAGTTGTTGGTCGATGGGCACACCCTTTTCATCCCGCTGAGAACGAGGTACTGCCGGTTCGTTTAGAGCTTCCTCCGTTTTTTCGTCCACCAGGCCGGTTGCTTCCAAGCCCTGTTCCTTTTGGAAGGCCCTAACAGCCCGCTCGGTCCGCGGCCCGAAGATTCCGTCCTCTGGGCCCGCGTCATAGGAAAGGTCGTTCAACCTCCTCTGCAGCCGCCAGACGTCAAGACCGATTACCCCCACTTGCAGGTTCCGGTCAAAATCCAGGGGTTCCTGATCCCGGAGCTTGAGCATCCAAGCGTGATGCCCTTCAACCACTACGTTCGGGGTCAACCCAACCCCGTCGAGGGAGGTCCCTTTAGGCGTCAGGTACTTGGCAGTAGTCACCTTCAAGCCGCCCCCATTTTTGAGACCAAAGATCGACTGCACGGAACCCTTGCCAAAGGTCTGGGTTCCAACCAGGGTTCCGACCCCGTAATCCTTGATCGCCCCAGCCACAATCTCGGAGGCACTGGCACTTCCTTTATTCACGAGAACCACCAGGGGGTAAGGAAGGCCTGGGGTTTCAGACCTGTAAACATCAGGAGCGCCTTGAGCTTTTTGAACCGTGACCACCGTGCCTTCAGGCACGAAGAGCTCAGCCACCGCCACAGCCTGGTTCAGAAGACCACCGGGATTGTTCCTCAGGTCGAGAACAAGTCCAATGATCTTTTTCTCCTCCAGTTCTTCAAGGGCTTTTTTTACGTCTGCTGCCGTGTTGCCGTCGAAGTTCGTAATGCGCAGGTAACCAAGATTACCTTCTTTAACTTCGGCCTTGACGGTTGGGACGTTGATGACAGCCCGGATGATCTCGACGTCAAAGGGCTCTGTTTCGCCGCGCTTGACCGTAAGGACAACCTTGGTGCCTGGGTCGCCGCGCATCACCTTGACAGCCTGGAGGGTAGACCACCCGACAATGCTCTTGCCGTCCACAGCCACAATCTTGTCTCCAGCCTGGAGGCCAGCGGCTGCACCCGGGGTGCCCTCCAAGGGAGCCACCACGGTGATGTAATCCCCTTCCTGGGTAATGGTGATGCCGATCCCCCCGAACTCACCTTCCATATCGAGCTCCATCTCCCGGTACTCGTCAGGGGAGAGGTAAACCGTGTACTTGTCACCCAGGGACTCAACCATCGCCTCCAGGCCGGCGTCCATCAAGTCCTCCACCTTTACCTCCCCGGTGTAATAGGCTTTTAGGTAGTGAAAGACCTGGCTGAACACAAGGAAGGCGTTATCCCCATCATCCTCAGCCCCTGCAGGACGCAGTCCAAAGGGACCGGTCGCAAAAACCAGACCCGCAATAACAGCCACCAAAACAATGCCTATGACAACCCTTCGCCTGCTGAACAAGGTGCCACTCCTTTCGGGCTCACTTAAACCATCTTTCGACTTTATCAGCTGCGATCCTGGAATTCTGAATCTCCCCTGTCATGTGCACCTTCGACAAATCTTCCCTAGATTCCTACTGGGGCGACAGCATCTTTTCTTGACAACCAAGCCCAATTAAGGCTGAAGCCCTTGAAATAGAAGGTCAACTAAGGAGGTCGCCATCTCCCGGTCGGGATACTCCCCGGTCGAGAAGGCGGAAACAATGAGGGCATGGTTGGCCCCCGTGAAGACCTTGGTCACCAGATCGGGGTCAACTGGTCGCAATTCCCCTTTTTTGACCCCCTCCTCGATGATCTCCCGGACCAAACCCGACAGTTCCTGGCGGGTCTCAGCCATCCACTGGCAGAAAGATTTACCCAATCCCCAGGCGTCTTCCATGATGAACCTGGCCTGGGACTCGTGTTCCTTCAAAAAGCACGCACTGACCTCCACAAACCGGATCAGCTTCGCCCTGACCCCGTCCTCGCAAGCAAGTTCTGCGGCCAGCACCTTCAAAAAAAGTTGGACACCTTCTCGGATCATGGCCCTGAAGAGGTCGTCTTTGCTCTCAAAGTACTCGTAGACAGTCCCTTTTCCCACACCCGCCTTCCGGGCGATCTCCTCCACGGTTGCCTTGTGAAAGCCCTCCCGGGCAAAAACCCCGGCCGCAGCCACGATAATCTGCTGGGCTTTATCGTTTTTCATTTTCAAAACCTTCGCCTCCCGCGACAGCCTGAGCTACGTGCTCACACTTTTCGCACACTGGCTTTTCACTATCAGGCTACTACAATCGACCAGCTACTGCCACAACTTTCCCATTGTGGGTGCCACAAACCTTGAATTTTCGTTGCTAGTGTTACGGCAGGCTGGCATAGCAAATTTCTGCGAAAATGCCATCGTCCACTCGCCAGGGTTGTTCCTCCACGCGCCTTTCTTATTCCTGGCCCCTTCGGGGCAGCGGCATAACCAGTCTCGTTCCGGAGCAACCCGGGCGTGCAACCTTTGCGAAATACCGCTTCCAGTTTTCATGCTTCGTGGTGCCGCCACGCCGCAAGGCGGCATGGCACACTACTACAAAAATGTCCCCACGGCGCCGGCCTTCCTTTGCAGCGCCACCCTCACCGGACCCTTATCATGAATCTCGCCGGCTCCGGGCCGCAGCCAAACTCGTTCTACGGGCTCAGACAGGTGGCTGCGGCTGGTCCTCCACCACCTGGGGTTCTTGAACTCGCTCACTGACCACCGCTCAGAAAGCCGGCGCGTGCCCGTTCGCCGGCACCCCTGGTGCAGGCTGCACCAACCGGCTCGGAGCCGATTTTCATCCTCCGTGGTACCGCTTCGGAAGCGACATGGAACACTCTTCTTGGTTACCAAGCCTGTGCTTCCATGTCACCGCTAGTGGTCTGTTCCTTACCAAACCAAGATCCCACTTCCCGATGGCGGTTCTAAACTGGGCCTTGGCCAGGTTGAAGTCGTAAAGGGCGTTCAGGGCTTCCGTCCTGGCCTGGGTCAGGAGCACCTGGGCATTGATAACCTCAAGGCTGGTGCTGACTCCCTCACGGTAACGGAGCCTGGCCAGCCGAAGGTTCTCCTCAGCTTGTTCGATAGCCTTTTCTCTAACCCGGAACCGGTCCTCGGCATTCTGGATATTCAGGTAGGCCTGCCGCACCTCGAGCTGGACACCTTCGCGGGTCCTCTCCAGCTCAGCACGGGCATTCTCAAGCTCCAGCACCGCCTGGCGGTAGGCAAAGACATTAGGGGTGTAGTACCGCTGGACTATCTCGTGCTGCAGCTCCTTGACTCCTACTTTGTCCTCGGCAGCTGCAATATCTGACCGGTTCTGGAGTGCAATCTCTACAGCCTCCTGGACATCTATCCCTTCGAAGGGCTCATACTCCAGGTCCCCGGTCAACTGGACCGGGGCATCCAGTTCCCGGCCGGTAATCCGGTTAAACTCCATCTCCGCCATCTGGAGCATCCTCTTCGCGCTCAGAAGGTTGGCCTCCACGTCGGCCACCTGCACCTCGGCTCCAAGGATATCGATCCGGGCCACCGTCCCTGCCTCGTACCTAGCCCGGGCCAGGTTAAGTTGTTCCCGGGCCTGGTCCAGGGCTTCCTCGCTGACGGCCACCATGTGTTGGGCCTTGAGGACATCGTAGTAGGCTGTTTCTACCTGGAGGCGTAAGGCAAGCCGGGCCTGTTCGTAGGCACTCTGGGCTACCATCAAGCCTCCCTCGGCCTGGCGCGGGGTAAGGTCTTTCAGTTTGGCTGTCTCGTAATCACTCACCACTTCGTCCGGAAGCCGGTCGGCGGTATATTCAGCCTGGTCAAGGCCCAACTTCGCCTGCTCAACAGCTGCCGCTGCCAACCGGAGGTCTGGACTGTGTTCTGTGGCCATTCTTACGGCCTCCTCAAGGGTAAGGTGCCCCTGGTCTTCCAGGGCCTCTTGCCCCTCTTGCCCAGGTCCTTCCAGTTGACTTGCCCCCGACCCTGGCCCCGGAATTTCATCCGAGCCATCAGCATTGGCCCGGACACCCGCCACCCCTACAGCGCTGGTCACCATGAAGACCAACGCCACCAGAATGACCACTAATCGCTTGAACATCGCATCTTCCTCCTCCACATTTCCATCAAGTTCTGGGCCCGTTTTTAGCCTGAGGTTCTTAAGAGCCGGACGAAGTGCCCTCGTTCAAAGAGGCCAACTTTCTCCTGCTCCTGATGCCAACCCGTGCCCCAATGTCCTCGAAGATGGTATAGAAAACTGGCACCACGACCAGGGTGAGAACGGTAGATAAAAGCAGTCCACCGATGACCACCGTGGCAAGGGGTGCATCAGCTTCTGCCCCTTCCCCAATACCCAGAGCCAGCGGCAGCATGCCAAGGACAGTGGTCAGCATGGTAATCAGGATCGGCCGGAGTCGCACCGGTCCAGCCCGTTTAATGGCCTCTATCCTTTCCAAGCCGCGCCTCCTTAGAATATTGATGTAGTCCAGAAGGACAATAGCATTGTTAACCACGATCCCCACGAGCATGATCGTCCCTAGGAAAGCAATAACGCTGAAGGGGCGGCCGGTCAAAAAGAGCCCGAAGGCGGCCCCAACAATGGCCAGCGGCACCGAAAACATGATGGTCAGGGGATCCACAAGGGATTCAAAACCGGCAGCCATCACCATGTAGACAAGGCAAACAGCAATCAAAAAGGCTAAGCCCAAATCGGCGAAGGACTCGCGCATTTCGCTGCTCTGACCCCCGTACTCAATCTGGTAGCCCGCCGGCAGGGCAATTGAGGAAAGCCTTTGCCTAATATCGGCCATCACGCTGCCGAGATCGCGCCCAGCCAGCTGGGCGGTCACGCTGACTACCCGGACCTGGTCTTCCCGTTCGATGGTATTGGGACCTATGGTCCGGACCAGTTCGGCCACCTCCGCCAGCTCGACGCGGGTACCACCGGGCCCGGCCAGGCTCAGCCCCTTGAGGTCCGCCAGGTCTTCCCGATGGCCCTCGGGCAGGAGGAGACGAACATCGATCTCATCCCCGTCGATTCTGTACCTGGTAGCCACCATTCCCTCAAAGGCCGAGCGGAGGCCCTGGGCTACCTGGGCCACGGTAAGGCCGTAGCTGGCCGCCTTCTTACGGTCCACCCGTACCTGAATTTCAGGCTGCCCCTCTCCAAGGCTGGTTTCCACTTCCCGGGTACCTTGCACCGCCCTGATCTCCTGGGCTACCTTCTCCGAGAGGCTGCGAAGGACCGGGAACTCATCCCCTTTGATCTTCACCACCACCGGGGGCCCGCTCAGCATTTCGCTGCCAAAACCTCCGACCTCGGTAACCTTGATCTCGGCCCCGGCAAAACCTTTAACCTTTTGCCTCAGCTCTTCCACGATCTCACTGGTGCTGTGTTGACGCTTTTCCTTTTCTACCAATTGGATGAGAACCCCACCAACTTCGGACCCGGATCCACCTTCCCCTGCCATACTTCCGGTGAAGCCAAGACTGGTAAAAACAGTCTCAGCCTCGGGAATCTCCTGGGCCACGCGTTCAACCTTCTTAACCACTTCCTCGGTGGCAGCCAGGGAGGAGCCGCTGGGAAGTTCCACCTGGATATTGATCTGGCCGGTATCCATGTTGGGTAAGAATTCGCTCCCGATCCTGGGGGCCACAAGGACGGTGAGCACAATAGAAAGGACCACCAGGCCGACCACGGCTTTCCTGTGACGTAAGGCCCAGTCCAGCACACGGCGGTAGAAACCGTCAACCAGGCCGTAGAGGGTATCAAAACCACGGGTCAAAATGTTCCTCGGCCCCCCGTCTCGCACGACCAGCAGCCGGACCGACATCATTGGAATGAGGGTCAGGGCAACCAAGAGGGAGGTCACGAGGGAAAAGGAAACCGTCAGGGCCAGTTCTCGGAACATGGTGGCAGCCATCCCACCGACAAAGATGATGGGTACGAAAACAGCGACGGTGGTGAGGGTCGACGAGGTAATGGCGTTGGTGATCTCGCTGCTGCCCTCCACTGCCGCCTGGACCCGCTCGGCCCCTTCTTCCCTGTGCCGGTAAATGTTTTCCAGGACTACCACCGCGTTATCCACCAGCATCCCGACCCCCAGGGCCAGGCCACCCAGAGAAACCATGTTCAGGGTGAGACCCGAGAAGTAAATGAGGATAAAGGTGGAGATGATGGAAATGGGAATAGCCGCCCCGATAATCAGGGTTGTCCTGAGGTTACGCAGGAAGAAAAAGAGAATTAGCATCGCCAGAAAGCCACCAACCACGGCATTCCGGACCACATCACGGATGGAGCGGTTGATGAACTTCGACTGGTCCATAACCGGTTCGATCTCGAGGCCACCCGGTAGTTCTTTTTTCAGCTCATGGAGGGTCCTAAAGACATCAGCAGCTACTCGAACGGTGTTGGCATCGGTCCTTTTTTGGATCGCCAATCCGATGCTGGGCCGGCCGTTCATCCAGCTGTACTCAGTTCTCTCCTTATACGTTTCTTCTACCCGGGCCACATCCCCGAGTTCGATGAGCCCTTTGGGGGTGTTGATGGGAAGGCTCCGGATCTCTTCGACACTCTCCAAATCACCAGTTGTCCGAACCAGGAGCCTGGAGGCACCCTCTTCAACCTCCCCGCCGGACAAGCTGAGATTTTGGGCACGTAGAGCCTGGGCGATCTGCTCCAAGGTCACCCCGTATCCCTTCATACGGCTTGGGTCCACCACTACCTGGAGCTCCCGCTCAAGCCCCCCAAACACGTCTACCGACGCGACTCCTTCTAGCCGCTCCAGGCGCGGTTTTATGATTTCCTCCGCTACCTCCTGGAGGTCGGCCAGGGAGTAGTCCCCGGACATACCCAACTGGAGGATGGGCATTAAGGACGGGTCAAATTTAAAGACAACCGGCTTCTTAGTGCCTTCCGGGAGAAAGTACTCGGCCATGTCAACCTTCTCCCGGATCTCCAGGGTAGCGAAATCCATGTTCGTACCCCAGTCGAATTCAGCCATGATAAAGGAAGCCCCTTCCAGGGACTGGGATTCTAATCCCTTGACTCTGGAAACCGTCCCGAGGGTTTCCTCCAGGGGCCTGGTAACCATTTTTTCAACCTCTTCCGGGGCAGCCCCGCTGTACTCGGTGTAAACTGCCGCAATGGGCAGGCTGATATTCGGGAAAAGGTCGAGACCCAAGCGAGTAATGGAAACGCCCCCGAGAAGCAGGAGCATAAAAATAATCATTAACACCGTCACAGGCCGGCGGATGGCCAGTTGAGACAGAGTCAACGCCCTCCACCCCCGTTTCGAATGTTAACCCTGGCACCATCCACGAGGTAGTGGTGACCAACCACCACAACCTGGTCACCTTCCTGCACCCCATCAATTACTTCCACGCTCTTGCTGTCGGCGAGACCCAGCTGGACCCGGTGTTTCCAGGCCTTGTTGTCCTTAACGACAAAAACACTAGCCTCACCATTTTCCCTGAGCACCGCCCGGGCATCCATGACAAGCACATCCCGGCTCTCGTCGGTTACTACCTCGAGCTCGGCAAGCATCCCCGGTTTGAAGATACCCTTGGGATTTTCCATCTCGAGCTCAATGGGGAAGCCTCCAGCAAGGGGGTCACTTGCCGGGTCGATCCGGGTAATCCGGGCCGGGATTTCCTCTTCGGTGGCCGACAGCACCCTCACCGTGACCACCTGCCCCACGTCCAGCTTGTTGACAACCCGTTCGCTCACCACCGCCTTGACCAGCACTGGGTCCAGGTCGACGATGGTGACCACCGGCATCCCCGGGCTGGCCATTTCGCCGGGATCCACCATCCGCGCTGCCACCGTCCCCCTTACAGGAGCGGTAATGGTAGCATTCCCCAGTTGACTCCTGGCTATTTCCAACGCGGCCCGGGCCTGCTGTACCTGGGCCGTCGAGGTTTGCTCATAGGTGGTCCTGGCTACGTCGAGCCCCAGCTTCGCCTTCTCGTACTGCTGCTTGGAGATCGCCCCCTGCTCGTACAACATCTGCATCCGTTCGTAATCAGCCAAGGCGTCCTGGTAGTTGGCCTGGGCCTGTTCTAGGCTCGACTCGGCCAGCTGCAAGGCTGCTTCAGCCTGTTGAACCGCTGCCACCAGCTCCCGGGTTTCAAGCTGGACCAAAACCTGGCCCTGTTTTACGTGGTCACCCACCTCCACGGCAACTGTGGCCACTTTACCCCCGGCCTTGGGAACAACGTTGACCTCCTGAGAAGGGGCCACCTTGCCGCTCACCTTCTGGACCAAGACTACCGTCCCCTTGCGGACCTCGGTCACCATCACCGGGACCCCTTCGGCCTGCGCTTCTTCCCCTGCACCCCTGGGTCTTCCGCAACCGCTCAGTCCCAAGATAACCAATAGGAAGACTAGCGTAAGTACAATTCCTTGACGTCTCAACCTCATAACCTCCCGTTCTAACTTCCGCTTCCGACCGACCGGTCAGTACGCCTCGATCATACCCTCAAACACGCCCAGTGTCAATGGATCCAGGGCCCTCTATGCCTGGGCCCCTGGATCCCGGGCCCCATCATCCGCAGGACACCTTCCCTGTTTCCATGATAGGGGCCTGCTCTAAGCAAGGCCAAGGATTAATCGGTAGTTGTTTTTTTTCTCCACTTCCTTCCCACCCCCCATCCCGAACACAATGCCAAGCTTTTTGGGGGGGGACCCCCACCGCGGAGCTTATAGCCGGGGCGGCTGACGCAAAGGGCCCTAAATTATTGGGCAAGTTTTCTGAATTGGTAACCTGTAGAGGTTGAATATGCTATAATTTGGAGGGGATTCAACAATGTTCCGGGAGGGAAAAAACGTGACCAAGCAGTTATCAACCCAGCTCGAGAACTTGGCGGCAGACCTGTACCACGCCTGGGAAAGAGCCGTCCCGCTCGACACCTTTTTGACCGAGGCCTTTCCTGAAGCAACCATTGCGGATGCGTACGCCATGCAGATGGTCAATGTCAAGAGGCGGGTATCTAAGGGCAGCCGGGTCGTCGGTAAAAAAATCGGTTTAACCAGTAAGGCCATGCAGGAGCTACTGAATGTGAACGAGCCAGACTACGGCCACCTTTTTGATGACATGGAGTTTTTCCCAGGCGAGGAGATTCCCATAAGCAGGTTGATTCAACCCAAGGTTGAGATGGAAATCGCCTTTGTGCTCAAGAAAGACCTGTCGGGACCGGGGATTAGCCACGTGGACGTCCTCCGGGCTACGGAGGCCGTCTTGGCTTCCATCGAGGTCATCGACAATCGTTACCGGGACTGGAAGCATCTCACCGTCCGGGATACCATCTCCGATAACGCCGGGGCAGGGCTGTATGTCCTGGGGACGGAGCTGACCCCGGTAAGCAACATCGACCTCGGCACCCTGGGTGCCGTCCTGGAAAAAAACGGGGAGGTAGTTGCTACCGCGGCCGGGGCAGCCGTGCTGGGTCACCCAGCTGTATCCGTGGCCTGGCTGGCAAACAAACTTGGGCAGCACGGGGTCTCCCTGAAGGCAGGGGAAATTATCCTCTCCGGCTCACTGACCACTGCCCTCCCGGCTGCAGCAGGTGATGTTTTCGTGGCGAAATTTGCAGGCTTGGGGTCTGTTCTGACCAGGTTCGTGTAATCCCAGGCACAGCCCCCTGTGCCATACCCCCTTGATGTGCATTTGAAAGCCATCCCTTATACGAAGGATGGCCTTCTCTTTCCTTTTCTCCAGTTTGCTGACACAGTCTAAAATCCCGCTTCTTTCTTCCTTAAAGGATTGCGGCAGAGTCATGCTCCAGGTAACACGCAGGCCGTTACCGGGAAGCAAGCAAAGCCGAAACTACCGTGGCAAGAAGTCGGGATCAGTCTTGAGTCTCCTGGGCGGTCCCGGTAACAACGATGGTACTGGCTTCAAAAATTCCGGACCTCGTAGTGCCGATCACAGTCACAATATCACCCGGCTCGAGGTCCCTGATGTCTGCGAGCCGGCCGTTCTTAATGATATAGGTGCGGTCATCGTCCACGTATACTTCCCGTAGCTGCTGGGCAGCAGAACCATTCGCCTGGATGGCCACAACCAGGATATCGGAGCGGTCCACCACGTATTTCACTGTGCCGGTAAACTGGTCGGCCGTCTCCCTGGTTTCTACGTCAATCCTGGTTGCCCAGCCGCTCGTGATCTCGAGTTCAGCCCAGTAACCGATCTGAAGCAGGTTTAACGAAGACGTTTCACCGTCTAGCTCAATCCGGGCGTCAGCCTTAACCGGGTAGGTTTCCTCAGCACCGTCGGAAGTAGCAATGGTAATGGATGAGGTTTCCGCAATGGTAATGGCTTTGATGGTACCGCTGACCTCCCTATTTACGCTTTGGGCCTCGATCTCCACAACTTCACCCTGCCTGACTTTGATCCAGATCTCATCCCCCGGCATTAACCTGGTCAGATTCGAGGTGCGGTCGTCCCTTTCGACATCCACGTCACTGCTCACCGGGTATGATTCCTTACCTTTTTCGGTTTCGATGGTCAGGATCGGGCTGTCCAGGTAGGCAACACCGACCATGGTTCCTTCGAGCTCCTTGTTGATGCTTTCAGCCTTAATGGCCACCACCTGGTCACCGCGGAGAACCAGGGTCACCTGGTCCCCGGTTTGCAGCCGGTCCAGGGAGGTGAGGGAACCGTCCTTTTCCACGGTTACACTATCAGCCACGGGAAACCCCTCACGTCCCTCGTCGGTTTCTACGCTTACGAAAGCATACGGGCCGCTGGCAAAAGCCTTGAGAATGCCGCTGACCTCGCGGGCCGGGTTCTTCGCCTCAATAAAGAGGGCCGTCTCCCCACGGGCGGTGATGGAGACCTCCTGTCCGATGTTCAGGTCTTCAACACCGGCAGCAGCCCCGTCCACGGTGACCTGGGCCCCCGTGGCCAGGGTAAAGGTACTGGTGGCCCCACTTTCCTGCGCAATGGTCAGCATCTCGGTGGTTCCCTGGACAACGGACTTGATAACCCCGGTCACCGTCCGGGTCGAAAGGTCGGAAACCTCCACAAAAACAGCCCGGCTCCCTTCGTCCAGAATGACCGTAACGTCCTCGCCCACAGAAACCTCTTCGACTGTCACCTGCTTGTTGCCCGAATAGACGGCAGCGTTCTGGGCTACCTGGATGATGGCAGTGCTGCCGTCGCCTTTCCTGATGGCCAGGCTGGCCGGACTTGTCCCAACGGCGGTAACGGTTCCGGTGATCTCGCTGTCATCCAGGGAGTTATGTAGCTGCCTGTCCACCCGGGAAAGGAGGGTGGCCATCTCGGCCCGCGTAATGGTGGCATGAGGGCGCAAGCGCCCATCGGGACCACCCTTCATAATCCCCTTTTCCTCTACCACGGCTATGTAACCCCGTGCCAGGGGCGGAATGTTCCAAGCATCAACAAAATCAAGATTCGCGTCACTCCGTGCTTCCGCTTCCCCTTCCAGTCCCATGGCCCGAACGATGTACACGGCCACCTGGTACCGCTTGGCCGAAGCCGTGGCAGCAAAGGTAGCTAGATCCTCCCCGGCAATGATGCCTTTTTCCACGGCCACCCCAACGTAGCCTTTGCCCCAGGCCGGGACTTCAGCCTCGCTGGTGAAACTCGGCGGGATACTGCTCCCGCGAACCAATGCCAGGTCTTCCAATCCCATAATGCGAACAATCATGGTGATCGCCTCTAGATTGGAAATTTGGCCGTTAGGCTGGAATGAGCCATCCAGGTAACCGTGTACCACTTCCTTGGCACTCATCCTTTCGATGGCCTTCGCTGCCCAGTGGCCGCTGATATCTGTAAAACTAGAGGCTGCAACAGTGGTGCTGAGGGTTAAGGTCAGCAGGATAACTAGGATAACCAGCAGCTTGAAGTGGAAACGAGCCAAGTACCTCTCCCCCTTTGAGCCGGTGCTGTCCCCGTAGAATCTAGTCCGAAAATGCCATCGCCCGCCTCGCCAGGGTTGCTCCTCCACTCGCACCCCTTCGGGGCTGCGGCATAACCGGTCTCGTTCCGGAGCAACCCTGGCGTGCAACCTTTG
>ENA-OSAE01000316-OSAE01000316.1-marine-sediment-metagenome-genome-assembly--contig:-NODE-316-length-25156-cov-25.827298_pt1 | contig 25156 bp, 21 predicted proteins | sample MGYA00237870_ERZ529317 | MGnify/ENA primary metagenome ERZ529317 (study PRJEB26369, sample SAMN03142812) | marine sediment metagenome | biome: marine; feature: borehole; material: sediment... | reverse complement strand
AGGCCTTTGATAAGCTAAATCTCAAACTCCTCGCCACCGAGATCTGGGGAACCGAAGTCCTGATGACCAACGAGAAGTTTGAGAGCATCGAGGACATGAAGGGGATCAAGATGAGGACGTCCGACCCGAGGCTCTTGGAGGCCAATGGCATCGCCGCCATTACCCTGCCTCTAGAGGAAGTCTTCACCGCCATGTCCACGGGCGCCATCGAGGCAGCCGAATTCGGGCACGTCCAGTATAACGTCGGACTGGGCTTGACCGATGTGGCCAAGTACGGCCTGTTCCCTGACTTCTGGAACGTGCACAACGTTACTACCGTGGTCGTAAACAAGGACGCCTGGAACCAGCTCCCGCCCGACCTGCAAGCCATCGTCGAAATGGCTTTCCAGGCCGATGAGCTTAAGCACTGGACTCGTTCCCAGTACGTGAGTGCGAAGGCTATGAAGGAACTGGAAGAGAGCGGCAAGATGGAATTCGTTCGGATGCGGGCTGAGGACTTTGCCGCCCTGCGGAAACAGATGTACGAGATTGAGCAGAAGACTATCGAGGAACAAGGTGGCCTCACCGGCGAAGTATACAATTCCTTCTACGACTTCTGGGAAGTCTGGTATCCGTACAAGTATAAGGCTGCCTGGTGGGGTTGGGGTCTCACTCCAGAGGAGCAAATGGGGTTTGATCCCGATTCGCGGTAATCCAATAACCAGGGTTAGTACAAGGCTGCCGGTCAACCCGGTAGCCTTGTTCTCAACCCCCAGAACTACGAGTCTAGAACCGGGGTGTTGCACCACCATGATCAACAAACTAGCTAAGGTCTTGAGGGTAGTCGATTTACTTGGAGAATACGCGGGGAAAACCTTCAGCTACCTTGTCCTGGTTATTATCGCCTTGGAAACGATTGAGGTATTCAGGAGGTATGTCCTCTCTTCCCCTACCACCTGGAGCTGGGAGTTGTCAACCCTGCTTTACGGTGCCCACTTCATCATCGGGGGAGCCTGGGTACTCAAAGAAGGCATGCACGTGCGGACAGACATTATTTACGCCCGTCTTTCGCCCAAAACACAGGCCCTCATCGATGTTATCCTTTACCTGGTTACCTTCTTCATTTTCGCCGGAGTCTTGACCTGGACAACAGTGTCAAAAGCCATCTACTCGTGGACCATCAAGGAAACAACCTATACCCTGTGGGCTCCACCGCTCTACCCGTTGAAGATGGTGATCGCCATCAGCTTCATCCTCTTGCTGCTCCAGGGACTGGCCCAGTGGTTGCGAAGCCTAATCTTCTTGGTTAAAGGGGAGAAAATATGAGTCCGTTGGAAACCATCATCATCGTCGCTGTTGGCTTTCTGGTCATGCTCCTGCTGGGACAACCGCTCACCTTTACCCTCGGCGGGCTGGCGGTGATTTTTGGTTACTTTTTCTGGGGGCATCCAAGCATCCTGAACCTTTTTGTCCGCACAGCGTTCAACCTCACCACCAGCATCGCTTATGTTTCTGTTCCCTTGTTCATCTATATGGGTGCCGTACTAGAACGCTCCGAGGCGGCCAATGACCTGTTTGAATCCCTCTATGTCATTTTCGGCCAGGTAAGGGGTGGTTTGGCCATAGCCACAGTTATCATTTGCACCATGCTGGCGGCGGCAACCGGGATCATCGGGGCAGGGATCACACTCATGACAATGCTTGCCTTACCCGCCATGCAAGAACGGAAGTATGACCCGCAGCTATCAACGGGGAGTATCATGGCAGCCGGGTGCCTAGGTACGATCATTCCCCCGAGCATCATCCTTGTTATTTACGGAGCCCAGGCCCAGATTTCCATTGGCAAGCTTTTTGCCGGCGGCATCGGGGCCGGCCTGGTACTCTCCGTGCTGTACATCATCTACATCGCGCTGCGGGCCTTCCTGAATCCGAAAATGGCACCGGCCATTCGTGTGGAAGAAGCCAGCAAGTACAGCACCAGGGAGAAACTTTACATGGTGGTAAGGTCTGTCCTCCCCACCCTGGGCCTTATTTTCGCCGTGTTGGGAAGCATTCTCCTGGGAATGGCCACTCCCACCGAAGCAGCAGCTCTGGGATGTATCGGTGCCCTGATCATAGCGGCTTTGAACCGTAAGCTGACCTGGGAACTGGTCAGGGATTCCTGTTTCGCAACCCTGAAAACCACCTCCATGATTCTATGGATCATCCTGGCCGCGTCCATGTTCACTTCAGTTTTCCTCGGTCTCGGGGGAGGAGAGCTGCTGAGTGCATTCGTGGAAGGGCTGGCCCTGAACCGCTGGATCATCCTCAGCCTGATCCTGTTCATCATTCTCATTATGGGAATGTTCATTGACTCTTACGGTGTGCTGTTGATTGGTATTCCGGTCTTTACCCCCGTGGTATACGGCCTAGGGTTTGACCCCATCTGGTTCGCCATCATTTTCGCGGTGATGATCCAGGCGTCTTACCTATCACCACCGTTCGCGTACGCGGTCTTCTATGTCAAGGGAATCGCGCCCAAGGCGGCCACCATTAACCAGTTGTACCGGGCCGCCATCCCGTTTCTGTTACTCCAGGTCCTCGCCGTGGTTATCCTTTCGGTATTCCCGGACATCATTACATGGCTACCGAGTAGGATGATGTAAAGGAGGCGAAGAACCATCCCGGTCCTTGCAGACCATAAATGAAAATTCCTAAGGGAGGTTGTTCGGGAAATGAAAGTATTGGCCGAAATCAAACAAAGTGTAATTGCTGGTAAAGCCGAGGAAGTGAGGGAATTTTGTCGCCGGGCCCTGGAATCAGGCACCGCGCCCATGACCGTCATCAATGACGGTCTGATAGAAGGGATGACGGTCGTTGGCCAACGTTTCAAGGCAAACGAAATATATGTGCCAGAAGTCCTGTTGTCTTCCCGAGCGATGAATTTTGGGCTTGAAGTTATAAAGCCTCACCTTGGTTCAGGGGCACAGGAGTCAGCCATCAAAATAGTGATGGGAACGGTCAAAGACGATATTCACGACATCGGAAAGAACATGGTCAACATGATGATGGAGGGTGCCGGGATCGAGGTTATCGATCTCGGGGTGGACGTCAGTGCAGAGAAGTTCGTGGAAGCGGTTGAGAAACATCAACCGGTAGCACTAGGGATGTCGGCGTTGTTGACCACCACCATGCCTAATTTCCAGGAGGTGATCGACGGCCTGGAGAAAGCCGGTTTACGGGACAAGGTTAAGGTCCTGATTGGGGGTGCCCCCGTAACCCAGGCTTACGCGGACGAGATCGGTGCCGACGGGTACGGTGCAGATGCGGTTACCGCTGTCCAGATCGTCAAGCAGTACGCAGCAAAACGGGCGAGTTGATTACGAAAGGCCAGGACGTACGGCAAGCAGACCTGGGGGAACAACGCCGATATCAACCTGATTCCGGAACCGGAGGGGGCCGGGGAGGATCTCACAGATAATACGGCCTCCTTCCCCGCTTCTCGGGGTCTGAGTTCGGCGGATCCTCCGTTTTTCCCCCGGCCGCCCGGTAAAGGCAACACGTTTCAGACAACTCCCTTTGCCTCGGATGCAGGCCAGGCAAGAAGGAAGAAGAATGACCCCAAGATCGATGGGACCCTGGGCAAAGAGGTTGGTTGTTACCAGGTTCTCTCTCAGCAAGAAGGAAGAAGGGATAAATGATAAATATGGATGTATGTATTAGTGCTTAAAGGAACAAGCACGTTCAGATAAATCACAGGCGGTGTCAAAGGAGTAACGGGATGAAGGCTGAGGTAATTGAAAAGGAGTCATTAGAGCTGCCACGGCTCATCCAAAAGAGTCAGGTGGTCCAGTAAGTCCGAGGTATTGATTACTGTTCGACTCACCAACCGTATTGGTACTAAATGGGGGTATCTGTATTGTTGATCATAGGTGAACTAATCAACACGAGTCGCAAGAAGATTGCTCCGGCGGTGGCCAACAGGGATGCTGGGTACATCAAGGAACTCGCCCGGTCTCAGGTTGAGGCTGGAGCCGATATGGTTGATGTAAACTCTGGAACGATGATGAAGAACGAACCCGAAGTTCTGGCATGGCTGGTGGAAACTATCCAGGCCGAAGTTGACGCTCCCTTGTGCCTTGACAGCCCCAATCCTGAAGCCCTGGAAAGAGCGCTCAGTGTTCACAAGGGTACGGCCATGCTCAATTCAATTTCCGGGGAGAAAAAGAGGTTCAAAGAAATACTTCCCCTTGTAAAAAAGTACAGGACCAAGGTCGTGGCCCTCGCCATGGATGACAATGGCATCCCCAAGACTGCCGAGAACCGCCTGAAGGTTGCGAGCAACCTGGTAGAAAGCCTAACGGCGGCCGGTGTTCCGGCTGAGGATATCTACTTGGATCCTCTCGTGCAACCCATCAGTACCGATTCCACGGCGGGAGCGGTCGTTCTGGAAACCTTGTGGTTAATCAAATCCAAACTGTCAGGTGTGCATACCATCTGCGGACTCAGTAATGTCTCCTTTGGCCTACCGCAAAGAAAGCTCCTCAATCAGGCCTTCATCGCCATGACCATGGCGGTAGGGCTCGATTCGGCCATCGTCGACCCTCTGGATGAGCGACTGATGTCTCTGGTGACGGCTGCCAACGCTCTCAGGGGTGATGACCTCTACTGTGCTAATTACCTTGAAGCTTACCGTAAAGGAAGGCTGACGGTAGCGTGAAAAGGGTAAAGGTTATCGGATGTGAAACCATCAGTGATGAATTAAAAAAGTCGGCCGAAATAATGGGAGTAGAAGCCGAGTTTGTCTTCCTACCCCACGGCCTGCACAAGCGCCCGGAGGAGATGAGAGGTGAAATCCAGAAAGAGATTGATCACTCCAATACGGCTCTGATCATCCTCGGTTACGGGCAATGTTCCAACGGTGTTATAGGGGTCAAGGCAAGAAACTCCCCCTTGGTCATACCCCGAACTGACGACTGTATCGCCCTCCTCCTTGGTTCAAGACAAAGATACCGCGAGGAGTTCAATGCAGAACCGGGTACCTACTACCTGACCAAGGGCTGGATTGAGCACGGTGATGACCCATTAAAGGTGCACCGGAGGTACCTGGAGAAGTACGATGAGCAAACCATGCTCTGGGTGACTAGGGAGACATACAAGCACTACACCCGGATCGCCCTCATCAACACCGGTACCTATGAAATCAAGGATTACCGTGCTTACGCCCGGGAAGTGGCCGAGCTTTGCGGTGTCAGGCTCGAAGAAATCCCCGGGTCCCTGGCAATGTTCAAGGAACTCTTCGGAAGGGAATGGAAAAAAGAAGACTTTATTGTCCTTTCCCCTGGGGAAGAACTGACACTCAAGATGTTCCTTCAAGAGGGCGAAAAACTCAAGAGACCAGGTCCCGGACAGTTTGGCTGAAGTCTCAACCCCTCCTTTCACACCAGCATGGTACTTTTCGGGACACCTGGTTGCCTCGTCCAGGCTTCTTCCTCGCGGCGGGTTTTGGGCGGAACCTGGCACTTATGCCGTCGCTGCGCACGATTTTGGGCCGCGCCTTGGAACCAGGAAAGACCCGGCGGAAGTGAGAGAAGAACTTCCGACCGGGTCTTTCCCATTTCTCCTCCACGGTGCCGCCCCTTCAGAGACGGCATGGAGGACTAGCCTGCCTTAGTTTCCAGCTTCCACCGGGTAATTGGGTGGATTGCAGTCAAAAGCAGCCAGGTTCAGTACCTCGGGGTCGGCGTTGTAGCCCATCATCCCGAACTTCATGGCGTACGCTTCGTAGCCCAGGAGGTTCAGGAACATGGTGGTCTGGCTCGCCGTATGGCCGGTGTAGCAGACAACCACGATCTTTTTGTCCTTCGGCAGCTTCTTTAGGTTCTCTTCCTTGGCGATCTCCCGCCACGGGATATTGATCGACCCTTCCACGTGCCCCTTGGCGTAATGGTCCGGGCTGCGGATGGAAAGAACGAAGTAGTCCGGGTCCTTGGCCACCACCACGTTGTTATAAACATCGGCAGCCGAAATCGTGGGGCCCTGGCCTGAGGTCAGGTAGGCTTCGGCCCTGGCCAGGATGACCTCCTCGGCCGTGGTCTTTCCGGTGGCCACTTCCGGAAGTTCGTTGTCAGCACCGCCCTCTGTGGCCTCTGTCGCCACCGGGTAGGAAGGCGGATTGCTGCAGTCATAGGTGGAAATCCCCAGGACTTCGGGATCCGATGTCCACCCCATCATCCCGAACTTCATGGCGTAGGCTTCATACCCCAGCATGTTAAGGAGGGCGGTCACCTGGCTGGCCGTATGGCCCGTGTAACAGATGACCACGATCTTCTTGTCTTTCGGGATCTTTGCCATGTTCTCTTCCTTCCAGATCTCCCGGTAAGGAATGTTTACCGCCCCGGGGACATGACCTATGGCGTAGTGCTTGGGAGACCGGATGGAGAGCAGGAAGTACCCTGGATCCTTGCCGACCACCACGTTGTTGTAAACGTCCTGCGCGGAGATGGTTGGTGGGTTTCCAGCTGCCAGGTAATCCTTTGCTCCCTGGATGATGAGGTCGATTTCACTTGTTGCTTCAGGTTCTGGTGCCTGACCCCCACCGCAGCCCAGCAGGCTGAGGGCCAGGAACGAAACCACGACCAGGGCCACGGTCAGCCTGCGGAATCTTGCACTCAACATCACCTTTTCTCCTCCTTTTTGATTTCGTGCGGCTGGACTGGTGCTTGCCGCCGGATTTTATTCACTCCACCTGCGCTCCTTCGCGGCCACGACGTCAAGCTCGCCTCAGGGCTCGGCTCACCGTCGCCCACCCCCTTAGAACTTGGGGGGCGGTTTTGGCACGATCACTTCGCGGTTGGCTTCCCTTTCGTCCTCGGCTACGTTTTCTTCCAGGAGGAAGATGGCCTCGTTGCCGTGGCAGCTTCCACAACTCTCCGCCTGGGGAGCCACCTTGACGATGTTATGAGGTGTGGCGTACTTCCAGGTCGGGGAAGCATCGAAATTGCTCAAGAGGTCTTCTCCGTAGAAGGCAAAGGTATCCCTTGCTACAGGAACATGCCTGACCACAACGTAGTCATAGGGACGGTCTTGAGATTTCAATGGATTGCGCCCGATCTTGAAGTCGAACTCGGACTTGTCTGTCTTGAAGTAGGCTAAACCCTTGTCGTCCTTGCCCACGTGACAGCCGTAGCAGTTGTTGTACGGCTGGGAGTGACAAACCTGGCACTGGAGCAAGGTCTTGCCAGGGTCAGCCTCAGCATGCTGCTTATGGTAAGCATTGTCATAGAAGGTATCATCCACGTGGCAGTCCTCACAGCGCGGTGCTTCCTTGACCTCGTAGCGAACGGCAGCTTCCGTGGACGGCCCGTGAATCCACTCCTTGGTATGGCATTCGACACACTGCATCCCCGCCGGAACCCAGTGGACACTCGGCTTGAGCTTCGGTTCAAAGTCCGAAGGCCCCTGTCCAAGCATTTCCTTCTGGACCCTGCTGCCGTGGCAGGCGGTGCAGTTCAGGATCGGGTTCGGGGTTTCCTGGAAAACATGCCCCTGGATCAACCCACCACCGCTCCACTGCGGGCGGCTGACGTGACAGTCACCGCACTGGTCGATGTGGCAGGAAGCACAGTGGTTATCAACGGCCTTCTGGAGAAGGTCTGCCTTCTCGGGGTTAATCCGGGCAGCCAGAACTCCGGTGTCGAGATCAACGATCCCCCGGCTCGTCTTGTGCAGCGTCATCTCGAAAGTACCGGCTGCATCAGCATGACAGGTCGCACACTTCGAGTCTTTTTGGGCTGACGGCTCAGCCACCATTCCCTGGTGGGCCTCCTTCCGGCTCGCAGCCGGTTCCACGCCACCATGGCAGCTGGTACAACCCTGCTGGCCGTGAACCGTGTTCAAGAACTCCTTGGCCACCAGGACCTTGTCTTCTGCCTCCAACGGAGGCAGAGAGCCGCCTCACCCCTCACCTTCCGATTCTTCGGACTTCTCCACTTCCTGGGGAGGGTCAGCATCCAGGTCGGCCACCAGTTTCTTCTTGTCCGTGTGACACGACGCACAGGTTTCTCCACCGGCAGCACTTTCCAAACCCTCTTCCACCGCCTGGTCGCCTTCGCCAGGCTCCTGGTCCTGGTCACCGCCGCTGCACCCGGAGAGTACAACCACAAAGAGGGCGATCCCGATAATGGCAACGGCTTTCTTAAGCTCAGAAAACTTCACTTTCCAACCCCCCTTCACCCCATGCGATAGGCTTGAACCAGGAATTCATTCTTCACGGCCTCCCTTTTTCTCACCCCCTCCTTGTTCCTGGTTTTCTGGTGCCTGCACTCCGCGCACAGGGCTCGTCGCCACCCGGCAGGTCCAGCCGGGCACAAATAAGTGCAATACAGCGTAATACCAATAAGTGTCAACATTGTTGCACACCTTTGAAGATTGTCTTCACAGTCACCATCCGAGCCGTGGACTCCCCGTGAGAGTTGAACAACCCGGGAGGTTAACCAGTCACCAGTGTCGAAGATGTCAGTTGACAGTGAGCCTCAGGTGTGTACTGGAGACTTTCACGTTTGGGTTTTAATTTTCCTTTGTGATAAACATCACAATTAGCCATAGGTTATAAAGAGCACTTATGGCTCGAACTTTTCTGGTAATAATGGGCTGGCTAGAAAGTACAAGGGGGGCCATGAAGGTGCAGCTGGGGCAGCTAGAGGTTATCTGTGCAGTAGCAGAAGAGAAGAGTTTTTCAAAGGCAGCCAGAAAACTCCATCTCACCCAACCGGCAGTGAGCGCCCAGGTCCAATCCATGGAGACCGCCTTGGGAACCAGGCTTTTTGTCCGCCACAGCCGCGGCGTGCAACTGACCAGGGCCGGGAAGGTAGTTTATGAACATGCCCGCAGAATACTTGAACTGAAGTGTTCCATGGAACAAAGTGTACAAAACCTCGTGAATACCGAAAACAAGCACCTCGTTGTTGGTGCCAGTGAAACAGTCGGGAATTACGCCCTGCCCTGCAGCATCTGGACCTTCAAGCAAAGGTATCCTGACGTCAACCTCAAGCTTGAGTTGGGAAGCTCAAGCCAGGTCATCCAGCATGTAGTGCGCAATACCATTGATCTCGGGATCGTGGAGGGGCCTGTTGACAACGAAGACTTAGTGGTAACAGATATCTCTTCAGACGAACTGGTGGTCATCACCCCTGCCGACGCCGGCAGGGAAAACTGGGAGAGCCTGCCTTTGCAAGAACTCAGCACCCAGCCCTTCATCCTCAGGGAAGAAGGGTCAGGGCTCCGGGAGGCCATCGAAACTGCTCTGGCTGACAAGGGAATCAAGGTCAGCGACCTCAATGTCGTCGCCCAGATGTACAGCAACGATGCCATCAAGTCGGCGGTCGAATCGGGTCTGGGGATCTCCATCCTTTCTCGGCTGTCTGTTCAAAGGGACATCAGGCGGGGCCACATCAAGGCCCTAAGGCTGGAGGGTTTACCGATGAAGGTCCCCTTCCAGCTTGTCTACCGGGCAGGTAAGTTCCACAGCCAGGTGGCAAAACGCTTCATCAGTTTCATCGTCGAACCCAGTGAGCGGGCATTTTGCTGCTGAGGGTCAGGTCCAAGACACCACCTACGGTTCTCATCGGACTAGGTACCATCTCTTCCAGGTTCGCGCCGTGATTTCGGGGGGTCAGCCTGCGGACGGCATCTTTTAGTTTCGCCTCCTTTTTCGGGTGAATGTTGGGAAAGGTAGTGACCGAGGTTGATCATGTACCGATGCGCGGCCCAGTGTAATTCTTCAGTCGTGCAGGTAATAGGCCAACCACTGCAGATCCAGGGTAACGTCGGATGAATGAATATAGACGTCTTCAGGGGCCACCACCTTGGCAGGGGCAAAATTCACGATGGCCTTGATGCCTGCCTTTACACACAGGTCTGTTACTTCCTGGGCCGAACCCACCGGGACGGTAATCATGAAAATCTTGATCCCGAGCTCATCAACAACCCCGGATAAATCACTGGTGCTGCGAACAATCAGGCCCTCCACAGCTGTACCGATCTTGCGGGTGTCGTTGTCAAACAGGGCCACCACACGAAAGGGGTAGCCCTTTTGAACCTTCTCTTGCCGGAGATTGTACCGGGCCAGTGCCGCCCCCAGTTCACCGATCCCCACGATGCCCACAGGTATCTCGCGGTCCGCCTTGAGAATGCGACAGAGTTCTTTCCTGAGATCCCATACATGGTATCCGACCCCCTGTTTCCCAAACTGTCCGAAGAAGGCCAGGTCCTTCCTCACCTGGGCTGCGGTCACTCCAGCCCGCGCGCCTAGTTCATGGGAAGAGATGAAACGGTCTGGCTCGGGGTTCATCCGCTGCAGGATCCTCAAGTATACCGCCAGGCGGCGGACCACCAAGGGGGACACTCTCTGGATTCTCACCGCCCTTATTACCCCCTTTGACGCACCAAGGAACGGTGTTGCTGTTTCACCGGTCTTCCGGTAGTGGGACGTACAGGCCGTTCTCTAAAAGTGCGGTAGGTACCTGGCCCCTGGCGTGATTTTGCTGGTGTACCTGTCTTTGGACTCAGGCTGCCTGGTTCAACATCTTCAGTTTCCGCAGACTCTCCAATCTTCGAGCATCTGGATGAGGGTTTTGACCCGCCTCGCCAGTCGCGCTGCGATCCCCTCAAGGGCGGCTTCAACCACGGGGGTACACCTTTCGCCGATGGTTTCAGGGTCCTTGACCCCGATCCCGTAGATTTCCAGGTGGCGTGGATAAGGAAGTCCCAGTGCCTGAAACAGGTTCAACGCCGAAGCCAGGTCCATCCCGTGGACACCCGCCGGCGGGACCAACGACCCCGCTTCCTTACTCCCAACAGGTATGCTCAGGCGGTAGAGGGCACCAGGCCGGCAGCCGGCAGCCTTCACGGCATCGATGATGAGAACCGCCGGGTATCCAGCCGCAGCCTCCACCAGGTCAAGGCCACCCCTTGAGAGTTCACGCACCTCCACGCGGGGGTCTTTGAGCCGGGATTTTACCATGCGCGCCACCCTGATCCCGGCCCCATCGTCGCTGAAGAGCGTGTTACCCAATCCCGTCACGAGCAACCTACCAGTTCGCGCGCTGAAATTGCCCGGCACTTGGTCTGCCCGCACCCGCGCAAAACGAAAATTCGGGTTACCTGCGAAGCCTTTGCACAAGCCGGCCTTTAGAGTCATAGACGGCAACCTCCAGCGGCATCCCACCCGGGAGGTAATGGGTGGCACACCCAAAACAGGGGTCGTAGGCCCGGAAGGCCATTTCCACCATGTTCAACAGCCCCTGGTTGACCTCACCACCGCTGATCAACCCCTGGGCGGCCTTCTTGACGGAGATACAGATGGCACCGTGGTTGTGAACTGTCGCCACCACCAGGTTCACGCCCGTGAGGATGCCCTTTTCGTCTGTTACGTAGTGGTGGAAAAGGGTTCCCCGGGGGGCCTCCACGACCCCGATGCCTTCCCGGGGGGTCTCGCTGGGCAGGTTTCTGATCTCTTTGCTTGCCACTTCCGGGTCTTGGGCCAGTTCCAGCATGCGTTCGGCCGCGTACAGGAGTTCAACGAGACGCGCCCAGTGCTGGGCGAGGGTGGCATGGACCGGCCTCCCCCCTAGGGTTTCAAACATCTTCTCGTAAGCCTCGTGGGCCAGCGGTGTCGCCATTCCTTCTGCCGCATTCAGGCGCCCCAGGGGGCCGACACGGTACAGGGATGTATCCCTTCCTTCCACGAGACCCTTCCAACCCTTCTTACGAAGGAACGGAAACTTGAGGTAAGTCCAAGGCTCGACATACTCACCGATGTGGTCGAGGTACTCCTCTGCGGTGAACCGGAGGATTTCCTTTCCTTCTGTATCCACGACCCGCACTTTGCCCTCGTAAAAGTTCACGCGGTTCTCAGCATCGACCAGGCCCATCGAGTGGACAACCAGGCCGTAAGGCCCCTTGGTGATGAGATCTACGTAGTCCTTTCGACCCAGTACGACGTCATTGAAAAGGTCCAGGCTGAAACGGGCAAAGTCCACGCAGGATTCGGCCTTCTTGACCACCTCTTGACGTTCCTCTTGGCTCATGGGCCGCGTCATTCCACCTGGAACCCCGCAAACCGGGTGGGTCGCCTTACCGCCGATGAGGGCTTGGATCTCCTGGGCATAGGCCCGGTGCCTAAGGACCTCTTTGCCAATCTTGGTCCCCACCTTGCCCACCACCCCGAGGATGTTCCGGACAGCGGGGTCGGCGTCCGGCCCAAGCACGAAGTCAGCAGCTGCCAGGGCGTAGAAATGGGCGATGTGGGAGTGGATCATGTGGGCACAGTAAAAGAGTTCCCTCAGTTTTTTCGCCGCAGGGGGTGGTTCAACCTTGAAAAGGCAGTCCAGGGCCTTTGTTGATGCCATATGGTGGGCTTCAGGACAGACACCGCAGATCCGCGGGGTGATCCTCGGCATTTCTTCGGCCGGGCGCCCCTCGCAAAATTTCTCGAAACCGCGTAATTCAGGTACCTGAAAGTAGGCGTTCTTGACCTCACCGCCGTCATCGAGAAAGATCTCTATCTTGGCATGACCTTCCAGGCGGGTTACGGGGTCAATGGTAATCCGTCTCATCAGGTGACTGCCTCCTTCCCTGTCGGGACCACCGTGGGATCCAAGCGGCTGTCTAGCTCGACACCCTCCTTCAAGGACCGCTCTTGGTACGACCGGTGCAGCAAGGAAGCCGCCAGCCCGAACCGGTAAAAGGTACCTGCCGGGTCCACTACCTGGGCAGCGACCCTCTTAATCTCAGCCTCGTCACGGCCCTCAATGATGCTCCCCACCGCACTCAGCATTTTCGCCCCCTGCTCTACTGCCTCAGGCGTGGGACCAAAACAACCTCGACACGGCATGTTGGCCTCTAGACACCTGGCACCACACCCGTCACGGGTCGCCGGTCCGCAGCAGATAATGCCCTGGTCCAGGAGGCACCGGTCTGGGTCAGGTTGGACCTCGTGGACCCGTCGAAAGGTAGTCACCTTCTTTTCTGCCCGTTCCCGCGGGCAGGAATCGCACAAGGCTTTCTCTTTCGCCAGGACCGACCCGGCCGGTGGGAGGTTCCCCGTGGCGATGGCATCTACTGCCTCTGCCACCAGCTCAGCCGGGGGCGGGCAGCCTGGAAGGTAGTACTCGACAGGTATGATGTCATCGAGTTTATAGACGGTGTTGTAAAAGGTCGGGAGGGTGAGGGTTCCTTCAGGCATCCTCGACTCCAGGGCCGGCACAGACCGGTTTGGGTTTACTGTGGAAGGGCTGGTACCGTAAACACGTTCAAATATCTGGTTGCGGTCGAAGAGGTTCGCCAGGGCGGGAATGCCGCCCCAGCAGGCACAAGAACCGAAGGCCACCACTGTTTTGCTCTTTTTGCGCAAGAGTTCAACGATCTCTACCTGTTCCGAGTTTCGAAGAGCACCATTGATGAAAGATACGTCCAGGGCCTTGTCCGGCAGAGCCCTGACGTCCTCGTACTTGAAGTCTAGTGCGATGGGCCAGAGCTTGATATCAGCGAGAGCGGCCACATCCAGGATCTTCTCGTTGATATCCAGGACCGCAATATCACACCCACCGCAGCTGGCACACCAGTAAATACCGAGCTGAAGCTTCCCGGAGGGGTGACCCTCCTTCGGCCTCCCCTGAGTGCCCGGTTTGCCCATCCTGAGCACCTCCTTACCATCATTCGTCCATTCATTTCATGCCGGAGAAGGGCCACCGGCAGCCGGGTTTAAGGAAAGGTGGTCGGCCTGGAAAAGCCTTTCCCGGGCCCGTCCCAAGGGACCTAACAGGCGGATTTCGGCTACCATCTCCTCAACTATCTCGGCCAGCCGGTCCCCCTCGGCGGCTGAGATCCATTGAAACCGAAACCGCCGCCGGTCGATGCCAAACTGTTCAAGGAGGGCTTCAACCAGGAAACGCCGGCGCAGTGCCTTGTAATTCCCTTCCATGTAGTGGCAGTCACCAGGGTGACAGCCGCTCACCAGCACGCCGTCGGCACCCTCGGCGAAGGCCTTCAAGACCAGTACCGGCTCGACCCTGCCTGAACACATCACCCGGATGATCCTCATGTTTGCCGGGTATTTCATCCTGGCTGTCCCAGCCAGGTCCGCGCCGGTGTAGGAGCACCAGTTGCACAGAAAACCTACCAGGCGTGGTTGGAACCCGGACAGGTCACCGGTCGTCCCAGAACGATCCGTCATCCCGCCAACACCCCCTCAATTTGAGCCATCAGCTGCCTGGTGTCAAAGCAGGCGACCCGGCAGGCACCCGAGGGACAAGACGCAGTACAGGTACCGCACCCTTTGCATAAAACCTCGTTTACGGTGCAGACCTCTTCCTCCTCGTCGTACTCGACAGCACGGTACGGGCAAGCCTCAATACACACCCGGCATCCTGAACAAAGTTCCTTGTTGATGGAAGCCGAAACCGGCGAAACAACAACCTTTCCGGCGCTGATGTTGCGCAAGGCCTCCGCGGCAGCACCCGCCCCCTGGCTCACCGCGTCCGGGATATCTTTGGGCCCCTGGCAGACACCAGCTAGGAAAATACCGTCACTGCTGGTTTTGAGCGGTTCCAGCTTCAGGTGGGTTTCCATGAAGAACCCGTCGTTACCGGTCTGCAGCCCGAAGACCTGGGCCACCTTCTGGGCACCCCTGGCAGGCACCATCGCCGCGTTCAGGATCACCAGGTCGACGGATACCTCACGGAAGATTCCAAGCAAGGTATCTTCCGCCCTCACCACCAGTCCATCACCTGTCTCGACAACCTCGGCACCTTTTCCGCGGATGAAGTGGACCCCTTCCTCCTGAACGCGTTGATAGAACTCCTCGTACTGTTTGCCAAAGGACCGGATGTCAATGTAAAAGTTGTAGACCTCGGCCCCGGTTTTCTCACGCACCAGGTGTGCATACTTGAGAGCCGTCATGCAGCAGATCCGTGAACAGTACTCCTGGAAGTTTTTGTCCCGGCTCCCGATGCAGTGCAGGATCGCCACTGCCTTTGGTTCTTTACCATCCTTGCAGAGTATTTTCCCGTGGGTTGGTCCCGAGGCATTTACCATCCGTTCGAACTCAAGGGCAGTGACAACACCGGGATACCGCCCGTAACCCCACTGTGGGGCAGAAGAGGGATCAAAAAGGTCAAAACCAGTGGCAACGATGATGGAACCCACCTCAAGCTCGCGGACCTCGTCCTTCATGGCATGGTCGATGGCCTTCGCCTGGCAGGCCGTCACACACTGCAGACATTCGGCACACCCGGCACAGTGCAAGCAGCGCCCGGCCTCCAGAACAGCCTGTTCTTCGTCAAGGCCAAGTTCCACCTCCGCAAAGGACCTTCGCCGCTTCTCAGCCTCCAGCTCCGGCATCTCTTGGCGCTGGAGAGGAAGGACTTCCCTCTCCTCCGGGAAGGGCACCGTCCTCTCTGGCCGGTCCTCAACAACCGGTAGTGGTTCTCCCCTGATGTAGGCGTCAATGGCAGCACTTGCCCACTGGGCTGCTCCCACAGCCTCTACCACCGATGCCGGTCCAGAAACCAGGTCACCGGCGGCAAAAACGCCCTTCAGACCGGTTTGACAGGATTTGTTGACCCTAACCCGACCACCTTTATCAAACTGCAGCTCACCTTCCCATTTCCCCACCGCCAGGTCAAGTGTTGGCCTTTGCCCGATGGCAATGATCACAGTGTCAGCCTCGACCACGAAATTGGAACCCTGCACCGGTGCGGGAATCCGCCGCCCGGATTTATCCACCTCTTCCAAAAGACGCATCCGTACCAGTTCCAGGCCCACCACACGGCCCTTCTCCCCCAGGAAGCGGACCGGGTTCGCGAGGGTTTCCACCTGGATCCCCTCTGCTTCGGCAGCGGCAATTTCCTCGGGCGAAGCGGGCATTTCAAGGCGTGAGCGGCGGTAAAAGATCTTGACTTCCCTGGCTCCCAGGCGCAGGGAAGTCCGGGCCGCATCCACTGCAGCGTTCCCGCCGCCGATGACTGCCACCCGTTTTCCCAGTTTCGGCCTTTGTCCGGCCCTGACGTCGTGCAGAAAGGAAAGAGCCGGCAGAATCCCGTCCAGGTCAGCACCTTGAACCTCCAACATCACTTCCGAAAGGGCGCCGGTAGCCAGGAGGACGGCGTCGTAACCCTGGTCGTGCAGGTCGTCCAGGGTGATGTCCCTACCGATCTCGACGCAGGTTCTGATCTCGACACCCACCGCCCGGACCTGGTTGATTTCGTGCTTCAGAATCTCAAGGGGCAGCCGGTACTCGGGGATCCCGTAACGGAGAATCCCACCTGGCTCGGGTTCCTTCTCGAAGACCGTGACCTTGTGCCCGCACTTGGCAAGGAAATACGCCGCGCTCAGCCCGGCAGGTCCCGCCCCAACCACGGCCACCCGACCGCCGTTTGTCTCTTCCGGTGCCTTTGGCTTTTTTTCGGGTGATGTTTTGGCCTCGTAGTCGGTCAGGAACCGCTTCAGGGCCTTGATGGCCAGGGGTTTGTCTACCTGAGCCCGGTGGCACTGCTCCTCGCACGGGTGAAAGCACACCCGGCCGCAAATGGCGGGAAGGGGTAGGGCCTCTCGGACCAGGTCCAGGGCTTCGGCAAACTTTCTCTCTTTAATCAGGGCCAGGTAGCCCGGTACGTTGACCCCTGCCGGGCATGCGTGCCGGCACGGGGCAGGGTCACCGGCTTTTTCCACCTGGAAGACATTTGGTATCGCCTGGGGGAAGAACTGGTAGACGGCCTTTTTGTTGTTGAGGCCGTGGTTGAAGGTATCGGGCAGTTCCACTGGGCAGACGTCACGGCAGTCACCACAGGCCGTACAGGCCACGGGATCAACGTAGCGTGTCCTTTGGCGCACACGGACCTTGAAATTACCGATGTAGCCTGATACTTCCTCAACTTCACTCAAAGTGAGGAGCTCCACCTTCTCGTTTTGGGCCAGGGCCACCATCTTGGGGGTCAGGATACACGCCGAACAATCAAGGGTGGGAAAGGTTTTGTCCAGTCGTGCCATGTGACCACCGATGGACGGTTCCCGTTCTACCAGGTACACCTTCTTACCCGCCTCCGCGACCTTCAGGGCGGCTTCGATACCGGCCACACCCCCTCCCACCACCAGGGTATCCGGGTTCACCGGTACCGACCGTTCTTCCAAGGGTTCGAGCAGGACGGCCTTCTTCACCGCCGCGCCCACCAGGGCCTTGGCCTTTTCCGTGGCCCACCGGTTTTCTTCTGTACACCAGGAACACTGCTCCCTGATGTTGGCCATCTCCAGCAGGTATCCGTTGAGGCCGGCATCAAAAAGGGTCTTGCGGAAGGTGGGTTCATGCATCCGGGGTGAACAAGAAGCAACCACCACCCGGTTGACCAGTCCTTCACAGATATCTTTCCGGATGATTTCCTGCCCTGGCTCGGAACACATGTATTGGTAGTCGCGGGCAGCCACTACTTTCTCCATCTCCTCGGCGTAGCGGCGCACCTCTTGGACTTCCACTTTCTCCGCAATATTGCTCCCGCAGTGGCAGATATAGACGCCCACTCGAACGGGTTCAGAATGGGCCATCCCTCCATCCTCCTTTCACGCGTACTTACGCAGCAGGGGCTCGGCCGGAACAAAACCACGATGCACATCCAGTTCCACAAGCTTCACGCCGAGAGCAATGCCCAGCAGTTGGGTGAAGTAGACCACCGGTAGGTTATATGACCTGCCGAACCTGGCATTGACGTCCCCTTGGTAGATATCGAGGTTCATTTGACACAAGGGGCAGGTGACGACGATGGCGTCCGCCCCCCGGTCTGCCGCCTCTTCCAGTAGTTCGTTTACCAGCGCAGCCGCGATCTCCGGCTTCGTGGTCATCAGCACCCCACCACAACACTTGGTCTTCCGGGAGTACTCCTTAACTTCAACGCCGAGGAGATCCAGGATTTGGTCCATGCTCTCGGGCATTTCCGCCTCCTTAAGTTGCGCGCCCGGCCGGCTGTACTGGCAGCCGTAGTATGGGACTACCTTCAAGCCCTCAAGCCTGCGCTTTACCTTACCGGCAAGGCCCTCGAACCCAAGGTCCTCGGCCAGGATGTCAAGGATATGCCTGACCTGGACCCGACCCCTAAAGGTTCTGCCGATCTTGTGTAGGCTTGAGCGGATCTTGTTGGCCAATGGTGAAATATCGAGCGAGAAGCAGCCGGTCACACGCCGGTGGGTCACAAGACAGGAGTTACAGGCTACAGCTAGATCAAGACCTTCCTCTTCAGCCAGGGCCAGGTTACGCGCCGGAAGCAGGTACGAAAGCAGCAGGTTGGTCGAGGTAACGGCCGTGGTACCGCAACAGTTCCAGTCCTCCAGTTCCCGCAGTTCAATCCCCAGCTCTGTGCAGGTGCTCAGGATACTGCGGTTGTAGTCAACGGCTGACGACTGCAAGGAACACCCGGGAAAATAGGCATACTTGAGGCCACTAGATTGGGACACCGGTCGATCCCCTCCTTTCGTCTTCGGCCAACCGGAAGAGTGTTTCCACCTCCTGGCAGCCTCCGATCCGCCGCCCCAGCAGGTGCAGTTTCCCCTTGGCCAGCATCTGCACGCCGATGGGCAGGTTCTTGAAAAGCCCCAACAGCCCTGTCCGGAGTTGGTAGCGCAGCATCAGGGCCGGTTCGTGCAGTCTGCCGTAGCGGCGCACCGTCTCTGAAAAGCAGTGGTAAAAGATGGCGCTCCTGTCCCTGGCCGTGGCAGTGGCTATCGAGCGTAGAAGGTACATGACCTCCGGGAGATTAATCCCCTGGGGACACCGGACACTGCAGGAATAACAGGAGGCACAGTACCAGATAGAATCACTCGTCAGTACCGCCCGGCGCATCCCGGCACGCACCATCTCGATAATCTTCCGCGGTGTATGCTGCATCTGGTAGCTGACCGGACAGGACCCGGTACAGGTACCACACTGGACGCAGTGCCGGATCTTGGCTCCCTCGGGAAAGGATGCCACCAGGGACAGAAAGGCAGGGTCAAATTCTTCCCTGCGGGTAAGCTCCAGAGCCGCCACTGTTTTTCACCTCCTTCCTTCTTCATCAAGCCGCCTCCTAGGGCCATCCGCCCGGCACACCAAGTCCATCCACGTTTGAGACCCTGAGATCCAATCCAGTTCAAGGCCAAATCCTTTTTTTCACAAATAAGAGCCGGTACAGGGGACAGGGAGCGTTCTCTTCCCTACATTCCGTGCACCGGCCTTTTCTTGAAGGTCAGAAGGAGTCAACCTGGGCCGTTTCCTGGCGTGTGCCGACAGACGATCAGTGCAGCAAGGCTCTGGCATCTGGTTTTTTTCTGCTCTTTTCAGTTATATTCCAAAGGGTTAGTGAATGAACACACATTCACTACCTTCACAATTTTTTGTTATTCGTTCGCGGTTCTAATATTCCTGCTTGTGGCAAAATGATCAATCGTACGAAAATCGTAACCCTTTAGATACATTCCTGCCGTGCGGAAGAACCTGGTGTCCCCAGCCTGTTCAAATACCCGGGCTCATCACCCGGCCCCTCTGCCTATACAGGCCGTCTCAAGAGACACCTGCAACAAAAAAAGCCGCTAAGCGACTCCAGGTGATTCTAACGGCGCGTGCTGACGGCAGGCCGGGACCATCAACCCCTTTTTATTCCCGGGCCGTGCGGGGATGCAGAACCCGCTTCTCCCCCACCCTCCTGGTTAATTTCCTTGCGTCGAAATACTGGAGCAGGGGCAGGGCATACCTGCGGCTCGTGCCCAAAAGGTCCCTGAATTCAGCGACACTGAGGGTTTGGTGCCGGTCAAGAAAGCCCCTCAGCTTCCGGGCCGCCTCGTCAACCCAGTGACGGTGAAAGTACAATTCTCCGGAGACCCGCACCAAAACCCCTGCACTGTCTAGAAAGCGCAGAAGGCTAACAGTGGCTTCCCTGCCCAGGCCCACCCTCTCGACCACCTCCTCTAGGGCAGGAGGAGAGAACCTACCCTGCCTGTAGAGGCCCTCGATCTCCTCTTTGGCCCGGGAGTGTTCTGGGTCGAGAACCACGCGGTGTCCAGCCAGGGAAACAAGGTCCTGCTTGGCGGCAATAGTCCCGTCATCCTCCAGGACCTTGAGAAGAGCCCCAAACCCTGCCACCTCCAGGGCCCCGAAAACCTCCTGTCGCAACTCTTCCTTGCCAATCCCGGGCTGCAGGGGGTTTTCCTGGTGGAACCTGGCCAGAAACCCCTTAACCTTCCCTTTCAATGCCTGGTACCGGTCCCGGTGGATCAGGTACCTGTCCCCCAGGACCAGGACATCTCCCCCAGAACCGGCCTTTTCGGCTGCCGCCAGGACGGCCGCCTCATCCCTGCCCAGGCGGCGGGCCAGCTGCCCCGGCTTGACGACACCCTTTTCGGCCTGGCGCAGCAGTTCAGAAACACGCTCTTCAAGGGAGGCCCTTTCGAGAAAACCAAGGGTCGCCAGGGCTTTTTGGTCGTAGCGCCGGTAACGGCCCTCAAGGTCGATAACCTGGCCACCGCCGATGGTTCGCACCGGGGAGTACGAACGTACAATGTAGCGGTCGTCGGTTGCTACTACAACCTCCTTCTCGGTTCGGTATAAGACAAAGGCCTCATCTCCAGGGGCGAGTTCTTCACGGTCCAAGAGGACAACCCGGGCCATGACCTCGGCGGTGCCGACATGGAGCCTGAGGCGGGAGCCGTTTTTCAAGCCCCTCGGGGCTTCAGCCAAAAGGCTCAGCCTCCCCACGAAGGTCCTGGTAGGGGTAAAGAAACCGGGACTGACAAGAACCTGCCCCCTCTCCACTTCATGAGCCTCAACCCCAGAGAGGTTCACCGCCACCCTTTGGCCAACAGTTACCTTTTCCACCTCTTCTCCGTGGACCTGCAAACCCCTGACCCGAACCTCTCGCCCTGGGGGCAGGACCACAAGGCGGTCTTCCAGTTGAATGCAGCCACTTGCCAGGGTACCAGTAACCACGGTTCCAAAACCACGGACCACAAAGGACCGGTCAACAGGAAGCCTGGTTACCCCCCGGTCGAACCGGGGCTTGAGCCCTTGGACCGCCTGGACAAGGGCATTTTTTAGGTCATCAATGCCTTCCCCGGTGGCAGCAGAGACGGGAACCACCGGGGCCGACTCCAGGAAGGTACCTGCTGCCAGTTCCCTGACCTCTTCTTCCACCAGGTCCAGCCACTCCCGGTCCACCAGGTCCACCTTGGTGAGGGCGATGACCCCGTCCTGCACAGCCAAAAGGTCCATGATGGCCAGGTGTTCCCTGGTCTGGGGCATCACGCCCTCATCGGCCGCCACCACCAGGATCACAAGGTCGATCCCGATGGCCCCGGCAAGCATGTTTTTCACGAACCGCTCGTGACCCGGAACATCAACGATCCCGGCCCGGCGGCCCCCGGGAAGGTCGAAGTAGGTGAAGCCGAGGTCAATGGAGATGCCCCGCTTTTTCTCTTCCGGAAGCCGGTCGGTATCCCTCCCCGTCAGGGCCCGGATCAGGGCTGTCTTACCATGGTCGATGTGTCCGGCGGTTCCAATCACGACATTCCGGGTCAAAGGCTCACACCCTTACTGGCCAGGGATTCAAAGGCCTCCACGATTTCATCAACCTCGCCCTCTTCCACGGTGCGCAGGTCAAAAAGGGTCTGGTCCCGCTTAACCCGCGTGATGACCGGTGGGTCATTTTGGCGCAGGGCCTCCCCCAGCTTCGATGCCGGGAGGTCCTCCAACACCACCACGGTCAGGTAGGTAGGGAGCTCGACCCCAGGCAGGGAACCCCCTCCAACGGCGGAAAAACCACCCTCGACGGTGACCCGGGCCCGGTCTCCCCAGACCTGCCGGATCCCCTGGGCCAGGGTCTCGGCCCGGGCCTTGATGTCGCCGGGGTTTGCGGTCAGGGCCGCCAGGGTCGGCAGGCGCGAGACGGCTTCCTTGGGGTCAAGGTAAAGCCTCAGGGTGGCTTCCAGGGCGGCCAGGGTCATCTTGTCGGGCCTCAGGGCCCGGTGCATGGGATTGCGGCGCAGGTTTTGGATGTACATCTTCTTGCCCACCAGGATTCCGGCCTGGGGCCCGCCCAGGAGCTTGTCCCCACTGAAGCTGACCAGGTCGGCACCGGCCCGGATGCTCTCCTGAACCGTCGGTTCGTACGGTAAGCCGTATTGCCGCAGGTCAACCAAAACCCCGCTGCCCAGGTCATCCATGACGGGAATACCGTGTTCCCGGCCCAGGGACACGAGGTCTTCCAGGGACGTTTCCTCAACAAAGCCGATGACCTTGAAGTTGCTCGGGTGAACCCGCATCAAAAGGCCTGTTTTCTCCCCGATCCTTTCCTCGTAGTCGGTCGGGTAGGTTTTGTTGGTGGTGCCCACCTCCACCAGCTCAGCCCCGCTGCAGGCCATGACCTGGGGCAGACGGAAGGAACCACCGATTTCAACAAGCTGGCCCCGAGAAACAATGACCTCCCGGCCTTGGGCCAGGGTATTCAGGGCAAGCAGCACCGCCCCGGCATTGTTGTTCACCACCAAGGCCGCCTCGCCCCCGGTGAGCCGGCAGACCAGGTCCTCCACATGGGTATAGCGGGAACCGCGTTCCCCTGAAGAAAGGTCAAACTCAAGGTTGGTGTAGCAGCGGGCCACCTCGAGAACTGCCTTCTGGGCCTCTTCGGCCAGGCGCGCCCTCCCCAGGTTGGTATGGAGGACGACACCGGTGGCATTGATCACACGCCTCAGGTTCGGCCGCTTCATCCGGGAGAGCTTTCGGTCTATAGTTTCCAGCAGGCGTGCCAGGTCCAGGCCCCGGCCCTCGCCCGTCAACAGCCCAGCCCCGGCTTCTTCACCCCGGAGCAAACGGGACCTCGCCTCCTCCAGGGTTTCCCGGACCACCTCCAGAACCAAGGCCCTGGGGAACCGGCTCAGCCACTTTTTTCCCGCTGGATGGTTCAGGACCTGGTTTACTGCTGGTATCTTACGGAGTAAAGACCGGTTCTCGGTGGTCAAATCCTCCCCTCCTTTTTCCCGGCACTTTCCCGTACCCTCCGCCTTCACCGCCTTGCCGTCCGCGCGCCTCCTCCATCCGGCTCGAAACGTCGGGACGGCCGGTATCTCTTCAAGGCCTGGCACAGGTGACCGGGCCAGGAAGGGGCACCCCCCTGGAGTGCCCCTTGAGTTAGATGATTTCAATTCGCCCGGGCGGGCCTTCGACCACTTCACCAACCGGGGTGGCCTCCTCCACTCCCAGGCGCCTCATGGCAGAAAGCAAGGGTTCAAGCCCCTCGGGTCTTACCGCCATCAAGAGGCCGCCTGAGGTCTGCGCATCACAGAGCAGCATCTCATCCTCCCTGCTCCCCTTCCGGCGCACCAGGTACTCCGAGAGGTACTCCCGGTTCGCCCGGGAACCGCCCGGCAGGTATTTTACGTAATCACGCGCTCCGGGTAACAAGGGCACATCGTCAATTCTCACCCGGAGGGCAACCCTGCTGGCCCGGGCCATTTCCCAGGCATGCCCCAGGAGGCCAAAGCCCGTGACATCGGTGCAGGCATTAACCCCGACCTCCTTCATGGCTTCACAGGCCGCCCGGTTGAGAGTCGCCATCACCCGGACCGCCTCCTTTACCACCTTCGGGTCAGCCTCACCGCGTTTGGCTGCCGTGTTGATGACCCCTGTTCCCAGGGGTTTGGTCAGGACAAGGTAATCGCCGGGCCTGGCCCCGCTGTTGGTCACGATTTTGTCGGGGTGAACCGTTCCGGTAACAGCCAGGCCGAACTTGGGCACCGGGTCCTCAACAGAGTGGCCCCCAACCAGGGTCACGCCGGCCTCACGCAGCTTTTCTACCGCCCCCCCGACAATCTCTCCCAGGACCGAAAGGTCCAAGTCCCGCGGAAAGCAGACGATGTTCATGGCACAGAGGGGCTGCCCCCCCATGGCGTAGACATCACTCAGAGCATTGGCTGCCGCGATTTGGCCGTAGGCCCGGGGGTCGTCCACAACAGGGGTAAAGAAATCGACAGTCTGGACCAGGGCCACGTCATCGCTGAGCCGGTAGATACCCGCGTCGTCCAGGTTGTCCAGCCCGACCAGGAGTTCCTCTGGGTTTACGGCAGGTGGTATTTGACGCAGAACCTGCGCCAGGTCCGAAGGACTCATCTTGCTTGCTCATCCAGCCTTGCTGCACAGGCTCGTGAGCCTGATTTGGCGCCGCCTGTCCTCCATGGGACCACCACCTTTCACTAAAGGGATATATAAGCCTTCCTGTACCGGGAATTGGATAGATTGCCAAATATCAGGCCAGAAACCACGTTAAACAACTAACTTCAGGATAAACCTCCACTGGAATATTATACAGCATAATTATGCCTTGTCCAAATTGTACCTGCGGTTTCGCCAGCTACAGTCAAAAAGGGCGAAATCGGGCCGAAATTAAGTTGTGATGCAAAAAAACCGTGCTGCTCTCCAAGGCAACCACGGTATTTCTTTCATGATTTTACATTTGGCGGGGGCATGTGGGAATCGAACCCACCGTGGGCGGATCTCACCCACCAACGGATTTGAAGTCCGCGAGAGTCACCAGAACTCCAACTACCCCCGTGACGGTGTATATTATAACAAAAGGCGGAGGCAAATTCAAAGGCCGTTAACTGAATGGCCAGCCTGGTCTCCAGGTCCTCGGCAAAGCTGTCAATGGCGGATGCATGGTCCCGGCGAGAGCACTCCATCTAGCTTGGTTTTCTGTTGACCTTCACGTAAATACGTGTTACACTCGATTATGGGAGGGATCGGCGTGGAACGCCAAAACATTACCTTATCGCTACCCAAGTCGCTGCTGAAACGGGTCAAACACCTGGCAGTGGAAAAGAACTCTTCAGTATCCGGGCTTTTAACCCAATTTCTGGCTGACCTGGTGGAACAAGAAGAGGTCTACCAGAAGGCCAAGAACGAACACTTGGCGCTGCTGGAAGAGGGCTTTGAGCTGGGTACCCACGGCAGCATTAACTGGAAGCGGGTCGATTTACATGACCGCTGAACTGAAAAGGCAATTCGTAGATACCAACATCCTCGTGTATGCTCATGATATTGAGGCGGGAGATAAACATGGAAGGGCCCGAGCACTAATTGCCCAACTTTGGGAATCTGGACAGGGGCACTTAAGTGTTCAGGTTCTCCAGG
>ENA-OSAE01000315-OSAE01000315.1-marine-sediment-metagenome-genome-assembly--contig:-NODE-315-length-25234-cov-43.732317_pt1 | contig 25234 bp, 17 predicted proteins | sample MGYA00237870_ERZ529317 | MGnify/ENA primary metagenome ERZ529317 (study PRJEB26369, sample SAMN03142812) | marine sediment metagenome | biome: marine; feature: borehole; material: sediment... | reverse complement strand
TTTTTAAATTTGTTGATTTATCAAGGTTTATCAAAGGTCAAGTGTCAAAGTCGAGTACACGGGTGTGTAATAAACCTGTAGGTGCAGCCAATCCGAAGGTGTAACCCCATCTCCTACCAACCCAGAAAAAATTAAATAAATATAGAAATATCAAGGCTTTGACATCTTCAGGTATGTGTGGAGAAATCGATTTTTAGGGTAGAGTTGGGGTAGTAATATGCTGCGGGGGATAACCCTCCTATAGCAAAAACAATTGAAATTTTTACACATTGGCTTTGCATACACCCCCGAGTTTGAGTAGACTTTTTTTTTATTTTGGCAACTGTGTATAAATAAAAAAAGTCTTTCCGTAGGAAAATAAAGTTTTTCCGATGAAAATAAAGTGTTTCCGATTGGGAAGGGTTAAGGGATTAGGTTTAAGGAACAAGGAAAATTGAGAGAATGCTTTAAAATCAAGGGTTAAGAGGGATTTTTGAGATGATCCCATGTTAACCTTTGTTTTTTTATTAGGGTTATGGATTAAGGGTCAAGGGATAAGTGGTAAGCCTTGAAAAATCAGGGCTTGAGCTACTCATTTCCCCTTGATCCTTAATCCTTGCTCCTACCTCCATGGAAAATGTTTTTTTACTAAAACCCCTCCCGTATTTGGAAATATAAGGGATGAATATAACAGATTTTTGGAAAGACTATTTTTGTTGGTAAAAATTAGGATGTCCTATTTTCAAGGGTTTGAGGGATGGAAAATGGAAAGAGTTTTTTTTACATGAACAATTATTTGAAATAGTAAACGTTTTTTTTACTAATGCATAAAATTTATTAGAAGAGGCAATAATTTAAAAGTAAAAAACTTATAATAATACAAAAAACGTAAACAAAATATTTACATATTTATTTGAGTATGCTATTATATCAATACAAGGAGGTGTTTGAAATGACTAATTTAATAATTGCAAATATAAATAAGTATATTACAGAAAAACATATTAAGAAAACATGGATTGCAGAGTCTTTAGGTGTAAATAAGATGAATATTAGTAAAATCCTTAGTGGAAAAAAGAAAAATGTTACTTTAGATGAATTATTGTCAATTATAGAAGTTTTAGATTTAAATTTAGAAGATGTTAGTAAAGAGAATTTTAATGTCAATAATGAAACTCAAACTATAGAAGATGGAACTCCAGAATATATTGCTTTTTGTGGAAGTATTAGCAATGAAAAAACAAGTAAAACCATAGACCTTGTTGGAGAACTTATTGAAATCATCCATGTATTTAAAAAAGCAAATAAGCACCTTATTACTGAATAAAGTGAGGGGAAAGTAATTGATTAAGACCGAACAACTTCAGACTATAATTGATTTAAATAAAAGAATTCATGATGAAATAAGTAAGGAAGTCGAGAGAGATTTACAAGAATATTCACAACATGGAGTAAATATATCAGAAACTATTGCGTTGAAATTAAGTGAAATGTGTGAATTGATCCAATTACCGATAAAGGATGATAGAATCGGTGGAATGATTATAAGAAAAAATAGCGATTATTATTGCCTAATTAATACTGAACAACCTAGAGCATTCCAGAATTTTGTTTATTTACATGAGTTTTATCATTTATTACATGGGCCAGAAAAATTCCATGTAATTTCAGGAAATGTTGAAGATGAAATTGAAATAGAGGAACGCAAGGCCAATTATTACGCCTCATTAATGCTATTAAATAAAAATGCATTAAGAACGAATTATTATTATTTTATAAAAGATAGACAATTTGATTTAAAAACCACCATTTATTATTTAATGAATCTTTTCAAAACTACTTATAAAACAATTCTTATAAGATTATATGAAATAGGGTGTATAGAAGACTTTTCTGTTTTATACGAGAATTTTAATAATAGTGATGATATGTATAGTAGTTTTGATAAGCATGGGTTAGACAAAAGTATCATTGAACCTAGCCGTACTATATCTATTGGGAAATTAGATCACTATATTAAGATTGCAGAAGAAACAGGTTCAATGTTAGAAGATTTCATAGACTTGAATAAAAAGCAATATTATGAGATAATGGAAGAAATTAGAAAGATACAGGAGATGTAAAATGTATTCCAAAAAACCCTGTAATTATGATGAGATTAAGGAACTTTTTTTGCTGGATCTAGAAACTATAAGCAAATATTTGCAGACAACCCAGACTATTATTTTTTATGATACTTGCTCTTTGGGAAATCATGCAAGATTAAATCCTGTAACCCAAAAATATGATATACTGGATGTTTTTACAAAAGATGATTTAATTGTGATTACAGACAAAATATTAGAAGAGATGATTAATAACACAACCAATGAAATATCACATCAATATATAAAATATTTAGAAGTTCTAAAACAAAATGTAAAAGATCTAATTTTGCTGTGTGAATGTGAATTAGAGAATTTATTAAGTTTTAAGTATGGCGACAAGTATGAAATAAGAAACATTATTTTAGATGTTATTAAAGAAGTATTCGGTCAATATGCTCCTCGTGAACAAAAAAAATTAATCCATACAATAGATATAGATAATAAAGAATTTTTGAAATTAGTCTTTAATGCTGTAGATATTGCAAGAAAAAATCGTGGTGAGATTTCTATCATGATATGCTTGTTAGTTATAGAACGAATACGGAAAAAGAATTTTAGAATACTTACTGATGATAAAAAGGCATTAAAGTATTTTATGTCACCATTTGATAATAAAAAAGCATTATCAAATATTTCGGTTGAGTCTAGCATCCAAATAATACAGTACCTCTTAAGAAATTCAATTAGTTGGAAAATTAAAAGTATGCAAGATTTATGTGATATATTAAATGTTGTTAGAACCGATCAATCAAATAAAATCTTATATAATAACATTATTGATGGGAAAATCTATCGTAATACAGTTGAAGAACAGCTGAATAATAGCGAACTAGCCAAAAAACTTTTAAATAATACAATTGAGATAGTGTTTTGAGTCTTACAGATTTTATAAGCATAAGATGAACTGTTTTGAGATAAATATTAGAATTGATGAGTATTTTTACTTTTCGGAATATTAGAGTTTTAATATATCATTTATAACTGCGTCCAAACATAAAAAACTCTGCAGAAAGATAAAAAAAATTTGCTTAAGGATAAAAAAGTGTGCTTAAAATCATGGGGTGTAATGCAGAGAAATCCTGTATATATCCCATGATTTTTTTTATGCCTGCGTGTGTAGACGGCTATGTTATCAGCCCATGAGGTTAATCCATCCGAAGGTGTAACTCCATCTCATACCAACCCAAAAAAAATAAAATAAATATAGAAATATCAAGGCTTTGATTAAGTTCTGTGTTCGAGCAAACTTTTTTTTATTTTAACAGGAGGTGAAAGAGTTTTTTTACATGAACAACAGTATTTGGAATAAAAAAATGATATAATATAATTAACACAAAAAGTGGCCCGATAAACGAGGTGATATGGAATAATATGGCAAAATACAAGTCAACAATCAAATCAATGGCGTTTTTGTACTTGGAACTAAAAAAGGCTTCAGGCCTTTATTTGCAAGGATTGAAAGCAGATGAAATAAAGAAAAAGGCATTGGAAGAAAATATTTTTTTGTTGGATACAGAGAACAGAATTAAAGAAATTGCTTCAACAGTCCTGAAAAGAATTGAAGTATTGGATGAATTTTTACTCCGTAAACTTACAAATGGAAATTTAGAAACGAGCAAACAGATAGCCCTATATGCAATATTAAAAACAGACAGGCTGTTTTTCGAATTTATGCAGGAAGTTTATCGAGAAAAATATTTGCTTGGAGATTACATAATAACCGATAGAGATTTCAATACGTTTTTTCAAAGAAAATCGGAGCAGAGTGAGCAGGTTGCTTCGTGGAAAGATTACACTTTATATAAATTGAAGCAGGTATATAAAAGGATCCTTCTTCAAGCGGGTTTTGTTAAAAAGAATAAAAAAAACATACGAATTACAAGACCCCTCATGGAAGAAGATGTAGTAGAACATTTAAAAAGCAAGGGAGATCAAATCTATTTACAAGCGATGTTGGGAGAGATATAGATGAAAACAATATATGAAAGACTAGATGAAATTCTTCCTAAAATCATGGATAAGAGGTTCAGAGAGAATAAAGGTTTAGGTAATGAGATAGGATTTTATATCTTTGATTATGACCCAAAGGATGAGATGCTTGTAAGAGAGCATATAGCATTTTTAAAGCAGAAAGTAAACACTGATAGTTCGGAGATTAGAATCAAGGAATTTGATTTATATGAAATTGTGCTGGAAATATTGGAAAACAAGGGATATTTGGGAAAAGTCTTCGCAATGGAGGAAAAAAAGGGAACAAACGCAATATTAAAACCAATCAAGAATACGTTGAGGCTTACTCAAAAAAATGATTTAGTCATTGAGTATATCAGGCAGAGGGTCGAACAAAATGATATTGTGTTTTTAACGGGAGTAGGAAAGGTATGGCCTATCATTCGCTCCCACACAATTTTAAATGCTTTGCATTCCGTGATCGACCATGTGCCCTTAGTGATGTTTTATCCCGGCACCTATTCAGGTCAGGACCTGAATCTGTTTGATGAAATTATGGACCAGAACTATTACAGGGCATTTAAACTCATTCCGAGATAAAAGGAAGGTGAAAAGTACGGTGCAACTTAGGAAACTTTTTTATAAAGATATTGAGAGAGAGATCAAAGGAGTTATAAAGATTGGACAGGATGATGATGCCAATGTCTATCAAGAGTTAGAAGAATACGTAGTAACAAGGGAGTTGGCCAGGCATTTCAGCACCTTTTTCGAAGCCTACAAAAAAAGCATTAACAATTATACAGACAAAATGGGAGTTTGGATTTCCGGTTTCTTCGGAAGCGGTAAATCCCACTTCTTAAAAATATTATCTTATTTGCTTGAAAATAAAGAAGTAAAGGGCAAAAAGGCCGTATCTTACTTTGATGATAAAATCAGCGATCCTATGGTCCTTGCCGATATGAAGATGGCGGGAGATGTCAGCACAGACGTCATTTTATTTAATATAGAGTCAAAATCAGACTCTGATTCTAAAACTAATAAAGAATCTATTGTAAAAGTATTCAACAAAGTATTCAATGAAATGCAGGGTTTTTGCGGCTCGCTGCCCTGGCTTGCAGAATTGGAAAGACAGATGGTAAAAGAGGGTACATACGAGGCATTCAAGAAAAGATTTGAAGAATTATCAGGGAACAAATGGGAGGATGCAAGGGAAGACTTTTATTTTGAAGAAGACAATATCGTAAAAGCACTGGCTGATACGACAAAAATGAGTATTGATGCGGCACGGCACTGGTACAACAAAGCGGAAGAAAACTATTCTTTAAGTGTCGAGAAGTTTGCCAAAAAGGTAAAAGAATACATCGAATCAAAGGGCGAAGATCACCATGTTATTTTCCTGGTGGATGAGATGGGGCAGTACATTGGTGATGATACCGGTCTAATGTTAAACCTTCAAACAGTTGTTGAAGATTTGGGGACCTACTGTGGGGGAAAAGCATGGGTTATCGTAACTTCCCAGCAGGATATTGACTCTATTACAAGGGTGAAGGGAAATGACTTTTCAAAGATTCAGGGCAGATTCAATACAAGACTGAGTCTTTCCAGCGCCAATGTGGATGAAGTAATCAAAAAACGTATTCTGCTTAAAAATGATGTTACAAAAGACACGCTGAAACTTCTTTATGCCGAAAAAGAAGCAATTTTGAAAAACCTCATTACATTCTCGGCAGATACGGCTGAAATGAAGACTTATAAGTCAGCAGACGATTTTATAGAAGTATATCCCTTTATTCCTTATCAATTCAATTTGCTGCAGTCTGTATTTACGGCAATAAGAATACACGGTGCCAGCGGCAAGCACCTTTCAGAAGGGGAAAGGTCCCTTTTAAGTGCTTTCCAGGAAGCGGCAATTCGTTATGCCGACCATGAGGTTGGAACTTTAATACCTTTTTTGGCTTTTTATGAAACAATCGAAACTTTTCTTGACCATAACATCCGCACGGTGATTCTTCATGCCCAGGACAACGATAGGCTTACAGATAAGGATGTGGAAGTGCTTAAAGTCTTATTCTTGATTAAATGGGTAAAAGAAATGCCCGCTAATTTGGAAAATATCGCAACCCTGATGGTGTGTCATATAGATGACGATAAGATTGAATTAAAAAAAGAAGTAGAAAAATCCCTGGAAAGACTCTTGAGAGAGACCTTGATCCAAAAGAACGGCGATGAATATATTTTCCTGACCCATGAAGAGCAGGAGGTTAACAGGGAGATTCAGCATATACCGGTAGATAGTGGTGAAATCGTTTTAAAAATTGGGGAAGAGATATTTAACGGAATTTACGGCGAAAAGAAATTTAGATACAATGCCAGGTACCACTTTGACTTTAACAAAATAATTGACGACAGGTTGCTTTCATCACCAAAAAGCGAAATTGGTGTAAGAGTAATTACTCCCTACTTTGATACGGGAGTAGAATTGACGGATCACGAGTTAAAAATGATGTCGGCAAGGGAAAACAATTTGATTATAAAACTTCCTTCTGATACCACCGTATTGGAGGAAATGGGAAGTATTTTAAAAATTCAAACATATCTTTTAAGAAAAGGAGGAACTTCTTCTACAGAAGTAATTGAAGAGATAAAAATTAGAAAATCAAGGGAAGTCGCTGAAAGAAAAGAGAGGGTAAAAACCCTCCTTGTGGAGGCATTAAAAGAAGCGGAATTTTATGTAAATATGCAGAAACTCGATATCAAGTCAAAAAATCCAGTTGAAAGAATCAACAGCGGATTAAAGGTATTGATTGGCAATATTTACAACAAATTAAACTACATCACCCATTTTATTGAAAGCACAAAAGATTTGCATGGTCTTTTGGTGGAAAATGATGTGCAGTTGAAATTAACAGACGATGAAGAAGTTCCCAACAAATTAGCATTAGAAGAAGTCAATCACTATATTGAAAGAAATACACAAAGGCATATACCTGTGACATTAAAATCTATCATTACATTCTACTCCAATGCACCCTATGGCTGGAAAGAGTTGGACATCATCGGATTAATCGTAAGACTGTTTAAATCCCAGGAAATCAAACTCCAACTTGGAAGCGACTACCTCAATACTTCAGATAAAAATATTATCCAGTATATGACTAAGCGAGATTATGTTGACAGGCTAATCGTTAAAAAAAGAACGAAAACACCAGAAAAACACATTAACAATGCAAAGAAATTGGTCAGAGAAGTATTTGGCTACACGGTCATACCAGGCGATGAAGACGGCTTGATGAACAAATTCAGGGAATTATCAAAAGAAGAGTTGTCGGAAATTAACAGGCTGTTAGTTTATTATGAAAGCTCCAATTATCCGGGGAAAGAAGTACTGGAAGATGGCAGGGAATTGTTTGAGGAAATTTTAAAAATTCATGATGCAATGGAATTCTACGAAAAACTGTATGAACTGAAAGATCAACTTTTGGACTATGAAGAAGACGTTTTTGATGTAAAAAAGTTCTTCAAAAATCAAAAGGAACAGTTCGACAAGGCGTTAAAGCAATTAAATATTTATGAGAAGAACAAATCATATGTATTGGACAGTGAAACAATTAAAATCGTACAGGAAATAGAAAAAATTATTAAATCGCCAGAGCCCTATTCGCAAATATCAAAACTTCCTCATCTTATCGATGAATTTAGAAGCAGGTTTGCGAAGTTGCTGGAAGAAGAATGCAGGCCTATTCGGAATGTCGTTGAAAGTGACTACCAAAAGGTTAAGGATGAACTTAACCTGTATGATTTTAAAAATGAGTTGTACCCAAAATTCGAAGCAAAATTTAAAGACCTGTTGAACCGATTGGATTCTGCAAACAACTTTTATGAAGCCATTGCCATGAAAGAAGAGTCAGACAGGCTGAAAATGTGTTGTTTTGAAGAAATAGAGAAGAAAAAAAGGGAATTGAAATTAAAAGAACAGGGCAAAGACCAGCCAACAACAATTAATGATGGGGGTACTCCGGAGTATAGACCCAGAAAGGTTGTTAACATCAGCATAGCCAACATTCTCCACGGTGCCAGGACGATAGAGACCGAAGATGATATAGAAGAGCTTCTGGAGTATATAAGACAGCAGTTGAAAAAAGAACTGAAAGAAAATACCGTGCTGAAACTAATTTAGCAATTTGGGGAGGGGATTTAGTGAACAAGACGGCCATCAAGAACTTCGCCGTAAGGGCAAGAAGAAAACTGATTGAAGAAGTTACCCAAAAAGCCTATGAAATCGGGATAACAAAGGACAGGATTTATGATATAGAAACCTTTGATGGCGGTTTTAGAATAAAAGGCAGAGAAAACGGGAGGATATTTAAGAAGTATGAAATTAAGCAGAGAGAAAAGTTGATTGAGAAGATAAGAGAAAAAGGCTTTGAACAGGTGATGGAGGAAGTTGCCTACACCTGGTTTAACCGCTTTATTGCCCTTCGATTCATGGAAGTAAACGACTATCTCCCTACAGGGGTAAGGGTTTTGTCTTCTGTTGACAGGGAAAAGAAAGAACCCGACATAATCAGAGAAGCATTAAATGTGGATTTGGATATAGACAGAGAAGTCATCTACAGACTGCAGGACAACCATGAAACAGAAGATTTATATAAATACTTGCTTATTAAACAGTGCAATCAGTTAAGTGAAATAATGCCAGCCGTATTTGAAGGAATAGCCGATTATACAGAACTTCTTCTCCCGGACAATCTGTTATCGGAAGGGTCTGTTATAAGAGATTTGGTTGAAAGCATTGAAGAATACGACTGGAAGATAGAGTTAGATGAAGAGGAACAGAAGTTGGAAGAAGAAAAAGGAGAGCACGGGATAGAAATTATCGGGTGGTTGTATCAGTATTATATTTCTGAAAAGAAAGCCGAAGTATTTGCTAGGCTAAAGAAAAACAAAAAGATTACAAAGGAAAACATTCCTGCTGCTACCCAACTTTTTACCCCGAAATGGATTGTTAAATACATGATGGAAAATTCTTTGGGAAAACTGTGGTTGGAATCCCATCCCAATGAAGAACTAAAGGCAAAATGGAAGTATTATTTGGAAGAAGTAGAGCAGGAGCCTGAAGTTAAAAATCAACTGGAGAAATTGAAAGATCCTAATTTAAATCCTGAGGAAATAAAGATTTTGGACCCTGCTATGGGAAGCGGCCATATTCTGGTTTATGCCTTTGATATCCTTTATGATATTTATTTAAGTGTGGGATATTCAGAAAGGGAGATTCCAACCCTTATTTTAGAGAAAAACCTCTATGGCCTTGAAATTGACGACAGAGCAGGCCAGTTGGCTGCCTTTGCCCTTCTCATGAAAGCAAGAAGCAAAAACAGAAGGATATTCAGGCATAGACCAAAGATGAATTTATGTTCTATTCAGGAAAGCAACGGCATACCTAGGGAAGCAGTAGATTATTTGGTAAAAGAAGATGAAAATTTGAGAAAAGATGTGGAATATTTAATCAATGTATTCCATGATGCGAAGGAATACGGGTCTATACTTGATGTAAAGGAAATTAATTTTGGTACTTTGGAAAGAAGGATAGAAGAGATAAGGAATAGCAGTGTAAAAGATTTATTTGAGTACCAGTATAGAGAAGTTATACTGGAGAAGTTGCCGCCGCTGATTAAGCAGGGAAGGATTATGAGTCAGAAGTATGATGTAGTTTGTACGAATCCGCCGTATATGGGAAGAAAGGGGATGAATTCTAAATTAAAAAAATATGTCGATAGAAATTTTAAAGAATCTAAGAATGATTTGTTTGCTGTGTTTATAGAGAAAGGATTTAATTTTTTAAAGAAAAATAGCTTTAATGCAATGGTTACAATGCATTCTTGGATGTTTCTAACTTCGTTTGAACACATGAGGAAAAAATTAATTAAAAATAAACATATAATATCTTTGATGCATATGGAAAATATGGTTATGCGCATAGCCTTTGGTACATCAGCAACCATTTGGAGGAATATCAATATGCGTAATTATAAAGGAGTTTATTTATATATAAAATCAAAGGATATAAAACAAAATGATGAACCTTTTGATTTTCCAGTAATTAATGATAGATATAGTATGTGTTCTGTCTCTGATTTTGAAAGAATACCAAGATATCAAATGGCATATTGGGTTAGTAATAGAATAAAAAATATTTTTAAAAATGCAGTACATTTAAAAGATATAGCCGAACCCAAATCGGGGCTATCTACAGGGGATAATATAAGTTTTTTAAGACTTTGGTATGAAGTAAATATAACTTTGGTTGGATTTAATTTTAAGAACAGCATAGAAGCAAAAAAAAGTGGGTTGAAATGGTTTCCTATAAATAAAGGAGGGGCCTTTAGAAAGTGGTATGGTAATAATGAGTATTTAATAAATTGGGAAAATGATGGTTATAAAATTAAAAACCTTAAAGATAAAAATGGTAAGAGAAAATCTAGCACGCCTAGTGAAGAATATTATTTTAAGAATGGAATAACTTGGACTAGGGTTAGCAATTCACCAAAATTTGGAGCAAGATATTCACCTAATGGATTTTTATTTGATAATACTGGACCATGTATATTTACAAAAAAAGATGAAATTTTTTATTTAATGGCTTTTATGTGTTCAAAGTTAGTTTTTGAATTTTTAAAATTTATGAATCCAGCATTACATTTCGAAGTTGGAGATATATCATTGTTGCCTATAATCAAACCAAAAGATTTTAACATAATAGAAAAACTAAAACAAATAGCACAAAATAGTATTAATTTTGCTAGGAACGACTGGGACTCCTTTGAAACCTCATGGGATTTCAAAAAACATCCTTTACTAACCCATAAAGGCAATGCTACCACGATAGAAGAAGCCTTCAATAACTGGGTTGAGTTTACAGAAAAGCAGTTCAACCGACTAAAGCAGAATGAAGAAGAATTGAACCGTATTTTTATTGAAATATACGGCCTGCAGGACGAACTAACTCCAGAGGTTCCCGATGAAGACATTACTATTCGAAAAGCGGATAGAGAACGGGACATCAAATCCTTCATTTCCTATGCGGTAGGCTGTATGTTTGGCCGCTATTCTCTGGATGAAGAAGGACTTATCTATGCAGGTGGAGATTTCAAAGAATATTTTAGGTATGAAAACGGATCGTGGCAGATAAAAACAAAGGATGGGTGGAAGAAATCTTCCATTGATATAGCAGGGGATAATGTCATTCCTATTGTCGATGATGAGTATTTTGAAGATGATATCGTCAACCGGTTTGTTGAGTTTGTTAAAGCAGCCTTTAGTGAAGAAACATTAGAGGGAAATTTGGACTATATTGCAGAAACTTTAGGAAAGAGAAGCAATGAAACTTCAAGACAGGCTATCAGAAGATACTTCTTAAAAGATTTTTATAAAGACCATGTAAAAACATATAAGAAACGTCCTATTTACTGGCTTTTTGACAGCGGTAAAGAAAACGGGTTTAGGGCACTCATCTACATGCACCGCTACGACCCCTTTACAGTTGCCAGGGTGCGGACCGATTATCTGCACAAACTGCAGAAAAAATATGAAGCAGAAATCAACCATTTAGATATACTTATCGATTCGGATATATCAGAGAGAGAAAAGGCAGCAGCAAGAAAGAGAAAGGAAAAGATTATGAAACAAATTATGGAATGCAGGGTTTACGACCAGGTTATAGCCCACGTGGCAAATCAGAAGATAGAGATTGATTTGGACGATGGAGTTAAAGTCAACTATGCCAAGTTTCAAGGTATAGAGGTTCCTCAAGGTGAAGGTAAAAAACCCTTAAAAGCAGATTTACTGGCGAAGATATGAAAATTATAGCAAATGAGGTGATTATATGAAATTGGAAAGAGGTTCGGAATTTGTCCGTGTTGATTTGCATTCACATACAAAAGCGGATACGGAGTTTAAGAGGGAAAATTGGAAAAATGACGAAGACTTTGTGGAACAATATGTTGAACAACTGGAAAAACAGAATATAAAAATAGTAGCGATAACAAACCATAATAAGTTCATTCGAGATGAATATTTGTTAATTAAAGAAAAAGCTATGAAAAAAGGGATATTAGTTTTGCCAGGAGTTGAAATTTCTCTAGCTGATGGAAAAAGAGGAATACATCTTTTGTGTATTTTTCCGGAAGAGCTAGTCAATATTGAAGATCATGAAACTCAATGTACAATCGAAAAATTTATCACCTTATTATTTCCAACTAAAAGATTCGATAGCAAAGGTAATCCTTTAACATCTGATAAAACATTAAACGAAGTAGTCGCTTTACTGGAAAATAGATTAAAGTGTCGGTACATGCTTATACCGGCTCATGTCAATAATTCTAAGGGAATGTTCAAAGAATTGAGCTTTAGTGTGATTATTCCTTATATTAATACTGATTGGATGCGCAAAAGAATTGTTGCTTTTCAAGGAATTAATGATAGTACTAGAAAAATATTTGAAAATGAAGCACATAAAGCAGCAAAAAATAAAAAAATCAAAAAACAATTATTAATACCGGCTTATATAGAAGCTTCGGATCCTAAAGATTTGAGCAGTGTGGGGAGCAGATATACGTATGTTAAAGTAGGTGAATTAAGTTTTGATGCTTTATATTTTGCCCTTTCGCAGCATGAACTGAGGGTAAAAAAAGGTAAGCTGCCAGATGAAAAAATTCCGCAGATAAAAAGGGTTGAGTTCCTGACACAAAAGGGGCTGGAAAATGTCAATATTCAGTTTAATCCATGTTTGAATAATTTTATAGGAATTCGCGGTTCTGGCAAGTCAACAATAATTGAAGCGCTCAGGTATGCCTTTGAATTAGAAGCAGATGATGACAAGGCGTATAAGGATGGATTGTTAAAAGAGCATTTAGGTTCGGGGGGAAAGGTCATAATAGATATAGAGGATAAAATAGGGAATTCTTACAGGATTGAAAGGATATTTGGGGAAAGAGCAAAGGTTTATAACGCTAGTGGTGAATATTGTCCCGGCCTGAGGCCTTTTGATTTAATGCCTGTAGTTTATTATGGTCAGAAGGATCTCCAGAAAAAAATGAAAGACCCTAAACTGCAAATGGATTTTATTGACCATTATATTAAAGACGAAATTGCAGAGGTTCAAAATAGAATATCAGAGAAGAAGGAAGAAATAAGAAAGCTTTTTGATGAAATAAAAAGATTAAGAGGAAAGGTTAAAAAACAAGATGAGTTTAAAGAGAAATTAGCGAGGGTAGAAAAGGAAATTAAAGATTTTAAGGAACTCGGGGTGGCAGATAAGCTGAAACTGGAGGCGGCTTTTAAAAAAGATGAAATCTTTTTGGGAAGAGTTAAAAATGTCTTGGAAGAAGAAAAGAGGAGAGGACAGCAGTATAAATCGGACATTTTAGATATAATTGGATCTATTTCCTTTCGAAAGTCAGAAAACAACCAGGACTTGTTTGATATGTTAGAGAAAGCCTTCGATGCATATAAAAAGCAGGTGTTGAATGTATTGGAAAAACTAGAACGGGCCCGCAACGCTATGTTTCAAGAATTTAAGAGTATTGATTTAGAATTTAGAAAGAGAAGGGAAGGTATAGCAGAAGAAGTTGCTGAAGTTAAAAGAAATATCAATATAAAAGAATTATCTGCAGATGATTATTCCAAAAAAATCGAAGAAAAAGGCAGATATACTGCTGCTTTAAAAGAAATAGAAAAATATGAAAACAAGTTAAGGGAAATGGAGAAACAAAAGGAAAAACTGTTGGATGAATTAGAAAAACTCTGGTATCAATTATATCAAATCAGGGTGGCTAAAGCTAGGGAAATCAATGAAAGTCAGGACATCATAAAGGTTGAGATTAAATATAAAAATGATAAAAACTCCTATCATAATTTTTTGAAAGAAGATATATTTAAAGGTTCAGGAATTAGGAGCGATAAAATACTTGCTTTAACCGAGAAATATATTGATGGAATAGCATTGCTGAATGGTATTTTTAATGGAAAAGATGACGAACTGGATTTTCTGAGTGAAAACCAGTTAATGAGAATCAAAGAGTGGTGCAGTGAAAGTGAGTATGCCTTATCTGTTTATAAAGTGCCCGATACAATAAAAATATTTTATATTGACAAACCCCTTGAACATTTATCGCTGGGTCAGAGGGCGTCTTCTCTTCTTATGCTTTTGCTAACTATGGATAATAGCCCTTTGATTATGGATCAGCCTGAAGATGACCTTGACAATCAAATGATTTATAAGGGCTTAGTAAGAGAGTTGTTAAAATTAAAAGGTAAAAGACAGATCATTTTTGCGACCCATAATTCTAATATTCCTGTTCTTGGAGACTGTGACCAGGGGATTGTATGCAGAAATGAGGAGGGGAAAATTAAAGTAGAAACGGGTAGTATAGATACGAAATTTTTACAGAAAAACATTGTAAAAATTATGGAAGGCGGCCAGGATGCATTTAATAGAAGGAAGGAGATTTACGAAAAATGGATGTTATAGAACTATTGGAGATAATAGGAGCAGGCGAGGACAGTAAAACCCAGTTTAAAGAGTTTTTTTCCAGCCCTGATGCTTTGGCGGCAGAGATAACTGCTTTTGCCAATACAAATGGGGGCAGGATAGTGGTAGGAGTAAGCGATGACGGAGAATTAATTGGACTAACCTTGGATAAAGTTGCTCATCTAAACCAGATGATATCAAATGTATGTTCACAAAAGATAGACCCCCCTCTATCAGTGGAAACAGAAAATGTGAAATATGAAGACAGGATAGTTGTTGTGATAAATGTGCCCAGGGGAATTAATAAATTTTATGTGGCAAACGGCAGGGATGTTTGGGTTAAGGTGGGGGCTGATAAAAGAAGGGCGAGCAGAGAAGAGATGAGGAGACTTCTGCAGGAGTCTTCCAATATTTTTGCTGATGAGCAGCCAATACCCGGTACAGATATTAGTAGTTTAGATAGGAGTTTGCTTGAGGGTTTTATTGAGAACAAAACTGGGGAAAAAATTGAAAATATTTCTGTGTCATTAAAACGATTGCTAAACAACATGAAACTTATGCGTGATGACAATTGTACACTGGCAGGTTTGCTTTTATTTGGAAAAAGGGATAATCAGATTTTATCACAGCATATAATCAGTGCAGTATCGTGGTACGGCAATGATCCTGCAGGCACAGAATATAGAGACAGTGAAGACATTAAGGGTCATGTCCTGGATTTATTTCAAAACGGAATGGCCTTTTTAAAAAGACAGTTGAGAAAAAAACAAAAGGGTCAGGATTTTAACAGTCTGGGAATTTTGGAAATTCCGGAGGTTGCCTTAGAGGAGGCTTTGGTAAATGCAATAGTTCACAGGAACTATTATGTAGAGAGCAATATAAGGCTTTTTGTTTTTGATAATAGGGTGGAAATAATCAGCCCTGGTTGTTTGCCTAACACATTGAGTGTTGAAACAATTAAAAACGGTGTCCATATTGCCAGAAATCCAATTCTTTTATCTCACATTAAAGACATAAAAGGCATTCCATATAGAGGTATTGGCACAGGTATAACAAGGATTATTAAAAGTTGTAAAGAAGAAGGTGTTTCTGTAGATTTTATTGATGAAGTAGAGAAAAATCAGTTTAAAGTGGTGTTTTGGAGAGAGTAAAGTCAAGAAACCCTTAAACTATGGATAGAAAAGTTTCAGAGAAAGATTCTGATTGATTTGAATGCAGGCAGGTGACTAGTAGTGAACTTAACCGAAATAAAGAAAAAATTAGAAGAATACTTTAGTAAAGAACCCACTGACGGTAAAAAAAGGCATATTGTCTTCTGGTATGATGAGGAAGGAGGGTTTGTTGAGGATATAGATGAACTGCAGTTAGAAAATGCTAAGATTTTAAAACTTAAAGACAACAACGCCTTCTTCATCAAGTATCAATTGGAAAAAGTAGATACGGAATCTAACTACCTCATATATTCCCCCATGCCCAAACCCGTGCCGAGGGAAAACTGGCTGCTGGACATATTAAAATACAGCATGGAATTTTCTACAGATAAGGCAGTCGTGATTATGAGAGATTTTGGAGTGAAAGACTCGTCCCTTAGAAATGTATTCAAAAAGTACCTTAAGTTTTTTGGGAATAAGGAAAGATATAAGAAATTTGCTTCCTACAATATTGAAAACTTTACAGAAGAAAAGGTAGATACCGCTGTCCTTTCTACCTTATGCAAACTTCCTGTGGCTGATTTTGAACTTGTGGTCAAAAAAGTCCTCATGGGGGAAGCAGAGGAGGAAAATAGATACTTAGAGGCAATCAGCAAATTCGGGGATATAGATGCCTTTTGGAGGCTTGCGGAGAAAAGATACGGCTATGCCCTTGAGGAGAAATCTTTGGGAAAACTTATCGTTATGTTATTGGTTACCCATTTGAGTTACAATTTGGAGGAAAATCTACCCAAAACATGGCAGAAATTTGTATCCTCGAAAAAATCGGACTGTGTCGTTTTTGTCAGCAACTTTATGAACCATGTAGCAGACAGCAGAATTTACGATCTTTTGGCTGATAAAGCGGAAAAAATACTAAATGTAAAAGATCACGTAAACAAGTGGGACATGGAGAAGTACATAAACTGTGACACCTTTAGAGTTTTTGATGAAAAAATTATATCAAAATTAATCAGCAATCTGCTAGAAGATATCGGTGAGTTTGATAAATATCGAAAGATTATCAACAGCAGAAGAACAAGCCACTGGTTTGAGCACTACAGATACGAATACGAAGTCCTGTATTATGCCTTAGAAGTCCTTGAAATGGAAAAAAGGATAGGAAAGGTTATCAGGGGGCAAACAGCCTTTGAACTGGTTGATAACTATACAAAAGAATACTATTTGATGGACCAATTTTACAGGAAGTTTTATCTATACTATGACAGAATAGCCAACAAGGAACCTTTTGAAAAACTGGCAGAAAAGATTGAGAACACTTACACCCACTGGTATCTAAATGAATTATCAGTAAAATGGTCAAGGGCTGTTGAAAATGAACTATTAGATAATTATGTATTGACTGGAATCCCGCAGCAGAAGGACTTTTATAAAGAATATATTTCTTCTTTTGTAAGAAATGATGAAAGGGTATTTGTGATAATCTCTGATGCTTTAAGATATGAAGCGGGAAAAGAACTGCTTGATCTTATAAACAAGGAAATAAGAGGGGCTGCTGAAATACACTTTATGCAGGGGGTCGTTCCTTCCACCACCAAGTTTGGCATGGCAAGCCTACTTCCTAGAAAGAGTATGGAGATAAATGAAAAGGCAGAAATTTATGTGGACGGCATAAATACGCAGGGAACAGACAATAGAGAAAAGATATTGTTGAATTACTGTAAGGACGCATTAACCATACAATATAATGATATGGTAGAGATGAAAAGGCCTGAATATAAAAAGACTTTTGAGGGCAAAAAACTCATTTACATCTACCACAATGTAATTGATGCGGTGGGGGATAAAAGTTTGACTGAAAGAGATGTGTTCGAAGCCGTTGAAAGGGCTATAGGTGAATTGGTTAATCTTGTAAAAAATCTTGTTAATAATGTGAGTGCAACCAATATCTTCATTACTGCAGACCACGGTTTTGTATACAGGCGCTCACCGTTAAAAGAAAGTGATAAAGTTGGCAAACACAATATTAGAGCAGTAGAAGAAGGGAGAAGATTTGTGCTGTCTGAATCAAAGAAAAGTTTGGAAGATACCCTGTCAATCTCAATGAAGTATCTTTTAGGTGAACAGACAAATTTAAAGGCAGTAATGCCAAAAGGGGTTATTCGGTATAAGGTTCAGGGAGCAGGAGGCAACTATGTTCACGGAGGGGCTTCCCTTCAGGAAATCGTTATTCCTGTGATCAAATTTAAAAATATCAGAAAAAATGAATACAGGGCAACTAAAGTTGAATTGAAGTTGACCAACATTTCAAGAAAAATTACTAATAGGATTACTTACCTGGAATTCTTCCAGACTGAAAAGGTAGAAGAGAAGAAGTTGCCTTTGAAACTGAAATTATATTTTGTTGATGAAGACGGAAATAGAATATCCAATGAGAACATTATCATTGCAGACAGCAAATCCTCAAGGCCTGAGGACCGTAGCTTTAGAGAGAAATTTACCCTTAAAGATATGGCTTATGACAAGAGCAAAAAGTATTATTTAATTTTAGAAGATGAGGATGAGCCTGTGGAGAAGATATACGAGAAGATTCCCTTTACAATTGACTTGATTATAAGTGATGATTTTGCATTTTAATAAGGTTTGAGCGGGTGAATAAATATGAGTAAGACAGATAAAACTTCAAATTTAAACGAAAAACTGAATAAATACTTTCCGGGAAGAGTTGTAAGAAAGGACCTGACCAAAAAAATCAAAGAAGGAGCAAACGTTCCGGTCTATGTACTGGAATATTTGCTTGGGATGTATTGTGCCACAGATGATGAAGACAGCATCAATGATGGTGTGGAGAGAGTTAAAAATATTCTCGCCCAAAATTTTGTCCGCCCAGATGAAGCAGAAAAGATTAAATCGAAAATTCGTGAACTGGGGCAGTATACTGTAATTGACAAGGTGACGGTAAAATTAAATGAGAAGAAGGATATTTACGAGGCCGAGTTTTCTAATTTAGGGCTTAAAGGGGTGGAAGTAGCACCCCATTATGTCAAAGAGTACGAAAAACTCCTTGCAGGAGGAATCTGGTGCATCTTAAAAACCAGTTATTACTATGATGAAGAACTTAGAAATGTAAACCCATTTAAGATAGACAGTCTTAAACCCATCCAAATGCCTAGGCTGGATATAGAAGAGATATTTAACGGAAGAAGATATTTTACCAAGGACGAATGGATTGATGTACTTTTAAGGTCGGTGGGTATGGAACCAACCCGATTAGAAGGAAATGTAAAGTGGCATCTGTTGGCCCGGATGATTCCCTTGGTAGAGAACAACTACAATCTCTGTGAATTAGGGCCGAGGGGTACGGGAAAATCCCATATATATAAAGAAATATCTCCTTATTCAATCTTGATATCAGGCGGACAAACCACGGTAGCAAATCTATTTTATAACATGTCTACCAGAAAAATTGGATTGGTTGGATTATGGGACGTGGTGGCTTTTGATGAAGTAGCAGGTATAACTTTTAAAGATAAAGACGGAATTCAAATCATGAAGGACTACATGGCTTCAGGTTCTTTTGCACGAGGGAAAGAAGAAAAAAATGCTTCAGCCTCCATGGTGTTTGTAGGGAATATTAATCAAAGTGTTGATGTTTTGCTAAAGACTTCCCATTTATTTGATCCCTTCCCTGAAGCAATGGCGTATGACACTGCTTTTTTTGACAGAATGCATTATTATATTCCGGGATGGGAGATTCCAAAATACAGGCCTGAGTACTTTACCAATGAATACGGATTTATTACAGATTACATAGCAGAGTTTTTCCGGGAAATGAGAAAAAGGTCATTTTCCGATGCCTTGGATAAATATTTTAATTTAGGAAACAACCTTAACCAGAGGGACGTAATAGCGGTAAGAAAGACTGTTTCAGGCCTGGTAAAACTTATCTATCCAAATGGGGAATTTAAAAAGAAAGATATAGAGGAAATATTAAGGTATGCTTTGGTCGGAAGAAGGAGGGTAAAAGAGCAGTTAAAGAGAATTGGCGGTATGGAATTCTATGATGTGCATTTTTCTTATATTGATAAAGAAACTTTCCAGGAGGAATTTGTTTCTGTGCCTGAACAAGGTGGGAGCAAACTGATTCCGGAAGGAATGGGAAAACCAGGGCATGTTTATACGGTTGCCCATGGTGATTCCGGTATGATCGGTGTATTCAAAATTGAAACAGAAGTTGTGCCAGGTTCGGGAAAGTTTGAAAGAACAGGTCTCGGTTCAAACAGGGATGCAAAAGAAAGTATCAATACTGCCTTTAATTATTTTAAAGCAAACAGGAAAAATATTAGCGCAAGCATATCACTACATAACAATGATTTTCTAATGCATATTCAAGACCTTCAGGGTATAGGTATGACGTCAGAACTTGCATTGGCAGCCTTTACTGCATTGTGCTCTGGTGCTTTAAAAAAACCGGTTCAGAGCCAACTGGTTGTGCTGGGTTCCATGAGCATTGGTGGGACAATAAGTAAGGTTGAAGAGTTGGCAAGTGTATTGCAGGTTTGCTTTGATACAGGGGCAAAAAGGGTACTGCTTCCAATGGCTTCTGCTGCTGACATAGCTACAGTTCCACCGGAACTATTTGCAAAATTCCAGATATCTTTCTATCAAAACCCTGAAGACGCTGTGTTTAAGGCATTAGGGGTGGAATAAATAGTGGCGGTTGTGCGTTTGAACAATGATAGGTTTAAATAGACAGTCAACTAACACATCGATATTTTAAACTATTAAGTCTATTCTTGCAGATAGTATCAATTAATTTAAGTTGGAGGAAGATCATTATGGACAGTAATTTTGTTAATATTATAGGATATCAATTTGAGAAGGTGCATACAGGTGTTATAAGATGGTTGCTCGATTCTAAAAATGGAAGAGTTCCCATGGAGCAGAAATATGAGGTTTTCAAAGAAATATATGAAATGTGTGAGAAAAAACTTGAATTTGGCTGCAAAACTATGGCCATTTCTATTATGCAAAAAACAACCATGTCATATATAAAGCTAAAGTCAATAGCAGCCTCTATTTACCTTACCAGGTAATCTTCCGCTACTAAATCATCTATTGAAATCATTTGTATTTGCTTCCTTTTATCTTCTTGTTGCTTGTATAGCATTTTTACCATCCTCAAACGCTTTTTATATTATCTATTCAACATAAAAAGCGAGAATCCTTTTTGTAGGAAAGGAATTCTCGCTCGCTTTGTCAACAGTCTGACTCCATTCATTATGAATGGAGTATTTTTATTATAGAAAATCAATGATATTTCTGAAATGTGAAAATTTTATAATTTTTATCTTGGTAATTAGAGGATTATATAGAAATATACAGAATGGTAATATATGAAATTATCTATTGTGCATACTACTAACTATTCCTTTTAAAAGAGAACAATTGGAGATAAGTAATGAATTGTTTGTAAATGTTAAGATATAAGGTATATTCCTGAACCAGGTTGGTGAATACCACATTATTTTATGATTTTTACGAACTTAGTTCGAAAAGATTACGTTAAATGACAGACGTATAGTGAAATGAGGTGTAGAAAAATGTTGCTTAAAAGTATTACTATTCATGGATTAAGAGGATTTGGTATAACTCAAACATTAGAGCTTGGAATACCTAATAATAAACCAGGAAGTGGGCTAACTGTTATTGTTGGACCAAATAATTCTGGCAAATCAACAATTATTGAAGCATTTAGAGCAATATCACAGAATGGTACTCCTAGTTTTACAGAAGGAAGAAGGAACAAACGTATGGGAGATAGAGTGTCAATAAAGATAGAATCTTTAGAAGGAAATTGGCTAGAACTAAAAACTATTGAATCTGGTGGTAGTGAAACAACATTTATTGAAAATGGAATTAGTGAAAATCAGGTGAAAGCTTTTGTATTACAATCTAGGAGAGCCTTTGCACCATTCTTTGGGAAAGGTTTATGGACAAGAGAAACATATATTCAAAACAATCGGCTTCCGCCTATAAGAAATTCTCAACTAGATCATTTTTCATATAGATTATTTCAAATTCAAAATAATCAACGAAGATTTAACCAAATTCTTAATAAAATACTAAATCCTATACCTCAGTGGTATATTGACCAAGCTGACAATGGGCAATATTATCTTAAATTTAATTTTGGTGACTCATTTCATAATAGTGATGGTGCTGGTGAGGGGTTGTTAAGTATTTTTACAATCGTGGATGCATTATATGATTCCCAAGACAACGATGTTATTGTAATTGATGAACCAGAATTGTCACTACATCCTTCGCTACAAAGAAAACTAATGTCGTTATTTTTAGAATTTTCCTCTAATAGACAAATTATTCTCTCAACTCATTCTCCTTACTTTATTAATTGGCTTTCACTGGTGAATGGTGGGAAAATAGCCAGAACTGTAAAGAACGCAGAAGGGGACATTGTAATTAATCAGCCAAAGGTATCTACGATAAATGAGATTAAAGGGTTGCTTGATAATTTAAATAATCCCCATATATTTGGTTTAGACGCAAGCGAAATTTTCTTTTTAGAAGATAGGGTGATTTTAGTAGAAGGACAAGAGGATGTTATTTTTTATAAAAGGATTCTTGAATTACTTGATCAAACATTAAACGGGTCTTTTTATGGTTGGGGCATCGGTGGTGCGCCTAATATGAGAAAGATATTGAATTTACTTGTTGACTTAGGTTACAAGAAAGTAGTCGGAATATTAGACAATAATATGGAACAATTAAAGAAAGAACTAGAAAGAGAGTATGAAAGATACAAATTCATATTATTACCAACAGAAGACATTCGCAATAAGAAGGAAGTTAAAGCTAAACCTCCTAAAGAAGGCTTAATTGATTATGCTGGTAATAAAATCAAGGATCAGTATAAAGAAGATATCTTAAAAATTAATAGGGAAATAAATGAATATTTAAATAGTGTATAGTTTGCGATACTATATCTGTCGTCTAACAAAGGATTATTGGTTTCTAAACATTGCTTTACCCAAACCTACGGACTTAGAAGTTTCTTGTCTTAGTTTCGTGGGTTTCAGAAATCTTAAGAAGTTATGCAAAATGTAAAATTATATTTTTAATTGGTTGAGGTGATATGTGTGATAAGAGATAAAGAACTTATGAGAGCAGTATCAAGAATTTTACAACGTTCTGAACGACAGCAAGACCCAAATAAAATCATTAATACTTTTGTTGATATAGGTATATTACCACAGCTAGAAAATTTAAATAATCAAATAATTTATGGAAGACGTGGAACTGGAAAAACGCATATACTTAAGTATTTGGCTTCACAGCTCAGAGAACAAGGTAATGTGGTGATTTATATAGATGCTAGAACATTAGGGAGTATATCACAGTTTTCAGACCCAGATGTTCCTTTTGAAATACGATGTATTGCATTATTTAGAGATATTTTAGATGAAATTTACAACGGGCTATTAGAATGTATTGTAGAAAATTCTACTAACCAAGCTGATACAGCATTGGATAATCTTGATAAATTAAGTAGAGTTGCTATTGAACCTATAAAAAAATATACTGAAGAAATTGTTCAAACTCGTACAGTAAATATAGGAAACAAGGGCAAATCAATTGCTGGTAATGTTAATACTAGTGAAAACTTTGGGTTGGAATTCGAATATAAAAATAACATATCTTCAGAGTCGGAAAAAGTTTCTTTCTATCGAGTATCGCAAGAGGATAAGGTGATTTTTCCTGAACTTTATTCATTATTGAATGAAGTACTAGAAAAAACACAAGTAACTTTATATATATTTGGAGATGAAAATCCAATTTCTGATTCTTTGAGATATCGTGTGCTTTCTGAAGCAAAAGGAAGATGTGCATTGTGCGGTGCAACAAAAGCGGTGTAACAAAAGATGAGCGCCCCTTGGACATCGACCATATTATACCGCGGTCAAAAGGTGGAAAGACAGTATATGAAAATTTACAGGTATTATGTTCAAAGTGTAATAGATCCAAAAGAAACAAGGATAACAAAGATTTTAGAAATATTGTTGAAGATAAAATTCAAGGCTGTCTATTCTGTGAAATGAAAGAAGATAATTATTTATTTGAAAATGAATATGCTTATGCAATTCTTGATAAATATCCAGTTACTGAGGGACATACTTTAGTTATTCCAAAACGACATTTTAGCGATTATTTTGAGATAACAAAAGTAGAATTAGATGCTGTACATGATTTATTGAATATTAGAAGGAAACAACTTCTAGAGGCTGATAAGACAATAAAAGGCTTTAATGTTGGTATAAACTCGGGAGAAGTTGCAGGACAAACTATTTTCCACTGTCATATACACTTAATTCCAAGAAGAAAAGGAGATACACCTAATCCTAGAGGGGGAGTAAGAGGGGTAATTCCAGATAAAATGAATTATGACATCGGCTAACCCTATGTTCTTACTGCGCCGCGGGAGTTGAAACTGCAAAAAGTTTGAATAGAGAAACCGAAGGCACTCAATAAACTGATTAGAGGTGAAAACATTATGAAGGAATCAAATAGAGTAATAACTGTGAAGGGCAGGGCAGAGGCTTCTGTAAAACCTGATACTGTGTTGCTTTCATTTGATATAAAATCACAAAACAGGCAGTATTCAAAGTGCATAAGGGAATTGAATTGTAGACTGGAAAAACTGAGAAGTGAAATTGAATCTGCAGGTATAGACAGAGAGAATTTAAAAACTACTAGTTTTAGGGTATTAGCGGATTACGAATGGATAGATGACAGAAAAGTTTTCATGGGATATGTTGCATCCCATCTGGCAATACTTGAGCTGCCATTTAATAAAGAAAAATTAAACAGGGTGCTTAACATACTGGGCGACAGTGAAAGCAGAGCAAATATAAACATTAGCTTTAATGTAAAGCACAGGGAGGAGTTGTGCCATAAGGCTTTGGAAAAAGCCGTCAAAAATGCTCACAAAAAGGCTCAGGTGCTGGCAAAGGCTGCCGGAGTGGAACTGGGAGATTTGATTAAAATTGAATACGGGTGGGCGGAGGTTAGAATAAGGTCAAGTTCCCATTCAATGCCTGCTGTGCTTTCAGAGGAGACAAAACAGTTTTATTATGATATTTCTCCAGCTGAAGTAAAAATAGAGGAAAGCGTAACTATGGTTTGGGAGATAAAATAAAGTTTGTTTGATAAATTGGGGGGGAGGTAGTTGGGGGCTTTTTCCATTACCCGACTGGTACACTTTTGGATTGACTTTTGCGTGATAAATGGTTAAGGGCTGATTATCCCCCCCTTTTCTAACGTAGATTTTGCACCTAAACCCGGGAACTGATTTGTGGTATTAATTAACTTACTCAACTTTCGCACATAGAAAATTCTAATTTGCTTTTGATAAAAGCGGGAAGAGATTGAATAAAATTGTTTAAAAACTGGTTAATTTT
>ENA-OSAE01000314-OSAE01000314.1-marine-sediment-metagenome-genome-assembly--contig:-NODE-314-length-25276-cov-41.841838_pt1 | contig 25276 bp, 23 predicted proteins | sample MGYA00237870_ERZ529317 | MGnify/ENA primary metagenome ERZ529317 (study PRJEB26369, sample SAMN03142812) | marine sediment metagenome | biome: marine; feature: borehole; material: sediment... | reverse complement strand
CATCCTATGATTAGAAGAATATTTTAATAAAATTTATTTCGTGCAAAAGTTAAGTATAAAAAAATTATAAAAACCCATCTTTCGATGGGTTAATAAAACACATTTTCCAGAATATCGCTTATTTTTTTGGAAACATCGGTCAGAGTCAATATCACTGTGTTTATTTTTTTATTGTTTGCTCGAATAGTTGGGATGATCGTTGAGACTACTGAAATTACATTACGGTTTTTATCAAAGATCGGAACACCAACAGCAGTTATCATTTCTTCATATTCTTCCCTCTCGATGGCATATCCCAGTTCTCTAGTCTTTCGAAGCTCATCCAGGAGGGTTTGCAAATCCGTTATAGTTCCCGGCATGTATTTTTTCAATCCCACTCGTTGAATTATTTTTATAGCTTGCTGCTGGCCCATGTAAGCCAAAAACACCTTACCTACGGCAGTGCAGGGAAGAGGGATGCGGCGGCCTATCATCAAAAAAGCCTTAAGGGTTTGTCTGGATTCACTACCAATTACACAAACAGCCTCATCTTCATCTCTAATAAACAAATTGGTTGTCTCACCTGTGATATCAACACACTTTTTCAACAGAGGCAGAACTCTGTTAAAATACTTTTCCGGTCGTTTAGAGCCAAACCAGTAGTATAAAAATTCTGGACCTATATCATATTTTTTTGTAACCTTGTTTTGGCTGATAAATCCTTCTTCCATCAGGGTTTTTAAAAGATGATGGATGGTACTGCTGTTGTATCCAAATTTTTTTTCCAGTTCTGATAGACTTACCTCTTCGGGGGAATTCATAATATGTTTTAATATTTTTAAACTTTTTTGCACAGATTTTATTATCCCATTACTGCTTGTCATTTTAGCCTCCTGTTATCTTATTAATAAAGTCTGTTTCGGACAGAGTTTTCCACGTTTTTAAAAATTATGTATTGCTTTGTAATACTCTTCCAAATCGTAATAATGGGCAGTCATTGCTATCTTCGCAGTGTTGCTATAATACCTCTGGGATTTAACAGCAAATCCAGAGCTTCTTTTATATCCCGAACAATGATATCGGCTGACACAACTGTCCGGGATGCGGCACCTTCCCCTTCCAGTACAGCGATACCAAGGGCAGCCTTTTTGACCATTCGATTATCATTAAATCCATTGCCTACGGCTACAGTTTTTTCAGCCCCCAACCTGCTGACAAAACGCTCTTTTTCCAGGGCTCCCATGTTTTCCTTTAATACATAGAATTTAACATTCAACCCCGCACATACCTTTCTGGCCGTTCCATAGGTATCAGCAGTGAGCACATATACCTTTATCTTATCAGCAAGCCTTTTTATCCTTTCTTCTACTCCAGGTAACAATCTGCCGTCCACAGCAATGGTACCGTTAAAATCAAGCACCAGGTTTTCCAATTCAAGGTTTCCCATACCGGGAATATTCACTCTTATCATTAACTATCATCCTCTAACTCGGTTTTTGGTTTATTGGGTGTTATCAAACATTTTTTCCTTTTCCAGAAATATGTTGTACGTTTCATCATCGAAATTGCACATAACAACCGTATCCAGGCCAACTCCGGGTTGTTTTAAAAATTCTATGGTTGTTGAAAGCAGTATTTCCGCGCACTTGTCCTTGGGAAAACCAAAGATCCCCGAGCTAATGGCAGGCATAGAAACAGATTTGAGGTTGTAGAGCTCTGCCAGGGTCAGTGAATTCCACACTGCTCTTTTTAATTTTTCAGGTTCATCCCCCTCTCCCCATCTGGGGCCTACCGTATGAATCACAAATTTGCATGGCAGCTTCCCGCTGTGGGTAATAACAGCCTTTCCCACCGGGACCGAGCCGATTTTTTTGATAATAGCATTGCTTTCCTCCTGAATTTCCTTTCCACCCTTTCTCACAATAGCGGCTGCAGCCCCACCACCGTGAGCCAGAGCTGAATTGGCTGGGTTGACTATAGCATCCGTGGTTTCTGCCGTAATATCCCCTTTTTTGATAACAATTTTTTTGTTTTCACCAACTCTGATCATTATCTCTCCCCCTTTGTTTAAATAATAATCCTACACTCAATCATTGAAAAGGTTCTATACTTTATTATAGGATATACTCCAAAATCTTACAACGACCGCAGCCATTGGCAGTTATTCCATTATTAATTTAATATAATCACCTTTTTACCAGATACCGGGAAATATCCTGCTGGTTCGTTCCACTTAGTTTGTGTATCCCGGAAAGTTTTCTAAAAGCACTTTCTCCTCGAGCATTATCCGATACACAAACAAAGCTATTGTAACGGCTGACAAAAACAAGCTAAAATATGCATTGAACATCAATGGAAAACCTACAGCCTGCAGCATGTTTCCTGCATATGCAGGGTGGCGGATGTGTTTGTATATGCCTTTATCTACTATCGTCTGATTGTCCCATGTTTCTATATCAGCAGAAAAAAATCTATCCAGGGTTCTAAGCTCACAGCTCTAATAACGGTGCCTGTGATTACAATTACAGCAGCTGTGATTGTGATTACAGCATTCATTCTGGGGTAAAAGTAATGTTCAATGAGGGAAGCTAACAGCATCATCCACCAGAACAGCAAAATCACATAGCGCAGCAAAAGATGTGATTTTGCACCCGGTTTCCTCGGCCCTGTATATGCAAGTTTTTCTGTCAGGATGCTGCCTATCAGAACCGTTAAATAAAGATATAGGTTTCCTGTATCGACCGTATTCCCCTTTAATTCTATAACCTGCCAGGTTGCAATAAACATCAATAACATCAACGTCGATATGACTGTGTTTATTATCATGGATAAATTGTTTTCGGATTTATTCTCCATTGATGTACCTCCCGGGCAAATTTTAATCGTCACTATTTGTTAAATAGCCCCTTCCATTTTTTATTAAAATATCTGCATTCATCCCCTGTGAATACATCTGCAGCCTCTTTAGGATGTGCTCTCCATCACTCCCCGTTGCTATCCTGGGCTGGCAGTTTACAATTTTGATGGGAATAAGCTCTGCTTCTTCCCACCGGTTATTAACGACCTTTAAGTTAAGAATGACTGTTTCATCAGTGCCCTTCTGTATCTGTTTGTCAAAAACAAAATTCCCGAGGCTGTAGAAGATAAGTTTACCTTTATACTGCTCAATTCCCTGTAGAACATGGGGATGGTGACCTATTACCAGGCTTGCACTGCTGTCTACCGCAGCATGGGCAAGCTTTTTCTGATTTTCACTGGCAAAAAACTCGTACTCCTTTCCCCAGTGAAAAGATATCACAAGGAAATCGCAATGTTTTCTGGCATCTCCAATCTCCTTTCTCATCCGTTCTTCATCAACCCGAGCCACATCGGGTTTGTCCTCTGAATAGATGTAACCTTCCGGTGGGAACACAGTATAGCCGATAAAACCTATAGTAGAGCCGTGCCTGCATACAAACACGGGTTTACGGGCCAGCTCAGGGTTCAAACATGCACCCACTACCCGTATTTTTAAAGCCTGCAGCAGATTCAGGGTGGAAACAAGCCCACCCCGTCCATAGTCCATGGTGTGGTTGTTGGCAAGGTTTAATACATCAAACCCTGCCTTTTTGAGGGCACATGCATTGTCGGGATCTCCCTTGAAGATCAAATCCCGCCTCTTCAACACCGGGCTGCCACCATCCGTTAAAGGGCATTCCAGATTTCCAAATGCGATATCAGCCTTCTTTAGTATGTGCTTTACCCTTTCATAGGGGTAATCATAACCATTTTCAATCAACCTGTCTCTAACACCTCTGTAAAGGAGGATATCTCCCACAGCACACACATTTACCCTGTGAACCTCATAATTTTGTATAAACACCAGGGTTAGTGCTATAAACAAAACAGCCACGATGCCCACAATAAACCTGTAAGATTTTTTCATGCAACTCATCTCTTATGTGTCAACACCCTGTGCTGTAGGGATTGGAGGGTGTAGGAACCTGTTCCTTGCCCCCTTCTATAAAACTCTTCATCCAATCAGGCCGGGATGGCTGCCTGTTTTGTTTCAACATCTGCTGCCATTCCTCATCGGTAAACCTTTCCGTTGAATCAAACTCATAGTAGCTGAAAACAGCTCCTCTGGTAAGGTAGAGTTTTCCTCCAATAGGCACAACCACATATATTTCATATGCATGCCCAACACCAACTTCAAAGTACCCTCCCGCACTCATGGGATTGGGTGCGATGGTGTGAATATCAGCGATAACAGCCATGTTTTTATCGGTATCTGATGTTATCTCAAACCATCTCACGCCATCCCCTGCAAAAGAGCTGGTAAGATACTCCAGCAATCCCCCATAGGTCAGAAGCTGATAATACTCATCTGCAGACAGTTCCTCATTTCTGAGTTCTTTGATGGAACACTTTATCAAAAACTGAAGGAGGTCTTCAAACCTCTGCATTTTGCTTTCAAGGCTGCCGGTGAGCAGGCCTCTGTGTTTCAGGTTTTCTCTGGAATATTTTGTGAGCCACAGCAGTTTTTCGTATACCTCTACATTGGGTTCAACATACCCCTTCACCTGGGGTGGCTCTTCTCCCCCTCCACATTCTACACCGCTCTGCTTGCCGTAGAGTATGGTATCGTGCCGCAGCTGGGCCCAGCTGGCAAGGGCAGTGCTCAGGGATTTGTCTTCCCATGCTGTATTGGTCATAAAGGACGGATAGCCCTCTCCAAAGGGTTTAAGCAAGCCCTTCAGCACCCACAACCAGCCGTAATACATGTTGGAACGCCATTTTTCCTCTGAAAGTCCGTTGAATTTCTTCTGCATCTTTTTGAAAGCTTCAGGATAGCCTTTCCATTTCTCATCTTCATGATAGTGGTTTATCAGCAGGTCATAGGCCCTCCGGGAACCCAGCACCGCCATGACGTCCAGGCCCGAAGGTATTGGCCTTACTAACGGTTCAGTAAGCTCCTGGATGATTTCAGAATCGGGGATGTAGCGCTGACCCATAAACCTGAACTGTTTTCCAGCAGGAGTTGTAACAGATGTATATTTGGGTTTGATAGCGGGTTCGGGGAGCTTATCCGCCTCCATGTAAAACTCATCCAGTTTGCCTTTATCATTAAGGTCATCAGGACCTGCCTTCTCCCTATACACCTTCAGCAGCAGCTCCTTATAATCATGAACATTTAGATCATCGGTGTTCCCAACATAAAACACAGTGGGGTCATATATGTTTTCCCAGCGCACTGCATCAGGGGTGCCTTCATTTTTTAAGAACAGGCTGTAGGTAATGAGCAGTGCCTGAAGGGTCTCTTCAACAGCCCTTTCCTTTTTTCCGTCTTTATAAATATAAAGGGGGAAGGGTGCCTGGCCGTACCACATCATAGCTCTGAAATATCGCTTGAAATCCTCATTCCTGGTGTAATGGCCCCTGGGTTTGTACTGGCTGTAGTCCAGCTGGAAGGGAAATATTACAGACTGGTCAAACCCGTGCTGCTGAGATATTAACCTGTATTCCTTTCGGGCCATCTCCTGAGCCTGGGGAGGAATGTTAGCCGGCAAATCCCTTTCCAGGGCAAGCTGGGCCACAGCAAAATACGCTGTGTTTTTCAGGGCAGCCTTTTTCATTTCTTCATCATTCATCTCATTGTAGAGGAGTATGGATTTTTTAAGCATGCTTTCGGTAAGCTCCTGAAGAATGCCCATGAGCTTTTCATGTTCAAGGGTTCTCAAAGTGTAGTCATAAAACACATGGTAAACCAAAAGCACGGAATCAACGGTAACAAAAGAAGGCAGTTTTTTATACTCATTGTCCTCATAAATGTAAAAGAGCTGTTCCTGTTTGGTGGGGTTTACAAAAAAGCCGTTTTGGGAAAGAAGCTGCTTCTGCCGGGGTGTAAAGCTTCCAAACCGTTCCAGATTGACTATATTTGATAAATCCTCATTGATCGTATACGGTTCTGCTTTTGCTTCAAACTTTTGAGGAACAAAGGGTACATCAATCACCTGGGAGACCGGTCTGGAAGGGAATATGAGCTCGGGCAACCCGCTGTCAGTCCTGCCTTCAGGCTGCTGTGCTGTCTCAGCCCCGGAAGTTTCCTGAGGGTTATTTTCCTGATGCATATTCTGTCTGTCTAATTTAGAACAGCCGAGGGGGGCGAAAATCAAAAGGATGATGCAAATTGAACACACAAAATACTTAACAATGTTTCTTTTCAACATACATAATAACTCCTTCCTAAAAAATCAGTTTACAACAATCCTCGGTGTGTATTTCTTTAACCTCTTCTTTACCACCAGTTTGCCGTCATCATAATGCATGGCAACCCATTCAAAGCTTCTCTCCCTTTTTACCTTCGCATAAACAATAGAAGCTTCGCCATTGCTACAGCCCCTTTTTATCATCAAAACATCTTCAAAAGCCCTGCTTTCTCCTATTCCCTCAAAACCAAAACCCTTCCACTTGTAGGAATTGATCACCTTCCTCCCATCGGCCAGCAGTTCAATAGATACAATCTCATCCATGCCATCACTATCAATATCCACAAAGATGTAATCATCAAAGGGCCTGGATAGCCTTGATCCCCGCCATTTGGGTGCAATGGAATCACCGTGCCAGTCATATATAAAGGGCCTCCTGGCCATAATCGGGTGGAACTCTGCTTTTTTATACACCCCTATTGATATTTCCCTTCTTCCATCTCCATCCACATCACACGTCTGGACCTTCCAGGGGTTCATGCTGACAAAAGTTTTTCGAAAAACCTCTTTAAACTCACCATCAAAAGAAAGCACAATCAGATTCTCCCCATATTCTTCTCCTTTCTTTCCTGTGATCAACAGGATTTCATCTGTGCCGTCATCATTGAGGTTTGATACACAGCTGCTGATAATTGTTTCACCATCATTTATTGAATAGCGCTCCAACAAGGTTCCATCCAGGGAATACACATGTATTCCATCATTCATTATCCACGGAATATACCTATCACCATTGGCCACCACCACACCTGGGAAGTCCGGCTTTTTACCAGTAATTTCCAAAATGCTCAGCCCTGATAAAGAACCTTCATGTTTTCCAACCACACAATAATCCAGAAATCTACACACAAAATATCGATAATGGTGCTGGCCCCAGTTTACATACAGCACATCTTCTATTTCAATTCCTGTAATTATTATCACGGTTAAAACAACGAAAACAATGCAGATTAACATGTTTTTGGTCACACAAAGTCACCCGGCCTTCACCATGCTGCCACAACTCCATCCGCCCGTGGATCTGTAGCTCCTGCCAGAACTCCCTCTTCATCACGCCATATTATCTGACCCCTGCCGAATATTTTAGAAGCAAGAGACCATTCAACATCATGACCCATGCTAGCCAGGGATTCAGCAATGTGCTGTGGGAAGGCATGTTCCAGCTTCACCTTTTTCCCTTCAACCCACAGCCATCTGGGGGCATCCAGGGCTGCCTGGGGGTTCAGCTGAAAGTCAATGGTGTTCATGATTACCTGAACATGTCCTTGGGGCTGCATGAATCCTCCCATTACTCCAAAAGGCCCGATGGGGCGATTATCTTTCGTTAGAAATCCGGGAATTATGGTGTGGTACGGTTTTTTACCGGGTTCCAGGCAGTTAACATGGGATGGGTCCAGGGAGAAGTTGCATCCCCTGTTGTGCAGGCTGATCCCTGTTTCCGGCACTACTAACCCCGAACCAAAGCCCATATAATTGCTCTGAATAAAAGAAACCATGTTTCCTTCTTCATCTGCAACTGCCAGGTAGACCGTCCCACCTTGAGAGGGGTTACCTGGTAGCGGCTGGATGGCCTGTTTGCCGATGCGCTTTCTCCTCTCTTCCGCATAGGCATCGGATAGGAGGTCAGCTACTTTAACTTTCATCTTCCTGAGGTCTGTGAGGTATTGCTTTCCATCTGCAAAGGCAAGCTTGATTGCCTCAATCTGTTTATGGTAGGTATCTGCTTTATCCTTATCTGTAAACTCAAAACCCTTCAAAATATTTAAAGCCATCAGGGCAACCAGACCCTGACCATTGGGAGGAATTTCCCACACTTCGTATCCCCTGTAATTGACCTTTATAGGCTCAACCCATTCTGGTGCAAAGTTTTCCAGGTCTTCCTTTGTTATGTAGCCTCCATATTTTCGAGAGAAATCTTCAATTTTTTCTGCCAGCTCTCCTCGATAGAAAGATTCCGCCCGGGTTTCCGCTATTGCTTCAAGGGTTCTGGCATGAGCCGGAGATCTCCAGACCTGGCCGATTTCCGGCACCCTGCCCTGAGGGGCAAAGGTTTCAAACCAGTATTTGAACACTTCACCCTCTGTGTTTTTTCGGTAATCGTCAAAGGCCTCCTTCCAGTATTTACCCACAACGGGTGAAACGGGATAACCTTTATAAGCATACTCAATGGCCGGTGCCAGCACCCGGGTTAAAGGAAGCTTCCCGAACCGCCGCGACAGCTCGGCCCATGCAGAAGGTGCTCCGGGAACCGTAACGGGATACCATCCATATCTGGGCATCTCCTTATAACCCGCTTTTTTAACAGCTTCCAGGCTGATTTTCCTGGGGGCAGGACCACTGGCATTTAAACCGTACAATTTACCCCGTGTCCATACAAGGGCAAAGGCATCTCCACCGATTCCACACGAAGTGGGTTCAACCACCGTCAAGCAGGCAGCAGTGGCTATGGCTGCATCTATGGCATTTCCCCCTTTTTTCAAAATTTCAAGGCCTGCCTCAGCTGCCAGGTTTTGTGATGTTGCCACCATGCCTTTTTTGGCAAAGACCGTCATCCGCCTTGAGCTGTATGGATAATATGAGGAATCAAGTTTCATGTTAACCCTCCTTGTTCATCATAAATTCCAATCCTTTTTCAGTGTCATGTACCAGGTTGCCCTGCCACTGGGGATCCATTTCGGGGTAATCTGTACGATAGTGGGCACCACGGCTTTCCCTTCTCATTAGCGCCGATTTGCTCACAAGCACTGCCAGTTTCAGCATGTTCTTCAACCTATACCATTTGTGTGGATCACCGGGTTTTATGCTGTCGAGTTCTGCTTTTAGGTATTCAATTTTGTTAACTGCGTTTTTGAGCCCCGTCTCATCCCTTAAAATCCCCACATCATTATACATGATCTGCTGCAGCGATCCTGCTATATGGTCTACCGGGTCATCTCCAGCTTCAGGTAGATGTGTTGGAAAATCGATATCAAAGCCCTGTATTTCATCGGCGTTTCTGGCATGCTCAGCAGCTTCTCTGCCTGCTATGGGACCAAAGACCGCACATTCAGTTAGTGCTATTCCCCCTATGCGATTGGCACCATGAACCCCTGCCGAACACTCTCCACACGCAAAAAGGCCTTCTACCGCTGTCCTGCATCTCTCATCTATTTTTATTCCACCCATAGTAAAGTGAGCCACAGGTTTTACCAGAAACTCAGAATCCTCCCCGCTATTTTTAAGGAGTTTATAAAGTCTCGGATTTCTGACTTTTATTACGTCCTCATCAACACCGGAAAGGTCAAGGAAAACTTTATGCTGTAGTGCTATCTCCCTTGATACCAAATCACGGTTCTCAAGTTCGCCCCTGGGGTATTTTTCTAAAAAGTATTCTCCTTTATCGTTTTTTAATCTGGCTCCATGAAAAAACAATGGGGTTAAAATATCCATAAACCGGGGGTGTACCAACCAGTAAGGATAAAACTGAATAAATTCCAGATCCATCAATTCCGCTCCGGCCTCATAGGCAGTTATAATGGTTTCGCCAGTGGTCTGCTTTGTGTTATCATTCAGCACAAACATTGTTGCATAACCACCGGCTGCTAGGATGACGGCTTTTGATTTGATTAGTACATGTTCGTTATTAAAGGCTGCAACTGCACCGATAACCCTCTTATCACGGGTTAATAGTTTTGTAAGTTCACAATCCTCACAAACCTCAATATGGGAATTAAAAACCGCTTTTCTCAGGGGTATGGTTAATTCTTTCCCCCTGGATTGTTTTGTTAGGTAGAGGTTTTTCTGACCGGTTTTTTTGGGTTTTGCTGACAGCTTAATGCCATACCTGCTTAAATTTTTAACTGAATCAAAGCCCTTTTCTACCAGGGTCTTTAAAAGAGCGGGGTTGTTGATTTGACCACCTGCTTCATAAATTTCATTGTAAAACGCATTTTCAGGGTCACAGCCGCCTTCCACCACCAGATGGGCTGTTTGAGAGATGAGTGATATTGTTTTTTCTCTTCTACCAACATCCCCTTTTTAATTTTTAGACGGAGTTACAGCACTACCTCTCTACAACCAATTCTATAAATTGTTTAAAAAACCTGCTTTCACTGCTACAAAAAGATCGGCTGGTAAATACCAATCTGCATCTAACACCATTCACAGTCGTTTTGCCACTTCTGAAAGATACCACAGTTGGTAATATGACAATACAGTTGCTTTGGATGAAGTAAGCATTAATTACGGGAGCTTTAAAAAAACATTTTGTTTTATATATAAACCAACTTTTGATATAATAAATAAAAACATGTTTTAAGTTTAATTTCCCATGGAGGTCTGATCATGTTTAACAAAATTTTAAAATTGGGCAAACTTACACTACCCCATGCAATAATTCAAGGAGGTATGGCTGTAAGGATTTCTACTGCATCTCTGGCAGGAGCCGTTGCAAGCCAGGGTGGAATCGGTGTTATTGCTGGAACGGCAATGACTCCCGAGGAATTAAGGAATGAAATAATACAGGCCAAAAGACTGGCCGGTGGAAATGGCGCCATAGGCATCAATGTGCTTTTTGCCGTAAAAAATTTCGCTGAGTTGATAAGAACTGCCCTTAAAGCAGGAATCGACATTGTGTTTTCCGGTGCCGGTTTTTCCCGAGATGTGTTCATTTGGGGAAAACAGTTCAATGTTCCTGTGGTACCCCTTGTTTCTTCAGGGCGGCTTGCAAAAATCGCAGAAAAACTGGGTGCTGCTGCAGTCGTTGCAGAAAGCGGTCAGGCTGGAGGCCATCTTGGTACAAACCGCCCAATAGAAGAAATCCTTCCAGAAGTCAAGGCTGCAACAAACCTTCCCGTTATAGCTGCAGGGGGTATTGTGGATGGTTACGATATTTACAGGATGGAACAGCTGGGAGCAGATGGTGTGCAGATGGGAACCCGTTTTGCAGCAAGCCGCGAATCAAATGCCAGTGAATATTTTAAGCAGTTGTATGTAAATTCCAGAGCAGCAGACTCCGTATTAATCAAAAGCCCTGTAGGGCTTCTGGGTAGAGCACTTCGAAATACTTTTGTGGATAAGCTTTTATCCGGAGCAACTATCAAAATAGAAGTATGTAATGACTGTCTCAAAAAATGCAAAAGGAATTTCTGCATCAGAAAAGCACTGGAGAATGCCCAAAAGGGTGTGGGAAGCAATCGTCTGGTTTTTGCCGGTCAAAAAGTTTATGCAATAAAGGAAATACTTTCTGTAAAAGAAATCTTCGATAAATTAAAAAAGGAGTATGATGAAGCCAGAAGCTCAAAAAAGACCCTCAATACATCATTACAATCGACATATAAATCCAGTTAAAAGCTAAAAATTAACCGTCAGGGGGGAATGGTAGAGTTATGTTGGTTAACAGAAACATACTACCTTATTTGTCAGGAATATGTATGGCAGCGATTTTTGGATTTTCCTTTTTGTTTACAAAAGAAGCCCTTAATAACATTACACCTTTTCATCTGCTGGCATTCAGGTTCGGAGTCAGTGTTCTTGTTTTGTCCATGCTTAAGATGGTAAAGGTTATTAGAGTGGATTTTTCCGGAAAAGATTTAAAGCCCCTGATGGCCATAGCTTTTGTTCAACCCGTGAGTTATTTTGTTTTTGAAACAATTGGTATATATCTTGCCTCATCATCTGAAGCAGGTATGGTTATTGCTCTTATACCGGTAGCGGTAACCATTCTTGCGGCAGTCTTTCTGAAAGAGCATCCTTCACCCCTTCAGACAGTTTGTGTTATTCTATCGGTAGCTGGAGTTATTTATATCTTGATCTGTAAGAGTACCACTGCTGCACAAAAAAATCTTATAGGTATATCAGCCTTATTGTTTGCCGTTTTGAGTGCATCCGTGTTCAACATCCTAGCCAGAAAATTTTCTCGACATTTTAAACCCCTGGAGATTACCTTTTTTATGTCCTGGGCAGGTGCTGTCGTTTTTAACGTTATTGCTGTTTCTCAACATCTTCTAAGAGGAGAAATAGCCCATTATTTCACTCCATTGTTTGACACAAAAGTATTAATTCCTGTAATGTATCTTGGTATCCTATCATCAACAGGAGCTTTCTTTCTGATGAATTACACCCTATCCAGGCTTGAAGCCTACCGTTCATCGGTGTTTGCAAACCTGGCCAGTGTAATATCCATTCTTGCAGGTGTAATGATAAAACACGAACCCTTTTACCTGTATCACCTGATAGGAAGTGCCTTGATCATAATGGGGGTTTGGGGCACCAATTACTTTGGAACCAGATCCGGGATTAAAACATACAAAAGTAAGCACACATATATTACAGAAAAATGATGTTTATAAAATCTTTTCAAGAAGTTTCACTGTATTTCTAACAAATTCCGGACACACTCTGGTGAAGAGTCCTTTCTCTTTTGCCATTTACCTGCCTTCAACACTGCTTATATCACACCCAAGGAGTTTTATACACTTTACAGACCCGTGAAGAAATTTGAATTGCTCCATAAATTCCTAAGCGAGTGCGTAGGTTCTCTCTTTTGCCTTATCATCTTCAGTTGCCATTTTCCCACATTTAAGCCCGATAACCATCAATGCTCCTGTTACTGCTCTACAAGTTTCTCCCCTGCGAATCATCCCCCTACCAAAAGCACACCCGATTTTTAAAGCCTGTTCTCTGGCTACTCCAAATTCCTCACTGAAAGCCGAAAAAACCGCCTGAGCACAGGTAAAACCTTTTTTAAAGCAATCAAGCCCAATCGACTTTTATCAATGTTCCTTCCCAGTTCTTGTGGATAATAAAGCAAGGTTTTTACAATTTTTTAAACAAAAAAGACAAGCTAAAACTTGTCTTTTAACTATTCTTTCCATTATTAAAATATTTTTCTACTTCTACCAGACAGTCGTGAAAAGCCGCTCCATATCCGATGTCTGTTAAGCGATCTGCAGTGAGCTTGTTCACATTGGCTTCATCTCCCCATGAACCGAAAAAAGCATGCACAAAACCCAAAGGAACTTTATCCGTCACAAAAGCCTTTAATTTAACTTCCCCCCTTGTGTTAAAAACCCTAACAGCATCACCGCTTTCAATTTTTCTTGTCTTTGCATCCGTGGGGTTTATTGCAAGCAGAGGGTCTTCCCTTAATTCCGGAATGTTTGAAAACTGGGAATTGATTTTCTTACGAGAGTGACCTGTCACAAAATGCAAGGGGTATTCTTTATAAAGCAGGGGTGTGGTACGCTTGCCTTCTGCAGGTTCGCGATACACAGGAAGAGGCGACTGACCCCATTTGTCTCTCATCTGCTGACAGTAGAATTCTATCTTTCCCGAAGGTGTATCGAACTTCAGGTCACTGTAAGCGATTTCCTGAAAATCCTGATGAAGATAGGCTTTCTCTTTTAATTTCTCTCTAGTGGTATTCAGATTGGATGCTTCTATAACCCTTTCTATTACATCCAGGCTGTTTTCCGGCAAATACGTTTCATCGAACCCGAATCTTCTCCCCAGCATCCTATATACTTCGCTTTCATGTTTGCATTCTCCAGGAGGTTCTATCACCTTTTGCTGCAGCTGAATGTATGAATGGCCATAACCCTTCACTAGATCGTAGTACTCAAAGGGTGAAGCTGCAGGCAAAACTATGTCTGCCATTCTGGCAGTATCCGTCAAAAACAGGTCACACACTACAATAAAATCCAGTTTGTTCATTCCGTTTTTCAAACTGCTGCTGTTAGGATTACTCGTTACAGGATTAGCAGCTTCAATCCACATAGCTTTTATGGGCGGGTTTGTCTGCTGATTGAGCTCTGTAGAAAGCAAGGCAAGGGGTATTCCTCTAATCTTATCAGGTTTCTGGGGAAGATAAGGCCACACCAGACCGGGACCCTGTTTATCACCAAAATACAAACCACACCCCCGTTTGCCTATGCTCCCCGTCAAAGCAGGCAGAAGGGCAATAGTCCGCACCGTCTGACCCCCATTGGTGTAACGCTGAAGCCCGAATCCACAAACCAGGGCATAATGAGGGTTATCACCGATGTATCCCACAAAAGCTTCGATTTCATTCTGAGATACTCCCGTAATCTCTGCAACCTTTTCTAAAGGATAGTCTTTTAAAAACTCCCTGAACCGATCAAACCCATGAGTGTTTCTGTTTATAAAATCAATGTCTATTGTATTTGTTTCAACAAGCCTTTTTGCCACACCGAGAGCCAAGCATCCATCTGTCCCGCATCTGGGCCTCAAGTGCAAATCACTTTCATGGCTGGATTCGCTTATTCTTGGGTCGATGATTACCAGCTTTGCTCCTTTTTTCAGAGCCCGGTTGATGTGATACATCATGTGAAGATGGGTGTTTGCAGGATTTTTACCCCACAGAACAATCAGTTTGGAATTCTCCAGATCTTCCAAAGCATTGCTTTTTCTTGATCCATACGTCAAATTTAATGCTTCAACACCCGCCGCATTACACAGGTCTCCATATACGGAGGTAAAACCTCCAAACTGATACCAGAAACCATATGCTATCTCCTTTACAATACCCATGTTTCCTGAACCACAGTAATACAAAATCGATTCCGGCCCATACTCTTCCTTTAAGGAAGCCAGCCGGGTATGGATAGTATCAATCGCTTCCTCCCATGGAATACGCCGAAATTCCCCATCACCCCTTGTTCCTACCCTTTTCAAAGGATACAGCAGCCTCTCTTTGCTGTAAACCATCTTCGTATAATTCTTGCCCTTTACACATATCATCCCTTTTGTTACAGGATGATCCTTGTTCCCATAAACACCGATAATTTTCCCGTTTTCAACCTTTACTTTCAAAGCACATGAACCGAAACAATCTTTAGGACACACCGTATTAAAGGTTTTTGATTCCATGGTGTTTCCTCCCTCTAAAATTTTCGAGTCCATCTTGCGTATTCAAATTCGTCCATATGGGCAGAGTTTTACTTTTATTAATTGTTTCGTCATCTATTAAATGCAAATCTGAATTTTTCATCAGGGAAAAAATGGAACACTGGTTGGATTTAATCTGATCTTCTATCCTGGCTACAAGCTTTTTAGAATAAACGGCATGAAAGGGTTCGATAAAATTTCCCCTTTTACAGGCTATAATATCTGGGCCCCGTGCCAGACTTTGTTTCATGTGGGAGATTAATTCGTCAGAGATAACGGGCATATCACAGGCTATCAAGTAATTGTAAAGGCTGTTTGAAGCCTTCAAGCCAGCATGAAGACCCGCTATAGGACCTGTATCTTTAAACTCATCCACCACTGTTTTTACATTCAAAAATTTAAACCCCTGATTTTCCCTTGAGGCTACGATTATTACCTCTCCAAAGTTTTTTTTAATTCTTTGATGATAAACTCTATACACGTTGTATCTCCTATCTTCATGAAGGCTTTATCAAACCCCATACGTCTGCTTTTTCCTCCAGTTAAAACAATGGCACTGTTAAACAGCATCAATTTCTCTCGCCCCTATCATACATAATTCTGCTGCTTTAACGCCATACCACCTGCTCTTAATATAGCGTTTCAGAAATTTTGTAACCCATATATCCTCCACTACATATTATAAAAGTAGAAAGAAAGGAGGGGTATACAAATGGCAGAAAGCTATTCAGGTTGTCATTACGGAAGTGGGGTTTTTCTGGTTTTCCTGATCCTGATACTGCTTATATTGGGTCTATTCTGCTTCCCCTACTTTGGTTATGAAAAATAACAACGCTTAAATCCCACAACATAATCAACAAGGAGGCCAAATATTTTTCATCTCTGATACCCCTGGTCATTATATCCAGGGGTATTGTATTTATTATTCTTATTTAGGGTAGCATATCTTTAGTATAATTGCGCGTTTTTTGAAGAAAATTTCAAAATGTGTTATAATAATATTGGTTATTATTTTAATTTTTTCGAAAAGGAGATTTTGATAACATGAGAGCGAGTGCCAAAACCCCTAGAAAACCAAAAAAATCTCTGGCTGGAATAAAAAAGGATATAAAAGCCCTTGTAGGAAGTAGGGTAAAATTCAAAACTAAGCGAAAATGGAAAAAAACTACTGAAGATGAAGGAATACTGGAAAAAACCTATCCGAACATCTTTACAGTAAAAGTTAAAAACCGAAAGGTTGCATTCAGCTATGTAGATGTTCTCACACACACGGTGGAATTAACGGTCATAAAGAATAAAAAGAAAATCAAGTTAGCCGGTTAAACCATGGAACATATGTCTATGGTTTGTTTTTTATTAATTACATTTCATTTCTACAAATCGCCATTAATATAACTATCAGACTCAGAAGATACAACACTCCCCCTATAACCGAACCAGCAGTTAGAATCTCGTTATTCATTACATATCCTATACTACCAACTATACATGCAACACCATTTAACAAAAGAAGCAACCCGCCTATCGCAGTAAGTCTTCTGCCTTTCATTAAAAGATTTCCAAAAATAATAGAAGGTATACCAAGTATTCCATACGCAAACCCATTAATTATAGCCACACCGGAATGTGGCCATACCTGAATAAATTGACCAAGCATGATTTTATACATCTCTGGAAAACCTGAAGTGTTCATTTGAGAAACAATACGGGGAAGGATAGTTACCTGAGAATAATATACAAACAAATTAAAAATACAGTAAACAGGTACAAAAACAAAACTCATAAGAGATAATTCAGGATCTCTTGTTTTGCAATAGAGGTATAAGCTCGTAAAAAACATTGTTGTAGTAATGGTAACAAAAACTGCATTTATATAAGATAAATCAAATATCACATTTGGATTCTTTACCAAACTCACTGCCTTTTCAAATGAATCGATGGGTCCTGTTTTAAGAAGAGAAACAATCATAAGGACCAACCATATTATTGTAAAAACAAGACACAAAACCACTGAGATTCTTAACCATTTATGTTTGCCATTCATGATTTTCCTCCTTATTTTTTACCTGAATACCCCTATTACCAGCACAATTACTAAAACTAGTGTCAATCCTCCCAGAACCATGTGACCGGTGACAGCATTTTTGAAAGCAGAGCCTCCAAAATGTATAGCAAATCCACAACCCATAGTTACTATCAGCATTATAAGCGTAAGTATCGACAATATCTTAATCATAACTCCAATCGTCCTCCTTTCCATCAGAGCCTATTTTTATGATTCATATATGGTTTTTAAATAGAATCATGTACTTTTAACCTTAATTTTCATTTCCTGTGTTATTTTCATTTGTGATAGGGTATATACAGCCAGGGCACACCAGATAAGTCCAAAACTCATCAAATGCATCCTGGTAAACTCTTCCTTAAAGACAAACACACCCAGCACCAGGTTTAATGTTGGGGAAAGGTATTGCAAAAAACCAACCATTGACAGGGGGATTCGGTTAACACCATTGGCAAAAAATAAAAGAGGGGCCGCTGTAACAATACCTGAACAAACCAATAGTAGTATGGTTGTAGCGGACAATTTGCCACTAACATCTGTTCCACCAATGTATTTCGACATAAGGTAACAAAAAGCCAGAGGAGCAACAATACCCGTTTCAAGCATTACCCCCGTTAAAGAGTTTACTCCGGCTAATTTTTTGAAAAGGCCGTAAAGAGCAAAAGTAACAGCCAGCCACAAGGAAATCCACGGTAGAGTGTTGTATTGAAGGGTAATAATCAAAACTCCCAGAGTTGCAAGGAAAAAGGAAACAATCTGCCAGCGAGTCAATCGCTCCTTTAATATCAATACCCCAAACAGCACGCTTATAAGGGGATTTATGTAATAACCCATACTCGTTTCTACCACATTACCGGAATTCACCGCCCAAATATAAAGGTACCAATTGATACTCAAAACAAAAGCACAAAAAATTATGTATACAAATTTTTGACGGTTTTTAATGGTCTTATACACATCATACCAGCCACGGTTTATGCTCAGTATAATGACTAAAAAAACAAAAGACCAAAAAATACGGTGTGCCAGAATTTCCTGAGAAGGTATGTGTTTTAAAACCTTCCAGTAAAGGGGAAGCAAACCCCATATCATATAGGCAGCAACTGTGTGCCAGATGCCAACTGTTCTGCTGCTGTCCTGGTCTAAAGCCGGTTTTTTTGTGTTCATTCCATGTATCCTCCTGAAGCCCTTATTATGTATAAGCTATTAAAAACTACTTTAACTTTATACTATTTTTTTGTTTTATTCAAGCTTCAATACAATTAAAAGCTTAAATTTAACATTAAGTCAAAACCGCTATTGAATGCATCAACTTTGGATTTATTTAAGCTTGCGTGTTTATTATTTTAACAGCTTTTTCTACAACTTCCCTATCAAACTGTGATCCCGAATGCTTTTCAAGTTCCTTTATGGCCTCTTCTTTTGAAAACATTTCACGGTAAGGTCTGGGAAAAGTCATGGCATCATAAGCATCTGCAACTGCCAGTATTCTTGAACCCAGGGGTATAGCATCGCCTTCCAGGCCATCGGGGTAACCTTTTCCATCCCATCTTTCGTGGTGATGCTTCACTATGTTTAAAATTTCGTTATCAGAAATAAAGTAGCTAAGCAGTTCCACACCGATAACAGGATGCTTTCTAACAATACTCATTTCTTCTTTATTCAAAACTCCGGATTTTTTTAATATCGAATCGGGAATGGCTATTACTCCTATATCATGAAGCAGACCTGCAATTTTAACTTTTGTTACCATAACATTATCCATTTCCATATTCACAGCAATCTTTACAGCCAGGTCACTTACCCTCTGGGAATGCCCCTTTGTGTATTGGTCCCTTTCCTCAACAATTTTAATCAGACCGATTATCCCATGCAGATACTGATCATGAATTTTCTTTTTCTGTCTTTCTATTTCCCCTTCTAGTTTTTCCTTAAATTGTTTCTCCATTTCTTTTAGCTTTTTTCTCTCCAGAGAAAATTTTACTGAATTTTCCAGGTCGTGGTAATGTATGGGTTTTGTGATGTAATCCACAGCGCCTTCTTTCAATGCCGCCCTGACACTGTTTATATCCTTTAGGGTTGAGGTTAAAATGACGGGTATGTTTATATCCCTTTTCTTAAGGTTTTTTAAAATTTCCATTCCATTCAAACCGGGAAGTCTTAAGTCCCAGATTATCAAATCATACTTCCCTTCCTCGATTTCTTTTAAAGCATCTTTTACATTTGAAACCCCTTTACACGAATACCCCTTTTCCTCTAAAAAATCCGATATTTTCCCTCTAACGCTCACATCCCCATCTACTATCAAAATATGGCCATACATAAACATACTTCCCCCAATCTTATTTTTAATTAAAAATCTTTTTAGCTTTTATCTATAATACTGTTGAACCTTTACTCACACTGGTGCCTCATAGATAAAAAAATGTCCCGACACGGGGACATCTATATCTAGACATTTGCATATGTTTATAACGAAGATTGCCTCCCGGCAGCCCGGCCATCATGACAATTTTCATTGTTGTAGACCCGTGGCTTTGCGTCCCTAATTTTCATTAGGTTTGCCTTTTTTAATATTGATTTTGGTGTAGAAACACCTTTTAGAAGAAATTTGATCTATATGTTGTGGTTGTAGTTGCATATTATCACAAGATATAGAGTGATTTTATTGAAAAATGGGCTTTTTACAGTAGAATCAATATTTTGTTTTTCAAAATTTTTTTAAAATCGACCCATAGTATTGTTTAATACCAATAAGTTGTAAATCTATATATATTTTAGTGCACCTTTTATTTGCTTTTTTTTATTTCCGTATTTATTTTTACAAATATTTCTAAAATCCTTTTTGTTTCATGAAAATTTTTTGTTTTCTCCAATTTGTCTAATTCATAGCTTCTCTCACCGAAGGGAAAAACTCAAAAATCTTGTTAAATCTTGTTTGGTAGATAACCCGAATAATCCTGTCACTGCCTTTTCAAACCGTACATACCCGTTACAGACAGATGCCACTATTCTTTGAGCTGATACAGCAACACCGAAAAAAGCACTATCTTTATAGATGTATTACCGCTCTATCTGAATCTGTATAATGTTGACCAGGTATAACCCCTCTGATAGGAATTCAGGTCAAGCACATGTTTTTGCGGGAGATTTAAACCGCATGCTGATAAACCAGCCATTACTAAAAAAAGCAATAAACAGCATCAGGCATGTAAATTTCCCTGCTTCCACCCAGACAACCTTACTATTTAAAATGTGTTTTAATATACTCTTCGACAAAAGACTTTAAATTCCTCCAAATAGTCAATGTATTTCTATACTTTGGTTTTTTATTGTGATTATTGCATTGATTCTATAAAAAAAAGCGGCTGGAATTCAAGCTTCCAACCACTCATCATCATAAGAAGTTTAAAACTCAACCTTCTCTTTAATCCTCTCAAAAGCCTCTGTAATTCGTTGTTTATCTACCGTCAATGCAATCCTGAAATACCCCTCACCTTCATCACCATAAGCATTGCCCGGGCTTACTATAACTCCAGCTTTCTCCAGCAGTGTAGCCGCAAACTCCGTTGATGTATAGCCCTCAGGCACAGGTGCCCATATATAGAAGGTGGCATTGGAGGGTCTAACCTGTATACCCAGTTCCTTCAGGTGCCGTATAGCCACATCCCTTCTCTCTTTGTAGATTCTGTTCATCTCATGTATGTGGTTATCCGGTCCTTCAAGGGCCGTCACAGCAGCTTCCTGAATGGCATTGAACTGACCGGAATCTATGTTGGTTTTTATCACCGCCAGCTTGGAAATTATCTCTTTGCTGCCCACAGCATAACCAATACGCCAGCCTGTCATGTTAAAGGGTTTGGATAATGAGCCAAATTCTATGCCAACTTCTTTACCCCCAGGAACCTGCATCAAACTGGGAGCTTTGTATCCATCAAAGGTTATCTCCATGTATGCACTGTCATGACATATTATCAGCTCATGCTTTCTGGCAAATTCCACTGCCCGGCTGAAAAACTCAAGATCCGCTGTGGCTGCTGTGGGATTATTGGGATAGTTCAAAAACATGAGTTTTGCTTTCTGAACAACATCCTGAGGAATCCCTTCAAGGTCAGGTAAGAAATTGTTTTCTGCCTTAAGGGGCATGGCCACAGGAGTTCCCCCTGCAAATATGGTAGCGGTTTTGTAAACAGGATAAGCGGGATCAGGTATAAGGGTATAATCCCCCGGATCTACGAAGGCAAAAAATACGTGAGCTATGCCTTCTTTTGAACCGATTAATGCCATGATCTCTGTTTCAGGGTCGAGGTCCACATCGTAGCGTTTTTTGTACCAGTGAGCCACTGCTTCCCTGAACCTCAGGGACCCTTCATAGGAGGGATACCTGTGATTTTCAGGATTTTTGGCTCCCCGATACAAGCTTTCTATAATATAATCGGGTGTAGGCAAATCAGGGTCACCTATTCCCAGGCTTATAACATCCACTCCCTTCTTAATAGCCTCGGCTTTCTTCCTGTCTATTTCGGCAAACAAATAGGGTGGAATTCGGTTTAATCTCTCAGATATTCTCATTGCAAGCAACCTCCTTAACTAAAGATTGATTGTTAAACGTCCCTCAAACACCTGGGTAGCGGGTCCTGTCATGTAGACTCGCCCATCATCAGACGACCATTCTATCAGCAGTACCCCTCCAGGCAAATTAACCCTGGTTTTCCTTTGAATTTTGTTGTTCAACACACCCGCCACTACTGCCGCACAGGCACCGGTACCACAGGCCATAGTTTCACCGGCTCCCCTTTCCCACACCCTCATGGTCACCTCATCAGGCCCTTCTACTTTTACAAATTCTACGTTGGTTTTCTGGGGAAAGGCAGGATGGGTCTCTATCTGGGGACCAATGTTTTTCAGGTTTAGCTTTTCCAATTCATCTACAAAGATTACACAGTGAGGATTTCCCATTGACACCGCTGTTATTTTATATACCTCTCCATCTACTTCGAGTTCTTCTGATATTACTTTTCCTTCCGGTCCCTTCATAGGAATAGAAGACCTTTCCAGGTGCGGCTTACCCATGTCTACAGTGATATTTGCCACACCGTTTCCCTTTATTTCCAGCCTGGGCACAATGGTACCTGCAAGTGTTTCAACCTTCAACTCAGTTTTAGGAACGATATTCCTCTCATACGCATATTTTGCAAAACATCTGATTCCATTTCCACACATCTCTGCTTCACTGCCATCTGCATTGAATATCCTCATCCTTATATCGTCTTTTCGGGATGGAAGCACTAAAATTACACCATCTGCTCCCACACCAAAGTTTCGATTACAAAGTTTTACTGCCACCTGGGAAAAATCTCTGTTGTTCAACTCAGGATGGTTTATTAAATCAAGTATTACAAAGTCGTTTCCTAAACCATGCATTTTTACAAAATCCATCAGCTACACCTCGACATTCAAATATAGTCATTTAAGCATCCAGGTAATTACATTGTATGGTCATCCCTTTATTCGGCATTTCCGTCTGGCACTCAACTTGGTGTTTACTTGTTGAGTTAAATTCAAAATTAAGCATCATTATACAAAGTGTTGTTGCTATCTGTAAGTAAAAACAATGAGTTGAGTGCCGGAAACGTTGATTAAGACATGGCCTAAACATTTAAAATATGCTGATTAAAAGCCATGTTACATTATTAATATATATTTTGAATTCTAAAAATATAGCATCTTTTTTATAATTCTACGAAACCCGGATGTTTTCAACAGCAGAACGCAGATCAAGTTCGTTTTTCACCAAATCACTGTATGTTTCCCGTCGTACCACCAGAGTATCGGTACCTTTTCTTACAAACACCACAGCAGGTCTGGTGAGCCTGTTGTAATTGCTAGCCATGGAATAGTGGTAAGCTCCCGTTGAAAACACCACCAGATAATCTCCTGATCGAATCCTGGGAAGCTTAATATCCCAAATCAACATATCCCCGGATTCACAGCACTTTCCACAAATCGATACAACCTCTGCTGGCTTTTCATTAACCCTGTTGGCAATCACCGCACTGTATTTAGCACCATACAGAGCAGGCCTTATGTTGTCTGTCATTCCGCCATCTACACTCACATACTTCCTCACCCCTGGTATGTTTTTTATTGCTCCGACTTTATATATGGTTATTGCTGCTTCCCCTACAATACCTCTTCCCGGTTCAATATAAATTTTAGGCTTTGAAAGCTTTAATGATTCAGTCATTTCTATGACTTTGTTAGACATTGATTTCAGCATTATTTCAAGCTCTTCAGGCGAATCCTCTTTGGTATACTGTATTCCAAATCCTCCACCAAGATTCAGTTCCTGGATTTCTACATTATATACATCCTTGATTTTTTTGATAAACCTTATCATTATTTCCGCCGCTGCTATATACGGTTTTTCAATAAAGATTTGAGACCCTATGTGGCAGTGAAAACCTCTCAAAATCAGATGGGGTGATTCTGTTACCTCTCTTACCGCCAGTTCCGCCTGGTTTTCTTCCAAACAGAACCCAAACTTAGAATCAATTTGACCTGTTTTTATATACTCGTGGGTATGGGCTTCTACCCCCGGAGTTATTCGTAATATTACATTTGCTTTCTTATTTAAGCTTCGACATATACTTTTTAACAGCTGTATTTCCCAGAAATTATCAACCACTATTCGAGAAACTCCTGCCTCGACAGCCATCATCAATTCTTCTTCAGATTTGTTGTTGCCGTGGAACACTATTCTGTCAGCGGGAAATTTAGCCTGTAATGCAGTATACAGTTCACCACCTGAAACAACATCCAGGCCCAGGCCTTCCTCTTCTATCAACTGACACATGGCAATGGATATAAAAGCCTTGGCGGCATAAATCACCTCACAGTTATCTCCATAATATTTTCGCAAATAGTGCTTAAATCTCCTGCAATTTTGTCTAATTTGATCTTCATCATAAACGATCAAAGGGGTGCCGTATTTCTTGGCAAGCTTCACCGTATCACAACCAGCAAAAACCAGGTTTCCTTCATGATTTGTCTGTAGTGATGTCATATTACAATACCTCCTTTAAAAAAATAAAAAATAGCCAACAAGATATTTGTTGGCCATTTGTCGGGACAACAAATACCTCCTCCCTTCCCTGAAAGTGAGATAGCGCTCCATCCAGAACTCCAGGGTAAGTTCCGGATGACAGTCCTATGCCTGTTCGACATAGGCCCAGCATAAGTCGAAGGGAAAATTCAACTTACACTTCGGCGACTTCACCTTTCAATTCAGTTCATCGACTTTCCCAATCTCCCCGAACCTACTCATTGAGAGTCGCGCCTCTACCTCACCTCTTAAGAGATGAGGCATTTAGTTATTCGATTTTTTATTATGTTAACATATTATTTAAAATGCGTCAAGGACAAATTTTAGACCTGGTAAGTGTAAAGGTTTAGTAGGAAGTTAGAGGTCTCATATTTTTAGGCTATAGAAAATTATTGTTTAATTGCTCATGTAAATTATAAATCTCTTACAGCAATTAAACAAACTCAAACACCGGTCTCGATAACTGTTTTAAAACCTTCACCCACATCTTACCGCTATCCCTTCCAATAGTCACAGGTAAACTGGTCCTTAGCCAATCACTCCAATCCCTCTGTGTCTTCCGTATATAGTTTCGCAGTTCTTTTACAGGATTTTCTATTGAATAATGAAGCTTGTTTAAACCAATGCTTAATTCTCTATTACTCTTTAACATTAATATTGCTGCCATGGCATGGGCCCCTTCCCTGGTCCAATACATCCCCCGCTTCTTCATACGATTGGCTATCTTTTTGTCCACAAAGGTCTCGGCCACTCCCATACCATATAACTCTATACCTTCTATACCCTTCATACGGTGCCTGTAATCTGATAGATGAGATCTGTATTTTTTAAAGTGCTCTACCAACCTTTCTCTCTGTTTTATGTTCTCTCGTGTTGACCCTTCCCATATCAATGATTCTAATGTGTCTAAAAATAAATCAACCTCCCCCTTTCTTCTGCGTAGCGTCAGATAAGACGCTATATTTTTATGGTTTTATTTTCCCCAAACCTTTT
>ENA-OSAE01000313-OSAE01000313.1-marine-sediment-metagenome-genome-assembly--contig:-NODE-313-length-25470-cov-44.707417_pt1 | contig 25470 bp, 24 predicted proteins | sample MGYA00237870_ERZ529317 | MGnify/ENA primary metagenome ERZ529317 (study PRJEB26369, sample SAMN03142812) | marine sediment metagenome | biome: marine; feature: borehole; material: sediment... | reverse complement strand
ATGGGTAGCAAACGGGATATTTGCCTACAACCTACAGAGAATAGCCAGCCTGATATAGGAAGCCCCGAAGGAGTTACCCGAGGATTCTGTAACAACAATGCCATGGAGAAGATGAGTTTTAAATAGCTACTTTTTCAGGAGTAACTATATAAGAATCTTTTTGTTTGAGCATGTTTGATTATTATGGTATAAATTATTAATAGATGTAACTTGCTTTAGAGAGGATTCTTTTAATTTTTGGAGAAAAAAATATTCATACATAAGTGCAGGGGAGTTTAGAAGTGTCACAAACAAAAATAATAGATTTCAACAAAAGAAAGAAAAAAAAGAAATTCAAAAAATTAATTCCTTTAATAATTTTAGTCTTGATAGGAGTATGGATGTTTAAAGTGTTGAACACTAAAGATGTTAAAACATACACTGCAAGGGTTGATACAATCCAAACAACTTCTTCTGGATTCGGTATAGTTATCAGAGACGAGCAGGTCATTAATGCTCCCATATCGGGAAAAATCAATTACTTTTATCCAGAAGGTATACGGGTTAGAAAAAATGAAAAAATCTGTGAAATTTTGAAAACCTCTCTCAATATAGAAGGTTTAAAGGAACGCTTAAACAGTATCACGCAGCAAATAAAGGAATTAGAGCAGAAAGAAGGTTTTTCAATGGTTGATGATTTATTACAGCAGCAGACTGCTGTAATTGAAGGGATGCGGCGAGAAATTGCAGAAGGTAATCTAAAGAATCTGAATTTTATGTTTAGAGAATTGGAAAAGATGAGGAATGGTGTCAAAGATTCTTTAAATGCTTCTGAATTAACCCAATTGTATGATGAAAAACAAATAATTGAAAATCAGTTACAAAACAGCCATGTAATAGTAAGGGCACCAATATCAGGAGTAATTTCGTATAAATATGACGGTTTGGAGAAAATTTTGAACCCTTTTAATTTGGAAAAGCTGGAAATTAATGCTTTGGAAAAATTAAATTCTGGAATTATAAGCCTAAAGACTTCTGAAACCAAGGATAATGCTCCCATTTTCAGGATAGCAGACAATTTAAAATGGTACCTTGCTATGGTTTTACCTGAGAAGGATTTTATTAATGAAGATAGATTGAAGAATAAAAATTTTAAAGTTAATGTAATTATTGGTGATAAAAAATATAGCCTGTTGGGAGAGGTCGTTTTTTTAAAGAAGGATGAGCATGAACACAAAATCCTGTTGGTTTTTGAAATGAATGAAACTTTTGATGAATGGTTGGAAACCAGGAAGTTGAAGGTTGAAGTTAAGAGGGATAAAATTTCTGGTGTGTGTGTTCCCGTTACAGCCATTGTGAATAAAGCAGGGAAAACGGGCGTGTATGTAATGAATTCAGCAAATGGACGAACCTTTAAAGAAATACAGGTAGTTGGGCAGAATGATGAATTTGCAGTGGTGAAGGGTATAAAAGAATGGGAAAAAGTTGTTGTAGAACCAAAATTTTAGCCGGTTTAAAGGAAATCACTATCTTATTAACGAATTAAATATATACTGGAGGGAGGTTTTATGAGCAGTATTGAGTACAATTTAAGGGAAATAAGAAATAAAATAGAAATGGCTGCCCGCAAATCCAATCGTTCTTCCAGAGATATAACTCTTGTAGTTGTAACTAAAACTGTGAAAGTTGAAGAAATTAAAAAAGCACTAGATATGGGAGTAACCAATATAGGGGAAAACAGGATACAGGAAGCTTTGGAGAAATACAGAGCTTTAAAAGACTACAATGTAAAATGGCATATGATCGGTCATTTGCAGTCGAATAAGGCGAAATATGCCGCTAAGTTTATTGAACTTATCCATTCATTGGATAGAATTTCTCTGGCAAAAGAATTAAACAAACGGGCTGCTAAGTTAAACAGGATAATGGATGTGCTGATTCAGGTAAATATTGCAAAAGATGAAAACAAATTCGGCTTAATGCCTGAGGAAGTGGAAGATTTTATGTTGTATGTGGCAGATGAATACGAGAATCTAAAAATTAAAGGCCTTATGACCATCGTGCCGTATGTGGAGGACCCGGAAGAAGTTAGACCATACTTCAGACAAATGAACCGGATGTTTCAAAAATATAAGGATTACGGCTTTAAAGACATAGAAATGAAACATCTTTCTATGGGTATGACAAATGATTTCGAGGTAGCCGTTGAAGAGGGAGCAAATATGGTTAGGATAGGATCAGGTATATTTGGACCGAGGGTATAATTAGGAGGGGTAACAGTGGTTAAAAGGGCAAAAAACTTCTGGAACAGATTTTTAGATTACATAGGTTTGAATGAGAGCCATGCTTTGCAAAACAGTAATTCCGAAACATTTCCTAAACTCAACGCCTTCAACCAACACACCAAACCAGCTAAAGTTATCAATATACATCAAAACAAAAATTACAAATTTATGGTTACTCAACCTAAAACTTTTAGAGATGTCATAGGAGTTGCAGATCAGCTTAAGAATAGAAATGCAGTTATTGTTTCATTAAACAAAATGGATATTGATGAAGCCAGAAGATTTATTGATTTTTTAAGTGGAGTGGTCTATTCTATTGAAGGGGAAATAAGGAAGATTGAGAAGGGAATTTTTCTGATAGTGCCCAGCAATATCGATGTATCCTGGGAACTTGAAGAAAAATTAAAAAAACAGGGTTTTCCATGGGAAGAATAGGTTTTCAGGTTTATATATTAGATTATGAGGTGATGTTATGATTTTATACAGGGCCGTGGATATTTTTTTTGATGTCATTTTTTATTTGATTTTTATAAGGGTAATTTTTTCGTGGATCCGAGTAAACCCCTACAACCCCATAATTCGATTTATTTATCAGGTAACAGATCCCATTCTGATGCCATTTCAGAATTTAATGAGGAGGCTTTTGCCACCCGGCAGAGGAGTCTACATAGACTTTTCGCCATTTATTGCAATAATAGTGCTTCAAATTGTAAGGAACATCGTGCTTAATATAATTTTTACTGTGGTTTATTAAAAAAACATAAGAGAGGGGAATATTAGATGGAATTAACACCTCTTGATATACAAAAAAAAGAGTTCGGCAGAAGTTTCCGGGGTTTGAATGAAGATGAAGTAAAAGATTTTTTAAAACAAGTTCACGAGAGTTATGAAAAGCTCTACAAGGAAAACAAACTATATGAAGAAAAGATAAAGGACCTTGAGGAGAAGATAAATTATTACAAAAACATGGAAGAAACCTTAAAAGAGACACTGGTGATTGCCCAAAAAACTGCAGAAGAGGTCAAAAAAAATGCTGAAAAGGAAAAAGAGTTAATAATAAGTGAAGCAAAACAGCAGGCCAACAGGATACTGGAAGAAGCCAATGCTAGGGTGGTATCTATAAAAAAAGAACATGAAGAGGCAAAAAAGCAGTTTAGCATATTTAAAACCAGGTTTAAAAACTTTCTTGAGTCACAGCTGGAGATGATTGAGAATGATGAATGGTTTGAATGATATGAAGACAGTAGGAATAATTGGTGCTATGGAGGAGGAGATTGCCCTTTTTACAAAAAACATGGATAATGTCTGTGTAAAAGAGAAGGCTGGAATAACTTTCTCCATTGGAGACTTTTTAGGAATGAGGGTTGTTGTTGGCAAAAGCGGTATAGGCAAAGTTAATGCTGCGGTATGCAGCCAGGTTATGATAGATTTACTTGATGTAGATGGTATTTTGTGTTGCGGTGTTGCCGGTGCCCTTGATGACAGGCTTCAAGTTGGTGATGTAGTGATTTCAACCAGTGTTATACAGTATGATGTGAATGTCTCGGCCTTTGGATACGAACCTGGATATATTCCAAGGATGAACAAAAGGGAATTTTTGGCTGATAAAGATTTGATAGATATGGCATATAACTGCAGCAGGCCTCGTTTAAGACACAACAAGATATATCTGGGAAAGGTGTTAACAGGCGACAGGTTTGTTTCAGACCCCGATGAAAAGGAAAGATTAAGAAAAACTTTTGATGGATGCTGTGTTGAAATGGAAGGTGGGGCAATTGGGCATGTGTGTTTCTTAAACAATATCCCCTTTGTTATTATTCGTTCAATTTCAGACACAGCTGATGGTAGAGCAGCTGAGGATTACAGACGGTTCGTGCATCTTGCAGCAAATAATTCCTATGAAATCGTCAGTAGTATTATAACACACTTAAAAGACCTTGAATAATTTCAATATAAACATGGATAAATTAATTGTAAAGAAGGTATGAAGATGGGAAAAGACCCTTTTGAGGAAATAAACAAGAAAATTGAAGAGCTATCAGTAAACATCGAGAAGATGAAATTGGCAGAATATGTGGAGATGCTGAAAAATCCCAGAAGGCTCTTTTTTATAAACTTTTTTGCAGGAATTGCCAGGGGTTTTGGTATGGCTGTAGGTTTTACGTTGTTGGGAGCTGTTATTTTGTATGTACTGCAGCGCCTCGTGGTTTTAAACCTCCCTTTAATTGGCGATTTTATTGCTGAGCTTGTTAGAATAGTGTCTGAACAGTTGGAATAATGTCTGAACAGTTAGTAAAACTGAGAGGAGGCTTGTATTGATGACAAAAGATGTAATTGGGGCTATCAAAGAAAGGCGCAGTATAAGGGATTTCAAACCGGATCCCGTTCCTCAGCAAACTCTGGCAAGAATACTGGAGGCAGGGAATATGGCTCCCTCGGCAGGTAATCTGCAGCCGTGGCACTTTTATGTGTTCCTAAAAAAAGAAAGTATTCATCAGCTTGCAGTTAGATGCGGCCAGCCCTGGATACACAGTGCTCCCGTCATTGTTGTAATTGTTGCGGATTTAAAAGCATCTGAAGCAGAATATGGTGAACGAGGGAGAACCCTTTATGCTATTCAGGATACTGCTGCAGCAATTCAAAACATGATGCTTGCTGCATGGGCTTTTGGCCTTGGAACCTGCTGGATAGGAGCTTTTAATGAACGAAAAGTTGCTGATTATATACGTGTGGATATTGATAAATTGAGACCCGTAGCCCTTCTACCTATTGGTTATCCAGAGACAATCCCATCTTCACCTGCTAAAAAATCCCTTGATGAAGTAGTTAAGATAATCAAATAGAGGAGGAAAACTGATGGATTCTGAAGAATTAAAACTCTACAGGGATAAACTTATGGCAATGAAATCGGATATAGAAAAAGAAATTAAAAACATTGATGAAGAGACGCGAACTCCTCTTAAGGATGTGGTCCAGGAACTATCCAGTTATGACAATCATTCATCAGATTTGGGTGCTGAGACCTTTGAAAGGGGGAAAGATATTTCTCTTAGAGACAATGAAAAGATCCTGCTGGCAAAGGTAAACAAAGCATTAGAAAGAATAGAAAAAGGGACCTATGGTAAATGTCAAAACTGCGGTCAAAACATCCCAAAAGAGAGGCTGGAAGCAGTTCCGTATGCAGCATGTTGTGAGGAATGTCAGAGGAAAGAAGATACAATTGAAGCTGAAAGGCCAAGACCTATTGAGGAGGATGTCTTGAACCCGCCTTTTGGAAGGAGTTTTTTGGATGAGGATATTTCAAATGCTGTGGAATATGATGGGGAAGATGCATGGCAGGATGTAGCAAGGTACGGAACTGCCAATTCTCCTCAGGATATACCTGAATCCAATGATTATAATGATACTGTTGTTGATGGAAATGAATTACGGGGTATAGTCGAAAGAACCGATGAGATAATTGATGATAAAGATGATGATGAAAAAAATGAACTGGATTAGAGATGACAGCATCCCTTGTCTAAGGGATTCTTTTTATTCCATAAACAAAATAAGGGTGGGAGTGTGGTTTGAAATGGTATTTATTGTAACTGTAATGTTAGTAATGATGATAGATCAGGTGACAAAGTATTATATAACAAAAAACTTTTTTGTTGCTCAGTCTTTACCTATTATACGAAATGTGTTTCACATTACCTATGTGCAGAATCCAGGAGCAGCCTTCGGGATATTAAAAAACAAAACCCTGTTTTTTATCATAATCAGCATTGTGATTGTAGTGCTTATACTCATATATTTAAAACACATACCTTCTAACAAAAAACTGTTGAGATTTGGACTTTCACTACAAATTGGAGGAGCATTAGGAAATCTTGTCGATAGAGTAAAATTCGGTTATGTGATAGACTTTTTAGATTTTAGAATATGGCCCGTTTTTAACATGGCAGATATGGCTATTGTGTTTGGTGTAGGGATCCTCATTTATGAAATAATGGTTGTTTCGGAAAAAAGGGCCTGAGCAGTGAACGGGAGTTGAGTTTCATTATGAAAACAATGGAATTTTATGTTGAAGATGGTAATAATGAACGATTGGATGTATTTATTACCAGAAGAATCAGGAATTTATCCAGGTCCTATGCACAAAAGCTGATAAAAAAAGGATATATAACCGTAGATGGGGCTTCCCAAAAATCTAATTACAGGGTTAAAATGGGGGAAACAGTAAGAATATTCATACCTCCCCCCAAAAAACTTGAGGCAAAACCTGAGAGGATTCCCCTTGATATACTGTATGAGGATGATGATATTATTGTTGTAAATAAACCAAAGGGAATGGTTGTACATCCGGCTCCTGGAAATTATTCCGGGACACTGGTTAATGCCCTTTTGTATCACTGTGACAACCTATCAGGTATAAATGGCAAAATAAGACCGGGTATTGTCCACAGATTGGATAAAGACACCTCAGGAGTTATGGTAGCAGCCAAAAACGATTCGGCCCACCGTAAGCTTGTGGAACAGATCAAACAAAGAAAAATAAAACGAAGGTATATAGCTTTGGTTTACGGGTGTATAAAAGAAGAAAAAGGTACTATAAATGCCCCCATCGGAAGACATCCTGTTAACAGAAAAAAAATGGCTGTCACTGATAAAAACAGCAAACACGCAGTGACTCATTTTGAAGTCCTTGAGCGGTTTAAGGATTTTACCCTTATTAAAGTTTTTTTGGATACAGGCAGAACCCATCAAATAAGGGTTCACATGGCATACATTGGACATCCAGTGGTGGGTGATCCGAAATACAGCAAAGCTAAAAACGATATAGGCCTAGATACTCAGGCATTACATGCCCAGGTGTTAAGTTTGTATCACCCTGCTACGGGAGAATACATGGAATTTGAAGCACCTATACCAGAGGAGTTTAAATCAGTTTTAAAAAAGCTACTGGGGGAATCGATATGAAAAAATTGATCATTTTGTTTATTGTTCTACTTCTGACTGGCTGCATGGAAAAAGGAGATAATTTTCAACGCCAGAATAGTCTGCCGATAATCGATGAACAAGATAATTTATCGACTTCAGAGCATGGTATGACGGAACTGATTAACCCGGATGAAAACACAATACAGGAAAGAATAAGGGTTCCAAAAGGGTTTAAGAGAATTAAGGCTGAAGAAGATTCATTTGGCCGCTATTTGAGAAACCTGCCTTTAAAACCGCATGGTTCGAAGATTTTGTACTATAATGGAGAAGTAAAAAACAGAGATGTACATTTAAGTTGGGTGTTCTGCATGGTATCCTTTCATGTTCAATTCCTAGGTTGCTGCAGGTATTCTCAAAGATATGGGATGTAAACTGCGGTCCGTTATCAGAACGGATAACTGGCTTTTTATTACTGTTTAATAATTCTGTTCCATAAAGATTGCTCCAAAACTCTAGAGGCATCCTTGCCCTCACATCGAAGACCAATATGGTAACCAACAATGGAGCGATCGTAAACGTCTATTATGCACTGTATAAAGAAAAACCTTTGTTCACCTGCTATAAAGCCGTATTTTAAGTCAGTTTCCCACAACTGATTGGAGCCGGTAATAGTTCGGTTCCTGGCCAGTTTTTTGGCATACTTCGGTTTAATTTTACGCTGCGGCCGGAGAATATTTAACTCTTTGCATAAACGGTATACTTTTTTCTTATTGATAATGAGGCCGAAGGTTTTCTTTAAAATAACGGTTAGCTTATAATATCCATAAGCACAACCTTCATTTTCTATAAACTGTAAAAGCCACTCTTTTATTTATTCATCGCTGACTTTGGTTCCATCGTTTTTATAGGAATAACCGGGAATGGGCCTACCCCCACTTGCAGTCCTTTTACTTTCTTTCTTACTGATGTGGTAGTAGTAGGGAGAGCGAGCAACTCCCACAATTTTAAGTACTTTTGCTTTTGGATAGCCCATGTTTATCCATTTAATAGCTATTTCAATTTTATGGCTATTCCTTTTAATCAGCAATTTTTGATATATCCAGGCCTAGCCTTATCAACATTGCGTATAGCTTTTTGGATAGAATCCAGCACTAAACCTGGTGTTTACTTGTTGAGTTAAATTTGAGAATTGAGTATCGTTATACAGGAGTATTGTTGTTACTCGTAAGACACACATTGAGTTGAGTGCCGGACTCAGAGCAAAATCGGACCGGATTCAATGCAGCATCCTGCCGGTGAATCCTTTCCGGGGACTTCCTGTCCCCTCCATCCGATTTTGCTCCTTCCCTTCGACCGATTCCATTTGCCAAAAATCTATAAAGCTCCTTTTGATTAAGGCCCTGCCTCCAGGATGAGCCGTTTTAACATATTTATAATAAATAACGCCGAATTAACTACACAGTAAATATGCATGGGTTCAGCATTCTTTGTTGAGTTCTGTACTTCGCGATACACCATCCAGCATTTTAAACAGCTCATCAATGTATTTTACGGTTTTGGCACCATTTCTGATTAAATCTCTATAAATTTCCACAGCTTTTCCACCGGTGTAATCCTTCCCGCCTATAGGGGTTGTATCAATGAGTATAACCTGTTTCCCCCTCTGCTGGGCTTTCTGCACAGCCAGCAGATTGTTGAAATTTCCCTTTCCAAAGGGAATATTTGCCACAACGATCACATCTGCATCCTCCATTAATTTCAAAGCCTTTTCCATATTTTGCGTAGTTACCGGTGAAAAAGGTGGTGCTTCTACCATGGGAATCTTCAAAAACCTTGCCTTCTCCCAGTCTCCGTCCCCCACATTTATTGTCCCTACGCTCAATTTATAACCCTGGTAAACTAACATCTCCATTAAAGCACAGGCAATTCCCCCACCACAGACAAGGTGAATTTTGATTTTGCTATTTCCGGCTTTTTTCTGCTTCTGGGCCAATAATGTCACATGGGGGCATTTGTAAATGGGATGTTGTTTTATTATAACTCTGCTGTTGTAAACATCCATGATGTTTTTCTCGGTGATAACCTGTTCCGGCTGACCTGCTGCATAGATCTTCCCCTGGTGGAGCAGGATCAGCTGGTCACAATACTGGGCAGCCAGATTTAAATCATGAAGCACAACGATAATAGTAAGATTTTGAGTTGTATTCAGGTCTTTGAGAAGGTCCATTATTTCAATCTGATAGTTTATATCAAGGTGTGAGGTGGGTTCGTCTAAAAGCAGCACCCGGGGTTCCTGGGCCAAAGCCCTGGCTATTACAACCCGCTGACATTCACCACCACTGAGTTCTGTTATCAATCTATCTTTCAAATGTTTGGTTTTTGTCACTTCCAGTGCCCAATCTACTATTTTGTAATCCTGTGCGGTTTCTCTCTGCAATCTCCCGATATAGGGATTTCTCCCCATCAACACAACTTCCTCTACAGTAAATTCAAAGGGAATATCTGTTTTCTGAGTTACAACAGCCATCTGCCTTGCCAGTTCCCTGGGAGTTATAGAATATACATTTATTCCCCGCAGATGCACGCTCCCCTGAAGGGGTTTCAAAACCCTGCTAATGGTTTTTAAGAGGGTTGACTTGCCCGAGCCATTGGGGCCTATGATCCCTAAAAAATCCCCTTTTCTTATAGCAAACTGAATATCCTTCAATACCGGTTCTGTAGCATATGAACACGTTATTTCCAACACATTGACAACAATTTCAGACACTCTGTTTCCCCCTTTAGCAGCTCCATCAACCGACCACTATACCCGCCCTGCTCGACTTAAATCAAACTTTCAAGAACTTTTTTTCTTTTTTAAAAGATATATAAAAAACGGGCCTCCGAACAGGGCTGTAACGATTCCCACTGGAAGCTCTGTAGGAGATATTACGACCCTTGCCAGAGTATCTGCAAGCAGTAGAAACACTCCTCCAGTTAGTGCTGATGCGGGAAGCAGCCAGCGGTTATCCGGACCTATTATAAGTCTTACGACATGGGGAATAATCAGACCAACAAACCCGATTAATCCAGCGGACGCCACAGCAGCAGCCGTTAAAATCGAGGCTGCCGCCAGTAAAATCCTTTTAACCCTCTCTACATCTATACCCAGGTGTGCAGCTGTATCTTCTCCCAACAAAAGTATGTTTAAATCTTTTGAATACACAAAAGCCACTGCCATGCCTACTGCAAAATACATGGAAGAAGATACCACATAATTCCAGCCTCTTGAAGCAAGGCTCCCCATCATCCAGAAAACAACATGTCCCAGCTTGTTTCCACTGAAATATATCAGCAGCGAAACGACAGCGGAAAGAAAGGCACTCACAGCTATACCTGAAAGCAAAAGGATTAAAACCGGAACCCGCTGACCTACCCGAGCCATGTTGTATACCAGAAAAACAGTGAAAAGGGATGTGAAAAAAGCCATTAAGGATACTGCTCCTACACCCAGAAAAGTGAGGTTCAGGGAAAACACTATAGCAAGGGCGGCCCCAAGAGATGCTCCTGATGAAGCACCGATGATATAGGGGCCTGCCATGGGATTTTTGAATATACCCTGGTAGATGGCTCCTGCCACACTCAGCGAAGCCCCTACCAGCACTGCCAGCAAGTTTCTGGGCATTCTGATCATAAGTATAATAGTTTCATGTGTGGGTTTCCAGGTGTTGGCTATTGCATTACCTACAATGGGCAGTTTGCTAATTAAAATTTTAAAGACTTTTTCCCCATCGATGGGAACACTTCCTATGCTGTTTGTGAATATTATAGCAAAACACAGCAATAAAAGCACCGTCAAAACATAATTTTTTTTGTTTTTTATCATGGATGGCCACCTTTTAAAGGAATTCTATTATTTCGCCAGCTCAGGATGGATGTATTCAAAGAACTTTTCCAGAGCATCTACGATTCTCGGACCGGGACGGTTAACAATATCAGGGTCGATACCGTATATTTTGCCCTGTTTTATGGCGGTTATGTTTTGCCATCCAGGCCTGTCAGCTATGTTCTCTATCTTGTTCGAACCATGATCATACTGATGAATAATTATATCAGGGTTTCTTTCGATAACCACTTCCTCACTGAGCTTTGGATATTTACCTTCGGCATCTCCTGCTAAGTTGATACCTCCTGCAAGGGTTATAAGGCTGTCAACAAAGCTGCCGGGACCCGCTGACATCACCGGATCGTCCCACAGTTCATAGTAAACCAGAGGTTTGTCTTCTTCTTTCAGCTTCTCAGTCTTTTCTTTTACAGCTTCAATCCTGCTCTGCATATCAGCCGTCAGCTGCCCGGCGGCTTCAGACCGGCCAGTAGCATCTCCAACCTTCTTTATTGAATTTATTATCTCGGATATATTGGACGGATTTACTACGAATACGGAAATATCAAGCTTTTCAAGCTGTTCCACCGTTTTTTTGTGCATTGAGGTGGCAAAAACCAGGTCCGGTTCAAGCTCAACAATTTTTTCAATATTGGGTTCACTAAAACTTCCTACTTTTGTTTTGGTAAGGGCTTCCTCGGGATAATTGCAGTACTCCGTTACACCCACAATTTGGTCTGTAAGTTCCAGAGCGAAAAGTATTTCCGTGTTGGAAGGAGCAAGAGATACAATCCTCTGAGGCTGTTTGTTTATAACAACCTCTCTGCCCATATCATCCACTATGGTTTTGGGAAATTCCTGGGACTGTTCTTTATCATTATCATTAACTTTTGTCAATTGAGTTTGACCGCAGCCAGCAGTCAAAACCGCAATCAAAATTATCAATAAAGCAGCTACAACAATGACTGTTTTGTTCCGGTTCATTTTCATCATCCTTTCTTAAATTCTCAAAGGTTTATCAATAATCCTCCCAGGTACCAACCTGGGTATTCTGTGTTTCCCTATATTATTTAAAAGCTTCTATGCCTCAACGCTTTTGATACAAATAAAAAAAGCGGCAGCTAACCAGAGTAAGTATATGCATTTACTCATCCCTTTCCTCGAGGGTATTGTATTTTTTCGGCAGGTTTCCTGGCTTCCGAATCATGGCCTGTCGACGCCTTTCCGCCCGGCCCGGCTCAATCTGGTAACAGACCTGTCGGTTTCATCATAACTAATGCAGCAATAAACAAAAGTGTTTTTGTAAAACTTAAAACAATCTTTGGATTGAGTGCCCGAAGTCGACTTGCTTTCCGGTACAGTGGCAGGTCCACTCGGGATTCTTACCTGATTCCCTTCTTCATACTATACTGAATTCTGTTTAAATTTTCATCCAGCCTGGGTTTTCTAAAAATAAATAAATGCTCATGCATTATCAAAAGAATGTTATACTTTTATGGTATCGGCACCGCAGTAAATCAACTCATCTGCCAGGTTTTCTACATCTTTTCCCAGGAGCAAAGCTGTTACCTTCCACGTTTCCTAATTACCGGTGAAAAAGGCGGAGTTTCCACTATGGGAATTTTCAAAAACCCGCTTCTTCCCAGTCTCTATCCTCTATACTTATAGCCCCTACACTTAATTTGTAGTCCTGATAATCCTCTCCGGTATCAGCCCCAATTCATCGGGCCTGGATTTTATAACAGTAATCATTATTAATCTCGATTATTTATAATTAGATATGTAAAAATACTCTTTAGATGTTTTATAGTTTTTATCCAACTTATAACAAAACACCTCATCAAAATTTGTTTCTTTTAAATACGTATACATCTCTAAAAGATTTCTAAAAGCATCTTTAGCGTCTATTCCCGATGAAAATCCGATCACTTGCAAATTATCAATATCTGGTAAAATAGATTCTGAATTGGGTTGAAATGTATATCCTTCAATTGTTAAAAAAATATAATTATTTATATCCATAATTTCATATACCTTCCTTTACCTAAAAATTTTATTAACCCTAAATCCCTAAGGTTTTGCAGTTGCTGTCGTATTTTTGCTTCGATGTTTTGATTTTCCGGATATATACATTGGAAATAGGCCTTATATTGATAGACATCGTTTAATTCAAAGATAAACTTATCAATTTTGTTTATTTGCTTAAATACTGCTAGCTTCCAACCTGAAAGGCAACTTTCTATAGTTTTCACGCCCCCAGTATATAAGTCATCTTGCGGAATATCCTTACCAATAAAGCTATCTAAATTTATATTATGAGGAAATTTGTACTTTATTTATATTATGAGGAAATTTGTACTTTTTTTCTGTAGGAATATTATGAAGAATATCACTAACAGTATTTACAATTTCTTTAGTAACCTCACCGCTAAATTCACTGCAGAAAATAGAATTAAAATCTTTGCATACCTTGTCTACAAAAACATAATCATTCGAAAGAATACCATACTCATAATTGTAGCTTAATCCATAATTTGTAAGATTAGCCGAGGTCACAATAACTACTTTTTTATCAAAAATATAAATTTTAGCATGCAAATTTTGGTAATTTCTTACCCTTCCGTTTTTATCTAAAATATAATCTATTGCTTCAATATCGGAAGCTCTTTTATAAAAACTTGAAAGATTAAAATTGGTAATTAGATCAAAATCCACCTTCTCCTTTTTATATTTGTAGATTTCTTCTATAACATCGTATTTGATAAAAGGAGAACAAATTTGAATACTCTCGATTGTTCCAGAAACACATTGTATAAATTTATTTTTCCATGGGCTATTAATAATTTCTAACATAATGCCTCACCATTTATCATTATATTGTTCATTATTCTGTGTACGCAAAATTACCTGCTATTAGATTCTATTATAAAATAAGACATACATACTGCAACTGCAGCACCAGCAGAAGGATGAAAATTTACACCTGTATTAACTAGTGCTATATCAACTAACCTAGATGGATTTTAGGAAATAATTGGAACCGCTCCACTAAAAAATCCCTCCACTAATACTTTACCATACTGGATACTAATGTCAACGAATTTACTTTATTAATGGTCTCAATAATAAAACCATTTTTATAGAACCACACGTGCCTCGACTTTTCTGTAATTGCTGCCAAATATGTATAACATCAGAATGCACTTCCACCTTATAAAAAAAGATGGAGACTTCTTCTTGTGATTTATACTAATTGTGCTAAAATCAATCAGAGCATAAAAAAATTGTCGTCGACCCTCCAGTATCTTATATCCATGGAGGTCGAGACAATTCCCTTTACCATCTTTACTATGCCACACTACCTTCCAATGCTTCTTCATCAGCAAATCCTTCTTCGTAGACATCCCCTTCCGTGACAAGCTGATAAATCATTTCAGGGCTCATGTTCACCAACCCGAGCTTTTCAGCAGTCCTACCTTCTTTCCAGTAATCCACATCATGCATTGCACATGCCATCTGGATGACTGAATTAATTATAGGAGTTTCTACACCTACCATCTTCCCTATTGAAGAGATCGGAACCAGGCTCTCGGGAACATCCTCAAAGATATACCTGGTATATATATTATCGGGTGCCTTTAATCCCTTATATCCTTTTGCGTTCTGTATTGCTTCATAAAGGTTCGAGCCTTCTGCATCATAGGTATACTTCAACCATTCCATAGCCGTAATGGCTTTCGCTCCCAGGGCTTTTGCTACTCTGACTCTCTCTTCATCCATTTTCTCTATGACTTTGGTAACTGATGGAGAAATTCCTTCTATATAATACTGGAAATCTCCCTTGGTGGTTTCAATTCTTGCGCTGTTCAGTATCGTGGGGGCCGGGTGAAATATTGCACCAATGTTATTGAAACTTGTTTCCAGAACATTTGAAGCAGGTATAAACTGGGGATAAGCCACATTGAGTTTTTCAACAACCTTCATGGTTTTATACGCAGGTATGGCAGCAACAGCAACAACGTTTTTTATGCCATAAATCTTAGCTCTTGCAGGACCTATTACCCTGCAGGCGTAAATGAATGTCTGAGCCTCAGCTATGATGACATCCTTATTAATCCCATGGGTCTTTAAAATATTTCTGAACTCCAGAGCACCACCAGTCCTGCCGGGATTGAGCACCACTATCTGCCCCTCTTCCAGATGGGGTGCGATATTATGAGCGATAGCTCTGTGAGCCGTGGCGGGAGTGGTAACCATTATCACATCAGTATTCCTTATAGCCTTCTCAATATCAATAGTCACCAGATTCAATCTTGCAAAACCTTTTTCTACTCCTTCGAGCTGTATACCTCCTCTAGCCCTAATTGGTTTTATTCTTTTTTCACTCCTGTTATATAGATTGACATCAAATCCCATAAGAGCCAAATGTGCCGCCATTGCACACCCGCCATTGCCTGCTCCTATTACAGCAAAACGAGGTTCTTCCCGCCTATTCATATATCAAGCCTCCCTTACTTTAGTTTTTTGGTTTTTGGGGATAAAAAAGACTATGGAGATTTTCCATAGTCCTGCTGACCATTCTGGCAATCCCCTGGAAAGCTTACGAGGTTAGCTGACGGATTCGGGTCCAGGTAACCCTACCTTTCACAAGAAAGGATTCACCCCAAATGATGGTTCCCCCGCTTCTTAAAAAAGAATTCAGCTTAAGGCTGACATATTGCTTTTTATTATATTACATCTTGTATTTATTATATAACAATTTTATCTTTATGTCAAATAATTCCTTATTGCACGTAATCCTTAAAATAAAACATTTCTTTCGCTGTAAAAAGTCGCGCAGCGGAATATCAACGTTATTTGGCGAATTATAGCATGCTGATAAAAAACAACATATCCTGGATTCAGGATATGACAGACCTGATTGAGCTGACATGTTATATAATATAAGTAAGCCCGGTCATAGTAACAACGGTTGAAAGAATAACAAGGTATAGGCATTTTATTTAATAGCAGGATAACTTTTTTATGGGATTTTACCTTTTGCTTGTCGAATCCACGTTTGATTAAATGGTTATAATTGGGTATATATAGCACGTCCAAAAAGATGTATAATAAAAATAACGGTAAATTTTAAAACATAAAAATGGGGGAATAAAATTGTCCAACAACACAAAGCTTAAAAAAATCTCAGCTGTGCTCCTCATAGTAGTGATGCTTCTTGGTTCATCAACACCTCTGTATGCAGGTGATAAAATCCCGGAACCATTCATACTCTACGAAACCGTTGATGTTCAGCCCATTTCAAAGGGTGTAGAATACACAAAAATAACACGGTTCACTTCCAAGGGATGGTTAAACATTCACGTCCTTAAAGCAGAACTGAATGATAATATCATGATCGATACTTTAACAGGCAAAAAAGGAATATCTGCTACAGAGACTCTGAAGGATATGGCGGAAGAAACCGGCAGCATCGCTGCTGTTAATGGAGATTTCTTTTCCTTGTCAGCTCCTCCATTTACTATCGGCCCCATCATCAAAAATAGCAAGCTGCTCTCAACCCCTCTAGATAACAACATGGGTGTGCTTTATTTTACAAAAAAAGGCACTCCCAGAATACATACTCTTATCTGGAATGGCATGGTAGAAATCAAAGGAAAACAGTTCCCCCTTGGTGCTGTAAACAAAGGCTATGTTCTACCCGATAAACTAACCCTTTACACCCCGGAGTGGGGGCTTTCAACTCCAGGGAATAGTATGTATAAGGGTGTGGTAGAAATTGTAGTAGCAGGAAATAGAGTGATGGAAATAAGAAAAAACATGCCCGGCACAAAAATCCCGGAAAAGGGTTTTGTGCTGGCAGGCAGGGAAAAAGGTGCTGATTTCCTGGTTGAAAACTGCAAAAAAGGTTACACCATCAACCTCAACATAGAAACCTTTCCCGAGCTGAAAAATATCATGACTGCTATTGGCGGAGGGGCGGTATTGGTTAAAAAAGGTGAAATCCCGCATTTCTCCCATAACATAACCGGGTATCATCCGAGAACGGCAGTGGGATTTTCAAAAGACGGCAGACAAATGTTTATGGTTGTTGCGGATGGAAGAAGCAAAAAGAGTGTGGGTATGACCCAAGAAGAGCTGGCAAGGTTTATGATAGAATTGGGAAGTTATTATGCTCTAAACCTTGATGGGGGAGGCTCCTCCACCATGGTGGCACGCCCCCCGGGTCAGGAAAATCTCACGATATTGAATACGGTATCGGGATCCAGACCCAGAAAAATATTAAACGGTTTGGGTATAATCACATCATACAAAAAAGGCAGACTCTACGGTCTAAAGATTCTATCAAAATCACAAAATGTAGCCCTTGACAGCATCAGGAAACTGAATGTAGTGGGTTATGACCAGTTCTATAACCCTGTTAAAATCGATATAAAAGATGTTAAATGGAAGGTTTCACCCAGGGATTTGGGCCTTATAGAAAAGGGAGTTTTTAAAGCCCTGAAACCTGGAAAAGGCATAATAGAGGCTCGGATTGGCAGAATTAAAACCCAGGTGCCGATAAAGGTTTTGTCTGACCCCCATTATCTTGTGGTTTTACCAGAGAGGGTAACCATCAAACCCGGAGAAAAAGTGGAGTTTCAGGTCCAGGTTGTTGATGCTGATGGTTTTTCTGCCCCACTGGAACTTGAAGATATAAACCTGCATGTTGCTGATGATATTGGAAATGTTTCTGGTAATGTGTTAACCGCCGGCTTTCAGGCCAAATCCGGTGCCGTCATTGCAAGTTTTAATGGTGCGAGGGGTGGTGCCCTGGTAAGAGTCGGAATCACCCAAAGAACTATCTTTGATTTCGAAGAAGCCACCAACACAGCTTTTCTGGGCTATCCACCCCAGGTGGAAGGTGGTTTTGAGATTGCATTACCGGAACTTCCCTTTGATAACAATGCAGGTAAACTCTCGTACGGTTTCCTTGATATCAAACAAGCTCAGGCTGCGTATCTGGTCTTCCCCCAGGGCATCAAACTGCCTGAGGCTGTAGAAAAACTGGGTCTGTGGGTTTGGGGAAACAGGGGAGGAGGCCACAGCCTGAAAGCCCTTGTGGTTGACGGAAATGGAGAAAACCACTATATACACTTTTCAAAAGAGGTAAACTGGTGCGGCTGGCAGGAGGTTAAAGCTGATATCTCTGCCTTTAAAACACCCCTGACATTAAAAAGAATTTACCTTGTTGAAACAAATCAGACAAAACAACAAACAGGTTATGTTTATCTTGACAATTTAACGGTTTATGCTCCTCCTGATTATGACAAAACCATTCTTCCACAAAGGCCAAAAATCAAGGATCCCAATCAAAGACCCGTAGATGAAGGAGATAAAAAACTGTCATTTGTGGTTTTGGCAGATCCCTTGATAACCAGAAACTATAACCTTAAAAGCTATAACGTATTAAGGCACATACTCACAGCAACTGATACAGACTTTTCTATCTTGGCAGGAAGAGTCACAGGAAACAGCGATTTCACTTCATGGGACGCTGTTTCTACATGGCTTTCACCCTTTGACAACCTTTATGTAACGGGAGAGAGGGGGTATGCCGCAGCCTGTGATAATAACCGCTTTGTGTTTTTAAACATTGAAAAAGGGGGAGTAAGGAAAACTGACCCTTCCCAGTGGAAGCTGCTTCTCAGAGAGCTTGAAAAAGCCCGGAACGACAACGTTTTTGTGGTGTTAAACCGTCCCCTTAATTTTTTCCAGGATGAATTAGAAAAAGAACTCCTAATAAACCTTTTGAGCCAACATCTGGAGAACCAAAACAGCCAGGTATGGATTGTGTGTGCAGGAAGCTCTGACTTTGAAAGTTACAGGTTAAAGGGGGTTCATATTCTTCAACTACCCGGATTTAAAACAACAAAACCTCACTTCCTGAGGTTTGTAATAACAAAGGATGGAGAAATAACCTATCAACTTCAAAGCCTTGAACTTGAAAACAAAATCTAAAACCTTTTTTACCCTTTCATTTAATTAGGTTGATATTTTAAGTTATCTCTGGAAACCCCTGTCAGAAGGCATCTATTTGTCGCGAAACTTCCATAACTACAAACAATAGCGGGCATCGCCCGCCTTTCCTTTTTTATTACCAGTCACCTATTAAATCCATCTGTAAAACTGGAATCCCTGGAATACAAAGTGAATTCGGGAGAAGCTGTATCCTGCTAGACATTGAAACAACAGGCAGTGCAAATCCTCAACATAAAAATAAAATACAGTTAACGAATAAACCTCAAAGCAGGTGGGCCAAACCATAAGAACGTAATTGCCGTTACTGCACAAAACAAAAGCACCGGAAAGTTTATCTGTTTTGGAGATGCCTAAAAGCTTTTTATGCTCACCCAAACTTGAAGGAGTCCTCAAAAGGGAAGGAGCAAAATCTGATGGGAGGAGGACAGGAAATTCCCCCAAAGGATTCACCAGAGACCTCGTTTAGTGCCCCCTGGCTGTCCAGCCATGGATGTCATTGGCACAGATCAATCCAGAAATCACAACTGCTTCAATTCCTCCCCCGGGGAAAGTCGAAGCACCAACCAGGTATAATCCTTCTACCGGTGTTTTAAAGTAGGGCCTTTTGGTTTCAATAGATTGATCAAAAGCATAAATTGCTCCTTCAGGAATTAAAGTATATCTTTCAAAAGTTTTAGGTGTTGCAAGGTCTTTGACTATTATGTGTTTGCTTAAATTCGGGATAACCTTTTCAGCTTTTTGGATCAACTTCTCTGTAAGATCTTTTTTCTTTTGCAAATATTCTTCCGTCCCTCTTTCCGGGAAATCTTGATAATCGGCACCAGCCAGGATGGTTATGCTCGCTTTGCTCGGCGGCGCCAAACTTGAGTCTGCATTTGAATTGAAAACAATATTATATTTTTCATCCAAATTGTCGATTAATGTCGGGTAGCCGGATACATCCATATCTACTCCCAGGGACAGCATCACACATGATGGGGACATCTTCAAGCCTTTTATGTTATCAATAAACCTTTTGTCTAAGCTGTTTTCCTCAAGAAGTTCCAGGAATGTTACTTTAGCATTTGCATTGGATACAACCACCGGACTGATAAAAATTTTATCTCCTGCCTTTACTCCCTTGACTCGGCCTTTCTCCACCAGTATTTTTTCTACTCTTTGTTTGATCAGAACTTTGCCGCCGTGCTCTTCAATAGATTCCTTCAGACTGTCTGCAAATTTTTGTGCCCCACCCCTGGTAAAATGCCCTCCGTGAAGGTAATAAGCAACACACGCGGTAAGCGCGCTGCCAGCAGGCGTTTTCTCGGGCTCTGTTCCAAGATATCCGATCAGAGCACAAAGCAGTATTTTTAAATCTTCATCTTTAAAATACTCATCCAGCTTCTGCTTATATGTTTTACTCATCCAATTGTAAAAGTGAGGATGTTCTTTTGGGTAGTCCGAAAGCTTCTTCTCCCCAAAAGCTTTGGCAATCAGTTCTGCAGGCAGAGGAGTCCCATACACATCAGCCTCTTTGTAGCACTCCTCATAGGCAAGCTTTGCTTCTTTGAAGAATATATTAATGTTTTCTTTTTCATCGGGAAACATCTCTGAAAGTTCGGCGATAAATTCCTCCAAATTACCGGCATTAATTTCTCGGTCTTTGAAGATATATCTCATTCTATTTTTGACAAATAAGTCCTCTTTTTTTAACCCCAGCTCTTGCAATAAATAAGTAATTGGTCCTTTTTTCCATAATCCACTTACATTCTCCACACCGGTATTAAAAGTGAATCCTTTTCTCTTGAATGAAGAACAGTAACCACCGACCTGATAATGTTGTTCTAAAACCAGAACTTTATAGCCTCTTTTGGAGAGCACGGCACCACAGGTCAAACCTCCTATACCGGAGCCAACGATGATTACATCATATTCATCTTCGTCTTTTACTTTGGAAAGGTTGGTCTTTGCCCTCCAATCATATTTTTTGAACTCCCTGGTCAGGAAGTATGCCGGCGCTTTTAATGGAAAGATGATTGAAAAAGTTATACCAAAGGCAATTAAAACATTCGAAAATATTACCGTAAAGGGAAAAGCGAGGAACAAAAATATGACAGCATTTATCAGGAAAACAGCCGCCCATGCTGTTGTAATTACCATGTTTACAGCTAAAAACGACTCGTCTTTCCAGTAAATCTCCGGATAGTCTCTTTTTGAAACCTGCAATGTATAGGGCTGCTTGATAATTAAAGAATATACAGCCATAAGGAATAAAGTGGAATAACCAAGAAAACCGCTATGTTCTATAAATATATTCATGTTGAAAATGGTTGTTCCCACGATGGCTATACTGAAATAAAGCAAAGATGTAAAATCCATTAGATTTCGGATATGAAATGACATAAGAACCAGAGAAATCGCCGAGGGGATAACAACACCAAGCACATTCCCCCTCCCGCATAATACCCAATAAACAATCCAGGGAATAAAAGAAATCAGAATATAAAGCATGCCAGGCATTTTTGTTCTTTTACTAAAATCCTGCAAGATTCGTAAAATAACACCCAGACCGAAAACCCCACCCGCTGCAATAACAACCGTTTCAGCGTCTGCCGTCAAGTAAGCAATTCCATAGACAATTAAGGAGAGGATAATTACTGCAGGAATTTTGTTAAACCAATCAGGTGCTCTTTTTTCATCTTTTTTTGTTTGGTTGGGTATTTTCCCCATTTCTTATTCGTCACCTTCTTATTTTTTTATATATACCACTACCTCAGCATTATTCATCATAAAATTGCGGTTCTTCTCCATTTTAATTGATTAAATATCATGCAAACCCCACCGGTCAATTGTTAAACCACTATAGCTTTCTCCCGGGTTCTGTCAAGACATACATGTTTTAATGGAAGCACCATCAGAAGGATGAAAATATATTCTAGTGCTAACTGATTCCAGCGCAGTTACTTGATTCGAGCGGCTAACCAGGGTTAGCAAACCGAAGGTGGAGACGGGCCTGAAGACAGGTCGCCCGAGGCATAAAATATTTCAAACCGGGCAGAGTTATTCAAACTCGCTGAAATGTTTTTCTGGATAAAGTTGATTAGATATATTAGCTTCTATAATTTAACTCTTAACCGGCTGTTTTGGAGAAGAATCTTTTTTTATAACCTCTGTGTATTCCAACATATCAACAGGCCGGATGTGTTATAAGTAAGAATGTAAATATAATGTAAATATTGTGTAAAAAACGAGTGAAAAGCAAATATAGCTCTTCTCCAAAACAATTGGTTCGGGCCTGGAATTTTCCAGGCAGGTATATTCGATGCTACCTGAAAAAACTCTAAGAGACCTGTCTGGCCAACCAAATATATGGCTGTCAGACTTGCCAGGTCATCACAGATATTGTGTATCGAGAAAGCAGAAGATGCTTTTTCAGGGAACTCTATTTGGCTTTAAGGCATACATGCTGCAATCACAGCACCATCAGAAGGACGAAAACGGTTTGATACCGTATTTTGCGGCCGGCGAATGCAGGTCAGGTTTACTTAGTCCTGAATCCGTGAGCTGATAACTCCAAATTTGACCCAAAACACTGGATAATAGGAGAAAAAGCTAACAGAATAGCTGTTATACTCCTGCAGCTGTATTCAAAAGAGCTATTCATGTTTTCTTGCAGATTGCTCCTTATCCAGGTTGTATACAAACACCAGTATTCGGGCTACAATTTCATACAGGTGTGGGGGTATTTCCTGGGAAATATCGAGCTTTACCAGCTCTTTTACCAATTCCGGGTCATTGTAAACTGGAATCCCTTTTTCTTCTGCAATGGCAACAATTCGCTCAGCAAGCTTCCCTTTGCCTAATCCCACCACTCTGGGCGCACTATCCTTCTCTCCCTCATACTTTAATGCCGCTGCCATCTTGATTGCATTCTTCAGGTTGGTATCCCGCTGTTTCATGCATACACCACCCTAAATTTTTAAATCAAACTCGCTTTCTTTAAATCTATACACTGCATGGCATAATTTTTCAGCCTGGTTTCCAGCTACGCTGCACTTTAAGGAAACCACATTAAATCCCTCATTCAAAGCTGTTTCAAGTTTATACATCTCTTCACCAACAATCTTCTGTAACTGGTGGTTTTGAACCTTTATATCACCAACAATGTCTCTATCATGGAGCAGAAACTCTGCCATAATGGTTCCCAGATTTTTGGTTGTAATCTTCAAATCTATCCGCAGTTTTTTGGCAACATCAATTTTCTTTTTGTTCCCCCGAGTTTTAACTCTCAGTTCGGCCACTTCCCATTCCCCATTAGCCCTGAGAGGGAAGGTAAAATAAAGGAACTCATCATCCAGCCTGTTTAAAAGAGAATCCTTAAAACAAAAGTTTAAAAAACCCTCTATCAGCTCCGATCTGTTAAACACCTGAAGGTTCTCCGCTAAAGCTCTGAAATTCTTCGGGTAAGCTTCAAGGGTTCTTGCAAGCTGTGTTGTATCACTCGAACTGTTCAAATCAGCAGCTATTTTCCTTAGCATATCAGAAATTGAGATGTCTTCTAGTTTGTTGAGAAAATTTTTAAGTTCTTCCCGGGAAAACATTGTTAAAACCCTGTTCAAAGTACTCTGCCGCATTGCATCAGTGTTAACTGGATTTTGACGAGCCCTAATTTCCTGGGGTTTTACTGATGGCAGCTTTAAAACGATCTCACCATTTTTGATTCCTGCTACTTTCAATTCAAGTTTCTGCCCGGAAGTAAAACTCAGCTGAGTCCTAGCATTCACGACTTTGCCCCTGATATCAAGAAAAACTCTATCCCCGATAGTTTCGATAACCTCAGCGGAAACAATCCTCCCCAATTCCAAACCGCCAAAAACAGACTGAAGGGATAGAGCCTCATTTCCTATGAGCTTTATGTCCATGCTTCTCAACTCGCTTTACATTCCTTGTTTTTGAACCTGAAAATTCTCCTCCACCAAGCGCCAGAAGTCTGAATCTGCATAACCTAAACGCCACAGAGCTATCCCCTGCAGATTTTTCTGCTTAACAAGCTGGAACTTGGCCCACAGGCTGCTTGCATTCTCATACCAGATCTCTGCCTTCTGGCCGTACTCATCTGTGTATTTTATGTACGGGGTTTGGGCTGTATCATCCCATGAAACAGTTACATCGTATTTTTCAATAATATCATCCAGAAGTTTTATCCCGTAGACAAGGCCATCTCTGGATAACGACACAGTAGATTTTCTTCTATTGTTCTTCCATTCATATCCATAATACCCAATCCCCAGAAGGATTTTATTGCCCGGAATTCTTGCTTTTGTATAATCGATTACATCCTCTACCCAGTTTATTGGAGCTTGAGGGCCAGGGCGGCCAGGATTTTTGTCATAGGCCATAATGGCAACTAAGTCAGCATAATGACCCAACACCTCGTAATCATAAGCTTTATGCCAATCCGCTTTTTCTGTTTTGGCCGGCAGGCTTACACTGAGGACTTTGTTTTTCGGGAGGCTGTGAGCAAGTTCTTTGATAAACCTGCTGAAGTATTCCCCATCCTTTTCCCTTATCCTTTCAAAATCTATGTTTACACCATCATACTGGAAGGCTTCCACCATTTCACAGATCTGTTTTATTAACCTGTATCGGTTGTTTTTATCTATCAACACCCGGTGCAGCTTGTCCGGGTCGTTTTCAAAGAGCAAGGCATAAACCCTTATCCCGTTTTGTTTCGCTATCCGCAGCACTTCCTCATACCCCTGGGGAACAAATATGTATCTGCTGTAGTCATTGTCTACCAGATTGCCGTGGTCATCAATAGTGTACCACTTGTTTGCAATGCTTGTCAGTCTGCTGTAATTTTTCGAATAATCTTTAAAAGAGCTTGAATAATAGAAACCCATTATGTGTTTCGGCGTCAGACCTGTAGAAATTGTTACCGTCTTTGTTACGCCATCCCACAGCACCGTTGCCCCAAAGGTTTCGCTGAAAAATCTTAAGGGCACAAAGGTTCGTCCCTGTTTTATAACAGCAGGCATATCAAGTTCTGTTGCTTTTCCATTAACATAGGCTACCTGACTGTTTATCTTAAGGGCTATTTTTACGTCTGGTCTGTAGCCGTAAACAGTTCCAGTATTTTTCTCCCATGCAACTTCAACCCCCAGAGCTTCACTCAATTGCCTAAAGGGAACAAGGGTCCTTCCTTTGTCCAGAACAGGCGGAACATCGAACTTTATCTGCTTACCGTTAAGGTAAACCGTGATGTTTTCCTGAGAATATGCAGTGTTGAAAAAATTAAGCATTACCAGTATTATTATTGTAAATACAACTGCATTTTTTGTCACTTCGGCACCCCCCGACAAATATTTACATTTAGGACATTTGTCCGGTTATAGAACGTATGTTCCTCTTTGAAAACCT
>ENA-OSAE01000312-OSAE01000312.1-marine-sediment-metagenome-genome-assembly--contig:-NODE-312-length-25567-cov-16.503175_pt1 | contig 25567 bp, 24 predicted proteins | sample MGYA00237870_ERZ529317 | MGnify/ENA primary metagenome ERZ529317 (study PRJEB26369, sample SAMN03142812) | marine sediment metagenome | biome: marine; feature: borehole; material: sediment... | reverse complement strand
CACGCCCCGCGCACGGCCGTCACCGGGCCCGGCGCGCGCCCGTCCCCGCACTCGCCCGGAGGGTCGCTAGATGGCCAGTATCCTCGCCAGCTCGTAGAGGCTGAGGTCTATCTCCTTGCGGCGGCCGACGACTTCCTCGAGCGGGACGGCCAGGACCCGCCCCGACCTCCAGGCGGTCATCTGACCCGTCTTCCCCTGCAGGATGAAATCCACGGCGGCCGCGCCCATCTGGCTGGCAAGGGTCCGGTCGAAGCCGGTCGGCCGCCCTCCGCGCTGGACGTGCCCGAGAACGGTCACCCGCGTGTCGAGCCCGGTCCTCTCCCGCACCTGCCGGCCGAGGTCGGCGGCCGAGGCCGCCCCCTCCGCCACGACGATGACGCTGTGCCGCTTGCCTTTCCTGTAGCTGGTGAGGATGCTCTCGCACAGCTCCCCGACGTCGAAGGGGACTTCCGGGATGAGGACGGTCTCCGCCCCTCCGGCGAGTCCCGCGGCCAGGGCGATGAACCCGGTGTCGCGGCCCATGACCTCGACGAGGAAGACCCGGCTGTGGGCCCACGCGGTGTCCCGGAGACGCTCGATGGCGTCGAGGGCCGTGTCAACCGCGGTGTCGAAGCCGATGGAGTACTCCGTCTCCGGGATGTCGTTGTCGATGGAGCCGGGCACGCCGACCACCGGGAAGCCCGCGTCCTGGAGGGCCAGGGCGCCCTTGAAGGTCCCGCCGCCCCCGATGGTGACAAGGGCCTCGATGCCCGCCTCCTCGAGCCGCGCGCGGGCCTGGGCCTGACCCTCGGGGGTCTTGAACCGCTCCGAGCGGGCCGTCTGCAGGAAGGTGCCCCCGCGGTGGATGAGGTCCCCTACGGACCGCTCGTCGAGGGGCCGCATGTCCCCGTCGATGAGGCCGGCGTAACCGCGCATGACGCCGGTGACGAGGAGACCCTCGTAGACGGCCTTGCGCACCACGGCCCGGACGGCCGCGTTCATGCCCGGGGCGTCGCCCCCGCTCGTCAGGACCCCGATGCGCCGGGGCCGGGAGAGGCTCTTGGTCACGGCCTGCCACCGTCCGGCTCCAGGAAGGCCTCGAGGACCTCGCGCGCCGCCTTCTCCTCGCTGGACGGGACGAGGATGTCCGTCTCGTCGACCCCGATGAAGGGCGAAAGGCGCGGCGCCCTCAGGAAGACCCTGATGCCCTCGTTGACGAGCACCCCGCGAAGGAGCTCCGCGGTGGCCAGGTTGGGGGCACGGTGGAGGAGGACGAGTTCCTCATCGAGACGCTGCAAACGCTTCAGGACTCCCCTCTCGGGCTCCGGCGTACGTGTCAGGGGCTCACGTCGAGGACCCAGATCTCCCGCTCGGCGGGAAGAGTGTCGGCGGAGACGGCGACCTCGGCGACGCCCAGCCGCTTCACCCCCGACTTCCCTTCGAGGAAGGGTCTCTCGTCGGAGATCTGCCAGTCGGCGATGGCCGGGGTGCGGAAGTGCATCGGGATGACGATCCTCGGGTCGAAGAGCTCGGTCACGCGGGTCGCCCCCTCGGCGTCGACGGTGAAGACACCGCCCACGGGGACGAGGAGGACGTCGACCCGGCCGGCCCGCTCGGCGATCTCCGCCGAAGGCACCTCGCCCAGGTCGCCGAGGTGCAGGATGCGGAGGCCGCCGGTCTCGATGAGGAAGAGGGCGTTCTTGCCGCGCTCGGAGCCCTGGGCCTCGTCGTGGTAGGTCCCCCTGATGCTCCAGACGGTGACGTCGCCGACCGTCTTCTCGACCTGGGCCCAGTCGTCACCGGCCAGGCCCCGCACCACCTCCGGGTCGCCCTCCACGCTGGCGACGCTGTTGTGGTCGAAGTGCTCGTGGCTCACCGTCACCAGGTCGGCCTCGAAGCGCCTGTTGCCGTAGCCCATGTTCCCCGGGTAGGGGTCGGTGAGGACCCTGGTGCCCCCGGGTGAGGTGATGAGGAAGCACGCGTGGCCGTACCACCTTATCTTGACCTCGCCCACGGTCTCACCTCCCTGGTCCTGTCCGTTCTCGGGGCCCGCATCCCCGCCGCCGCCGAAGAGGCAGCCGGCCAGGAGGGCCGCCAGGATGAAGACCGTGAAGGTCGTGATGAAGGCTGTGAAAAACGTCGCCGTCCTGGCCCCGGAAGGCCGGTGACGGCGCTGTCGAGCGTCTCGGGTCATGGAAGCCCACCTTCGTCCGCCAGCCCAGGATTATTCTCCCCGCGAAGGGGGTTCACCTTCCGCCGCCCCCTCAACCACCGTGCGGGTTCCCGGGTCCGGCCTCGGGCGTATATGCGCCGGAACCGTCGGACCGGGTCACTCAGGCCACGGGCAGGGTGAGCACCCTGTCGAACCGCCCGTGCCATTCCTCCTCCCCGTGCAGGACCACGATGAGGGTCTTCCCCGATGTCCTCTCGAGAATCAGCTCCATAGCGCGCTCCTTGCTCTCAGGGTCGAGGTTCGCTAATGGCTCGTCGAGGATGTAAAGGTCCGCGTCCACAGAGAGGAGCGCGCCTATGGCTACCTTCTGCCTCAGACCTGATGAGAGCTCGTTCGCCTGCCGGTCAAGCCGGTCTCCTAAATCGAGCGCCTCGATTAGAGATGGGTCTTTGACCATGTCCCTGACCTCAAGAGGCGGCAACTCGGGCGGGGCCACCAGGCAGGCGATTCGACCAGGGCGGGCGACGACCCCCTCATCCGGTTTCAGGTAACCCGCAAGCACCCGCAACAGGGTCGTCTTGCCGGAGGCGTTGGGTCCCACGACCAGCACTCTCTCGCCCGCCTGCAACGCCAAGTGAGGCACTTCCAGAACCGGCTTGCCCTCGTAGGACACTTTCACGTGTTGCGCATGCACGTGGGGCGATACAGATGCGTAGTCCTCCGCGGGTAGGGCGAGGAGGGAAGCCAAGCGGCTCAGGACTTCTCCGTGGCGGTGAAACTCTGGAATCCGCTGGAGGAGAGAGGATGCACCCGTGACAGCTCGCCAGAAGGAGTTCACGAAGGCCAGGAAACCACCAAAGGAGAGCTCTCCCAACAGCACGTAGTATCCCCCGACCACGAGGGAAGCAACGTTGGCCAGGTTCATCAAGAGCTCGCTCAGGCCTTGCTGGGCGGACAGAAGCCGGTGGTTTTGATAGATACGGTCGAGGTAGGCCTTGAGCCCGACCCGATTGGCACCAAGAACTGAAGAACGTAGCCAATGCAGGCCCCGGACCATCTCGAAAGCTTTCAGGGTCTGGGTCAGAAGGTACAGGAACCGGCCCTCCTCCTCGCGCTCCGCTGAGGTGGCCTCGCTCACCCGCTTCCCAATCCACTGACCGGCCCAGAAGAGGGGCGGTCCGACGAGCAGCAAGGCAAGGGCGGCCCGCCAATGGAGGTAGAAGAGCACGACCGTCAACACTGATGTGGCTACCACCTGCCGCCCGAAGCCAATCACCAGTGAGAAGGCAGGGGCTATCCCCTCCAGGGAATCTTTGTGGATGCGGCTGGTGAAGTATCCCGGGCCCTCTTGATTGAACCTCTTCCAGTCCAGGGACAGGACCTTCCGCAGCAGGCGTTCTTCGATGGCAACGAGGGTGCGGTTCTCAAGGCTCTTCTGCCACAAGGATGTGACATAGGTAAACAAGACTATGGCTACTCCAATGCCGAGGTAGGCAAAGCACAGATACACGAACCGACCGAAGTCTCGGGTGATGGTCGCCTCGTCGAATATCCACTTCAGCATGAACGGATGCAGCGTGGCCTCTACTGCCGTTATCAGGGCAGCCACCAATAGAAGACCTGAGAACTCAAGACGTCGGCTCTCCAAAACTCGCCACAATGCTTTCATGTCCAAGCCCCCCATCCTGCATGAAGTCGGCGGACCCCAGAGTCAATACGCGGGAAAGCGTTCTACGGCATTTAGATGTACCAGGCCCGGTTTTTCTCTTGCTCACCTTACAATTCCTTTACTTGGCACGGATGACGTTACCATGCTACTGAAGGCGGAGTAGAATAAATCCAGAAATCGCTGAAGCGCGTGGGGGGAGCTTGGGATGAGCCGAGCCAACCGTACCCCGCTTCTTGCGGTCCTCATCATCGCGGTCGTCGCCCTGACGTGGACCGGTGCCGGCTGCGTGCACCTGCCCGAGTATGTCGTGAGGGTCGAGGCCGACCCGGATGTCACTTGGTGGGGCTTCCTCCAGGTCACACGCGACATCGGGGCGGGGCGGGCCAGCAGAGGCACGCGTATCCCCCAGGGCACTCTCGAGTCGGACCTCGACTCCTGGGAGACCACCCTCGAGCACGAGACCTACAATCCGAGGGTCGGCGGAACGCGCGTGCATGGTCGGATAACGGCGGTTTCGGTGCGGGTCTACAAGACCGGCGGCGACGGTTCCGTCCGCGTCGAGATCATACGTGACGGCGAGGTCGTGGCCAGGGCGGAAACCGCCCGGACCGGCGCCTCCGCTCACTGCGAACACGTCGAAGGTCGCTAGTCACTTGGTGCACGAAGTGCTGGCTTATGATCGCGGCCGCGACCGGACGGGAGCCTCCGCACGTTTCCTTGAACTCGCGCTCCTCAAGAGGTTGAAGAGGCCCGGTGCCCGTCCTGATGAGCCTCCCGCGGGAACCTCTCCCGGAGGAACCTCGCCGCCTTCCTGCGCCACGAGGCCGCCAGGTCGAAGGCGTACCCGGTCGCACAGAGGTGCCGGCACCAGAAACGTTGGCTGAGGATGCCGAGGACGAGGACGAAGATGAGGAGCGTCCACCGCACGGTCGTCCCGGTGAAGGTGAAGAGCGTCGCGAACGGCTCGTAGCTCCCTGTCGACGGGGATCGCGTGACGAAGGCGATGAGGAGGGCCCCCCAGAGGAGGACCGGCCGGAGGAGCCGGAGCACCCGGCCCACCCTGCGGCCGGGTGCGAGGCCCCCGCCGCCGGCCGCCGCCAGGAGCTCCTGGATGGCGCCGAACGGGCAGACCCAGTAGCAGTAGATGTTGCGGCCGAAGACCAGGATGGTCCCCAGGATGCCGACGACCATCACGTACCAGACGAGGTGGCCGGTGTCGAGCGGCGGCACCCGGCCGAGGAGGATGCTCCCCACGGTCGAGAGAGACAGGGGCGCGGCCAGCCAGAAACCGATGACGACCAGCGAGGCCGCCATCGTGACCCACCGCAATCTCGCCCGCCCGGTCGCCGCTCCAAGGACGGCCACGGCCCACACGCCGAGGACGGCCAGCGCCTCGCGTGTCAGGCTGAGCCCGTCGCCGGCGGCCTTCACCGGCAGGTCGAGCTGGGACCTTGCGATGGCGTGCGCCGCCTCCCGCACTCCGTCGGCGATGCCCCGGGAGGTGAAGGTCGCGCTCGTCACGGCGTCGATGTCTTCACCGACGGTGAGGGCGTCCGTGACTTTCCGCCCCGCGAACCCCTCGATGAACCCGGCCTCCTCGACCCTGTTGAACCAGGTCGCCCACTCGGTGTGCTCCAGCACCGTGACCGCCAGGATGTTCCCCTCGAGGTCGCAGGCCACCGCGGTGACCACCGTTCCCTCGTAGCCCACGGCCGAACCGACCCCGACATAGCCGACGGGGACCTTCTCCCCCGCACGATAGGCCAGGGCCCTGTAGATGAGGGGGTCGGAGGAGCACCGCACCAGTTCGTCGGCCTCGGGGATGGCCGCCTGGAGCTGAGGGAGATAGTCGACTTCCTCGGCGAGGAACACGGGGGCGGCGTAGGCGACGGCCAGGGTGACGACGGCGATGACGGCGAGTATCTTCTCTGTGTGCTTCAAACAGGCCGACCTTCCTTCCACATCCCGAGCCGAATGCTAGCACAGAGCCTCACGCTCAACTGTAGTGCTCGTTACATTCCACCCGGCGCCGGGCCCTCCCGGCATCAGGCGCCCGCGCCGCCGGCGCCCGCGTCAGCCCCGCTGCACGCTGACCCCGTCCTCGCCGACGAGTTCGCTCAGCATGGCGATGGCGTCCTCGTCAGGCCGTATCCAGCACTCCCTGTCGACGAGCAGGGTCTTGCCGCAGGAGAGGAAGTTCAGGTAGACGGGGACACCGCCCCGGTTCAGCTCGAGCACGGCCCTCACCCTCTCGAGGAACTCCTGCTTCTCCAGTTCGGGAGGTATGGTCACGTAGACCCGTTCCTCGCTCCCGGCCTCGAGGGGCTGTATCTCGTCGGCGATGACCTTCGGCTCCTCGTCCTTGAAGCTGACCCGGCCGCGGACGATGACCGTGGCGTCCGGCTGGAGAAGGCCGGCGTACTTCTCCAGGACGCTGGGGAAGATGACGACCTCCACAGCCCCGGTCAGGTCTTCGATGGTGGCGAACATCATAGGTGAGCCGTTCCTGGTGACGATTTTCTTGGTGTTGCTCACCATGCCGCCGACGGTGACCGCGTCCCCCTCCCATCTCTCCGAGAGGTGGGCCGTCGAGACGGTGTCCAGTCTCACAAGCTGGGCCTGGTACTGCGCCAGGGGATGCCCGCTGAGGTAAAGGCCCAGGACCTCCTTCTCCATCGCCAGGAGACTGGCCTTGGGCAGGGGGTCGCAGGGAGGGAGCGGCGGGCCGACCTCCTGGAAGCCGGGCGCCCCGCCGGCCGCGGGGATGTCGCTGAAGAGCGAAAGCTGGCCCTCTCGCTCCGACTTCTGGTGCCTCTGGGCGGCTTCGAGGTCGCGGTCGAGGGCGAGGAGGTACTGGCCCCGGTGGCCGCCCAGCGAATCGAAGGCCCCCGCCTTGATGAGGCTCTCCACGGCCCGCTTGTTCAGGAGGCGGGTGTCCACCCGGCGGCAGAAGTCGTAGAGACTGCGGAAGGGCCCCTTCTCCTCCCGCGCGGCCACGATGGCCTCGATGGCCGCCTCCCCGAGGTTCTTGACCGCCGCCAGGCCGAAGCGGATCTTGCCGCCGGCGACGGTGAACCGGGCCTGGCTCTCGTTCACGTCGGGCGGCAGGACCTCGACGCCCATCCTGCGGCACTCCTCGACGTAGTAGGCCACGCGCTCGGACGAGCCCATCACGCTCGTGAGGCTGGCGGCCATGAACTCCACGGGGTAGTGTGCCTTCAGCCAGGCCGTCTGGTAGGCGACAAGGGCGTAGGGGGCCGAGTGCGACTTGTTGAAGCCGTAGCCGGCGAACCGCTCGACCATCTCGAAGACGCGCTCGGCCACCTCCCGGCCGACCCCGCGCGAGACGGCGCCGCTGATGAACTTCTCGCGCTGGGCCGCCATGACCTCGGGGCTCTTCTTCTTGAAGGCCACCCGGAGGAGGTCGGCCTCGGCCACGGTGAAGCCCGCCAGCCGCCGCGCGACCTCCATCACCTGCTCCTGGTAGATCATCACCCCGTAGGTCTCCCCCAGGACCTCCTCTAGGGACGGGTGGATGTACTGGACCTTCTTGCGGCCGTGGCGGCCCTCGATGAACTCGTCCAGCATCTCCATCGGCCCGGGTCGGAAGAGGGCGACCGCCGCCGACAGGTCCTCGAAGACCTCGGGCCGGAGGCGCCGGACGAGGTCGGTCATCCCCGACGTCTCGAACTGGAACACGCCGGCGGTGTCGCCCCGGCCCAGCATCTCGTAGACGGCCGGGTCGTCGAGGGGGATGCTGTCGATGTCCACCCGCTCCCCGCGGGTCTCCTCGACCGTTTTCACCGCCTCCTCGATAACGGTGAGGGTGCGGAGTCCGAGGAAGTCCATCTTAAGGAGGCCGAGCTTGCTGAGGACACCCATCGGGAACTGGGTGACCACGTCCCCCTCGGGGGTGCGCTGGAGGGGGACCAGTTCCATCAGGGGCAGGGCGGAGATGACGACCCCCGCCGCGTGGACGGAGGCGTGTCTGGGAAGACCCTCCACCCTGCGGGCCAGGTCGAGGAGGCGGCCCACCCTCGGGTCGGTGTCGGCCAGGTCGCGCAGTTCCGGGACGACCTCCAGGGCGCGGTCGAGGGTCACCCCGGGCCCGAAGGGGATCATCTTCGCTATCCGGTCGACCTCCCCGAAGCTCATCTCGAGGGCCCGCCCGACGTCCCGCACCGCCGCCCTGGCGGCCATGGTCCCGAAGGTGATGATCTGGGCGACGCGGTCCTCGCCGTAGCGCCGGACGACGTAGTCGATGACCCTGTCCCGTTTGCGGTCGCAGAAGTCGATGTCGATATCGGGGAACTCGGCCCGGTGGGGGTTCAGGAACCGTTCGAAGACGAGATTGTGCCTGACGGGGTCTATGTTGGTTATGCCCAGGCAGTAGGAGACGAGGCTCCCGGTCACCGACCCCCGGCCGGGGCCGACCGGGATGCCCTCCCGGCGGGCGAAGTCGACGAAGTCCCACACGATGAGGAAGTAGTCGGTGAACCCGAGGTTCCTGATGACCTCCATCTCGTGGGTCAGCCGCCGCCTGAGCTCCTCGGTGACCTTGGGGTAGCGCCTGGCCAGCCCCTCCCAGCAGAGCTTCTCGAAGAAGGCCTCGTTGTCGTAGCCCTCCGGGACGAACGCCCTCGGCAGGTGGGTCTTGGTGAAGTCGAAATCGAACTCGCACCTCTCGGCTATGGCCAAGGTGTTGTCAAGGCTCTCGGGGACCTCGCCGAACCTGGCCCACATCTCCTCCGCCGAAGCGACGTGGAACTCGTCGGTCCCGAAGCGCAGCCGGTCGGGGTCGTTGATGGACTTCAGGGTCTGGATGCACAGGACCACATCATGGGCCTCGGCGTCGGCGCGCTCGATGTAGTGGCAGTCGTTCGTGGCCACAAGACCCAGCCCCAGCTCCCTGGCCAGGCTGATGAGCTCCGGGTTGGCCCGCCTCTGCTCCTCGAGGCCCTGGTCCTGCAGCTCGATGAAGAACCCGTCACGCCCGAAGATGTCCCGGTAGAAGGCCGCCCGCTCCCGGGCCTTAGCGGGCTCGCCGGCCAGGACGTGCCGGACGACCTCCCCGGCCAGGCACCCGGACAGGGCGATGAGGCCCCGGCTGTACCGGGCCAGGAGCTCGTCGTCCACCCGGGGCTTGTAGTAGAAGCCTTCGAGGTGGGCCAGGCTCGAGAGCTTTATGAGGTTGCGGTAGCCCTCCTCGTTCGAGGCCAGGAGCACGAGATGGTAGGGGTCGTCGTCGACCCGCGGCGTGCGGTCGTGGCGGCCGCGCCGGGCGACGTAGACCTCACAGCCGATGACCGGCCTCACCCCGACCTCCCGGCAGGCCTCGTAGAAGTCGACCACCCCGTACATGACCCCGTGGTCGGTGATGGCCATGGCCGGCATGCCGAGCCTCGAGGCCTTCTCGGCCAGGGGCCGGATGCGGGCGGCCCCGTCCAGGAGGCTGTACTCGCTGTGGACGTGCAGGTGGACGAACGGCCGCAAGAAGCTTCCTCCCCCGGAATAGGTATCAGGCGTGAAAGGCCCGCGCCCGCGGTGGTGACGGACGTGACGAGGTTCAGCGCCGAACTCATCCTGACCTTCAGTCTGGCTCTCGGCGTGGTGCTGGGCGGGTCGCTCTTCGGGTCCCTCGGCGGCCTCGTCGGCGGCTACCCCGCCCGGACCATGGCCCGGCTCGCCGGCGAGTTGAAGCTCTGGGCCGTGGTGGCCTCCCTCGGCGGGAGCTTCGAGACCTTCCGCCAGCTCGAGCAGGGCCTCATCGGAGGGGAGTTTCTGGCCTTCGCCAAACAGCTCCTTCTTCTGGCCGTGGCCTTCGCCGGGGCCCACGTGGGAGCCCTCCTCGTCCTCCTGGCGACGGGTGAAGGCAGGTGAGACGGCTCCGGCTCCTGGAGAGGCTCGTGCCCGGGATGGAGGGACGGCGGGCCGCGGCCCTCCTGGTGCTCGGCTACCTCGGCGGCCTGGTCATGGGCGTGGCCCTCCTCTCCGCCCGCCTCGACCGGGTCTCCCTCGAGAGAGAACAGCTCCTGGTCAAGAACCGGGACCTGGAGATCCAGGTCGAGCGGCTGCAGGAACGGCTCAGCGCGGCGGAGTCCGGCGGGTCCGGCCCGCTGGTGAAGAGGGTCACCCTCGACATGCGGGGGCTCGACGAACTGAGCCGCCTGAGAGTGGAGTCGGCGCTCTCCGACCTCCTCGACGACCTTGTGGGCGAGCCCGTCGCAGGCCTCGACCCCGCCCTGGTCTTCCACCTCCTCGACGGCCGCCGGGTCGCCGTCGAGGGGATGCACGTCGTACTGCACGTCCGCGGTGTGGTCCTCGCCCCGGAGACCCGGTTCTGGATAGACCTCGAGGCTCTCCCGGAAGAGTCCCCGGAGAAGAGCGGATAGCCGGCAGGCCCCAGCCCCCGGTCCCGTTGTCCTGGTAGAAGGAGGCTCCCTCCCTCCGGGAGAATGTGAAGGGGTGAGGCACGGAAAGAGACCCCCCTACCGCGGCCGTCAGGCAAGCGAGGCGGCGATTTGGGGAAAAATGGTGCCATAGGGGGTGTGACGGGTGAAGAAGGCTTTCCGGGCCATCGTGACCGGACGGGTCCTAGGGGTGGATTTCCGGTCCCGCATCCAGCGCAAGGCCACTTCGCTCGGTCTCACCGGGTTCGTGCGCGCCCTGCCGAACTGCTCCCTCGAAGTCGTCGCCCAGGGCAGCGAGGACAAGCTGAAGGACCTCGCGAAGTACCTCGAGGTGGGCCCGCGCGGAGCGACGGTGGAGAAGGTGACCGTCGATTGGGACCACCCGGGTACGGACGAGTGGAGGTTCACGATCCGGGCCGGGGAGTAGGCCCTGCTCCGGCTCTGGTTCCGGCCTCCTTCCCGGCCAGCCTCCGGGCGATCTCCTTGAAGGCCCGCCCTCGCTCCTCGAAGTTGGTGAACATGTCGAAGCTCGCGCAGGCCGGTGAGAAGAGGACCGTCGTCCCCGGCCGAGCGTCCTCCAGCGACTCCCGCACGGCCTCCTCCAGCCCCGCCGTCTCGACGATGGCGGGAAGACGCTCCTCGGCTCCGCCGGCCGCCTCCTCGAGGGCCCGCCTTATCTTGCCCGCCGTCTGGCCGAGCAGGACGACCTTCGCCACCTTCCCGCTCCCGACCACACTTTCCGCCAGGGTGTCGAAGGGGAGCTTCTTGTCGTAGCCCCCGGCGATGAGGTGGAGGGGCCCGGGGAAGCTCGCCAGAGCGGCCGCCGTCCGGTCCGGCGAGGTCGCTATCGAGTCGTTCACGAGGGTCACCCCGCCGACGGTCACCACCGGCTCCAGGCGGTGCTCGACACCCTCGAAGGTCACCGCCACACGGCCGGCGGCGTCGAGCCGCCCGCCGGCCAGGAGGGTCAGGAGCGCGGCGGCCAGGATGTTGAGGAGGTTGTGCTCCCCCCTGAGCCGCACGTCGCGGACGAGGCAGAGCGTCTCGGGCCCGCGGCCGTGGGGTCCCCGCACCGCGAGACGCTCGCCGTCGATGAAGGCCCGGTAGGGGACCTCGCCGACCCCGGGCACCTCCGCCGGCTCCGAGCGGCCGAAAAGGGCCACGTCGGTCCCCTTCTCGCGGGCCATGGCCCGAGTCAGGGGGTCGTCGGCCGAGAAGACGGCCCAGTCCCCCGGCCGCTGGTACCGGTAGATGACCTTCTTGGCCGCGACGTACTCGTCGAAGTCCCGGTGGACGTCGAGGTGGTTCGGGGCGATGTTCAGGACGGCGGCGATGTGGGGGCTCCTGTCGACAAGCTGGAGCTGGAAGCTCGACATCTCGAGGACCATGGTCGTCTCCGGCCCGAAGTCAAGGGCCTGCTCGATGAGAGGGGTCCCGATGTTGCCTCCGACGACGACCCTGAGACCCGAGCGGACGAGCATGTCCCTGACGAGCGAGGTCGTCGTGGTCTTGCCGGCGCTCCCGGTCACACCGACCGTCCGGGCCCGCGTCAGGCTGAGGAGGAGCCCCATCTCCGAGGATATCTCGGCCCCCCGCTCGCGGGCGGCGGCGATCTCCGGGAGGTCCTTCCGCATCCCCGGGGTGAGGAAGACCAGCTCCGCGTCCTTGAGGATGTCGAGGTAGCCCGGGCCGAGCCGGAGGTCGACGGGCATAGAGGCCAGCTCGCGGGCGACCGGACCCAAGGCCGACGCCGTCTTGACGTCCCCGGCGGCGACGGACCTCGCCCCCCTGGCCAGGAGGAAGCGGAGCAGGGCCCGGTTGGAGACGCCCAGGCCGACGACGGCGATCCTCCGCCGCCGGAGGTTCCTGAGCACGCGTTCCCGTTCGCCCGGCACCGCCTTCACCTCGACTCCAGGTCTCCCCTCTTGCCGCTGCGCTGGGCCGGAGGGTCAGAAGGCGCTCCTCAAGACCTTCTCCATCCGGTCGAGGGCCTTCTTTATGAGGTCCATGGAAGCGGCGTAGCTCAGCCGCACGGCGTCGGCCTTGCCGAAGGCCGCACCCGGGACGACGGCGACCCCCGCCTCCTCCAGGAGCGCCATGGCCAGGTCACCGCCGTCCTGCACCTTCCTTCCGGCGACCTCCCGCCCGGCCAGCCCGTCGAGACTCGGGAAGACGTAGAAGGCCCCCTCAGGTTCGGGTGTCCGAAGCCCGGGCATCTCCTTCAGCCGGCCGACCATGTAGTCGCGCCTGGCCTCGAACTCGGCCACCATCTCCTCCACCGCTCCCGCGGCCCCGCGGAGGGCCCCGAGGGCGGCCTTCTGGGCCACGGAACACGGGTTGGAGGTCACATGACCCTGCAGGGCCGCCATCGCCCGCGCCACGGGGAGCTCGGCCGCGGCGTAGCCTATCCGCCACCCGGTCATGGAGTAGGCCTTCGAGACGCCGTTTATGACCACGGTCCTCCGCTTGACCTCCGGCCCGAGGGAGGCCGGGCTCGTGTGCTCGGCGCCGTGGTAGACGAGCCTCTCGTAGATCTCGTCGGAGATGATGTAGAGGTCGTGCTCGAGGGCGAGTTCGGCCACGGCTTCCACCACATCCCGGGGGTAGACGGCTCCGGTCGGGTTCGAGGGGCTGTTCAGGACCAGGAGGCGGGTCCTCGGGGTGACTTTCTTCTCGAGAAGCCCCACGTCGAGGATGTAGCCGCTCTCCTCGTCGGTCTCGACGAAGACCGGCACCCCGCCGCACAGGCGCACCTGCTCGGGGTAGGTCACCCAGTAGGGCGACGGGATGAGGACCTCGTCCCCGGGCTCGCAGAGGACCTGGAAGGCGTTGTAGAGCGCCTGCTTGGCCCCTGTCGAGACCACGATCTGCTCGGGCGAGTAATCGAGCCCGTTGTCCCGGCGCAGTTTCTCACAGACGGCCTCCCGCAGGGCCGGGATGCCGGGGACCGGCGTGTACTTCGTGAACCCCTCCTCGACGGCGGCGATGCCCGCCGCCGAGGCCGCCTCGGGTGTCGGGAAGTCCGGCTCTCCCACGCTGAGGTTGATGATCTCCCGCCCTTGGGCCGCAAGGGCCTTCGCCCGGGCGTTGACGGCCAGGGTAGCCGACGGCACTATGCCCCGGGCCCTCGAACTCAGGCGGACTCCTCGGTCATCCACTGGTCCGGTCTCTCCCTTCCACTCCTCCTACTCCTCCTCCTACTCCTCCGGGCCCCACCGCTCCCCTTTCCAGCACATCTCCCAGAAGCGCCACTCGTAGCGGCAGGAGACGAGGAAAAGCTGCTTGAGGACTTCCTTCTTGCCGGGCGAGGCCTCCGCCAGACGGTCCATCTCCCTCTTCAGCCAGTCCGCGGCGGAGGCGAACTCCTCTGACGAGTACTGTCTTATCCAGTCCGCGTACCGGCTGTCCTCGGGCAGGCCCCTTTCCGCCAGCTTCCGGGCGAGGTAGACGTAACCCCAGGCGCAGGGCAGAAGGGCGGCCACGATCTCCGCGAGGTCCCCCCCGGCGGCCGTCCTCACCAGGAAGTCCGTGTAGGCCCTGGTCGTGGGCCACATCGGCTCGGCCTCGAGGTCGGCCGGGTCGAGACCGAAGCGGGCCGCGTACGCCCTGTGGAGCTCCATCTCCGTGTTGAGGGTCAGGTCCAAGACCCGCGCGTACCAGGCCATGGACTCGAGCGTGTCCGCCTTGGCCGCCGCGAAGGCGAAGACCCGGGCGAACTCCTTGAGATAGAGATAGTCCTGCCGGACCCAGCGCTTGAAACGCTCCTCCTCGAGGGAGCCGTCGCCGAGCCCCCGCACGAAGGGATGGTGAAGCTGCGCCTCCCAGACGGGCAGCGCAGCCTCGTAGAGTTCATCCGTGAACGCCAACGCCGGTCTCCTCCCCGCCGGAGGGGGCCCTTCCTCCCCCTCCGGCCGGTCCGTCTCTCCCCACATCCTCTCTACATTCTACTTGATGATACCCAATTTCCTGGCCGCGCGCGCGCAGGCCTCGATGGTGAGGTCGAGGTCCTCCCGGGTGTGCGTGGCCATCAGGCTGAGGCGGATGCGCGACAGGCGCCTCGCCACGGCCGGGTAGAGGACACCGTTGACGAAGACGCCGTCCTCGTGCAGGAGGCGGGTCATCTCCTTGACCTTCCAGTCGTCACCGATGATGATGGGGAAGATGGCCGTCTCGGACTCGCCGAGGTCCAGACCGAGGTCTGTCAGACCCTCCCTCATGTAGCGGATGTTCTCCCACAGCCTGGCCCGCAGCTCGGACTCGGTCTCGATGACCTCCAGCGCGGCGATGAGGGAGGCCGTCACCGCGGGAGGCAGGGCCGTGGAGAACATGTAGGACCGGGAGTAGAACCGCAGGTACTCCACGACCTCCCGGGTCGAGGCGGCGAAGCCGCCGACCCCGCCGAGAGCCTTCGACAGCGTCCCGGCCACGATGTCTATCTTCCCCTCCAGGTGGAAGTGCTCGGGCGTGCCGCGGCCGGTCTCACCGATGACCCCGGTGGCGTGGGCCTCGTCGATCATCAGACGGGCCCCGTGTCTGCGGCAGACCTCCAGCATCTCGGGCACCGGGGCGATGTCCCCGTCCATGCTGAAGACCCCGTCAACGATGACCAGGCGGCCGTTATAGCGGGGCGACATCCGTTCGAGAAGCCGGTCGAGGGCCTGGACGCTCTTGTGCGGGAAGGTCTTGACGTACGCTCCCGACAGCCGCGACCCGTCCACGATGCTGGCGTGGTTCAGGATGTCGTTCAGCACGAGGTCCCCGGGGCGGGCCAGGCCGGCGATGACCCCGACGTTGGTGGAGTAGCCGGCCGGGAAGACGATGGCGTCCTCACACCCCTTGAACTCCGCCAGCTTCCGCTCGAGTTGGCGGTGGAGCTCAAGCGTGCCCGCCAGCAGGGAGACGCTCCCCGCCCCCGAGCCCCACTTCTGGTAGGCCTCGATGCCGGCCTTCACCACCTTGGGGTGGGTGGTCAGGCCGAGGTAGTTGTTGGTGGCCATCATGACCATCTCGCGCGGTTTGCCGGTCCACGGGTCCTGGATGACCGCCCGCGGCCCGCTCGCGCTCAGGAGGGTGCGTCTGGCCACGTAGTGGCCGGCCTTCTTCTGCTCCTCGACCCAGCTGTAGAAGCGTTCTGCCTTCGTGAAGAGGTCGGGGTCCTCCGCCGCGTAGAAGTCCGCGAGCGACAGCTCCTTCGCCTTTCCGAGGCTCTCGACGGCTCTGGCCATCGTCCGCTGCCTCCTTAAGCCGTGCACAGGTTTGTGCTCATTCTACCACAGCCGAAGCGAGCCTGGTAGACCAGGCGAGACGAACTCGCGGCGGTGGCGAGGCCTCCGCTGTCCGGTGCTTCCGGATGAGCAGTTATGTAAACGTGCCGCCGGTCGGGTGCATATGGTGACGTAGACCCGGTGCGGTGAACGGGCCGGAGCGCCCCGCGCCGGGCCGTCCGCGGAAGGGAACGGGTTCTCATGCGGGTCCTCATCACCGGTGTGACCGGGTTCGCCGGCAGCCACCTGGCCGAGTACGCGATGACGCGGCCGGGGGTGGAGGTCTACGGCACCATCCGCACCAGGAGCAGGCTCGGGAACATCAGCCACCTCCTGGAAGACCTCAAGCTCGTCGAGTGCGACCTGCGCGACCCGTTCTCCGTCGAGAGGGCCGTCGACGAGGTCCGCCCGGACTTCCTCTTCCACCTTGCGGCCCAGAGCTTCGTCCCGGCCTCCTGGACCGCCCCGGAGGAGACCATCACCACCAACGTCCTTGGTCAGCTCCACCTGCTGGAGGCCGTCCGCAAGCACTGCCCGGACGCCCGCGTCCAGATAGCGTGCTCCTCCGAGGAGTACGGACTGGTCCACCCGGACGAGATTCCCATCAACGAGGACAACCCCCTCCGCCCCCTGAGTCCCTACGGGGTGAGCAAGGTGGCCCAGGACCTTCTCGGCTACCAGTACCACCGGTCCTACGGTCTCTGGATCGTCAGAACGAGGGCCTTCAACCACACGGGCCCCAGGCGCGGCGAGGTCTTCGCCGTCTCCTCCTTCGCCAAGCAGGTGGCCGAGATAGAGGCCGGGATGAGGCCTCCGGTGCTCCTTTGCGGCAACCTCGACGCCCGCCGGGACTTCACCGACGTGCGCGACATGGTGCAGGCGTACTGGCTGGCCCTGGAGCACGGGGAGCCCGGTGAGGTCTACGTCATCGCCTCGGGACGGAGCCACACCATGCGCCAGGTGCTGGACCTCATCCTCGAGTTGGCCCGTGTCCCGGTGGAGGTGAGGGTGGACCCTGAGCGCCTGCGCCCCTCGGATGTCCCGGTCCTCGAGGGAGATTCGTCCAAGTTCCGCGCCAAGACGGGTTGGACCCCGACCATCCCGCTCAGGAAGACCCTCTCGGACCTCCTCGACTACTGGCGCGACCGCACGGCAGGGCCGGACCGCGCCGCACCCGGTCGGAGCACGGTCGAGCCTTTCGACTACGGGAGGGGACCCCGTGCCTGACACGTCCCACATCAAGGGCCTGATCCTCTGCGGAGGGCGGGGGACCCGCCTGAGGCCCTTGACCTACACCCGCGCCAAGCAGCTCATACCCATCGCCAACAAGCCCGCCCTGTTCTACGTCGTGGAAGACCTCGTCCAGGCGGGCATCCGCGACATCGGGGTGGTCATCAGCCCTGAGACCGGTTCCGAGGTCAAGGAGGCCCTGAGCGCCGGCGGCACGAACCCGTGGAACGCGCGGTTCTCCTTCATTCTCCAGGAAGAGCCGCTCGGGCTGGCCCACGCCGTCAAGACGGCCCGACCCTATCTCGAGGACAGCCCCTTCGTGATGTACCTGGGAGACAACCTCCTCTCCGGCGGCATCGCCCCGCTCGTCGAAGACTTCCTCCGGAGCGACCTCCACGCCCTGGTCCTCCTCACCCCCGTCGAAGACCCCACCCGGTTCGGCGTGGCCGTGGTGGACCGCCGCGGGCGGGTGACCCGCCTGGTCGAAAAGCCCCGAGAACCTCCCTCGAACCTGGCCCTCGTGGGGGTCTATGTCTTCCACCCCGTGGTGCACGAGGTCATCGAGGACCTGCGGCCGAGCCGGCGGGGGGAGTACGAGATAACAGACGCCATCCAGGGGCTCCTCGACCGGGGCTGCCGGGTGAGGGCCCACACCGTCCGGGGCTGGTGGAAGGACACCGGAAGACCGGAGGACCTTCTCGACGCCAACCGTCTCCTACTTTCGCACCAGACCGGGAGGATCACGGGCGAGGTGGTGGACTCAGAGGTGACGGGTGAGGTGGTCATCGAGGAGAAGGCGAAGGTCCTCCGGTCGGTGGTGCGGGGGCCGGTGCACGTCGCCGCCGGGGCCGTCATCGAGGACAGCTATGTGGGACCCTACACCTCAGTCGGCCGCAACGCCCTCATCCGCTCGAGCAACGTGGAGTACTCCATCATCCTCGACGAGTCGGAGGTCTCCGACCTTCCCTGCCGGCTCGACGCCGCCCTCCTCGGCCAGGGCGTGGTCGTCCGCGGCGGCGGGAACCGGCCGTTCCGCCACTCCCTGAGGCTGGTCCTGGGTGACCGGAGCGTGGTCAGTCTATGAGACCGAACAAAGAGCGCGTCCTCATGACCGGCGGGAGCGGGCGACTGGGAACCGAACTGCGCCGTCTTCTGCCCGACCTCATCGCTCCTCCTCGCCGCGAGCTCGATATCACCCGCCCCGAGACCATCGAGGCGGCCCTCGAGCGTTACCGGCCGACGGTGGTCCTGCACGCGGCGGCCTACACGGACGTGGCCGGGGCCGAGCGCGACCGAGAGACCTGCTGGCAGACCAATGTCAGGGGAACGGCGGCCTTGGTCTCGGCCGTGAACCGCACGGAGGCCGGGCTCATCCACATCTCGACGGACTACGTCTTCGACGGGACTCGCGGCGGCTACCGCGAGGACGACCCCCTGGGCCCGGTCCTCAACTACTACGCCCTCTCGAAACTCGTCGCCGAGGAAGTGGCCCGCCTGGCCCGTCGGCATCTCGTCCTGCGGACGAGCTTCCGCCCCCGGGAGTGGGTCAGCCCGGTCGCCTTCACCGACGTCTACACGAGCCAGGACTATGTCGACGTCATCGCCCCGGACATCGCCCTGATCGTGACCAGATGGCGCGATGTCCCCTACGACACCCTTCACGTGGCCACGGAGCGGAAGAGCGTCTTCGAGCTGGCCCGGCGCAGGCGCCCGGACGTGCGCCCCGGCTCCAAGAGCGAAGCGGAAGTGGCCCTGCCCGACGACATCTCTCTCGACGTGTCACGCTGGCTGGCCCTGAAGGCCCGTTGGAAGGAGGAAACGACGTCATGACATCCCACGACATGGGCAACGCCCTGCTGCCGGACGTCGCCCGTTCGGTGGTCTTCCAGAACTACCGCCCCGGGCCCAGGGTGGACGGGGTCTTCCAGGTGCGTCTTGACAAGCACCAGGCCCTAGAGGGCTGGTTCATGGAGCTCTTCCGAATCACAGGCGGTCGTCTGGAATGGCCGTCGCCCCCCGGGGGTCCCCCCTTCGAGGTGAGACAGGTCTCCCTCTCACTGGCGGTCCCCGGACGCATCAACGCCTTCCACCTCCACCCCAAACGCGTCCACGACGAAGTGTGGTGCGTGGTGAGGGGAACCCTTCTGGCCTGGCTCGTCGACGTGCGGAAGGGCTCCGCCTCCGCCGGGGTGAAGCAGAAGCTCGTCCTCAGCGGAGAAGAGCCCTCGCTCCTTTACATCCCGGCCGGCGTCGCCCACGGCTTCAAGGCCGGCCCTGACGGCGCCCTGCTCCTTTACGCCATGAACGCGCAGTTCGACCCCGAGGACCCGAACGAGGGGCGGCTGCCGTGGGACTACTTCGGGAAAGAGCTGTGGGCTGATGACCGCGGATAGCTTCAGAAGAGTGCTTGTGACCGGTGGGGCGGGCTTCATCGGCTCGAACTACGTGCGCTATGCGCTCGAGCACCATCCCGAATGGGAGGTCGTCGTCCTTGACAAGCTCACGTACGCCGGCCGTCTCGAGAACCTGCAGGACGTGTGGGACAGGATCGAGTTCGTCCGCGGCGACATCGCGGACCCGGCGGTCGTGGACCGGGCCGCGGCGGGAGCCGACGCCGTGGTCAACTTCGCGGCCGAGACCCACGTCGACCGCTCCCTGGTCGACGCCCGCCCCTTCGTCCGGACCAACGTCGAGGGGGTGCTCATCCTCCTCGATGCCTGCCGGCGCCGAGGCGTCCGCCGGTTCCTTCAGGTATCCACGGACGAGGTCTACGGTGACCTCAGAGGCTCCGACCGGCACTCCGTCGAGAGCGACGCCCTGCGTCCGAGGAGCCCTTACGCGGCCTCGAAGGCCGCGGCGGAACACCTCGTCCTGGCCTACCACGCCTCGTTCGGGCTCGACGTCGTCCTGACCCGCGCCTCGAACACCTACGGACCGTTCCAGTACCCGGAGAAGATCATCCCCCTGTTCGTGACCAACGCCCTCCGGGACCGTCCGCTGCCCGTCTACGGCGACGGGAGCGCCGTCCGCGACTACCTGCACGTGGAGGACCACTGCCGGGGCGTCGACCTGGTCCTGCACCGGGGCCGGACGGGGCAGGCCTACAATCTCGGGGCGCGTCTGGCCGTCTCCGCCCTGGAGGTCGCCCGCACCATCCTGGACCTCCTCGGAAAGAGCCGGGACCTCATCACCTTCGTCCCCGACCGGCCCGGTCACGACTACCGCTACTCGGTCGACCCGTCCCGGGCGGAGGCCCTGGGCTGGAGGCGGCGGTGGGACTTCGACGAGGGTCTCGCCGCGACGGTCGAGTGGTACCTGGCCAACCGCGAGTGGTGGCTCCCCCTTACGAGGTCAGGTGCCGTTTGACCGTTCCCTCTCCCAGTCGACGAAGGCCTCGACCCACGGGATCTGGTCCTTCCACTTGTCGATGAAGTAGCGGCGGTTGCGCTCGGCCACACTCACCGGAACGCCGCTCGACCCGCCGTAGTGGAAGTAAGGGGCGTAGGTCGTCGTCATCCCCCGTTTGCCCAGGAGGCCGAGACGGAGGTTGTAGTCGGCGTCCTCGAAATAAGCCGGCGCGAAAGCCTCGTCGAAGGGTCCCACCTCCCGGTAGAGGGCCGGGCTGAGAAGGAAGCACGCGTAGTTGGCCTCGGGGCGGTCCTCACCGACATCGGGCGGCTCCAGCTTCGCGATATCCTCGGGGCCGAGTCCGTACTCCTTCTGCACGTCCACCGGGCAGAGAAACCCGTAGCCCTTTTCCGTGGCCCTCTCAACGAGCCGGTCCAGGGTCAGAGGATGGAAGAGGACGTCGTCGTTGGAGACCAGCACCCAGTCGGCCCCCCAGGCCAGCGCCTGGTTGATGCCGTGGTTCCAGGAGGCGGCCAGGGACGGGAACCTGCCCGTCGAGTTGTCCACGATGAATAGCTTGAGACGGTGCTCCGTCTCGAGCGTGTTCAGGGCGGCGATAAGGAGGTCGGGCCGCCTGAAGTTGACGAACACCGCTCCGAGACGAACGCGTCGAGCCACAGGCATCACCTACACACCTCCGCACGCTCCGCGCTTCCGGAGGCCTGACGCCCCTCGTGCGTCTCGAGACCGACAGGCCTCATGCCCCCGCGCGGCTCAAGACCTCCAGGTAGCGTTCTGCCACACGGGGCCAACTGTTCCGCTCGACCAGCCTGGCGGCGCTGGCGACGAGCCTCTGACGGACCTCGTCGTTCTCCTGAAGGTACCTGATGGCCCCGGCCAGGATGTCCGGGTCCGGACTGGACACCTTCAGGACCTCGTCCTCCAGTTCCGAGAAGTACACGACCCTGGTCGTCAGGACCGGGCGGTAGGAAGCCAGGGCCTCGTAGGCCATCATCGACGTGGAGATCGAGCTGCCGTGCTTGTCATAGGGCAGGGCGACGATGTCCATGGCGTTCTGCGCCCGTCCGAACCTCTCGTCAGGCAGGGGCTCGTGCACGAGGACCACGTTGCCGACCCGGTTCCGGCCGGGATGCCGGCGCGGCAGTCCGCATTCCCGGTAGATCTGGTCCACGGCCCACGGGTTCGTCGGATGGACCGAGGCGTGGATGTACCCCATGACGCCGGGAAGCCTCTGAACCGCCTTGATCAGGTTGGGTACCTTCTTGTAAGGGGCGGCGAAGCCGAAGAAGCCGACAACGAAGGCGTCGGCCGGGAGGCCCAGCTCGGCCCTCACCTCCTCCCGCGGCCCGAAGGTCGAACGGTAGTCGGGGCAGCCCATGGGGATGATGACCAGCTTGGATTCATCCGGCCGCGCCTTGCCGGCCAGCAGGTTGTCTCTCGCCGCCTGCGAGTGGACCACCACCCAGGCCCCCGTCCTGAAGAGGAACAGATGCTGGGCGCCCATCCACCCCTGCTGGTCGGTGTTGTGCATGGTGATGACCAGCGGGAGCCGGACTTCCTCCAGGGCTCTCAGGACCTGGATGAGGTTGAAGTAGTAGAGGCTGTACTCGTGCTGGAGCAGCACGCCGTCGTAAGAGCCCGCCCGTAGGCTCTCCCGCACCTCGTCCGGGTGAGTGACGACGTCCGACGCGACGCCGAGGGCCTTAAGCCCTTCCCGCAGGCGGCTGGTGTAAGACGCGATGCCGCAAGGACGTCCCCAACTGGGGCAGATGATGAGCAGGCGCACGGAGTGACGCACTTCCTTCCCTGACGGAACCGTGGAGAAGCCTCGTTTACCAACATGCTATGTGTGAAGACCCGAGCCAGTGCCGTGCTCGAGGGCGGAAGGGACCCCCGAGCCGGATGACCCCGGGCGGGGGAGCCGAATAGAGTGGGGTGACGCCGACAAAGAGGCACTGCGAGGGAGCCGGACGGTGGCGCGGACCATCCTCTTCATCACCAGCCCGGAGATCGACTTCCTGCAGGACATCATCCACGAGGGTCTCGACGAGCTCTTGGGCCCGGAACGGGTCATCTGCTACCCCTATAAGGACTACTCGAGGTTCCAGTACAACCTCTACCCCGGGTCGGCCGGCAGGGACCCGCACCGGACGCCGCTGGACAGGCCGCACCTGCTCGAGATGAAGGATTCCGTGGACGCCGTCGTCGTGGGCAGCATCCGCGGCCAGGCCGTGAAGACATGGGCCGAGCTGCAGGACCAGTTCACCCACTGCCCGGTGGCCATCCTCCACGGGGAGGAGAGAGACGACCCCTGGCCCAGCGGCATCCGCTATACCCACCGCTTCAAGATGGACCTCCTTCCCGAGCAGGCGGAGCCGGACCTGTTCCCCCTGCCCCTCGCCGCTCCGGCGCGGGTCATGCTCCCCGAGGACCTCCCGAGGGACATCGACGTCTCCTTCGTGGCCCGCTCCACGCGCAGGATACGGCGCCGCTGCGCCGAGGCTCTCAGCCGGGAAGGCTTCCTCGTGCTCCTCGACGCCGACCTTCCCCGGGAACAGTTCTGCTGGATTCTGAACCGGAGCAAGATCGCCGTCTCGACCTCCGGAGCGGCCTACGACACCTTCCGCTACTGGGAAATCCCCTACCACGGGGCGCTGCTCCTGAGCCAGAGGCTCCCCATCCTGATTCCCGACAACTTCGTGGACGGCCGGAGCGCCGTGTTCTTCGACACCCCGGAGGAGATGATGGCCCGCATCCGCGAGCTCCTCGCGGACCCGGACCGACTGGCCGAGATCGCCGCCAACGGGCGGCGGCTGTCCCACGAGAAACACACGGCCAAGGCGAGAGCCCGTTACATGCTCGAGAGGATGGGGCTCACGGTCCGGTGAGGGTCCGGTGAGACAGGTGCTCCCGGTACCAGGCAACGGTCTCCTGCAAACCCTCCTCAAGGGAGTAGACGGGACTCCAGCCAAGGACCCGCCTTGCCTTCTCCGCGGACAGGCTCTGCCGCTCGATCTCGGCCGGCGCGCCCCCCTGGACGACCGGCTCAAGGTCGAGCCGTCCCATGAGGACGCGGAGGAGACGGACCATCTCCAGGACGGTCACCGGCGTCCCGGTCCCGAAGTTGAAGGCCTCCCCGCACACCGCCGGCTCCGACAGGGCCTCGGCCAGGAGCAGGTAGCCCCGGACGGCGTCCTCGACGTAAAGGTAGTCCCTCGTGTGCCTCCCGTCGCTCCGGATCACGGGCCGCCGGCCGAGAACGAGCGACCGTATCGTCCCCGGGACCAGGCGGCTGAAGTTCAGGTCTCCGCCGCCGTAGATGTTCCCGCACCGCGCCACCGCCGCCGGCAGGTCGTAGGTGCGGGCGTAGGCCCGCGTGATGAGTTCGGCGCAGGTCTTGGAGACGTCGTACGGGTAGGTTCCCCTGAGGGGCATGTCCTCGGTGTAGGGAAGGTCCTCGTGGCGGCCGTAGACCTTATCGGTCGAGGCCACGACCACGCGCCGGACGGTCCGGCCGTGCACGCGCGCCGCCTCGAGCAGGTTGTAGGTGCCGCGCACGTTGGCCTCGAACGTGGCCAGGGGAGACCGGTTGGCCGTCCCCACGATGGTCTGGGCGGCGAGATGGAAGACGGTCTCGACCTCGTACTCGTTCAGGACCCGTTCGAGGGTCCGGTAGTCCTCGACACAGCCCCTCACCGAGGTCACCCGCTCGAGATACCCGCTGAGAAAAAGCCAGCAACGTGGGACGTGGTCCCGCACCAGGCAGACCACGTCGGCCCCCCGGTCGACAAGTTCCTTGACAAGCCACGAGCCCACGAAACCTGTCCCGCCGGTCACCAGGACCGGACGGCCGCTCCAGAACCCCACCCTAGTCCCACACCTTCCACGGAGCCCGGCCGGAAGCCCACATCCTGTCCAGCTCCTGGACGTCTTTCAGGGTGTCCATGCCGTGCCAGAAGCCGTCGTGCCGGTAGGCCATGAGCTGGCCGTCAAGGGCCAGTCTCTCGAGGGGGTCCCGCTCGAGAAGCGTTTCGTCCCCGGCAAGGTAGTCGAAGACCCCCGGTTCGAAGACGAAGAAACCGCCGCTGACCCATCGGCCGGTCCCCGCCGGCTTCTCGGCGAACCGTGTCACCTGGTCGCCGTCGAGTTCCAGTTCGCCGAAGCGGCTGGGAGGGCGGACGGCGGTGACCGTGGCCAGCCGCCCGTGGCCGCGGTGAAAACGCACCAGGTCGGAGAGGTCGATGTCGGCCACCCCGTCGGCGTAGCTCATGAGGAAAGTCTCCTCCCCGACAAACGGCCTCACCCGGAGGAGGCGCCCGCCGGTCTGGGTGGTGAGCCCGGTGTCCACCAGGGTGACCGTCCAGTCCTCCCGGGCGCCGCCCAGGGTCCTGACGCGCCCGTCCGCCAGGGAGACGACGAGGTCGCTCAGCATGTGGTGGCGCTCCAGGAAGTAGGCCTTGATGACCTCGGCTTTGTAGCCCAGGCAGACGACGAAGCGGCTGAACCCGTGGTGGGCGTAGATCTTCATGACATGCCACAGTATGGGCCGACCGCCGACCTCCACCATGGGCTTCGGCTTGTCGGCGGTCTCCTCGGCCAGCCGTGTGCCCAGACCGCCGGCGAGTATGACGACTACGACAGCCGCTTACCCCCTCTCCGCGACGGCTGATGGCCGGCCCGTGCCGAGCAGCCGGCGAAACCAGCCTATGCCTGCGATCATGACGCGGTTACGCGGCAGATGAACCTGTCCAGCTCCCGCGCCAGCCTGCCGCAGGTCGCGGCCACAGACCAGCCGGCGCTGTCCTCACGGGCCTTCCTCCCACGCTCCGCGGCCTCGCCGGGCCTCTCGACCACCCTCCGCATGAGGCGACGCAGGTCCTCGAGACTCGGCCGCGCCCAGTACTCGCCCTCGTAGAGCCTTGCCACCGGGTCCCCCGCGGCCGGCTCGAACCCTTCCACCTCGATGAGGTAGGAGTTCTCGTGGGTCATGAAGTCGAGGTTCCCGCCCCACCCCGTTCCGATGGTGGGGAGCCCGGAGGCCATGGCCTCGAGGTACGGGCGCCCGAACCCCTCCCCCCGCGACGGGAGGACAAAGGCGTCGCAGGCGGAGTAGAGGCGGGCCATCTCGGGGACGGAGAGCCGGGCGGTCAGGAGCCTCACGGGCGGGACCGTGCCCGCACGGCGGCAGGCCGTCTCCTCAGCGACCACACGCGCCAGTTGCCGCCTCTGCTCCTTCTCTGAGAGCCCGAAGGGCCTGGTCTTCAGCACGAGGAGCACCCCGTCGGCGGCGGTGAACTCCCTCAGGTAGGCCCGTAGGAGGATGTCCCACCCCTTGCGCGCCTGCCAGGCGAAGACCGAAAGGAACTTGAACCGGCGGCTGTCGCCGTCACCCGGTCGCCAGGGCAGGACGCCCTCCTCGGCGCCCCGGCCACGCGGGGCCGCCCGCCCGTGACCTCCGCTCGCACCCTCCCCC
>ENA-OSAE01000309-OSAE01000309.1-marine-sediment-metagenome-genome-assembly--contig:-NODE-309-length-25807-cov-25.738778_pt1 | contig 25807 bp, 24 predicted proteins | sample MGYA00237870_ERZ529317 | MGnify/ENA primary metagenome ERZ529317 (study PRJEB26369, sample SAMN03142812) | marine sediment metagenome | biome: marine; feature: borehole; material: sediment... | reverse complement strand
GGTTCTGTGAGAGGGATGGCGCTAGCTTGATCACCTAGCGCCACCCTACTCGATACCATCCAAACCTTCCCTTTCCGATAACCCTGAGAGGGTGCCTCCCCAACCTTCTTTAGTGCTCCAGGTTTTCTCCCCCTGGTCTCCCAACTAGGACCTCCTAGGACAAAGAACGAAAAGAACACCTCCTTTAGAAAAGCAAAACCCCACTTAACTGGCACAGCTGCTCTTGTTTCGGCCATCTTCCCGGTAGGAGAGTTTGCTCAATTAAACCGTGTGGTTCGGGTGTCTGGTGGTAGCTAAATTCAAGTGGGGCTTTTCACTTACACCATCCCCCCGATGCCAGGGTTTTCCCTTACAGGGCTGGCAGGGATTTGCCCCATGTCAAATGCAGGGTTCAGACTCTCAGCAAAATAGGATTCTTCTGTTACGATTAGAGTGAAGAATCTCTAGCCAAGAAGGGAAAGGATAAAGGAGGTTTGGCAACTGATGAACCCGATGCTTCCCTGGGATGTACGGGTCACCGCTGACTTAGTTTTAGGCGGTATAGGAGTAGGGGCTTTTCTGCTCGCAGTCTTGACAAGCGTTTATCACGAGGGGACGAACAGGTTGACGGCGAAGATAGGGTTTTTGGTCGCCCCGGTTGCAGTCGGGCTCGGCCTGTTTTCGATCTTAACTGAGCTGGGACAGCCGCTGCGCTTTTTCACCGCTTTTTTCAGGGTTAACCCTTCTTCGGTGATGTCATGGGGCATTTTCTTACAAACCATCTTTCTGCTCTTAACGATTCTTGTGGCGTTGCCAATTTACAAGAGGGGAGAAGCCAGTGCTCCTAGTACAGTGAAAATTCTTGGGACTGTTTGTGCCATAGCAGTTGGTCTTTACCACGGTCTGTTACTGAGCAGCAATGTAGGACGTCCCTTGTGGAATGATGGTCTCTTCCCATTCATGTTTTTTGGCTTTTCCGTTCTCACTGGGTTTGCCGTGGTACTGTTAATTAACCTTGCCGTCAGCAAAACTGCAACATCTACGGTCAGCCGGAGCGAGGCAGCGGCAACACAAAGTTCAGATAATAATGGTGCGAGTTTACCGAAGCTACTGTTCTCGGTCCTAGTTTTTGAACTGGTTGCTATTCTGCTCTGGATGGTAAATACAACGCGCTCCGGACTGGCGGCAGAAAAATCGTTACAACTGCTACTTTCCGACTATGCCCTGGCTTGGTGGGGAGGAACAATTGTGCTGGGCCTGGTTTTTCCACTGGTGCTCGTTTATTTTGGTTCCAGCCGCAGAAATAATCCGCCTGCTGGTGTTCTTTCCCTGGCTTCTGCAGCTATTCTCGTGGGTGGGATCATCTTCAAGCACATTCTTCTTGTGGCGGGCCAGGTCAGATTACCGTTATTATAAGCGGTACTCGTAAGATTTTAGAAGTGATGGAGGGTTGAAAGGATGAAATTATCTCGCCGAGCTTTCCTGAAGGGGTCTGCTGCTGTGGGTTTAGCTGCGCTCGGGGTTAAGGGCCGACGGCCTGTTCTCCAGGCCTTTGCCGAGACCAAGAGCGAAGGAAAAGCCATGCAAGGTTCAACGCGGTGGGTTTCTACTACCTGTCAGGGATGTACTACCTGGTGTGCGGTGCAAGTCCAGGTGGTAAACGGAAGAGCGGTCAAAGTGCGGGGGAATCCAAACTCTAAGGCCAGCAACGGCAAGGTATGTCCCCGGGCTCACCTTTCTTTACAGCAGGTTTATGACCCGGACCGGATCAAGGTGCCGATGAAAAGGACCAACCCCAGAAAAGGCAAAGATGAGGACCCCCAATTTGTGCCCATAACCTGGGACGAAGCGCTAGATGAGATCGCGTCGAAGATGATGGAGCTGCGCCGAAACAACGAGACCCACAAGTTCGTCCTCTTCCGCGGGCGCTATACCTACATGAGGGACGTCATCTACGATAAATTTACCAAGATTTTTGGTTCTCCAAATGGCATATCCCACAGTGCCATTTGTGCCGAAGCAGAAAAATTCGGGTCCTATTTCACCGAGGGTCTTTGGGACTACAGGGATTACGATCTCCTGAATACAAGATACCTTCTTCTATGGGGAGCAGATCCTGTCGCTTCCAACCGGCAAGTTCCCCACTCGATCAAAGTCTGGGGAGAGGTAATGGACCGGGCCAAGGTCGCCGTTATTGATCCGAGGTTGTCTGCTACTGCTTCCAAGGCCGATGAATGGTTACCGGTGATCCCTGGAGAGGATGGGGCTTTGGCCTTGGCCATGGCCCATGTGATTCTCGTGGAAGGAAAGTGGAGCAGGGAGTTCGTTGGGGACTTCAAGGACGGTGTCAACCGGTTCCGCGCCGGGGAAGTTGTAGCTGAAGAAGACTTTGAGGAAAAATATACCCATGGTCTGGTGAATTGGTGGAATCTTGAGCTCAGGAACCGGACTCCGGGTTGGGCGGAAAAAGTTACCGGTATCCCGGCACAACAGATCATCAAGGTGGCTAACGAGTTCGCCGACGCGGCACCACATGTGATCTCCTGGTTGTCGCCCGGGGCCTCGATGCAGGTCCGCGGGGCGTATAGCGCGATGGCTGCCCACGCCTTGAACGGGCTGGTTGGTTCAGTGGATAACAAGGGTGGCACCCTGAGAGCTTCCAAGGTACCTGCACGAAGCCAGCTGCCAGGCTACAAAGATTACCAGGATGAAGTGGCCAAAGCGGGCACGAAGTACCCGAAGATGGATCAACGGGGCTACCTGGAGTTTCCGGCCTTGAAGAAAGGCAAGCCGGGTGGAGGCGTTGTTACCAACCGTGCCGCTGACGCCATTCTCAACGACGACCCTTATGAAATTAAGATGGCCATAGCCTACTGGAACAATTTCGTATTCTCGTGCGGCGAGACTTCGCGCTGGGACAAGGCCTTATCTAAACTTCCGTTCTTTGTCCACGTAACCACTCATCCGGCGGAAATGACGAACTACGCTGATATCGTGCTGCCGGCGGCCGACCACATGTACGAAAAATGGGGATGGCTGAAGTCTAAGGCGAACCGTTATGCTTACTGCACAATGAACCAGCGGGTGATCGACCCCATCTGGGATGTTCGTATCGATGAGACGGAGATTCCCTGGCTGATCGCAGAAAAGCTGGCCGAAAAAGGTTTTGACAACATGCTCCGCTACTTTAAGGAACAGGTAAGGGATCCGGAAACAGGGAAGGCTCCCACCAACAGCATGGAGTTTACCATGTACGCGGTCAAATACCTGACCCAGCCCCTCTGGGATCCGGCTATTGAGGTCAAGGGCGACCAGCTAAGTGGATGGAAGGACTTCCAGGAAAAAGGGGTCTGGAATTCGGTACCATATCCATACCGGAAAAAATGGGGTAACTTTGAGACGGCCACCGGAAAGTTCGAGTTCTACAGTGAGACACTGAAAAAATCCCTTAAAAAACATGCCGAGAAGCACAACACCACCATTGACGGCGTTCTGCGCTCTTGCAAGTTACAGGCAACTGGGGAGCTGGCCTTTATCCCCCATTACGAGGAACCATACCGGGTGGGTGACCCGGAGGCATATCCTCTCATTTTCGTTGACTACAAATCGAGGCTCAACAGGGAGGGGCGTTCTGCCAACTGCCTGTGGTATCAAGAAATGAAGGATGTGGACCCTGGAGATGAAAGATGGGATGATGTGGCGAAGCTCAATCCCCAGGATGGTCGCCGCTTGGGCATTAGAACCGGGGATACCATCAAGCTTGTCTCTCCTGTCGGCGCATTGGTTTGTACCGCCAAGCTATGGGAAGGAGTACGCCCGGGTACAGTCATAAAATGTTATGGCCAGGGTCACTGGGCTTATGGTCGGATTGCAGCACGTGACTTTCAGAAACGGTTACCGCGCGGCGGCAACAATAACGATATCCTGCCGGCCGAATACGAGCGGCTGAGTGGCAGTACCGCGCGGCATGGCGGCGTGGTACGGGTAAGAGTGGAGAAGATTTGAGGGTTTCAAGCCTAGGGAGGTGATTTAATTGGCCAATTACGCGATGGTGATCGACCTTCATAAATGTGTGGGCTGTGGGGCCTGTGCTATTACCTGTAAGAATGAGAATAACGTTCCGGAGGGGTTCTACTGGGCCAACTACGTGCACAAAACCACCGGCACCTTTCCAAACGTGCGCTATCAATTCATCCCCACCCTCTGCAATCATTGTGAGAATGCACCTTGTGTCAAGGCCTGCCCGGTGCAAGCGATGTACAAGGACGAAAACGGGTTGACCCTGCACGATCCCGAGAAGTGTATTGGGTGCAAAGCTTGCATCATCGCGGATCCATACGGTGTTATATACTTTAACAAGAAAGAGCCACACCAGTTCTGGCGTAACAATGAGCCGGTAATACCGGGTGCCACTGCGACGGCAAAAGAAGTGACTGAGAAAATAGGAGAACAAGTTCCCTATTACAATCCCGCCCGGGCCACAACCTATGCCGGGATCAGACCGAAGGGTATCGTCGAAAAGTGCAGTTTGTGCGACCACAGAATTAAGGAAGGCGAAGAACCCTACTGCGTTGCTTCTTGTCCCGCTGAAGCCCGCACCTTCGGCGATCTTGACGACCCTGGGAGCAAAGTGAACTACCTGCTGCAAAAATATGGTTATTTCCGGCTCCGGGAAGAACTGGGAACGAAACCGAAAGTGTACTACATCAGGCAGTACTAGGCTAATATGGAGGGTGGCGGGGGGCCCCGCCACCACGCACCTTCTGGGAGGTGGGCCAGCTGGAGTGTAATATTCGGGCGCAAAATGAAACCCGCGCCAACCTCTACAGGCTCCTTTCTCTGTATTATTATGAACCGGAGAAAGAGCTCATAGATAAGAGGGCGTTAAGCTTTTTAGCGGCAGAGATGGCACAAGTTTGTCCCGAAGGGGCCAAATATGCCGCCGAGTTGACAGAAGAGGCCAACATTGGGGAAATCGAGGACTTGAGAATCGATTATGCCAAGCTTTTCGTGGGCCCCTTCGATTTGCTTGCTCCTCCCTATGGCTCCGTCTACCTGGAGAAACGAAGAAGGGTCATGGGTGAATCAACTCTCGATGCCTTACGGTGCTACCAGGAAGCAGGGTTGACCATGGACAGGTATTTCATGGAAGCACCGGACCATATTGCTGCAGAACTCGAATTCATGTACTACCTGAGCTTTCAGGATTTAGACAACGAGAGTGTCGAGAGACAGAAGTATTTTCTTGAACACCACTTGGGGGCCTGGGTGGAGGACTTCACAGCTTTGGTCGAGGAAAGGGCGGAAACGAATTTTTACCGTCACCTGGCTCGTATTACCAGGCTCTTCGTCAATGCTGACCAGGTTTACTTGGAAAAGTTATTAATAGATCTCCCTGTTCGTTGAGCGGGATACTGGGGCGAAATTAGCAGCACTATCCAGAGGGGGACGGGCCGCAAGATGTTCTTGCCTCTCCTGGTGTCCAGCTTGTTAGCCCCCCGGAGACCGTTGACAGCACCAAGTAGGTGTATCGCCTTGCGGTACCGTGATGGTGGCTGCGGCCGCTGTCAAGAGGTCTGCCCTGGGCACTGTATTGAGCTGGAAGATGGGTTAAGGATCGGGGAAGGTTGTGACGGGTGCCAGCTATGCGCGGCTGCTTGTCCCACTGAGGCCCTGGTATCCAATCCTTCGTGGGCGAAAAACCTCCTGCGGGGCGCGCGCAGAAAACCCTTCATTCTTACTTGTGGAAAAACCGAAGCCGCCGCAACAGCAACCATGGTTTCCTGTTTGGCCGGAATTAGCTGCAATCTCTTGATAACCCTTGCACTGGTTACACCGGACTCCTCGCTGGTACTGTATTGTAACCGCCAGGACGAGTGTGAGAGATTGGCCGGTCTATTGGAAAAGAACGTGGCCGCTGTGAATAGTTTCCTGCAGGACCTTTCCCTAGAGAAGACGTATTTTCTGGTGCGACATGAAAAGAGCTTGTTGAAACCGCAGCCAGAAGCCGGGTATTCACGCCGGGAAGTACTGTTCTCATGGCAAGAAAAGGGCCTGGCCCTGGTTCAGGACGCCCTTGTGAACCTGGAAATGAAATTGGTCCCTGGGCTGGAAGGAAAAAAGAAGCGGGATGGCGACGGCTTTCCGCCGCTAGAACATCTATTGCTCAGAGGGCTCCTGGAAGGCCTGTCCCTGACGGTAAGGGAATTGAGGGTTGGCCCAGCTACTCCCTGGGGCAACTGGAGAATAGATGGGAACTGCAGCGGCTGTGAAAAATGCGTCGCCCTTTGTCCGGCCGGAGCCCTGACGAGCAGCCGTGTTCAGGATGGACTCCAGATTCAGTTTCGTGCTGGCGATTGTTTGAACTGCCAGTTGTGTCGGCGTTCTTGCCCGCGGCAGGCAATCAGCCGGGAAGAGAAGGTTTTATTGGAGGATATCACCAGCAGGCGGGTGAGAACCCTCCGGCAACATCCTTTGGCTTGCTGTGAATCCTGTGGGGAAGAATTTATACCCGGGGGAAACCAGGGGAAATGCTCGTCTTGCTTGAAAAGGGAGGAGGTCAAGAAGGCGGCTTTCGCCTAGGGGACTGCTCTGCAAATGCTGCTGGCTTCCTTGCCGGGACTGCTTTTGGACTCGCTTGTTCCCCGCCCCTCCGGGGCTGCTGTATAAATGGTCTTGTCATGGAGCAGTTGTAGAACCCAAGTTTTGCGAAATACCGGCCCCAATTTTCATGGTTCGGGGTGCCGCCGGTTTGCGGGCGGCATGGGTAACAACTACAAGCCCATGACATGCATGTGTTAAGAACTTGAGGCATACAACCTTTCTCGAAATCAAGTTGTTGCTGGAGGTGAGATTAAGTGCTTGGTAATCTCGGTCTTCCTGAACTTCTACTCATTCTCGTGCTCGCGTTGGTCATTTTTGGTGCCGGGAGATTGGCTGGTATAGGTAAAGCCCTTGGACAGAGTATCCGTGAGTTTAGGGCTGAAGTAAAGGAACGAGAAGAAGAGGTGGCTTCCAAGGAAGAATAGGTACTGGGGGGTAAAGAGATGGCCAACATTGGTATACCAGAGCTGATCTTGATTTTAGTCTTGGCGCTCGTAATTTTCGGCCCGAAAAAACTTCCGGAAATAGGTAAAGCCCTTGGGTCCGGCTTAAAGGAATTCAAAAAAGCATCCACCGATCTTCAAAGGTCTATCGAACTTGAAGTTGAGACGGGCGATAGAAGAGAAAAGTATTCGAAAAAGAAAGGGTAAAAAGGACGTCCTTACCACGCCTGGTTGTGGTTATTCCTGGGGGAAAGGGATGGGTGTCGCCGTGAGCTACGGAGTTTTGAAAAAGGGGCGAGCAACAATCAATGATACCTGTAATCAGCGTCGTTGGTAGATCAAACGCTGGAAAAACAACGCTAATTGAAAAGCTGGTGCCTGAAATTAAACGCAGGGGCTATAAGGTTGCGACAATTAAGCACGACGCCCATCAGTTTGAAATGGATAAACCGGGTAAGGATACCTACCGGCATTTTCAGGCAGGTGCAGATGCGGTAATAATCTCTTCCAAGGAAAAAATGGCCATGATAGCAAGGACAGAGGGGGCAGAAATTCCGTTAGATGACCTGGTCAAGAAGCTTCCCCAGGTAGACTTGGTGTTGACTGAAGGTTATAAGAGTGGAAACAAACCTAAGATTGAAGTCTACCGCAAGGGATTAAAAGGTGGATTGCTTTGTGACCCAGCCGAACTTATCTGTGTGGCTACAGATGAACCACTGGATATCGATGTGCCTTGCCTGGACATCAACGATCCAGTTGGAATAATTAATCTCATAGAGGAGAAGTTCCTCAAGAAGTCTGACGGGAACCTGGAAAGACAAGACCGGTAAAAGATTTACTCTAAGAATAGATGCTCTCCGAGCCTATTTGCCTAAGGCCCACGCTACGGCAAATCGGCCGTGCTGCCGTGACAGCACCAGGGTATGCCGGGAAACCTGCATGCCCCCCGCACTTGGAAAGGAGACGCGACGAAATTTAGTGGCGCCTTCTCATTGCGGGGGCGCTCGATTTATTGCAGCCCAAGATTTCCTTTTTCGATGAAGATTAAGGGTGTGGGTGGCCTTATGAGATGTACAGGATGGCGTATCATGGCTTTGATTCTCTTGTTCTTGCTCACTGGTTGTGTCCGGGAAGAGCAAGAGGTGCTCACTGTCTTTGCAGCTTCCTCGTTGACAGAGAGTTTCCGGGAGATAGGCCGTGCCTTTGAAGCAGAACATCCCGGTGTAAAGGTTCAATTCAACTTTGCTGGGAGCCAGGTTTTAGTACGCCAGCTGGTGGCTGGCGCCAGAGGTGATGTCCTCGTTTCTGCTGATGAGAGGTACATGATGGAAGCACTTGGGCAAGGCCTCGTGGAGCAGCCGCGTCTGATGGTCACGAATAGGTTGGTGGTGGTTGTTGCCAAAGGCCAGGAGGAGATAGAAAACCTGGGAGGCCTGGTGAGGGTCAAGAACCTGGTCCTGGCCGACCCACGGGTTCCGGCCGGAGTTTATACAGACCAGGTTCTGGATAGCCTAGTCCGGATTTATGGTCCTGAGCTTAAGTCTCGGATCATGGCAAACGTGGTTTCATGGGAAAACAATGTGAAACAGGTCTTGGCTAAAGTGGTTCTGGGTGATGCAGGCGGGGCACTAGTTTATGCTACGGATATTACTCCGGTGGTGGAAAAGAAGGTTAAAGTACTGGAAATACCACCGGAGCACAACGTGGAAGCTAAATACTATATTGCCCCTGTGGAGAATAGCCCGCAGAAGAAGCTAGCAGATGAATTCATTGACTTTGTCATGTCTTCAGAGGGACAAGCGACTCTAATCCGTTTCGGATTCCTACGGCCCCGCTAAGGGTGTGGTGATCGCATGTATTGGCTATCGGTCGTTGTGTGGCTTTTTCTGATCTTAATCCCGATCCTCTCCATTTTTGGCTCCTTTTCTCATGCAGATTTGGTGGCCGGGTTGGGGAGCCCGCTGGTACGCGAAGCGCTGAAAGTAAGTGCCGTTTCTTCCGGAATTTCTATGGCCTTGATTTTGACCCTCGGCCTGCCGACCGCCTATTTCCTGGCCCACAGCAACTGGCGCGGAAAGATCTTTCTGGATACCCTTCTAGACTTACCCATGGTGTTACCTCCAGCGGTGGCAGGTACAGCCCTGCTGCTGGCCTTCGGCCGCAGCGGGCCTGTGGGCAGGTGGCTGTCTGAAATAGGCTTGGTTATACCCTTTTCACTGCTAGCTGTAGTCATGGCTCAAACTTTCGTGGCTGCCCCTTTTTTCATCAGGTCGGCTAAAAGCGGGTTTCAGGCCGTGGACCGAAACCTGGAGCAAGCAGCTCAGACGCTGGGGAAAACCCCCTGCCAGGTCTTCTGGCGCGTCACTTTTCCCTTATCGCTCCCTTCACTGGTGAGCGGAATGATTATGTCCTGGGCAAGAGCTTTAGGGGAGTTCGGGGCAACCCTCGTCTTTGCTGGAAACATGCCCGGACGAACCCAGACTTTGTCCCTGGCAGTGTACACCGCCATGGAAACTGATTTTCCGGCGGCGATGGTCATGTCCGCCCTCCTGGTTATTGTTTCCTTTGTAGTGTTAATGGCGGTGAAACTGCTGGCGGGGAAGGGGCTTGGTTAGATGTTGGAAGTACAGGTTAAGAAAAAATTTCGTTCTTTTACCCTGGACCTGGAGTTATCTGCAGGTAATGAACTGATCTGCTTGTTAGGACCATCCGGAGCTGGAAAAACAACCCTGTTGCACATGGTAGCCGGTCTCATGGAACCTGATGAAGGCTTGATCAGGGTTAACAATAAATCATACTTTCAAAAGCCTGCCGGTGCAAGAAGAGGCCGGCAACTCCCCCCCTACCGGAGACGGGTAGGTTACGTTTTTCAAAATTATGCCTTGTTTCCTCACCTGACGGTGAACCAAAATATTTTGTTCGGAGCCAAGGGTTCCATGGATGAAACCAGACAAGAAGCCTCCTACCTGGTCAACCTTTTAAGGCTCCGGGGGCTGGAACAGAGAAAGGTGACGGAACTCTCGAGCGGCCAGCAGCAGCGCGTAGCCCTTGCCAGAGCCTTAATTACAAGGCCGGATATTCTGCTGCTAGACGAGCCTTTTTCCAACTTGGATGAGCTTATTCGCCGAAAACTGAGACTGGATCTTTTGCGGGTTCACCGTGATTTTAGGATTCCCATCATGATGGTAACCCATGACCTCGAAGAAGCCTCCACTCTTGGTGAAATGGTTGCGGTAATGGATAGCGGACGAATACTCCAGGTTGGCACCAGGGAGGAAGTCTTCTACTGTCCTCGAAGCCGCCGGGTGGCACGGTTTGTGGGCATGAAGAATATTTTCGACGGCAGGGTGGCAGAGGTGAAGCCAGAGGAAAATCTCTTGAAGGTTGCAGGCGATAAATTTAATGTTTGCCTTCCTTATCACCCCTGCCGTGTAGGGGATCGAATCGTCTTTGGTATTCGGCCGGAGAATATTAGCCTGGTCCGAAACGGAGCGGAACTGGGAAAACGTGGAGAGAATAATGTTCTCAAAGGTAGGCTTGTAGAAATGATCCCGGAAGGACCGGGGTATCGCCTGTTCCTGAAGACAACCGCTGACACTTATGACCTGGAAATCTTGATTCCGTCTCGTATTGCTCTAAAGCACCAGCTTACTGTCGGAAAGGAACTTTCCGTGACCTTAAGAAAAACGGCTCTACACTTGCTGCGAGAGGACTGAGGCTTGATGCTTGATGCCAGTGGTGTCATCCTCGCCGGAGGTAAAAGCTCCCGCATGGGTACCAACAAGGCCCTCCTGACGCTTCATGGAAAGACGATGATCGAATCAGTGGTCGGTGAACTACGGAAGGTTTTCCCGGAAATTATTGTTGTTACCAACGAACCGCGCTTCTACTTGGACCTGGGGGTGCGGGTGGTAACTGACATCATTCCTGGTTTCGGGCCCTTAAGCGGGATACACGCCGGATTGACTGCTTCATCCCACAAGTACAGCTTTGTGACCGCTTGTGACCTGCCCTTTATTAATCACCGCCTCAGCGCCTACCTGGTGGATGAAGCAGGGGGATACGATGTTGTAGTGCCTCGAAAGAGAGGGTTCTTGGAGCCCCTCCATGCGGTTTACAGTAAGGCATGTATCGAGCCCATCAAGAAGTGTTTGGATAAAGGTATCTGCAAGATCATTGCCTTCTATCCTGAGGTCAAGGTGAAGTGCATCGAGATGGAAGGTATCGGACCTCCAACTGACCTGGAGAAGGTGTTCTTTAATGTAAATACACCTGAAGCACTGACCCGAGCGAGAAAGATGGCAGAAGGGGAGAGCAACATTGAGACCCTAGGACCCCTTCGGAAGCGGCAGAAGAGGATCAAGGTGAGAGAGGAATGACGAAAGCCGATTTCACAAAAGAGGAGGGCATACGGTGCTGCGAAAAGTGCATGTTGAAAAGGCTGTTGGCATGGTCCTCTGTCATGACATGACAAAGATCATTCCAGGGAAGTTTAAAGGTGTTGCTTTTCGGAAAGGACATGTCATCCAAGAAGCAGACATTCCCAACCTCTTGAAAATGGGTAAAGAATATATCTACGCCTGGGAAACCAGGGAAGGTCTGATCCATGAAAACGATGCCGCCCTACGCCTAGCCCGCGCGGTGAGCGGGAGTGGACTGGAAATTACCGAGCCCGAAGAAGGGAAAGTAAGTATTATTGCAAGATACGGCGGCCTTTTAAAGGTTAACGCGGAATACTTAGATAAGATCAACTGTCTCGATGGATTGGCCGTGGCTACCCTGCACAATAATCGAGTGGTTAAAAAGGGTGATATGATTGCGGGTGCCCGCGTGATCCCGTTGGTCATCGAAGAGTCGAAAATTGAAGAAATAGAGAACATATGTGCTGAAACCGGAGGGCTGATGGAAGTAAAGCCCCTGCATAAACCCAAGGTCGGCCTGGTGATTACTGGCAATGAAGTCTATTACGGGCGAATAGAGGACAAGTTTGGGCCGGTACTCAGGAAAAAAATGCAACAATACCAGTGCAAGATAAAATGTGAGATTATCGTTCCCGACCATGAGAGAAGGATCGCTGCCGCATTAAGAGAGCTGATCCAACAAGGGGTAGAGCTGATTCTCATCTCCGGCGGCATGTCGGTAGACCCTGATGACGTTACCCCAGCAGGGGTTCGGACTGCAGGCGGCGAGATCGTGGTATACGGAACTCCTGTACTGCCTGGCTCCATGTTTATGCTGGCCTACCTGCAGGAGATTCCCGTTTTGGGCTTACCAGGGTGCGTGATGTATAACAGAACTACTGTGTTTGACTTGATCTTACCCCGAGTACTGGCAGGAGAAAAGTTAAGCCGGCCGGATCTAGCCTTTCTGGGTTGCGGCGGCCTGTGCAGCAACTGCCCCACCTGTACTTTTCCCCACTGTCCCTTCGGGAAATGAAGTTCAGGAGGAAATAATGATGCTTGAAATGTTGCCCCTGGAGACGGCCCTGGAGGTGTTGGTCGGACGGGCCAAAATCCTGCACAAAGAAGTAGTGGAACTTCTCTCAGCCCATGGAAGAGTCCTGGCCCAGGACATCTTTGCCCCTATCAACCAGCCGCCTTTTGACCGTTCGCCCCTCGATGGGTATGCCCTTCGAGGAGCAGACATTGCCGCTGCCGCGCCGGGAGTTCCAGCCCGCCTGAGAGTAACGGAGAATGTACCTGCTGGCTACCTGGCCAGGGGCAGAGTGGAAACGGGGACGGCCATGCGCATTATGACTGGTGCCCCGATTCCTGCTGGTGCTGACACGGTGGTCCGTGTTGAGGATACCCGTGAAAAGGACGGATGGGTCGAGGTTTTTGTTTCCCTTGCTCCCGGCAGCAATATCGTGCGGACAGGAGAGGATATCCGCCAGGGAGAGATGGTCCTTAAGGGGGGTAGACTGCTCAACGCGCCGGAGATAGGAGTGCTGGCGGCCCTTGGGATACCCCGGGTGGAGGTCTTCAAGAGGCCCCGGGTGGCCATACTCAGCACCGGGGATGAACTGGTCGCGTTGGAGCGGGAACTGACCCCGGGCAAGATTTACAACAGCAACCTCTATGCCCTCGCGGCTTCTGTCCTTGAAGCTGGGGGAGAACCGGTCCCCCTGGGGAGCGTCGCTGACCGGCCGGAGGAAATTGCCCGGAAGATCAGCGAAGGGCTGGGAAAATCCGACCTGGTGTTGACCACGGGTGGTGCCTCAGTAGGCGAGCATGACCGGATTCGGGAGGCAATGACTTGTTCAGGAGCGGACCTATTGTTCTGGAAAATTAAAATGAAGCCCGGGACCCCGGTGGTTGCCGGTGAAGCAAGTGGTAAACTCATCCTGGGACTTTCTGGCAACCCGGCAGCGGCCCTAATTTCCTTTGAGGTGCTGGTCCGGCCTCTGATCAGAAAGATGGCCGGCTTTGACAAACTGTACCGGCCCCGGCTTACAGTCAAGCTGCTTGAGGATTTTCGAAAGCAAGGAAAACAGCGGCGCTTCCTCCGGGCAAGGGTGGGTGTCGTAGACGGCGAGTTGTGTGCCCGCCTTTCCAGTGCTCAAAGTCCAGGGGTGCTCAAGTCTCTCCTCAGTACCAATTCACTTCTCGATGTTACCGGGGGTAGAGGCCCCCTGTCGAAAGGAGAACAGGTAGAAGCGATCTTGACTGGTGACCTTATTGGGCCGGGACGCTCATAGAATGGTGTCTTGGCCCAGCTGTGGATGCGGAGGCATTTACTTTGTTTCGCCAGCACTTCCCCCTGGACGGTAATGACGTGAGAAATGCCGGCCTCCTTGGAGGCAGGGTTCTCCTGAAAAGGTTGTCGTAATTCTTGTTGACACCACTCCCACAATCTGCTATTATCTTAGTGTCAAGGTAGATTTGAGGTGTGTAGCGACAGGCCTGAAGATGGGAAGTAAATAGCTAGGTCCGATCAGAAAGTGTACCTAGGGTTCCGCAGCTGGGGCCTGGGTGCTTTTCAGTTAGCCAACAAGGGTTCCAGCTGGTCTGGACCGAGCGGTACAAGTAGCGCCGCCAGTGCTGCGGATCGGCGCGTACCACACCGTGGGATAAAAGCCCGGGCGGGTAGGTTTCTAGTGAATCTGCCGGCGCGGGTTCTTTTTTTGGGGGGTGATTGAGTGCGAAAGGAAGAATGAAAGGAAGGGGAAGGAAGAAAAATACTAAGGTTCAGGTGGACCATCATCAAGGATTACTACCTGAGCCAGTACTTTCCGAGGGGTAGATTGTGCCCTTCATCAGGCTGAAGTGTAGACCTACCGGAGGAGGGGAAAAGAACATTGATCGAACGCCTGTTTAAGCTCAAGGAGAACGGAACCAACCTCAGAACAGAAGTTGTGGCCGGGTTCACCACCTTCATGACCATGGCTTACATCATTATTGTCAACCCCATTATCCTCGGTGGAGCCGGGATGGATAAAGGGGCAGTTATGACCGCCACCATCATTTCGGCGGCATTTGCAACCCTTTTAATGGCGGTTTACGCCAATTATCCCTTTGCCCTGGCGCCTGGGATGGGGCTGAATGCCTTCTTCGCCGTGGTGGTGGCCACCATGGGGTTAAGCTGGCAAGCTGCCCTGGCCGCCGTTTTTATCAATGGTATCATCTTTATTGTTCTCACCCTGACCAGGGCCCGGGAAGTAGTCGTCAACGCCATACCCACCCCCATCAAAGCGGCAACCAGTGCCGGGATCGGACTCTTTATTGCCATCATTGGTTTTAATCTCGGCGGTATCGTTGTGGACGGGGAACCCAAGGGTCTCCTTGTCATGCTGGGAGACTTTACGAACCCTGGTGTCCTCCTTACCGCTGCCGGCCTGGTGATTACGGGGTGGTTGGTGGCGAAGCGGGTCAGAGGGTCACTCCTTCTGGGTATTCTCCTGACCAGTGCCATTGGCATGGTGGCCGGGATTGTTAATCCGCCGGCCGGGATCGTCAGTACCCCGCCGAGCCTGGCCCCGACCCTTTTCCAGCTGGACTTTGGTGGGCTTTTTTCTGCCGGAACACTGACCTTGATAACCATCATCTTCACCTTTACCTTCGTTGACATGTTCGACACCATTGGAACCTTGATCGGGGTGGCGACCAAGGCCGATATGCTGGATCAAAGAGGGGAACTTCCCCGGGCACGGCAGGCCCTCTTCGCCGACGCTGCGGGAACCGCAGTTGGAGCCCTGCTCGGAACCAGCACGGTTACCACTTACGTCGAAAGTTCGGCCGGTGTCGCGGAAGGAGGCCGCACCGGGCTGACAGGGGTGGTGGTCAGCCTCCTTTTCCTGGTGGCCTTGTTCTTCTCGCCCATTGTGACTGCCATTCCCGCCCAGGCAACGGCTCCGGCCCTTATCATCGTGGGCCTCTTCATGATGGAACCGGTGACCAAGATTAACTTCAGTGATTTCACCGAGGCCATACCGGCCTTCCTAACCATCGTCATGATGCCCTTTACATGGAGCATTGCCGAGGGGCTGGTTTTTGGAATTCTGTCCTACGTATTCTTAAAGGTTCTGGTGGGCAAGGCCCGTGATGTAAGCCTGACCATGTGGGTTTTGGCTGTTCTCTTTGTTGTCCGGTTCTTCTTTATCTAACACTGGACCCTGTCTTGATATTTGATCTGTCAAGGTTAGGCTCAGGCCGAACAACCGGCTGATGCCCGGCTGGAAACCGGATGCATTGGTGGTGGGATGGCCTGTAACAGGACCAAATCTATTACAATGGGGGGTAGAAGATTGATGAATGCAAAGGTCAGTGTTCTCATGGGTAGTGATTCCGATCTTCCGCGCATGCGGGAGACGGCCAAGGTCCTGGAGGATCTAGGGGTAGGTTTTGAGATCACCATTGCTTCTGCCCATCGGACTCCGGACCGGGTTGAGGAATACGTGAGGTCAGCTCCCGAACGAGGTATTGAGGTGTTCATTGCCGGGGCCGGGGGGGCTGCCCACCTGGCAGGAGTGGTGGCCTCGCTGACTACTCTCCCGGTGATCGGGGTTCCCCTGAGTGGGTCCGCCCTGGGCGGGGTTGATGCCCTTTATGCTACCGTGCAGATGCCTTCAGGGGTCCCCGTGGCCACGGTGGCCGTTGATGGGGCCAAGAACGCCGGGATTCTGGCGGTTCAAATCCTGGCGCTGAAGTACCCGGACTTGATGAAACGCCTGGTAGAATACCGGAAGGGCTTGACAAGCACGGTGGTCGAGAAGGCACGGCGGCTGGAAGAACTTGGCCTCGACGGCTACCAGGTTGAGGCGAAATAATCCCTGAGCCCGGAGGGCGAGTTTGCGGCTGTGGCCCGGAACCGCCGAGGTTCATGACAACTATACGGTGAGCGTGACGCCGGGCCGGCGCCGCGGGGACATTTTCGAAGTAGTGCTCCATGCTGCTACAAGGGGCGGCACCACGGAGGATGACCTTTTGAGTAACAGGTGGTGTTTGCGAAACGCGAGAGACTGTCGGAACACAGGCGCAGCCACGACAGGTGGGAGGAAAGGAACGGGGGCGATAGAGTGATCGAGCGCTACACCCTTCCGCGCATGAAAGAGGTGTGGGACGAGAAAAACAAGTTCAGGAAATGGCTCGAGGTGGAGATTCTGGCCTGCGAGGCTTGGGCTAAGTTGGGGGTAATCCCGGAAGAAGCGGTTGAGGTCATTCGGAAAAAAGCTGACTTTAGCGTTCAAAAGATTAAAGAGGCCGAGCAGAAGACCAGGCACGACGTCATCGCCTTTGTGAGTACGGTGGCTGAGAGTGTGGGCGAGGAAGGAAAATACATTCATTACGGGCTAACCTCCTCGGATGTGGTGGATACCGCACTGAGCGCCCTGATGGTGGAAGCAGCCGATATCATCATTGGAGACCTCCATGAACTGGCCGGGGTCTTAGAAAGCCAGGCACTGAAATACAAGTTTACGCCCATGATCGGGCGTACCCACGGTGTTCACGCTGAGCCAATCACCCTGGGGTTGAAATTCGCCCTGTGGCTGGCGGAGACCCGGCGCAACCTGGAAAGGATGCGGTTTGCCAGGAAAGAGATTGCGGTAGGGAAGATCTCGGGAGCGGTCGGGACTTACGCCCATGTTGACCCCTTTATTGAAGAGTATGTATGTCATAAGATGGGCCTTACCCCGGCCCCGATATCGACCCAGATTCTACAACGTGACCGGCACGCCCAGTTCCTGACCACCCTGGCCATCATCGCCGGATGCCTGGATAAGTATGCCACCGAGATCCGGGCCCTGCAGAAAACGGAGGTCAGAGAGGTGGAAGAACCCTTCCGTGCGGGACAGAAAGGGTCCTCGGCCATGCCCCACAAGAGGAATCCTGTCACCTGTGAACGAATATCGGGCCTGTCCCGCGTGGTCAGAAGCAATTCCATGGCGGCCCTTGAGAACATTCCCCTCTGGCACGAGCGAGACATCAGCCACTCCTCGGTGGAACGGATCATCCTACCAGACAGCACGATCCTGGTGGATTACATGCTCCAGGAGATGACCACTATCATCAGGGACCTGCACGTTTACCCGGAGAACATGGAGCGAAACCTTAACCACACCCAGGGGCTGATTTTCTCCCAGCGGGTACTCCTGGCCCTGGTGGACAGAGGCGTCTCCCGGGAAGACGCATACCGTATCGTGCAGTCCAACGCCATGAAGGCGTGGTCAGAAGGTGTACCCTTCGGGCGGCTGATGACGCAAGACCCGGAGATTACCCGTTACCTTTCCGAGGAAGAACTGGAAGCCTGTTTCGACCTGAAGGCCCATTTCAAACGGATCCAGACCATCTACGAACGACTTAATATTTAGGGTGAAAGCGGCTTTGAAGAAACTGGGAAGTGAGCTGTCGGGTGGCTGGCTTCAGACACCTAAGCTCAATAACCGAATGGAGGGATAACAAAATGACTGTTGATGTCAAGAAAGGTCAACCCATCTACGAAGGTAAGGCAAAGATCATCTACGAAACCTCCGACCCGGAGCGGGTGATCACCTATTTCAAGGATGACGCCACAGCCTTCGATGGGGCCAAAAAGGGTTCCATCAAGGAGAAGGGGGTTGTCAATGCCGGGCTGTCAGCCCACCTTTTCCGCTACCTGGAGCAAAAGGGGATTCCCACCCATTTTGAAGAACTGGTGAATGAACGGGAATTGCTGGTGAAAAGACTGACCATTATTCAGGTGGAGGTAGTGGTACGGAACATTGTGGCCGGGAGCCTTTCAAAAAGACTGGGAATAGAAGAAGGCACCGAGCTCTCCGACCCGGTCCTGGAATTCTACTACAAGAACGACGAACTAGGTGACCCGCTGGTCAATGAATACCATATCCGGGCCCTGGACCTCGCGACCCCCGGGCAGTTGAAGGAGATGGGTGACCTGGCCCTGTCCATTAATGAACTCCTTTCCCAGTACGTGGGTGAGAAAGGGCTCGACCTAGTGGATTTCAAGCTTGAATTCGGGCTTTTTGGCGACAAAATCCTCTTAGGGGACGAAATATCACCGGATACCTGCCGCTTCTGGGACCGGGAAACCAGGAAGAAGCTGGACAAGGACCGGTTTCGCCGTGACCTGGGCGGAGTAGAAGAAGCCTACCAGGAGGTATACGATAGGCTGGTTGGAGGGCGATAACCGTGTGGCTGGCCAGGGTTTACGTAACCCTGAAGAAAGGCATTTTAGACCCCCAGGGGGCAACCCTTGAGAGGGCACTTGGTTCCCTGGGTTACAAGAACATCTCCCAGGTCAGGGTCGGCAAGTACATGGAGATCACCCTGGAAGAGCCGGACCGGGACAAGGCGCAGGACCAGGTAGATGAGATGTGCCGTCGCCTCCTGGCCAACCCGGTGATTGAAGACTACTCCTTTTTCCTGGAGGAGAAGGCCGGCGTCCAAGGCAAGAAGGGCTGGCAGGATGCCGAGGGCACTGCTGACCAGGAGAGGCGCCGTCAGTAGCAAGGCGCAGGAGGGCGGGCGGACTGGGAGGGCCGAGAGAGCCGAGGTCGAGACCAAGGAACCAGTTCCGGCTCGCCTACCAGGAGAACCGAGAGTTCGGAGTGTCTGGGGGTGCAAGGAAGTTGAGGTTCGGTGTCATCGTTCTCCCGGGGTCCAACTGTGATGTGGACTGCTACCATGTGGTAAAAGAGGTTCTCAAGGAACCGGTGGACTACGTCTGGCACCAGGAAGACAACCTGGACCGGTACGACTGCATCATGATCCCAGGGGGCTTCTCGTACGGTGACTACCTGCGGGTCGGGGCTATTGCCAAGTTCTCCCCGGCGGTCCGGGCCGTAGAGGAGTTTGCAGCCCGCGGTAAACCTGTCCTTGGAATCTGCAACGGTTTTCAGATCCTGCTGGAAATGGGGCTTCTGCCTGGAGCTATGCTTCACAACGAGAGCCTGGAGTTTCGCTGTGAATTTGTCCACCTCAGGGTAGAAAACAACCAGACCCCCTTCACGAAGAAGTACCGGAAGGGACAGGTGATCCGGGTTCCCATTGCCCACGGGGAGGGAAACTACTACGCGGATGAAGACACCCTGGCGCGGCTCGAAGAAGGGCGCCAGGTTGTTTTCCGTTACTCAGACCCAGAGGGTAGGCTGAGCCCGGATTCCAATCCCAACGGTTCGGTGCATCATATCGCCGGGATCTGCAACGAAGCTGGGAATATCCTGGGGATGATGCCGCACCCGGAGCGTTGCGCAGAGGAAATCCTGGGTTCCACCGACGGGAGGCTGGTTTTTGAATCCCTCCGGTCGTGGTGGGAAGAAAATGGGGGTGTGGCAGGTGGTTAACCCCAGGTGGGAAGAAGTAGGTTTAACTGAAGAAGAGTACAAGCGTATCATGGAAATCCTGGGTCGGGAACCCAATGACCTGGAGTTGGGCATGTACGGCTTGATGTGGTCTGAACACTGCAGCTACAAGCATTCCAAGCTCCACCTCCGGCTCTTTCCTACTGAAGGGGAGTGTGTTCTTCAGGGTCCAGGCGAAAACGCCGGTGTAGTTGATATCGGTGACGGGATGGCTGTCGCTTTCCGGTTGGAATCCCACAACCACCCCTCGGCCATCGAACCCTACCAGGGTGCGGCCACTGGGATTGGGGGGATTGTCCGGGACATTCTCACCATGGGGGCAAGGCCCATTGCCCTCCTGGACTCGCTCCGGTTCGGGAAACTCGATGACGAACGCACCAGGTACCTCTTCGGGGGTGTTGTTTCCGGGATCAGTGGTTACGGGAACTGCCTGGGTTTGCCCACGGTGGGCGGCGAGGTGTACTTTGACGACTGCTACCGGGGCAACCCCCTGGTGAACGTCATGTGCATTGGTCTCATGGAAAAAGGCCGGATTGTGAAAGGAAGGGCCTCAGGCGTGGGAAACGCGGTGATGGTGGTCGGAGCCAAAACCGGCCGGGACGGGATCCATGGGGCGAGCCTGCTTGCGTCCCGGGAGTTTGACGAGAAGTCGGAGGAAATGCGGCCAGCTGTCCAGGTGGGTGACCCCTTCATGGAAAAGCTGCTGGTGGAAAGCTGCCTGGAACTGGTGGAGACCGACTGGGTGGTGGGGGTTAACGACCTCGGGGCGGCGGGCTTGACCTCGGCGTGCAGCGAAACAGCCGGGAGGGCCGGCAGTGGAATGGAAGTGGACGTGGCCCTTGTACCACGCCGGGAGGAGGGGATGACCCCTTACGAGGTCATGCTCTCCGAATCCCAGGAGCGGATGCTGGTCATCATCAAGAAAGGCAAAGAGAAGGAAGTAGAGAAGACCTTCTCCAAGTGGGGCCTCGATTCGGCGGTCATCGGGCGCGTTACCGGGGACGGGATGCTGACGATTCTTGAAAACGGGCGCCAGGTGGCGTCGGTTCCGGCAGCCTCCCTGTCGCACCAGGCCCCAGTTTACAACCGAGAAAGGCGCCGACCGGCGTACCTGGACCAGATCACCCGGCTCTCCGTGGAGGACCTGCCTGTACCACGGGAGGCAGGAGAGGTTTTACGGCGCCTCCTTGCCTCACCGAACCTGGGGTCCCGGGAGTGGATCTGGCGGCAGTACGACTACATGGTCCGGACCAACACCGTTGTCTACCCTGGGGCTGATGCCGCCGTTTTAAGGGTTAAGGGGACAGGTAAGGGTTTGGCGGTCACCACGGACGGGAACTCCAGGTACTGCTACCTTGACCCCCGTACCGGCGGAGCCATTGCGGTCGCCGAGGCAGCCCGGAACGTGGTTTGTACCGGGGCGAAACCCCTGGCCATAACCAATTGCCTAAATTTTGGAAACCCGGAGCGACCTGAGGTCCTGTGGCAGTTCCGGGAAGTAATCGAGGGGATGAGCACGGCGGCGCGGGCCCTGGGAACACCGGTTACCGGTGGTAATGTCAGTTTCTACAACGAGACTTTCGGGACCGCCATTTACCCGACTCCAGTGGTGGGGATGCTGGGACTGCTCAAGGACATCAGCCGGCGGGTAACCCCCGGCTTCAAAGAGGTGGGTGATGTCATTATTCTTCTCGGGGAGACCCGGGAAGAACTTGGTGGGACCGAGTATTTGAAGGTGGTGCACGGGATTGTGGGTGGACGACCACCGGAGATGGACCTTAACCTTGAAGTTAGGGTCCAGAAGGTCTGCCTTGAGGCTATGGAAAGGGGTTGGGTGAAATCTGCCCACGACGTCAGTGATGGCGGCCTGGCTGTTGCCCTGGCCGAATGCTGTTTTTGGGCGGAACCCGGGGCGGCTGGCTGTGAGGTCACCCTGGAAACTGGTATCAGGCCGGACGCGGTCCTGTTTGGGGAATCCCAGTCTAGGGTCATTCTGACCGTCAAGGAGGATGACCTTTCCTCCCTGTTGGCCATGGCCCGCTCCATGGAGGTTGCGGCCGGGGTCCTGGGCCGGGTGGTTGACGGCCGGCTCTCGGTGGGCTTGGTCACCACGGGTGGGACCGGGAAAAAGAGTACCAGGCGGGTTTTGATGGATGAACCGACCCAAGAGCTTTATAAGATCTGGAGGAACGCCTTGCCGGAGAAGATGAAGTAGCTGCGCAAACCCGGTATGATATTAGATGGAGACGTATACACGGGTTTCGTAGAAAGGGGTCACGCCATGGATTCCAGAACGGTTTCCAGGGAGGTAGAACTTGATAAGCCCCGGGAGGCGTGTGGTGTGTTTGGGATCTGGGGGCACCCGGACGCAGTAAGGCTTACCTACTACGGCCTTTATGCCCTCCAGCACCGGGGCCAGGAAAGTGCCGGGATTGCCACCACCCAGGGGCAGGGCATCAATATCCATAAGGGTATGGGCCTGGTCTCCGAGGTGTTTGATGAAGCTGCCCTCAAGGACCAGGAGGGTACAGCGGCCCTGGGGCATGTCCGCTACTCTACCACTGGGTCCAGTGTGGTGGTCAATGCCCAACCCCTGGTGATCCGCTACCGCAAAGGTGCACTGGCCTTGGCCCATAACGGCAACCTGGTAAATGCCCGCCAGATCCGTGACAAACTGGAAAAAGAGGGCTCCATCTTCCAGACCACCTTGGATACCGAGGTTTTAGCCCACCTCATTGCCCGGTACGGCCAGGGTGACTTGGAAGAGGCCCTCTCCGGGAGCCTGAAAGTTCTCAAGGGAGGTTATGCTTTCGGCATTCTGACCGAGAAAGTCCTGATCGGGATCCGGGACCCTCACGGGATCCGGCCCCTCTCCCTGGGGAAGCTGGGAAATTCCTGGGTCCTGGCTTCTGAGACCTGTGCCTTTGATACGGTAGGGGCCGAGACGGCCCGGGATGTTAACCCCGGGGAAATGGTTGTCATCGATGACAACGGGGTGAGAAGCATCCAGGCGGTCAAACCCGGGCGGCGGGTCTTCTGCATTTTCGAGTACATCTACTTTGCCCGCCCTGATAGTAACCTGGATGGGCTCAACGTTCATGCGGTCCGGAAGGAAATGGGACGCCAACTGGCCCGGGAGGCACCGGCAGATGCCGACCTGGTTACAGGGGTCCCTGATTCAAGCCTTTCGGCAGCCAGTGGTTTTGCTGAAGAAGCGGGTATTCCGTACGAAATAGGCCTGGTCAAGAACCGGTACGTGGGTCGGACTTTTATTCAACCCGACCAAAAGCTCAGGGCCCTTGGGGTGAGATTGAAACTCAATGCCCTGGAGAAGGTGGTCAGGGGAAAAAGGGTGGTCCTGGTAGATGATTCCATCGTGCGGGGGACGACCTCCCGCCACATTGTCCAGCTGCTCCGGGAGGCCGGGGCCCAAGAGGTCCATGTCAGAATCAGCTCTCCTCCTTACCGTTATTCCTGCTACTATGGGATTGACACCTCGGCGAGTGCTGAGCTGATCGCTGCCCAGAAGGGTATCACTGACATTGAGCGGTTGGTTGGTGCTGACAGCCTGGCTTACCTCTCAACCGAAGGGCTGGTGAGGGCCATTGGCAGGGGGAAGGCAGACTACTGCCTGGCCTGTTTCAACGGTGATTATGCGATCGATGTCAGCGCGGACGCCGGGAAATTTGCCCTGGAAACCTCCCGGCTCCGTTCATAACGGGTGTCCTGCTGGGATGGTCTTGTGCGGCTGCAGGGGACGTTAGCGCCCGGTTGGGGCGATAGATGCAGTTGGAAGTTGAATGGAGAGAGATTGTTGGGAAAACGTTGAGGAGTAGGGGTCATTCTGCTCCCAGGGGGCATCAAGAGGCGATGGAGATGAAAAAGGGCATGACCTACCGCGATGCCGGCGTGGACATTGAAGCTGGGGAGGAAGCGGTCGAGCGCATCCGGCAGGTGGTGAAGGGTACCCACCGGCCCGAAGTCCTCGGTGGAATCGGGGGGTTCGGAGGCTTTTTTGCTTTTGACTGCAGCCGTTACCGAAACCCGGTCCTCGTTTCTGGAGCCGACGGGGTTGGGACCAAGCTCAAGGTGGCCTTTCAGGCGGGTATCCATGACACCGTCGGGATCGATGCCGTGGCCATGTGTGTTAACGACATCGTGGTCTCCGGGGCCGAACCCCTGTTCTTTCTCGATTACCTGGCGGTAGGGAAAATGGACCCGGACCAGGTGGCGGCCGTGGTCAAGGGCTTGAGCCAGGGATGCCGTGAGGCAGGGTGCGCTCTGATCGGCGGCGAGACTGCCGAAATGCCTGGTTTTTATCCTGCCGGGGAGTACGATCTGGCAGGGTTCGCCGTGGGGGTCGTGGAACAGGACCGGGTGATCACCGGGGTGGATATTGCCCCCGGTGACGTCTTGCTGGGCCTGGCTTCTTCGGGGATCCACAGCAACGGTTTTTCCCTGGCTAGAAAAGTCCTTTTCGAAAAGGCCGGTTACCGCTTGGACCAGGGGCTGCCAGACCTGGGCCGGACCCTGGCCGAAGAACTCCTGGAACCGACCCGGATCTACGTCAAGCCCCTGCTCAAGGTCTTTGAGGAGTTTAGCGTTAAAGGGGTGGCCCACATAACGGGCGGTGGGGTGCCAGGCAACCTTGTCCGGATTCTCCCAGAAGGCTGTGGTGCTGTCCTTCACCGGGGGACCTGGGAGGTGCCGGCTATTTTCGCCCTGATCCAGCGGGAAGGAGCGGTTTCAGAAGAGGAAATGTTTCGGACCTTCAATATGGGGATTGGAATGGTTTTGGTCGTAACACCGGAGGAGGCCGGTGCGGTTGCGGCCCGGCTCCAGGGGGAAGGTGAGCGTGTTTTCAGCGTGGGCCGGGTTATCCAAGGGGAACGCAGGGTCTTGGTCCGTTAGGTTTGAAGCAGTGGGGAGAAGATTTACGGCCTTGGAGGTAAACGATGACTGATTACCGGGAAGGAAGCAAGGGGTCCGGGGAAGGCATAAGATTATCCTTGGGGGTGCTGGTCTCCGGCCGGGGGACCAACCTGCAGGCTATCCTGGAAGCTGCTGCCACGGGAAGGATCCCGGCTGCGGTCAGGGTGGTGGTGAGCGATAACCCAAAGGCCCAGGCCCTGAAACGGGCCGAAAAGTACGGGATTCCGGCGGTAGTTGTCCAGCCGGGGGATTGCCGGGACCGGCAAGCCTTCGACCGCCGGTTGATTGATACCCTGGTTGGCTACAGGGTGGATTTGGTGTGCCTTGCCGGGTTTATGAGGGTCCTCGGCCCCCAGGTGGTCCAGGCCTTTCGGGGCCGGATCATGAACATCCACCCCTCTTTGTTACCTGCTTTCCCGGGCCTGGATGCCCAGCGACAGGCCCTTGAATACGGGGTGAAGGTGGCCGGGTGTACTGTTCACTTTGTCGATGAAGGGGTAGACACCGGTCCCATTATCCTTCAGGCCGCCGTCCCGGTAAGGGAGGACGACGACGTGGAGAGCCTGGCGCAGCGTATCCTGGAGCATGAGCACAGAACCTACATTGAGGCTATCCGGTTGTACGCCGAGGGACGCCTGCGGATTGAGGGAAGATGTGTGAAAATTCTGGATGCCAGCATCCGGTGAGCGGGACGCCGCCAAGGAAAGCCGCGCCGGTGGGACATTTTCGTAGAAGTGCTCCATGCCGCCACAAGGGGCGGCACCACGGAGGATGAAAATCCGGGGTTGAACCTGTATTTTCGTAGTAGTGTTCCATGCCCCACAAGCAGGGGCACCACGAAGGATGAAAATTGGAAGCGGTATTCAGCGGCCCCTTGACCGGTTAGGATCATGAGTTGCACGCCCGGGGTGATCCGGAACGAGACCGGTTACGCCGCAGCCCCGGAGGGCCGAGGAATGAGGAAGACAAGTGGAGGAGCACCAAGGGCGACGCAGATGGTGCGGTAGTAGTCGTCGCAAACCGGGACGTACATGAGGTGGGGGGTAGGAGATGA
>ENA-OSAE01000308-OSAE01000308.1-marine-sediment-metagenome-genome-assembly--contig:-NODE-308-length-25859-cov-16.046156_pt1 | contig 25859 bp, 22 predicted proteins | sample MGYA00237870_ERZ529317 | MGnify/ENA primary metagenome ERZ529317 (study PRJEB26369, sample SAMN03142812) | marine sediment metagenome | biome: marine; feature: borehole; material: sediment... | reverse complement strand
CGGGTGTAGGGGAACTCCCCGGGCCGCCCCAGGTCCCGGTCGTAGTCAAGCCCGGCGATGTCGTCCGGGCCGTAAACGGGCGCGATCTCCCGGCCTGAGACGGTGATGAACCTCGACCGGCGCTCGCCTCCCTTGGGGCGGTGCTCGGGGATGTCTGTGGGACTCGTCCCGGCGCCGACGGCGTCACCGCCGCGGCGGGGGTCGTCCGGGCCGCAGGCCGGACCCGGCCGCCCGACACCACGACCTGGGCCGCAACTCCGGCTCGGTTTGGCCTTAGAATCTTCTTTCACGAGCCTGGCCTCCTTGACCTGTCTCGACCGACCGGTCGAAAACCGCTTCCAGACTTCGCTGGATATGGAGCCGCTTCCTGCCTGGGAGACAACAGGTGAGCCCCCGACCGGATGAAGCCGGACGGACCGCGAGCCGCCACCCGACCGACAGCGGCCCGTTGTGGGGAAGGACCGAGCCTGCTCATGACGGCTAGGAGAGATAGTAGGCGAGGTGTTGCAGCTCCAGGCTCACGTCCGAGTAGTGGACCCTGACGTCGTCCGGGACGAAGAGCTTCACCGGGGCGAAGTTCAGGATGGCCTTGACGCCCGCCTCGACGCAGACGTCGGCGACTCCCTGGGCCGCCGAGGCCGGGACGGTGATGATGGCGATGTCGACCCCTCGCTTGCCTATCTCCTCTGCGAGCCTCTCCGCGGGCAGGATCTCCAGACCCGGGTCGACGGTTTGGCCGACCTTGCGCGGGTCGGTATCGAACAAGGCCGCGACGTGGAACGGGTAGCGCTCACCGCGCCCCGCCCGGCGGCTGATGTACCGGGCCAGAGCCGTTCCGAGTTCGCCCACACCGATGACGGCCACACCGACACGTTGGTGGAGGTTGAGGATCGACCGTAGTTCCTCGCGCAGGTAGCGGGCGTTGTAGCCGACCCCCTGCTTGCCGAACTCGCCGAAAGAGGCGAGGTCCTTACGGACCTGAGCCGGTGAGACCCCGGCCCTGTCGCCGAGATCCTGGGAGGAGATGTAGGCGTCACCGTCTACGAGGTCCAGCTCGTCGAGGATGCGAAGATAGAGGACAAGACGCCTGATGACCACGTCCGGGACCCTCGTTCTCCTCTCTCGGTCGCCTCCTCCCCGTCTCCCGGCACCCCGCCGGTCCCCTCCGCGTTCCTCGAGGTAGCGGTCTCCCGAATCGAGGTACTCGCGGACACGGAACCCCGCGCCCATGCTCTCGGCTATCCTGCGGCAGGCCTCGACATCCACCCCGGGCACGTCGACCACCGTGAGGGTGACCTTTGGGAAGAGCCTGACCGCCTCCCGGGCGAAGGCGAGGACGGCCGGGTAGGCCCGTTCCCCGAAGGTCGGGCGCGACAGCTTCTGGTAGGTCTCGTTGTCCTGAGCGTTCAGGCTTATGGAGAAGGCGTCGACGACCCCGACAAGGTCGGGCAGGATGTTCCGGCCGTGATAGAGGTTGGCCTGACCGTTGGTGTCGACCCTCACAGGGGTCTCTGAATGCTCTTTGACGTGGCGGGCCACGACGATGAGCGCGTCGAGGCGCAGGAGGGGTTCGCCGTAGCCGCAGAAGACGACCTCCTCGTACCTCTCGGGATGGGGGATGGCCCTGATGTAGTCCTCCGCCGGGGGCTCACCGTCGAGCCAGAGGTTGGCCCCGGCGACGGTCGGCCCGGTGCGCCTGATGCAGAAGGTGCAGTTGTTGGTACACCGGTTCGTGAGGTTGACGTAGAGCCTCGGACCGATCTCGTACACGAGTTCGCCCAAGCGCGCCACCCCCTGCAGGTCCCGACTAGTCGTTCCTACCGCCCGCCAGCCAGTTCTCGCCATAGCGCATGACGACGAACCCCGCCGCGGCCAGAAGGAACCCCCACGGCCTGAGATGCGGCCACATGGCCATCGTGCCGCCGGCTATCGCTGCGATGAGCCCCAACTCCCTGACGTTGATGACCCCGAACAACGGCAGGACCCCGGCCACGCGCTCCCTGAGGGAGACGGGCCGTGCGGAAGCCGCTTGGGCCCGCTTCTTCTCCCTCTCCTTCAGCTCGGCCAGAGGGCGGGCCGGCCTTGGGGCCTTTTTCTTCCTTCCCCGCCCGCGGCGGCCGCCACCGGCCTTCTTGGTCCGGTCCCTGCCGGCAAACACGCCCTTGTCCTTCCCACCTGCGGTCACCGACGGTAACCTCCCCGCTACCGACTCAAGTCCAACCACGCCACCAGAGCCATGACCAGGGCCGCTACGGCGTAGGCCGCCCGGCTCGGACCGGCACCGCGACCCGAGCCGAGCTCCCGCCGGCGGTAGGCCAGGTAGTGCGCAGCCAGAGCCAGGCAGAACGCGACGGGTGGGCCGAGGTAGTAGAGAAGGCCCGCCCCGACAGCGTAACCCAGCCCCGCGAAAAGAAGAAGCGACACCAGGCTGAGCCCTGGTGAGGCCAAGAACACCCCGACGTCCTCGGCCACGGCCAGCCTCGCCCCGGCGGACCACCCGCCGGCAGCCAGGGACGCGAGGACCAGAGCCCCGCCGCCCAACCCGCCGCCGAAGGCCGAGGCCGCCACCGCCGCCACGGCCACCGCGAGTCCCACCACCGCGGCCCCGGCCCAGGGCCCGGGAGGCAGGTACGAAAGGCCCGGCCTCACCCGAACGCCGGCCATGACCAGGACCGCCAGACCCATGCCGGCCGCCAGGAGAAGCACACCGCCCAGCGTCCGCCCGAGCCGTCCGGCCGTAGAGACCGCCAAGACCACAAGCAGGACAGGCGAGCCGAGGACGAGACCTTCCAGGTCCTTGTCACGCTCTCTCAGGGCCCGGGCGACCCTGTCGACAGCAGGATGCCACACCACCGCGCCTCTCCTTCCCCGGGGGCCGGCCGGCCTCTGAAACCAGACTCTTCGGTCGCGGCCGGCTCATTTCCTTCTCCGGACGCGGGAGGGGGCGGCCTGACGCTCCCCACCTGCCGTCCCCGGCGCAGGAAGCCCCGTGTCCGACCAAGAACTGGCCCCGGGACAGTGAGGAGGAGCGACAGGATGGTCGAGGACCGGAAGGACCGAACGCGCCGCGCGGAGGCGGAGGGCCGGCGTGTGGCGGTCGACCCCCGGAACAGGCTCAACGAACTTTCCGGCGCCGCCTGGCTCTACTTCACCAAAAGCCTTCTCATCACCACCTACCCCCATGATTACGCCCACGAGCTCCGGAAGGAGCACGGGGCGAACAAGCCGCCTGAGCTGATGCGCCGGCTCATCGAGTTCTTCACCACGCGTTCCGGACGGGTCCTCGACCCGTTCGCCGGGGTCGGAGGAACGCTCCTCGGAGCGTCCCTCTGCGACCCCCCGCGCACGGCGGTGGGGGTGGAGATAAACCCGCGGTGGGCCGAGATATACCGCCAGACGCTGGCCCGGCTGAAGGCCGAGGGTCGCCCTCTCGAACCCCAGACCCTGCTCGTCGGTGACGCGCGCGAGGTCCTGCCGACCTTCCCGGACGCGTCCTTCCAGTTCATCGCCACCGACCCGCCCTACAACGTCCACCTCGAGCGGACCATGTGCGACGGACGCTACGACACGAGCCACGCCAACCGGCGCACAGACTACAACATGAGGTCGGACGACCCCGCCGACCTGGCCAACCTCGAGACCTACGAGGAATACCTCGACGCCATGGAGGACGTCTTCCGGCAGTGCCTGAGGGTCCTGGAACCGGGCCGTTACATGGCCGTCATCGTCCGCAACGCCTACCAGTCCGGCCGCTACATCTTCACCCACGCCGACCTGGCCGCACGGGCCGCAGCCGCCGGCTTCGTCCCCAAAGGGGAGATCGTCTGGTACCAGACCGGCTCGAGGCTGCGGCCCTACGGGTACCCCTACGCCTACGTGCCGAACATCGCCCACCAGTACATCGTCATCCTGCGGAGGCCCAAGGCCGGGGGCCGCTCCTGACGGGCCGCCGGCCGGACGCCGCGCGGAGCCGTGCCGCCATCTACCGCGCGACGTCCAGGATGACGTCCCACAGGACCTTCACGCTGAACTCGAGCGACCTTATGGGCAGGCGCTCGTTCTTCCCGTGCACCGTCCGTACGTCCGCCTCGGGAAGGGTCGGGCTGAAGCCGTAGGCCACGACACCTCTCGGGCGGAAGAAACGGCTGTCGGTCCCTCCGGGCACGAGGTACGGGACAAGGCCGGCGCCAGGCGCGTGCCTGGCGAGGGCCCTCTCGATGGCCCGGCTCAACTCCGTGTCCGGGGGAGATTCGGTGGGCGGCGAGGTCCTGGTGAACTCGATCTCTATCTTCTCGTCGGGCGTGCCCTGGAGGCCGAGCACCTCCCGCAGCTCCCTCAAGAGGTCCTCCGGGGTCTGACCCGGCAGGATGCGGCAGTCCACCTCGGCCACGGCCTTCTGCGGGATGACGTTGACCTTGTCACTTGCCTCCAGGCGCGTCGGCGAGGCCGTGTTCCGCGACATGGCCCTGAGGCGGTCGGCCTGACCCTCATCCTTGAGCGCGGCGAGAGCCGTCTCCGCGGTCTCCTCGTCGAGCACCATCCGGACGACCCTGCCGAGCTCCTCCGGCAGGCCGGCCGCAAGCCTTTCGACGAAGAGCCGGAAGGACTCGCAGACATGGACGGGCAGCCGCGACGTCCCCAGCCTGCGTATGGCCTCGGCGAGGTGGACGACAGGGTTGTCCGCGTGGGGGATGGAGGCGTGCCCGGCCGTCCCGTGGGCGGTCAGCTTCACCCAGCAGATGCCCTTCTCAGCCGTCTGGTAGGTGAAGAAGGTGCGGCCGCCCAGCTCGAAGGCCATGCCCCCGCCCTCGTTCAGCACGTACTCGCAGTCGACGAGCTCGGGCCTGTTCTCAAGCAGCCACTGGACTCCCCAGGTCCCCCCCATCTCCTCGTCGGCGGTCGCCGCGAAGATGAGGTCCCGGTCCAGGGAGAGACCGAGACGCCTCACCGACAGGAAGAGGACCATCCAGGTCGCCGTGAGGTTCTTCGTGTCGAGCGTGCCCCTCCCCCAGACCTCCCCGTCGACGATCTCCGCCCCGAACGGGTCGTGCTCCCAGTCCTCGGCCGCGGCCGGGACCACGTCCAGATGTGACAGGAGCAGGAGGGGCCTCTTCCCGCCCTTCCCGGGGATGCGGGCCACGACGCTTCCCCGACCCGGGGCGGGCTCGAGGACCGTCGCCTGGATGCCTTCCCTCTCGAAGACCTCGGCAATCCACTTCGCGCAGGGCAGCTCGTTGCCCGGCGGGTTGGTGGTGTCGAACCTCACCAGCCGCTGGAGATAGGCGAGAGCCTCCTGCGTCGCCTTGTCGATGTCGAGCGCTGACACCGGTCACCATCCTTTCCGGTTTCTTCACATCAGGCCCAGTCAGATATGAGCCCTGCCCGCCCGGCAGGCTCAGGGCGGCTCCGGCGCCCGCCCGCCGCCCGAGGCCGGTCACTCACCATCGAGCGGCGTCTCGGGCCCGGTCTCACCCGCCGGGCCCCCTCCGGAAAGGACCTCTTCAACCAGGCCGGCGACCTCCCACGGGAGGGTCGCCACCCTGACCCCGGCCGCCTCGAGGGCCCTCACCTTGCCCTCGAACGTCCCCCGGCCGCGCTCGATGATCGCCCCGGCGTGACCCATCCTCTTGCCGGGCGGGGCACTGCGGCCGGCGACGTAGGCCACGGCAGGTTTGGACATGCCCTTGATGTACTCGGCGGCCTCCTCCTCGGCCGTCCCGCCTATCTCCCCGACGAGGACCACGGCCTGGGTGGCCTGGTCCTCCTCGAACCTCTTCAGCACCTCGACGAAGTTCAGCCCGGCGACCCGGTCACCGCCGAGGCCGACGACGGTCGACTGGCCGAGCCCCGCCGCGGTGAGGGCCGCGGCGATCTCGTAGCTCAGAGTCCCACTGCGGGCGACGATACCGACCGGACCCGGCGCATAGGCCTGGGCGGGCATAATGCCGAGCTTGGCCTTCCCGGGGGAGATAACGCCGAAGGTGTTCGGCCCGACGACCACCGTTCCCCGCTGACGGGCGAAGGCCATGATGTCCATGGCGTCGTGGACGGGGATGTGCTCGGTGATGATGACGACCACGCCGAGCCCGGCGTCTATGGCTTCGAAGGCCGCGTCCTTGCAGAAGGGGGCGGGGACGAAGATGACCGAGGCGTTCACCCCGTGGTGCAGGACGGCCTGCTCGACCGTGTCGTAGACGGGCACGCCCTCGACCTCCTGGCCCCCCTTGCCCGGGGAGACCCCGGCGGCGACCCGGGTGCCGTAGGCCAGCATCTGGGCCAGGTGGAAGCGTCCCTGGTTGCCGGTCGCCCCCTGGATGACGACCCTTGTCTTCTCATCGACGAGTATGGCCACTGTCGTCACCTCCGTTGCCTGCGGCGGCCGCGGCGACCACCCGTCGGGCCGCCTCCTCCATGGTGCGGTAGGCCTCGAAGCCCCTCTCCTTGAGAAGGGCCAGACCCTCTTCCTCGTTCGTCCCCACCAGTCTGATGACGAGCGGCACCTCGATGCCCCCGCGGGCGTCGGCGACCTTCAGGATGGCCCTGGCCACGTCGTCACAGCGGGTTATCCCCCCGAAGATGTTGATGAGGAGGGCCCTGGGCGAACGGGAGAGCAGGATTTCGATGGCCCGGGCCATGGGTTCGACCCCGGCCCCGCCGCCGGCGTCGAGGAAGTTCGCCGGGCGGCCGCCGTAATGCTGGATGATGTCGAGGGTCGCCATGGTTATCCCGGCCCCGTTGGCCATGACGGCGATATCCCCGTCGAGCTCCACGTAGGACAGCCCGGCCTCACGGGCCCGGCGCTCCGTCTCGGTGCCCTCCTCCACACGCGGCAGGTCGGGGTGACGGGACAGGGCGTCGTCGTCCACGTTCAGGCGCCCGTCCGCGGCCACCAGCCGGCCGTCCTCGAGGAGAGCCAGCGGGTTTATCTCCACCAGCTCCGCGTCCAGGGAGCGGAAGATGGCGAACAGTCTCACCAGGATCTGGCTGAACTGACGGGCCTCGCTTCCCTCGAGGTCCAGGCGGCGGGCCACCTGCCGACTCCGGTAGGGCATGAGGCCCCAGGTCGGGTCAACGGTCTGCCTGACGAGGAGCTTCTCAGGCACCTCCTCGATGTTGACGCCCCCCTGGGTCGAGGCGATGACCACCGGCCGCCTCGCCGCCCCGTCGACGGCTATGCCGAGGTAGAACTCCCTGTCGATGGCGAGCTTCTTCTCCACCAGGAGGCGGTCGACCACCAGGCCGCGCACCTCGGTCCCGAGGAGTTCCTCCGCGACCCGCCCCGCCTCCTCCGGGGTGGAGGCGAAACGGATACCGCCGGCCTTCCCCCGGCCGCCGGCCAGAATCTGCACCTTCACCGCGACCTCCCCGAGTTCCCGGGCCGCGTCCGCCGCCTCCTCGGCGGTGGTCACCACCCGGCCGGGGGGAACGGGGATGCCTTGTCGGCCGAAGACCTCCTTGGCCATGTGCTCGTAGAGTTTCATCGGCTACAACCTCCCAATAGCGGTCAAGACACCCTCCCTGCCCGCCCACGGGACCGCCGGGGCGGGTGTTTCCTTCCGCGGGGAGTCCGGTTCCTCCAAGCCCCCCAGCGGGCCCGCCTACCCCGGCTTCACGCCGATGTGGAGGGTCACGATTCCGCCGGTCAGACCGTGGTACCGGACCTGGTCGAGCCCCACCCTCTTGAACATGTCGGCCACAGCCTCCTGGTCGGGGAACTTCACCAGAGAGGCCGGGAGGTAGGTGTAGGGACGCATGGTCCCGGTGCGGGCCCCGCTCCGGTCCACGAGACGGCCGAGGAGCGGGACGACCCCGTAGAAATAGAAGAAATAGGGGTAGCGGACGAGGGGCGAGGACGGCCTGGACAGCTCGAGGACGAGGACGCGCCCGCCGGGGCGGACGACCCGCGCCATCTCGGCGAGGGCCCGCTCGATGTCGACCACGTTCCTGAGGGCGAACCCCATCGCCGCGGCGTCGAAGGTCCCGTCCCCGTACGGAAGGGCCAGCGCGTCGCCCTCCTTGAAGACGACGCGGTCGTCGAGGCCTCTTCGCCGCACCTTCTCCCGCGCCAGCTTCAGCATCTCAGGGGTGAAGTCCACCCCCACCACCCGCCCGCACGGACCCACCTGCTCGGCCATCAAGAGGGCCAGCTCCCCCGTTCCGGTGCACACGTCAAGGGCCTCGTCCCCCGGACGGAGACCCGTCCACCGCCGGAAGGCCCGGTGCCACAAGTGGATGCATCCCGCCGACATGACCACGTTCATGAGGTCGTAGCGGGGTGCGATGGCCGCGAAGAGCCTCCTGACGAAGCGCTCCTTCGCCGGGCCGGACGGAATCCCGTCCACCTCGCGGGAGACCATAGGCTACGCCGCCAGCAGGCCGGCGGCCACGAAGCCGGCGGTCAAGAGGAGCCCCGTCAGGAGATGGGTCTGGATGACCAGCGCGTTGCCGGGGCGGAGCTCGACCGGGGAACCGTGGTGACGGCGGGCCAAGGTGTTCGCCCTGAAGGCCAGCGGGGCCGTGGCCAGTGCCGCGAGAGCCGGCCAGGGGACAAGACCGGCCGCCACAGATGCGACCACAGAAACATAGGTGCCGACGAGCAGCGTCGTGAGGACGGAGACCGCCCTGGCCGTCCCGAGGCGGACCACCCAGTGCGCCTTACCCACCGCCATGTCGGCCTCGTAATCCGGGAACTGGTTGATGTAGAGCACGGCGGCGATGAGGAGCCCCACCGGCACCGACGCGGCCGCGGCGGAGCCAGAGAGCGTCCCCGTCTGGACGAGGTAGGCGCCGAGGACGATGAGCGGGCCGAAGCTCGTGCCGACGGCCAGCTCGCCGAGACCCAGGTGGGCCAGGCGCACGGGTCCGGCCGTGTAGAAATAACCGAGGAACCCCCCGAGGAACATCAGGAGGAGGACGACGGGACCGGAGGCCGTGTAAAGGTAGAGCCCGATGCCGGCCGCCAGAGCCAGGCACAGGAGCGAGGCCGCGTGGACCTGACCCGGGGTCAGGGCCCCTTCCTGGATGAGACCGGTGCCCCCGTTGAAGGGCGACCGGTAGCGGTTCCTGGCGTCGTTCCCGCTCAGGTGGTCGTAGTAGTCGTTGGCCATGTTGGCCCCGGCGTGGGCGAGGACGGCGCCGGCCAGCGTCAGGAGGAACAACGATAGGTCGAACAACCCCGTTTCCTGCCACGCCACGGCGGCGCCGAGGAGCACGGGGGTGACGGAAGCGGTCAGGAAGGGCAGCCTGACTTCCCTCACCCAGAGGGACACCGTTCGCATCCGGTAGGCTTCAGCCTGTGGCAAGTCGCATCACCCCGTGTCAAAGTTATACCTCGAAACGCCCATACCTGCAGCCCTGCCACATCGACCCGCAGAGCGGCCCTCGGCCGGCCCGACAGGTCCGCCTCAGGCGTCGTCCTCCTCCGGCGGCCGGTTCGGGGGCTGGTCCCGGGGACCGGCCGCGGCGGCGAGGGCGCGGGCTTCGCCGGCGGCCGGCAGGGCCCGGACGTAGTCGAGGGCCAGCCGCATCTGGGAGGCGATGTGCCTGAGGTCGGAGTAGGCGTTCTCGACCATGGTCTTGCCGCGCTGGACCCGGTCGAGCGTCTTCTCTAGGGCCCCCACGTTCCTCTCGATGTCCCCCAGAGCCTGGTCCAGACTCTCGAGGTCCACGCTGCGCGCGTGCTTGAGGTGAAGGTTGTAGAGGTTCAGGACGTAGGGGACGGTCATGCTGTAAGGCATCACGATCACCCCCTGGCGGTAGGCCTCGAAGGCCAGCTCGCCGCAGAGGGGGTAGGCCGCGTCGGGAATGGCGGCGATGGCCTTGTCCGTCGTGACGAGGGGGTCGATGTACTGGGCCACCTCGCGGACCTTCCGGCGTATCTCGGCCCGGATCTCACTGACGACCTTCTGCCGCGCGGAGGGGTCTGTCTCGGAGGCCAGTCTCTCGAGCGCGTCCGACGCCGGCCACTTCGAGTCTATGGGCATCCGCCGCCCGCCGGCTCCCAGCATGACGAGGGCGTACTCGACCACCTTTCCTCGAACCCGGAAGTTCCTCTCGACCATCTCCGGGGGGAAGCTCGCGAAGGCTTCGGCCAGGATGTTCTCACCGGCCGCTCCCTTGGACGGAGCCCCGGCGAGGACGGCTTCCAGGTGGCGGACGGCCCGCTCGACCTCCTCGTCCCGGCGTCGACGGGCCTCGAGTTCGGAGCGGAGCTCGCCGACCAGCTTCTGGGCCTCGGTTATCTCGCGCTGGAGGACGTTCTGCACCTCGAGCGTCTTCGCCGTGAGCTGTCCGCCGGTCTCCTGCACCTTCTCGCGCAGGTTCGCCACCTGTGCCCTGAGGTCGGCCTGCGTCTCCCCGACGGCATACAGACTCTGGCTCAGGCGGCCGAGGTCCGACAGGGCCGCGTTCACGGCCCGGACGAGGTGGTCGAGGTCGGCCTCCAACCGGCCGGCCGGGCGCCGGAAGAGGAGCACGGCGGCGACCAGGGCCGCCACAGCGAAGGCGGCCAGTATCAGCGTGAGGAGGGCCGACGCGGTAAACCCGGAGCTCATCTCATGAACCGCGGGACCTCGACGGCCGTGGCGTGCGGCCCCTTCCGGGCGCAGCGGCGGCAGCGGGCCTCGTACTTGTCGGCCCCGCCTATCTCCTTCTGCTCGGTCGTCGTCGTGGCCCGCCCGTAGGATATCCAGGCCTCGTCACCGCAGCAGACACAGATGGCCCGGAGCTTGATGGCCTCCTCCGCCGTGGCCGCCAGGGCGGGCATTATGCCGAACGGGCGGCCGTAGCGGTCCATGTCGAGCCCGGCGGCGATCACCGTCCTGCCGGCGTCGGCCCATTCGTTCGCCACCTGGACCAGCCGCTCATCGAAGAACTGGGCCTCGTCGATGATGATGACCTCCGTGTCCGGGTCGACCGCGGCCACGAGGGCGTCCGTGTCCGCGACCGGCTGGGCCTCGAGGGCCAGTCCGTCGTGGGTGACGATCTCCCTCTTGGCGTAGCGGCCGTCGTCATACTTGAAGCACTGCACCTTCTTCCGCGCGGCCCGGGCCCGCAGGACCTCCCGGAAGAGGGCCATCGACTTCTGCGCGAACATGCTTCCCCAGTAGACCTTGAGCAAGGCGTTCCCCCCCGCTCCTCCCGGCGATGCTACGGTGCTGTCCGAGACGCTCCCGGTCACGTCCTCACCGGCCGCGCCGGCCTGAAGACACACCCGGGCCGGCCCTCGCCGGTACGGCCGCATCCTCCCGTGAGGGGAGACGGACGGCCCCGACCCGGGTCACGTCCCGGCGAAGCCGACGACTACCGCCCCAGCGGGCAGACGCGGATGCAGACCGAGCAACCGTGGTTCTCAGCGAAATAGGGCAGGCACTTGTCCCTCTCGATACAGGTGACCAGGCCCACGCTGCCGGGCCTCGGCGTCGGCTTCCGCTTGACGGCCCCCACCGGGCACTCATCGATGCAGAGCCCGCACTTCGAGCAGAACTCGCCCACCCTCTCGACCCGTTCGGGGTCATCCCCGCGCCCGAAAGGAAGATTCTCGATGCTGGTGAAGACGGCCGCCAGCCTCACCCCCGGCCCGTGGTCGGGGGTGACCAGGAGCCCGGCCGGACCGCGGTGGCCGAGCCCGGCCAGCCACCCTAGAGGCGGGTAGAGGACCTGTCCTCCCAGGGGGTGGCATGCCTGGGCGGAGTAGCCGTGCCGCCTCAGGAAGCGGGCGACGGCGTTGGCCGCCCGCCCGAGCCGCGCGTAGGTCTGATGGACCATCACGGCCGTATCGAGGCTTGGCGCCTTGGCGAGCCTCCTCCGGTCCATAGCCATGGCCAGGACCACGGCGTTGGGGTGGAGGACCCCCTTACCTTTGAAGACGAGCTCCCGCGGCAGCCTGGCGTAGCCGATGGCCGATACACCCCAGCGCCGCGCCCGTTGTTCGAGGACAGCGAAGAAGTCCTGAGGCGCCTCCACCGCCGGCCGAGCGGGGTTGTCGCCGAGCGAGACCAGCGATTCGAAGATGCCTCTCACGCTGGAGAGAACCGATGGCAGAGCCCTGGGGAAGCCGGGGAGGCTGGCCCGGCCCCCTAGGGCCAGGACCTCCGCCATGATGTCCAGCCTTTCCGGCGATGAGGCCGAGGCCAGAACGGCACCCGGCCTCGAGGCCGCAGCAGACTCCAGCTCGACAATCCGCCGGATGCGGGGAGTGATCAACTTTTCGGCCACCGCGAGCGCAAGTGCCGGACGTTCAGGCAAATCCCACACCCCCTACTGCGCCTGCCGGCGGCATCAGCCATCAGGTCACGAGGCCCAGAACGCCTGGGGCGGGACCTGTCTCCCGTAGCCGAAGAGGTCGTCGGCGGCCGCGAAGAGGCGGTTGAAAAGGGTCGTGGTGGCGATGGCGGCCATCACGGCCCGGTGGACCAGCGTGTCGGCATGGTTGTAAGGACAGACGCGCACGCAGATGGAGCAGCCCGTCGTCTCCCGCTGCCACTGCTCGAAGCACTTCACCGCGTCCTCGTGCCACATCTTCACGCCCGTCCGGTTCCAGGGGCCGCGGGTCTGGAAGCTGGGTTCGGGCTCGAGAGAGATGGCCCCGGAGGGGCAGTGGAGAGCGCACTTCCTGCACACCTTGCAGAACTCGACGACACCGAAATCGATGGGACGGTCGACACTCATGGGCAGGTCGGTGATGACCTTGGCCAGCCTGACATTGGAACCGTAGCGGGGAGTGATGAGCCGCGCGTGACGGCCGAACTCCCCCAGACCGGCGTCGATGGCGATGGGAACCGACAGGGCGGTGTCGTTGCCGCAGGGAATGGCGTTGTAGCCCAAGGCCCGGATGAACTCGGCCAGGCTGCCGGCCACCACGGGCATGGTGCTGTAGCCCAGGGCCACGGCCGCGCTCGACAGCGCGTTCGGAGCCCCCATCATCGCCGTCCAGTCCTGCCCGACGGCCAGGGCGACCACCCACCGGCAGCTCTCGGGTATCACCAGCTCCCGGTCTGTCACGACCGGTTCCGTGGTGTCGCGGAAGACGATGGGCCGCCCCCGGTGGTCGTGGCTGTAGACGTGACCCCGGTTCAGCTCGGCTATCCCGACCATCAGGGCCCCGTAGAAGCGGGCGGCTCTCTTCACGATGAGGGCCGACCGCTCCGGAGACGCGTCCAGACGACGCCTCTCCGGGTTCAGGGCCTCCAGGGCCGGGCCGCGAGGGGAGGTCCAGGAGTAGAGCGTCTGCTGGGCCTCGCTCTGCCAGACGGTCTGGGCGCCGAAGGCGAGAGCCCTGTCCACCAGACTCAAGCCGGGCTCGCCGGCCGCCAGCGACGCGACCCGTCTGCTCCGGTTCTGCTCGAGGAGCTCTCGGGCCCGAACCGGTCCCACGTACTCCTCGAAACTCCCGAAAACGGTCTTCCGGGCGTCGAAGCGCTCGTAGTCTAGAGTCCGGACCTCGTACTTCGGCTCGGACCGTGTCCTGACCCACCACGGGTGTCGCACCAGAGACTCTCCTCCGGGAAGCTGTTCGGGTGGCTCTTCGGCGCCGCCGGGAGGACCTCCTGCGCCGCGGTCTGCAGCTCACCCAACGTTCGTCAGGGGCCCTTTGACACAACGTTCAGGACTCCCGGGCAGGGGTAGCCGCGGTCGGCGTATAAGATGCACCCTGAACAGAGCCCCCGGGGAACACTTCGGACGACTCTCGCCCCGGGGCCCCTCTACCCGACCATCAGCACACCGGGAGCTGACCTGACCTTGCGAAGACCACGCAGACTCGTGGTGGTGCTCGTCGCCGTCGCGCTCATCGCCGCTGCCCTATCTGGCGTCAAGGCCCTCAGGGTCGTCTCCCGCAGCGGGCAGGCGACGGCCGCCCGCTACTCCACGGCCACCGTCATCCGGGGTACCCTCGAGGTCACCGTCGGTGGGACGGGGACCCTCGCCCCCCGCGTCCGGCAGGACGTGGTCAGCTCCTCCGGCGGGACCGTGGAGAGCGTGGCCGTCAAGGCCGGCGACACGGTCGAGAAGGGACAGGTCCTTCTCAGGCTCTCGAACGACAGCCTGGCCGACCAGGTGGCCCTGGCCCGCCTGGAGCTGCGGCTGGCGGAGATCGACCTTGAGGAGGCCACCGGCCCCCGCGAGTCGCTGGCCACAGAGGCCGACATCGCCGCGGCGAGGGCGGCGGTGGAGGGCGCGAGGGTCGCCTTCGAGCAAGCCCGCCGGAACGTGGAGGACCTCAGCGCCCGAGCCCCGTTCACCGGAACGGTCTCCGACATCAGCGTTCGACCTGGCGACACGGTCCCGCCGGGAGCCCAGCTCTTCAATGTTTTCACCCCTGACGCCCTCCGAGCCGTCCTCTTCGTCCCCGAGAACCTGCTCGACGAGATCGCGCTCGGAGACGAACTGACGGTGAACGTCCCGGCCATCTCGCGCAACCTCGACGGACGGGTGACGGCCATCTCCGCCCAGGGGACATCCGGACAGGGAGGGGTCACCTTCAGCGTGACAGTCACCCTGGAGGACTCCGACCCCGACGCCCGGGGAGGCATGACCGCCTCGGCCGCCCTGGAGGTCGACAGCTCATGGCCGGGCCTGACCACCCGGGTGACAGGCTATCTGGCCTATGACCGGTTCCAGACGGTGACGACGGCCACCGGCGGCTCGGTCGTCGCCGTCCGCGTCTCGGAAGGCGAGGAGGTCGAGGCCGACCAGGTCATCGTGGTCCTCGAGAACGACGAAGCCGAGGCCGCCCTGGCCCGGGCGGAGGCCGACCTCCTCAAGGCCGAGCAGGCCCTGGCCGAACTCCTCGACCCGGGTCCCCCGCCGATGACCCGGACCCAGATCGAGAGGGTCCGCCTGCGTTACGAGCAGGCCGCGCTACAGCTCGCCGCCCTGGAGCGGCAGTTGGCGGAGCTCACCGTCACCGCGGAACTCGACGGGACGGTGACAGACGTGTTCGTCGTTCCGGGCGAGACCGTCACCCCCGGTCAGCGCCTGGTCTCCGTCGCCGACCTTTCCGAGGTGACCGCGGTCATAACCGTGGACGAGCTCGAGGTCACCGGCCTCGACCCCGGCCGGCCGGCCACCGTCAGGATCGACGCCTTCCCGGACGAGTCGTTCTCGGGCCAGGTTGAGAGCGTGTCGCTCGAGGGGGTCCCCCGAGACGGCGTGACGAGCTACGAGGCCCGCATCCGCCTCCCGGGCGACCCGAGGATGCGGGCGGGGATGAGCGTCTCCGCGACGATCGTCGTCGCCCGGCGGGAGAACGTCCTCCTCGTGCCGGTCGAGGCCGTCTACGGGGCGGGGCGGGAGGCTGTGGTCCACGTCCTGGTGGACGGCGCCCCGGTCGCCCGTGAGGTCACGGCCGGGCTCTCGAACAGCATCTTCACCGAGATCGTCGACGGCCTTGAGGAGGGCGAGGTCGTCGTGACCGGAAGCCTCGAGGTCGACGCGGGCCCCTTCGGTTCCGGCCAGCCCCGCCACCCGGGTGGTGGGGGTTAGTGGTCCGACGTCTTCCGCCTCGCCCGCGCGGGAAGGACTGTGTGAGCCCGCTCATCGAGCTCCAGGGCGTCACGAAGGTCTACGGGGAAGGCAGGCTCTCCGTCGCGGCCCTGCAGGAGCTCGACCTCCGCGTCTGGGAAGGCGAGCTCGTCAGCATCATGGGGCCTTCGGGTTCCGGGAAATCGACCCTGATGAACATCCTCGGCTGCCTGGACCGCCCGACCCGAGGCGTCTATCTCCTCGAGGGCCGCGACGTCTCCGCCCTCACCGACAACGAGCTGGCCGAGATACGCAACCGCAAGGTCGGCTTCGTCTTCCAGACCTTCAACCTCCTCCCCCGCGCGACCGCCGCCGAGAACGTCGAACTCCCTCTCATCTACCGCGGCGTGCCCCGTGCCGAGAGGAGACGCATGGCCCGCGAGGCCCTGGAAATCGTCAACATGGGACACCGCCTGACCCACCGTCCGGCCCAGCTCTCAGGTGGCGAGCAGCAGCGCGTGGCCATAGCCCGGGCCCTGGCCGGCAACCCCCGGATCATCCTGGCCGACGAGCCGACCGGCAACCTCGACTCCCGGACCGGCGAGGAGATCATGGGGCTCTTCCAGAGGGTGAACGAGGAGCTGGGTGTGACCGTGGTCCTGGTGACGCACGACCCCCGTCGGGCACGCCAGACCCGGCGCATCATCAGGATGCTGGACGGCCGCCTGGTCGGAGACGACCCGGTCCCGGACGAGGAGTTCGTCCGCGCCGCGCCGGGTGGCCCTGACGGAAAGGCGGGTGAGCCGGCAGGGTGAACCCCTGGGAGAGCCTGCGCCTGGCCCTCGACGGGCTGAGGGCCAACAGGATGCGGAGCTTCCTGACCATGTTGGGCGTGATCATCGGGGTCGCGGCCGTGGTGGCCCTGGTCTCGGTGGGCACCGGGGCGAGCCGGGAGGTCACCGCCCAGGTCGAAGCCCTCGGGTCCAACCTCGTCATGGTCATACCGGCCAGCGCCCGGGGGCGGGACCTTCGCCTCGAGGACGCCGCGGCCATCGAGGCCAGGGTGGACGGTGTGCTGGCCGCCCTGCCGAACCTCCGGAAGAAGCTCACCGTGAGATGGCTGGGTCGCTCGGAGGAGGTCGACGTGGTCGGCACGACCGAGGACATGCCGCAGGTCCAGCGTCATCCCGTGGCCCGGGGACGGTTCCTGTCACACCAGGACGTCCTCTACCGCCGCCAGGTGGCCGTCCTGGGCAGCCGCACGGCCGAGCGGCTCTTCGGCCCGCACGACCCGCTCGGCCGGGAGATATTCGTGGCCGGCCGCCCCTTCGCCGTCATCGGGGTCATGACCACCAAGGGCCAGGGGGGGATAATCGTTCCCGACGCCGACGACCAGGTCTTCATCCCCATCACCACGGCCCAGCGCATCCTGGGCACGACACGTGTAGGCAGCATCTACGTCAGTGTGGCGGAAGGCACCGACGTAGGGCTCGTCACGAACCACATAAGACGCATCTTCGAGGTCCGCTTCAACGACCCGGACGCCGTCGAGGTCTTCAGCCAGGAGCAGATCCTCGCCGCCGTCGGCAACGTCACCGGCATCCTCACCATTCTCCTGGGCTCCATCGCGGGGATATCCCTCCTCGTGGGCGGTATCGGCATCATGAACATCATGCTCGTGTCGGTCACCGAGCGGACCAGGGAGATCGGGGTGAGGAAGGCCGTCGGCGCCAAACGCCGCGACATCCTCGCTCAGTTCCTGGTCGAGTCGGTCATCATCAGCCTCACCGGCGGCCTCATCGGCATCGGCCTGGGAATGCTCGGCTCTGAGGCCATAGCCCGTCTCGGCCGCATACCCTCGTCGGTCTCGGTCGGCTGGGTCCTCGTCGCCTTCGGCTTCGCCGCCGCCGTCGGGGTCTTCTTCGGCATCTACCCGGCCATGAAGGCGGCACGCCTCGACCCTATCGAGGCCTTACGCCACGACTAGGTGGCCCCTCGCGTTTTGGAGATTCGAGCGTACTCCGGCCCTGCCACTCGCTGGCATATATTGGCATGAGTTGATTTAAATTTTGTTCATAAACGCGGGTGGTCTGTTAACACTTCGGCAACATCTTTGCTTGAGAATCTCGCTGAGGTGAACCCCCCGGTGCGGTACGCCGCGCCGGCCGAAGGAGGTGAACGACAATGGCGAGGTTCTCCCCACGAAGGGCCCTGAAGGCGGCAGGCGTCCTCCTCGGCGCGGCCCTTCTCGCGGGCACTGTCGGCTCGACGGTCGGGGCGGCCTTCGTCATGGGCCCGCACGACCCGGACCTCCTCCCCCAGGGGCCGCCGCCCCAAGGTGGACCACCGCATGACAGGGCCCCGGGTCACAGGGGTCCCCACTGCGGCCCACGAGCCTTCGGCCCGGAGAGAATCCGACCTTCCCTGACAGAGGAGCAACAGGCGCTCGTCGAGCAGGCCCGTGCCCTCGTCGACGAACTCGGCGCCGTCCTCGCCGAGGTCTCCGTCGCGGCGGCCGCGGAGGACTGGAACCAGGTCGAGGCCGGACTGCTCGACTGTGTCTCGAGGATGCGGGAGCTGGAGTCGGTCATGGAGGAGCTGGCCGCGACCGCTCCGAGAGAAGGAGGAGGCAGGCCGTTCCCGGTCCGCTTCCTCCTCGGCGACATCCTCCGCCCGCTCGCCGCACATAAGGACGAACTCGCCCGCGTCTGGGCGGCCATGCCCGAGGAGAACCGCCAGCCCGTACGGGAGGCCGTGAAGGCCGCGCTCGAGGCCAGCGGCAACCCGCGCCTCTGGGGCCGGCTCCTCGGCCTCATGCGGGGTGAACATCGGGATCAGCACCCGCCCGAGGCGGCGGTGCGTCAGCGCCTGGAGCGGAGCCTCACCAGGGCCCGCACGAGCCTCGAGCGGCATGAGGAGCGCCTGGAGCGGCTGGGCCAACGGATAGCCGCCCTCGAAGCGCGGCTCGAGCAGATCACCGACGAGACCGTCCGCCAGAGGCTGGAGGACATGAAGCGCCTCGCCGAGCTCGACGCGGCCGTCTGTGAGGCGGCCATCGCCCGGGACACCCACGCCGTCGGCATGCTCGAAAGGCACCTGGCCGAGCTCGAGGCCGGGAGCGGGGAGTAGCCGGAAAGAGGCGGAAAGGCTGAGCCCGCAGATGGGCACGAGGGGACACCGGTCACGGTGTCCCCTCGGCGTTCCCCCAGGTGCCGGCATGGCGTGCGGTCTCGGCGACCGCGGTCCCCCGGATGCGGCCCCCACGGCCGTCCGGCCCTACCAGCGGAGGAACACCGCGACCAGGGACGGGACCCGAAGGCTCTCCACCAGCCGACAGACAGACACCAGGCCAGCCCCGCGGCCAGGACGTCCGCTCCGGCATAGAGTGGACTGAAGAGGAAGGGGGGTTCCCGCCGTGTACCGGGCGAGCGGAACACTCCCCCCGGTGGGGGGCACCGACGAGATGAGGGGGCTCGAGGTCGGCGTCACCACCGTCAGACGGGTGGAGACGGACGTCGCGCAGGTCGCCCTGACGTTCGACGACGGACCGGACCCGACCTACACCGCGGCCAAGCTGAAGGCCCTGGCCGACAGGGGCCTCGCGGCCACGTTCTTCGTCTGCGGTAAGAACGTCGACCGGCTGCCGGAGGTCGCCCGGATGGTCGTCGGGGCCGGCTCCGAACTCGCCAACCACAGCTACAACCACCCCTGGCTGACGGGCCTGCGTCCTTCCGGCGTCCGCTCGGAGCTCGAGAGGACCGGCCGGAGCATCGCCTCGGCCACCGGGCGGGCCACCGACCTCTTCCGGCCGCCCTACGGGGCCTTCAACGCCGCGGTCCTCTCCGCCGCGGCCGCCGCCGGGTGCCGCACGAACGTCCTCTGGGACGTCGACCCCTCGGACTACCTCCATCCTCCGGCCTCGGCCATCGCCGGCCACGTCCTGTCCCGTGTCCGCCCCGGCTCCATCGTCGTCCTCCACGACTTCGTCCGGGAGACGGCCTCCGCCCTCCCGGTCATCCTCGACGAGCTCCGGGCCCGCGGCCTGGAGGCCGTGACCGTCTCGGCCCTGCTGAGCGCACCTGCGCCCGGTCCCGAACCTGCCGGACCGCGGCCCGGCCGGTGCCGGACGCTCTCGGTGACCACCCCCTACATGCGGGGTGACGACGTCCTCGCCGTCCAGAGGGCCTTGCGGGAGAGGGGCATCGACCCCGGCCCGCTCGACGGTGTCTACGGACCGCTCACGGCGCGCGCGGTGGCCGTCTTCCAGACCCGTCGGAGGCTGGCCGTGAGCGGAGTCGTCTCGGACGAGGTCTACCGGGAACTGGGCGTCCCCTGCCCGTAGGCGCGGCCGACGGGCTTCGGGGTTCCAAGGCGTTGCAGGTCCGACGGCGGGAGGGACACGCGCCTCCTTGGGGAATTCTGCCTGCGAGCGGTACCACCCCACACGCTGACGGCTGACGGTCGGGTTGCCGGGAAGGGTGACCTGGTTGATTCGCCTGACGGGTCTGACCAAGCGGTTCGGAGACCTGACGGCCGTGGAGGGTCTCGACCTCAGTGTCACTCGCGGTGAACTCTTCGGGTTCCTGGGGCCGAACGGCGCCGGTAAGACGACCACCATCCGCATGATGGTCGGCCTGCTCCGCCCGACCGCCGGGCAGGTCCACATCGCCGGCCGCGACATGGCCGCCGACCCCATCGCGGCCAAGGCCCGCCTCGGCTACGTACCGGACGAGCCCGTCCTTTACGACAAGCTGTCGGGTCTCGAGTTCCTGCAGCTGACGGCTGATGTCTACCGTGTCCCGGCCGAGAGGGCCCGGGCCCGCGCCGCGGAACTGCTGGACATCTTCGGACTCAGCGACCGCGCCGGCGACCCCATCGGCGCCTACTCCCGCGGCATGCGCCGGAGGCTGGCCCTCGTGGCCGCCCTCCTCCACGAACCCGAGGTCCTCGTCCTCGACGAACCCACCTCCGCACTCGACCCCAAGGCGGCCCGCCTCATCAAGGACGTCCTCCGCGACTTCTGCCGGCGGGGCGGCACCGTCTTCATGTCCACCCACATCCTCGAGATAGCCGAGGCCATGTGCTCCCGGGTAGGAATCATCGACAGGGGGAGGCTGATCGCGGTGGGGACCCTCGACGAACTGCGGGCCTTGGCGGAACCCGGCGGCGACGGCCGTGCGGCCTCCCTGGAGGACGTGTTCCTCCGCCTGACCGGGGACGAAGAAGCCGTCGAGCCCGAGGAGCCCTCGGGCACGGGGACGCCGCCGTGACGGGGACCACGGCCCCGAGGTGGTCCCCCGTCGGGGCCATCCTCCGCTCCAAGTGGCACATGCTCTTCTCGGGCCGGACGGACCAGACGGTGCTCCTGAGCCTGTTGGGTCTGGGCCTGGCGGGCGTGGTGTTCGCGCTCGGCCGGGGCTTCTTCCGCCTGCTGGCCGAGGTCAGGCCGGACCTTCTGGTCCCGGCGCTGTCCTCCCTCCTGACCCTCCTGGCGCTGTTCGTGACGGTGCTCGCCCTCGGGACCGCCTTCATCCGCCTCTACGCCTCGTCCGACCTGCCGCTCCTCCTCTCCTGGCCGCTGTCGACCCGGCAGGTCTTCACGGTTAAGACGGTCGAGGTCGCCGCGGCGGAAGCGCCCCTGATAGTGATCTTCGGCCTCTCCTGCATGGCCGCTTACGGCCACGCCCTCGGAGCGCCGGGCTGGTTCTATCTGGCTCTGGCGCCGGTGGCCGCGGTCTTCCACCTCCTCCCCACCGGAGCGGCCCTGCTCCTCAACGTGGCGGCGATGAGGCTCGTCCCGGCGCACCGGGCCCGGGAGGTCGGTGTCGCCCTCGGTATACTGGCGGGGGCTCTGGCCTACGCCGCCGGCCACCTCGTGTCGGCCTACGGAGGCACGGCCGTCTTCACCCGGCTGGCCGAGTCCTGGCTCGGTACCGGCTACCTGCCCACGGCCTGGCTGGCGGCAGGTCTCCACGCGGCGGCCGCCGACAGCCCGGGGCGCTTCGCGCTCGGTCTGGCTGCCTACGGGACGGTCGGGGTGTTCGCTCTCGCGGCCGGGCTGGCGGTGGTGCCGCGGCTGTTCACGACCGGCTGGGGCGGCGCCCCCCGACGGCGCCGGGCCGTCGCACAGGTACGACGGTTCGGCTCCGCAAGTCCGGCGCTGGCGATGGCGCGCAAGGAGGCCCTGGTGGTCCTGCGCGACCCGACCGAGTGGGCCCAGGTGGCCTATGGCCTTGTCGTCATCTTCGTCGTCTTCATCTCCGGCCGCCTGGGGAACGGCGGACCGGCCGACACCTTCGCGGTCAGCCCGGTGTTCGTGTTCTTCATCGGACTCACCCTGGTGGTCACTATGGGCCTCACTCTTGCCCTCGGCGCTATGGGGCGCGAAGGGGCCGCGCGGTGGTTCCCGTTATCGGCCCCGTTGGCGGCTGAGGATTGGGTCCAGGCCAAGATATGGGGGGTCACGGTGATGGTCGCCCCCGTCTGCTCGCTCCTCACCGGGCTTCTCGGCGGTGTCGGTCTCGGCCTGCCTCCCGGCCGGGCGGTGCTGGTGGGCGTGGCGGTCCTGGTCGCCGCCCCGGGTTCGCTGGCCATATCGGTGGCGGTGGGAGCCGGGGCGCCGGTCTTCGACTCCCCCGACCCCCGCCGGCGGGTGGCGCCCTCGGAGACCGTCGCCCACTTCTTCCTCCAGGCGTTCTACATAGGGGTGGCCACGGCTGTCTTCGCCCTCGGACTCGAGGCGGCGCCGCCGGCGGGGCCGGCTCTCGTGGCGGCAGCCGCCTACCTGGCCTACAGAACCTCGCTGCGTTCGGCCGTCTCGGCCCGGGACCGGTGGGAATAGAAGGGACCAATCGTGACTCGGAGCGGACCGCATTTCGTCAGCGGAAAGGTCGACTGGTCGAGCGTCCTGTGGTTCCTCATCCCGACCTTCGCCATCACCTGGGGCATAACTGCGGCCTGCGCTGGGCCCCGGGCCCTGGGACCCGGAAGCGCCGACTGGTCCCTGGCCGGTTTCCGGGCGGCTCTGGCCTCGGCTGGCGGCTTCTCTTCTTCGACACCGACCCGGTGCTCGGCGGGGCCACCGGACTCGTGGGGTTGGCGGTCTGGAGCGGGCTGGCCCTCTGGGCCTGGCGGCGGCTGCACCGGCTGAGGGCACCGCGACCGCCGGGTCGAGGCGGCCGGTCCGTCTTTAGACCCGTATCTCCTGCCACCAGCCCCGCCGGTAGACGGCGAGGAGCCAGAACATCTTGAGGCCGAAGTCCAGGGCCATCACCCCCCAGACCCATTCGAGCGGCAGGCCGAGGGCCAGGACCGCAACGTAGGTCAGAAGGACCCGGCAGCCCCAGGAGGTCACCCCGGCCACAATCATGGGCGAGCGGGTGTCGCCGGCACCCCGCAGGGCGCCGGAGAGCACCCCCTGAAGAGCCATGAACGGCTGGGCGAAGGCCGTCACCCGCAGGCAGCGTGAGGCCACCTCGATGATGGCCGGGTCGTTGGTGAAGATGCTGACGAGGGGGCGCGGGAAGAGGAAGAAGACGACCCCCAGCGAGCCCATGAAGACCGCGGCGATCCATCCGGCCTGGGTCACCACGGCGCGGGCCCTCCCGGGGTCCCCCGCCCCGAGGCTCTGCCCGACGAGGACGGTCGTCGCCACGGCGAAGCCGAAGCCCGGCATGAAGGAAAGGGCCTCGGTCGTCGCCGTCACCTCGTAAGCGGCCATCGACACCGGCCCGAGGGTCGCCACGGCGAAGACCCCGACGGTCCTGGCCATGTCGGTCAAGAAGTTCTCCATGCTGGCCGGCGCGGCCAGCCTCAGGATGCTCCGAATCACGGCCCAGTCGAGGCGCAGAACGTCGCCCGGCCGCAGACGGGCCCGGAGCCGCCCCGCGAAGAGGAGGCCGACGAACAGGCACGACCCGATCGCATGAGCGCCGAAGCTGGCCAGGGCCGCCCCCCGCACACCGAGGGCCGGCAGGCCGAAGTTGCCGAAGATGAGGGCGTAGTCGCCGAGGACGTTGAGGCCGTTCACGAAGGCGGCGAGGAGCATGGGTGTCCTGGTGTCCCCGTGCGCTCTGAGGACGCCGGAGAGGACCATGCCGGTGACGAGGAAGGGGGCGCCGCGGCAGATGACGCGCATGTAGTCCACCCCGAGGGCCGACACCTCCGGACCGAGCCGGGTGAGACGGAAGACACCCGGTGCCGCCGCCCAGATGGCCAGCCCCATGGCCAGCCCCGCGGCCACGGCCAGGACGACGCCCTGCCCGGCCGCCGCCGACGCCCCTACCCTGTCACCCTCCCCGACCCGTCTGGAGACGATGGCCGTGACGGCCACCCCGATGCCCCCGAGAAGGAACATGAGGCCCCAGTAGACCTGGCCCGCCACGGCCGTCGCGCTGAGCGGGACGGCCCCCAGCCGTCCGATCATGGCCACGTCGAACATCCACACGGCCATGTGCAGACACATCTCGAGGATGGCCGGCCAGGCGAGGCGGAAGACCTCCCGGCGGAGGGCGGCCGTGGCGGTCGGCGACGGCGAAGGAGCGCCGACACCCGGAGCGGCAACAGGTCTCTCCGTCATGGTCCATCGCACTTCTCGCTCCCGGGCAGAAGTCCTTCGCCTCCCGCAAAAAGCCTGCTAAACACGCAGTCCGGACACGGCCCGACGCGGGCGGCGCCCCACGGGCGCCTCCGGCACGGACCTGCCAGAAAAGGAGACACGGTCCTCGCCGCCCGACCGGTGACCAGGAGTCCGGCGCCCGCCGGGCGAACAGGAATTGCCAAGGTGTCGGGTGGCGTGCTCGGGCTCGGGGCCGGCCTGGCTCCCGGCCTCCGCCCCGGACCGGAGCCGACCGGAGGAGTGGTTCTCGTGCCGTTGCGCCTCATCCTCGGCCGAGCCGGGACCGGCAAGACGCACCACTGCCTGGAGGCCCTGGCCGCCGACCTCAGACGGTCGCCGGACGGTCCTCCGCTCATCCTGCTCGTTCCCGAGCAGGCCACCTTCCAGATGGACCGTCTCCTGGTCTCCCTGCCGGGCGTGCGCGGGTCGGCCCGGGGCCACGTGCTGAGCTTCCGCCGCCTCGCCTGGCGGGTCCTGGCCGAGACCGGTGGCGCGGCCCGCCCCCACATCGACGAGGTCGGGAAGGCCATGGCCCTGAGGGTCCTGCTGGAGAGGAGACGCGACGAGCTCCGCGTCTTCGGCTCTGTCACCGGACGGCCGGGCTTCCTCCGCCGCCTGGCCGAGACGATAGGTGAGCTCCGCGCCTACGGCATCGGCCCCGCGCACCTGGAAGGCGGACTCCAGGCCCTCTCCGCCCTCGGCCGCGGGGACACCTCCGTGGCCGGGAAGCTACACGACCTGGCCGTCATCATCCGGGACCTCGAGGCCTACCTGGCCGGCCGCTGGACCGACCCTGACGACTATCTGACCCTTCTGGCCGACAGGCTCGCCCTGCGGCCGCCCTCCGCCGCCGGCGCCCGGGTGTGGGTCGACGGTTTCACCGGCTTCACCCCGCAGGAGTTCGCCGTCCTCGGAGCCCTGTTCAAGGTGGCCGCCGAGGTGAACGTGGCCCTGTGCCTCGACCCGGACGCCCTGGACACGCCGCGCGGCGGCGCCTCGACCTTCCGCCCCACCCTGAAGACCTACGACACCTTGCTGGAGACGGCCCGACTCGCGGGAGTCGACATCGAGGAACCCGTCAAACTGGGCGGCCGTCCTGCCCCCCGCTACCGGCGGTCCCCGGCCCTGGCCCACCTCGAGGCGTCCTACCCGCAGGGAGGGTCCTCCTCCTTCGTCCCGGAGCCCGGTGCCGGCCCCGACAGGCCGCCCGAAGGCATCACCCTGGTCGCAGCGGAGTCGCGGCGGTCCGAGGTGACCGCCGCGGCGCGGGAGATGACACGGCTCGCCCGGGAGGAAGGCTACCGCTGGCGGGAGATGTCCCTTGTCGTCCGCTCCCTCGACCTTTATGCAGGCCTCATCGAGCCCATCCTCCGGGACCACGACATCCCGTTCTTCGTCGACCGGCGCCGTCCGTTGTCCCACCACCCCCTCGTCGAGTTCGTCCGGTCGGCCGTGGAGACGGCCGCCACCGACTGGGCCTTCGAACCGGTGTTCCGTCTCCTAAAGACCGACCTGTGGCCGCTCACCAGGGACGAGGTCGACCTTCTTGAGAACTACGCCCTGGCGCACGGCATCCGCGGCGGGGTCTGGACCCGGGAGGAGCCGTGGAGGTGGCGGCGCGTCTTCTCCCTCGAGGAGACCGCCCCGCCCGACCCGGCCGCCGAGGACGCCTGGCTGGCAGGCGTCGCGCGTCGCGCCTTCGACGACCCCGACGGCATGCTCGCCGAGCTCAAGCAGCGGTGGCCGGCCCAGGCCGGGCCGGGCCAGCCGCGCGAGGCCG
>ENA-OSAE01000307-OSAE01000307.1-marine-sediment-metagenome-genome-assembly--contig:-NODE-307-length-26124-cov-43.162032_pt1 | contig 26124 bp, 27 predicted proteins | sample MGYA00237870_ERZ529317 | MGnify/ENA primary metagenome ERZ529317 (study PRJEB26369, sample SAMN03142812) | marine sediment metagenome | biome: marine; feature: borehole; material: sediment... | reverse complement strand
TTATAAGGAGTTTTTCTTTAAAGTACAAGTGTTTTCTTTGATTTTCTTTAATTTTCTATGATATTCGCTACTTGACAAATCTTAATTTTGTTTATGCAACACTAGTGAAATAGTCTATTGCTTTGTCAGTTTTTACCTCCATCTGTTCTCCTGTTTTCATGTTTCTTATAGTCAAAACTCCATTTTTTATTTCTTCATCACCTATTATAACGGTATATCTGGCATTATATTTGTCAGCATACTTCATCTGGCTCCTAATACTTCTTCCTAAATAATCTTTATCGGCCGAAATACCGGCTTCCCTCAATTTGTAAAGGAATTCAACGCCAAAATCATCGGCTTCTTTTCCAATTGTTACAATAAACACATCAAAGGGAGTGTGTTTGGGTAATTCAATATTCTGAGCTTCGATAGTCATTAACAATCTTTCAATTCCCATTGCAAAACCTATCCCCGGTGTTGGTGGACCGCCACATTCTTCTACCAGACCGTCATAACGGCCACCACCACATACTGTGTTTTGTGATCCCACTTCATGGGACATAATCTCAAACACTGTTTTTGTATAATAATCCAGACCCCTTACAATTCTGGGGTTTACTTTAAAGTCAAACCCCATCAAACTTAAATGTTTTTTAAGGGAATCAAAGTGTTCTTTACATTCATTACACAGGTTTTCTATTATCTCGGGGACATCTGCTAAAGTTTTTTGACACGTTTCGTTTTTGCAGTCCAGGATTCTTAATGGATTTTTATCAACCCTTATTTTGCATGTATTACACAATTTATCCTTCACAGCTTTGATATATTCCAGTAATTTTTTCCTATATGCTTTTCGGCACACAGGACAACCGATACTATTAATATACAATTCAAGGTCTTTAATACCCAGACGTTTTACAAACAGCATTGCAAGGCTTATTACTTCAGCATCAACAGCTGGATCTTTTGAACCGAATACTTCAATACCAAATTGATGAAACTCCCTTAGTCTTCCGGCTTGAGGTCGTTCGTATCGAAATCCAGGTGTTACATAAAACAATTTTATTGGCTGGGTCTGGGCATACAGCTTGTTTTCAATATATGCTCTGGCAACAGGAGCTGTTCCTTCTGGTTTAAGTGTTATGCTTCTGTTTCCTTTATCTTTAAAGGTGTACATTTCTTTCTCTACAATATCAGTGGTTTCTCCTACTGTTCTAACAAACAGCTCGGTATGTTCAAAAGTTGGAGTTCGTATTTCTCCATATCCATACTGGTTACATATTTCTCTAAATTGGTTTTCTAGGTAAACCCATTTCCACGCTTCTTCCGGCAACACATCCCTTGTCCCCCGAGGTGCTTTTGTGATAATCATGTTTTAGCCTCCTTTAAAAATAAAAAAACCCTCATATTTACACAATATCAGGGATAGGTAGAGCTCCCCATTTGAGACTGTTCTTCACTAAAATTATATTTCAAGTATTATTTGAAGTCAATAAAAATTACTGCTGCTTTGCTAAAGTTTTTTGAAGTATAGGGTTTTCCAGCTTTCGTAAAATCATTTCATCTATCCTGCGGTTGTAGTTCATTATATCCTTTACATTCGGTATGCGGTTAAATTCAAGTGTTTCAACATCTAAGGCTTTAGTAACTCCACCTACTCCCAGGCCGATAATGGTCTGCCTTTCTTCTATTATTTGAACATTGTAAACACATGCTTTGCCGGGTAAACAGAAACCGATGTTTTCTAAGTTGCCCAACATTTTTTTCTGCCTATACAAATAATAAGGCAGGTAACCATTATCTCTTAAGCACTGTAATGCAAAATCCATTATCGCATTTACCGTTTTTGTTTTCGGCAATTCAATTTCCCCCAGTTTCTTGTTCAATTCTGAAGCTCTTTTTATTGCAAGGGTGTGGACTGTTATGTTTTCCGGTTTTAATGTAATAACTTTGTTCAAAGACTTCCTAAAATCCTTTAGACTTTCTCCCGGGAGACCTATGATTAGATCCATATTGATGTTATCAAATCCGGTATCCCTGGCCTTATAAAATGCTTTTATAACGTCTTCGGAAGTGTGCTTTCTACCGATTATTCTTAAAGTTTTGTCATTCATTGTTTGTGGATTGATGCTTATTCTCGTGACTCCATAGTCTTTCATCAGCGACATCATTTCCCGGTCTAATGTGTTTGGTCTCCCAGCTTCAACGGTAAATTCTTTATTATCTGCAAAATACAAACGTATATTCTTGAGTATTTTTTCCATGTTTTTGAGGGATATGGAGGTAGGAGTTCCTCCTCCTAAATATACTGTCTCAGATTTAACATTATTTTTTAATAAGAAAGATCCTATGGCTTCAATTTCTTTAATAAGATTTTCAACAAACTCATCCTCAAGATGGCCCCATTTTTTGATGCTAAATGAAGGAAAGGAGCAGTAAAGACATTTTGAGGGGCAAAAGGGTATTCCTATATATACACTTACCTTGTTTTCGCTATTATTCTTTAATACTTTTCTCTGGCTCAGGGCTATTTCCAATAAAAGCTCTGCTTTGCTCTTATTTAACTTGTAATGAGTTATGAGGCTTGAAATTATCTTTTGCTTACCGTATTTTTTATCCAGCATCTCGTGAACAATCTTTGTTGGCCTCATACCTGTAAGAATACCCCAATCAAAGTTCCTTTCAGGGAAAGTTCTTTTCATCACCTCTATTACACCGGTTTTAACCAATCTTTTTAACTCTTTTTTATACTGGATATCATCTTCTTTAGAACGATAATATAACTCAGAAACACACATAAATATGTCCGCTGGAGTATATAATTTCGTTATTGTTTTTGGTGAAACTTCTTTAATCAGAATGCTTTCTAATAGAAAGCTGTGGCGAGAAATATCTACCTTTTCATCTTTTACTTCTTTAACATTAGATTGTGGTAAGATATTTTTTACAAGCTCAAAAATTTCGTAATAATATCCATGCCCCAACGTTTTTACATAAAAACTTACCAATCCCGTTCAACCTCTTCCCTCAATTTTTTAACATAGTTTTTTTCTACACCGAGTTCCTTAGAAATCTCTTCATCTGTGTAGCCCTGTTTAAGCAGTTCATTAAAATCATGCAAATTCAAATCCAGGATTATTTGATTTCTACGCCTATTCAATTCCTTTATCAAAGAGTTAGCCAAGTGTCATCCCCCCTGGTATATTATCTTAAGGTTTATTATATCCACATTGTCACGTTTTTAAAAAGTATACCAGAGGGGGCGGTTTTTTAGTCCCTCCTTATAAAGGGATTTGAGGTTTTTTCTTCCTTAATACTCGTGCATGGGCCATGGCCCGGATAAACTTTTGTATTATCAGGATAGCTGTAAAGTTTTTCCTTTATTGATTTGACAATGTTTTTAAAAGAACCACCTGGAAAATCAGTTCTCCCGATTGATCCTGCAAATAAAGTATCACCGGTAAAAAGTTTTCCATCTATATCAAGAGAAATACTTCCAGGAGTATGACCGGGTGTATGAATTACTTTGCATTTCAGTTTACCTATATCAAAAACATCTCCATCTTCTAGGAATCTATCAGCACCCAATTTAATGTTTGGAATGTGTGTATGGACTGAAAGGTTTTCTTCCGGGTTTTTTAACATTTTGCTGTCATCTTTGTGTATCAGAACTTCAGCCCCGGTAAATTCTTTTATTAATGATACAGCTCCTATATGATCAACATGACCGTGGGTCAAAATTATATACTCTATTTTCAATCCCGATTTTTTAATGGCTTCCTTTAGGTTTTGTGCTTCATCTCCCGGATCAATTACTACACCTTTTTTAGTCTCTTGACAACCCGCAACATAACAGTTTGTCTGGTATAAACCAACAGTTATTTGTTTCAGGAACATCTTCATCCCCCTTAAAAATTCTTTTTGCTATCTAACAGTATGGTAACAGGACCATCATTATGGATCTCTAGATTCATTTCGGCACCGAATTGACCTGTTTCCACTCTCAATCCTGATTGGAGTGCTTTTTTTATAAATTCCTCATAAAGTTTTTCTGCAACTTTAGGAGGAGCAGCATCAACGAAACTAGGTCTTCTCCCTTTTCGACAGTCAGCAAAAAGAGTAAACTGGGAAACTACCAGGAGATCGCCATTTATATCCAGCAAAGACAAATTCATCTTTCCCTCTTCATCTTCGAACACTCTAAGGTTTAGCACTTTATCCACAAGATAGTCTACATCGTCAGAAGAATCATCATGGCCAACTCCTAATAATGCTACCAGTCCTTTTTCGATCTCACCAACTGTTTCGCTTTTTACTAAAACCTTACCTTTTGAAACTCTCTGCACAACACACCGCATTTAACAATCCTCCTAACGGTTGGGAAGTACTCTTTTAACATTATATACATCATCTACTTTTTTTATTGATTTTATAACATCCTTCAAGTGGTTTTTACTGCTTATTTTAAGAGTCATATCTATCAACGCTGTCCCATCTTTTGTGATACGAGCATTTACTGCATTAATTACTGTTTTTAATTCATTTACTACATTTATCACTTCCGACAAAATACCAGGTCTGTCTTTCGACGAAACCTGTATTTCCACATTGTATGAAGCATTGTTGGTATAATCCCAATACACATCTATAAACCTATCTTTTTCCTTCAGCAGTTCCTTTACATTCGGACAATCTTTTCTGTGAATTGATACTCCTCTTCCTCTAGTTATATAACCAACAATATCATCACCAGGTACCGGATTACAACACCTGGAAAACCTGATTAAAATGTTATCTGTTCCTTTAATTTTTACCCCTTTATCCTGTTTCTCTGTGATGTCTTGGTGAAATTCTTTTTTTATAAAGGTTTTATCGGTTTCCTTTACTTTTTCATGCTTTCCATACTCATCTATCAGTTTTTGAATAACCTGTCCGGACGTAATTCCTCCATAACCCACTGCTGCATACAGATCATCAAGATCATTAAAGCTGAATCTGTCTATTACTTGTTCCAACCATTTCGGCCTGAAAAGGTCCCTAAAGGAATATCCGTATCTTTTGGTTTCCCTTTCCAGTATTTCTTTACCCTTTATAATGTTTTCTTCCCTTTTTTCTTTCTTAAACCACTGTCTTATTTTGTTTCTGGCTTGAGAAGTCTTAACGATTTTCAACCAGTCTCGGCTTGGGCCACTGTTGGGAGAAGAAGAAGTTAGGATTTCAACTCTATCTCCATTTCGAAGTTTGTAATCTAATGGAACTATTTTCCCGTTCACTTTAGCACCAATACATCTGTGGCCGATATCGGTGTGTATCTTGTAAGCAAAATCTATAGGAGTAGAACCAGATGGCAGGTTTATAACATCACCTTTGGGTGTAAACACGAAGACCTCATCTGTGAACAAATCGATTTTTAAAGATTCCATAAATTCTTTTGCATCTTTCATGTCTCGCTGCCATTCAAGGAGTTCTCTAAGCCATGAAAGTTTTTTATCAAACTCTTCATCTTTTTTACTTCCCTCTTTATAACGCCAGTGAGCAGCAATACCGTATTCGGCGGTTCGATGCATTTCCCAGGTTCGTATCTGGATTTCTATAGGTTCTCCATTGGGACCTATAATTGTAGTATGAAGTGATTGATACATGTTGGGTTTGGGCATGGCAATATAATCTTTAAACCTTCCCGGAATGGGTTTCCATATTGTATGGACTATCCCTAAAACTCCATAACAATCTTTAACAGTATTAACCAGTATTCTTACTGCTGCCAGGTCATAGATTTGTTCAAAGGTCTTGTTGCGTTCCACCATTTTTTTGTATATACTGTAAAAATGTTTGGGTCTACCCTGTACCTCAACCTTTATTCCAGCCTCTTTCAATTTGAACATGAGTATATTTTTAACATTATTGATCTGTTGCTCCCTTTCTTCCCGCTTTTTTACAACTTTTTGTACTAATTCATAGTATTTATTAGGTTTCAAGTGACGAAAGGCAAGGTCTTCCAGCTCCCATTTTATTTTGGATATTCCCAATCTATGGGCAAGGGGAGCAAAAATTTCCAGGGTTTCCTGAGCTTTTTCTTTTATTTTTGATTTGGGCAAATGCTCGAGAGTTCTCATATTGTGCAATCTATCAGCCAGTTTTATAAGTATCACTCTGATGTCCTTGGCCATTGCGAGAAACATTTTTCTCAAGTTTTCTGCCTGTTGTTCTTCCTTGGATTTATATTTTAATTTGCCGAGTTTAGTTACTCCATCCACCAGCAAAGCTATTTCGTTTCCAAAATTCTTCTTGATGTCTTCTAGCTTATAGTTGGTATCTTCAACTACATCATGCAACAAACTAGCCGCAATGGTAATAGAATCCAGTTCTAATTCGGCTAAAATCATGGCTACCTCTAAGGGATGGAAAATATATTTTTCTCCCGAAACTCTATGCTGGCCTTTATGGGCTTTGTGTGCAAAATTGTATGCTTTTTTAATTAATTCAAAGTCAGCTTCTGGATTGTATTTTTTAATTTTTTCTATTAGGTCCTCTACTGTCATTATTCCACCCCTTATTAGTCGAAGTTAATATTTTATTATTGAAAACACATCATAGTTTTTCAAGTTCTCTCGACCGTTTAAAAATGTTAGTTCAATTAAAAAGGCCACTCCTACTACTACTCCGCCGAGTTTTTCAACCATTTCAATAGTTGAATAAATTGTCCCCCCTGTAGCGAGCAAATCATCAACAACTAATACTTTTTGACCCTTTTCAATTGCGTCTTTGTGCATTTCTAAAATGTCTTTTCCATATTCCAGTTTGTATTCACTAGATATAGTTTCAGCAGGCAATTTCCCAGATTTTCTTGCAGGAATAAATCCGACACTGAGCTCGAAAGCTAAAGGTGCTCCTATTAAAAACCCTCTAGCTTCCGGTCCTGCAATCAGCTCAACCTCTTTTTCCTTAACTGCTTCTGCCATCTGCTTTATTGCATACCTGAATGCTTTTCCATCTTTCAGTAAAGTTGTTATATCCTTAAAACATATTCCTTCTACTGGAAAATCTTCGACATTTCTTATCATGCTTTTTAAATCCATCTTCAATCCTCCTTGTCACCTTTGTTTTTAAAACGTTCAGTTGTATATGTATTGATATGTATCAATACACACGACCATTAAATTATACCGCAGCCTATCTTTAAACAATTTTAAAAGAATATTTTTTCTAATTTTTCCGTTAAAATTTTTCTGCCAAACTTTTCATATTTCAAAAGCTTGTGCACAATACTTCTATAAGTTTTTGAAGTGTTTAAATCTATTTTATTTTTTGGAGGCATAAAAACAAATTTCGAATCATTTATAAACTTTACAATGCTTATTTCTTCAAATATTTTTAATGCCGTATGTATAGTATTAATAGGGTGTTTTGTCTTGAACTTAAGGAGTTTCACCACATTATCAAAATTATATGTCTCTTTTTTATTGTGTTTTAAGAATTTAAATACATATCTCAGGAATTCTCTTTGGGGAAATATGTACTTTAGAAACTTCAGGTTTTCTTTAAAAGCAGTTTTATTAAAGATTAGATAAATGTTTGCTGACTTATAACTGTAAAGCTGTTTTTTAAACATAGTTTCAGAAAAACTGATATCATAAAAAATAAGATCATCTATCCCATCGATTTTTTCCTTTCCAAGGGGATCAATCAAAATAGTTGCACTTTCTTTGTTCTCAATACCCATCATTTTATTCAAATTATAAAAATCTATGTTGTAATACGCCAAATCCCCAGTCAGCCTGTTGTATAAATTCCATCCTTCTTCAGGGGAATTTATTAAAATACATTGTTTTTTCCCCTGACACAAAACGTTTCTTAAATACATAAATCGGTCACTACAATTTCTGTTATCAATAATATTTAATTTTTTCCCACAGTATTGATATTGGTAATGGGTTTCATTTTCTGTTAAAATTGCTTCAATACATTTCTCTCTAAAGGATTTATAAACCTGTTTCGGAAATTTTATATCTTTCAACACAAGTTGGGGCTTGATGCAGCCATTCCATTCGTTTAATTCTATAGTGACAACAGTGTTTATAACATCAGGGGTTTGTATTTGTGCTTTATACTTATCCATGTAAAATCCAATTCCTTCTATTCCTTTTGAAAAAACTTTGAGATGCCTGTTATCTGCTCCTATCCACGCATGATTCGTTATAGGTAAGTTGTTTATAAGAAACAGCGGTTTCGGATTACCCGGGCCAAAGGGCTTTAATCTTTCTAAATCTGTCGCCAGTTTGTATGAAATTGCTCCAAAGGGTATTACAGCATCTATTATGATTTCTGGTATCAAGTCCCTAGATTTTAATATTTTTGATGCTTCTCTGTTTATCTTTTCTCTGAAAATCGAAATATTTTCCGGTTTTATCGTTAAACCTGCCGCAAGTTCATGTCCTCCAAATTTTTCAAGCAGTGTTTTGCATTTGCATAGATTCTCAAAAAGGTTAAATGCAGCTATGCTTCTTCCAGAACCTTTCCCAACATCCTCTTTTAAAGCAAACAAGATAGTTGGTCTATTAAACTTTTCCGTTATTTTAGAAGCCACTATACCTATTACACCTTCATGCCACTCTTCTGAATGCAAAACAATGATTGTTTCTTTATCTAAGTTTATTTCTTCAACAAGTTTTTCTGCACCTTTCAATATCATGCTTTCTATATGTTGTCTTTCCTTATTTAAATTTTCAAGTTTATTCACTATTTTTAATGCCCTTTCATAATCATGGGTTAGAAACAATTCTATTGCATCACTAGCATTACCCAGCCTTCCAGCGGCATTCAACCTTGGACCTATAACAAATCCAACATGACCGGTATTTATCTCACCATCTCCCAATCCTGCCTGCTGTATTAATGTGTTTAATCCGAGGTTCCTGGTGGTAACGATGTTTTTTAACCCATGTTTTACAATAATTCTGTTTTCATCTCTCAAGGGCATTATATCAGCAACAGTACCAATTGCCGTTAATGCGAGGTAATCATTTAATTCTTTGTCCCATTTTCCATTATACGAAAGAGCCTGGATTAGTTTAAAAGCTACTCCTACACCCGCCAGTTCTTTAAAAGGATAATTGCAATCCCTTCTTTTGGGATTTATCACTGCCACAGCTTCAGGAAGCTTGTCCTGCGGTTCATGGTGATCTGTTATAATTACATCAATACCTGCGTTATTAGCCATACGAACTTCTTCATAAGAATTTATACCACAATCTACAGTTATAATTAAATCTATGTTTTGATCAATAGCGTTTTTAATCGCTTCCTTGTTTAAACCATATCCTTCTGTAAGCCTATTGGGAATGTAATATTGGACTATCCCTCCTTTTTTCCTTAACTCTGTCACAAGTATTGAACTACTCGCAATACCATCTACATCATAATCTCCATAAACCAGGATTCGTTCTTTTTGTTCCAGAGCTCTTTTAATCCTTGTTACTGCTTTGCCCATATCTCTTAATTTATAGGGATTCTCAAGATCAGCCAATTTTGCTTCTAAAAAAAAACTGGCTTTTTCAGGAGTATCAATTCCTCTGTTTACTAAAATCTTTGCCAATACCCAGTTTAATTTTAATTCCTGCTTTAAAATCTCCTCTTTTTGAAAGTTATGCTGTCTAACTTTCCACAAGGACTGCAATTTTTTTCTCTCCCCAACAAATATATTATAAACAATTAACATTCTATTATCAAACAATTAGTATTTTATACAATGAAAATTACTGATTTGTTTTTTCTCCCTGCTTACCGTTTTTCTCGCTGCTGCTGGTCTCTTCTCGCTTCTCTTCAGGGTTTTGGCTTTTACCGGGGAATTCCTGCTTTAAAGCAAGGATTTCCTTTTCTAAAAACTTTTGATGGTTTAACAACTCCTTCTTTTCTGCATCTAAATCTTTAATGGTTTTTTCAAGTTTATTTATCTTTTTCTTGTAATCCCATATCAATAAACTGGATTTAACCTGATTGAAAACCCCCAGAAGCATGACTGCTACTGCACCCAATGTAGCTGAACCCAAAATCACCAGCGCAAGAGAAGTAGAATATTGTCCTATAAATGGAAATTTTACAACGATTTCTGTAGAATTCCATATCGCGAAAATTGCCACTAATAAAGCAAACAACAAACTAAAAACTAATGTGAGTTGCATAATAGTCCCTCCATATTTTTTAGTTCATTTAATTCTATTATTTTGGAATAAAATCCTGCATGAAAAATAAAAAAAGGACCCAAAAGGGCTATAAAAAGGCTTATTACACTAATTTAACAGGTGTTACAACAGCTCTAAAGATCTGCTACATCCAATTCTCGAAGCACCAGCTTTTATTAGTTCCATAGCCTGCTGTCTAGACCTTATTCCACCAGCAGCTTTTATTTTCATTTTTCCTACAATACAATCTTTGATTAGTTTGACATCTTCTACTCCTGCTCCTTCATTAAAGCCTGTAGAAGTTTTTATAAAATCAGCTCCTGCATCTTCAACAATTCTTGTAGCCTTTATTATCTCATCCTGACTTAAAAGACCCGTTTCAATGATCACTTTTAATACGATGTTTTCTGGTATAGCCTGAATAACATTCTGTATCTCTCTTTTTATAAAATCATGCTCTCCATTCTTAAAAGCCGCAATGTTCATCACCATATCTATTTCATCAGCACCATTGGCCACAGCTGCCGAAGCTTCTACACACTTAACCAGTGTATCATTTGACCCTAAAGGAAAACCTACTACAGTTATAACTTTGATACCCGTTTGTTTAAGCATTTTTTTCGCATGTTTTACATAATATGGATTAACACAAACTCCATGGAAACTGTGTTCCGCTGCCTGTTGACATAATTTTGTTATTGTCAACATTGTTGCATCGGGTTTTAAATTGGTGTGTTCAATAACACCACTGATATCTACTGTGTTCATATATTCTCCCCCCTTCTAAATTTTTACCCCTTTTTCACGACTCTTTAAAACAACCCAGATTGGGCTTGCAATAAATATTGATGAATAGGTACCGCTTACAATACCAATAATAAGGGCCAAAGCAAAGCTCTTAATAGTTTCTCCTCCAAGAAGATATAAAGCAATTATCGTAACAAGGGTTGTAAAAGAAGTATTAATAGACCTGGTTAAGGATTGAATGATACTGGTATTAACCATTTCGGAAAGGGTTTGCTTTTTCGATAATTTTATATTCTCTCTAATCCTGTCAAACACAACTATCGTATCATTTATGGAGTAACCCACAATAGTTAATAAAGCTGCAAGGAAAGGGCTGTTTATAGGTATTTGTAAAATTGCAAAAATGCTCATCACTATTAAAACATCGTGTACAATGGCTAAAATAGCAGAAATGGCGAATTTGAATTCAAACCTTAGGGTAATGTAAATAATCATACCTATCGCTGCAATTGTAACAGCTAAAATTGCTTTTTCCCTTAATTCTGCTCCTATTATCGCATCAACTTTTTCTAACCTGACAACCTCTATCTGGGGCCACTTTTGTTTGAGCTCCTCAAACAGTTTATCCTTTTCTGTTTCGCTCAAAACTCTAGTCCGTATAATTACTTCATGACCTTCATCCCCGGCCTTTTTAACCTCTGAGTCCTCTAAATTGAATTTTCCCAATACTTCTCTAACCTCACCGGTTCTAAACCTTTCTCCGATGTTATAGTGCAGTATATTTCCACCGACAAAGTCTATGCCAAAATTCAAACCATTTAATGCAAATGATACCAGACCGGTTACAATCACGAAAATGGATATTGCAAACCATATCTTTTTGTGTTCTATAACTTTTATCTTCATTATGCGCCCCCCTTATACACCAAACAGTTTGGGATTTGATACTAGCCTACTTTTGATTAAAAGGGTTAAAACGTATTTCGTTATTACCACAGCTGTAAGCATACTCGTTAAAATGCCTATGCTTAATGTTACAGCAAATCCTTTAATCGGTCCGGATCCAAAATAAAATAAAACCCCCGCAGCTATCAAAGTAGTTATGTTGGCATCCAGTATTGTTCTAAAAGCTCTTGCAAAACCGGAATCAATGGAAGACCTTAAGGATTTCCCTATTCTAAGTTCTTCTTTGATTCGTTCAAAAATTATTATATTGGCATCTACAGCCATACCAATGGATAGTATTAGACCTGCTATGCCTGGAAGAGTCAAAGTTGCCCCAAGGGAAGCAAAAATTATCAGCACCAGAACAACGTAGATATACAAAGCAAAATCTGCCACCAACCCTGGTAACCTGTAATAAAAAATCATAAACAGCAAAACAACTATTACTCCATATTTTGCAGCCTGAAGGCTTTTTTGAAGGGAATCTATACCCAGAGTAGGGCCAACTGTTCTGATTTCCTTCTTTTCTAGATCTACAGGCAGGGCCCCTGCCCTAATAAGCATTGCTATCTCAGCAGCTTTGTCAATGGTTGGTATACCGGTAATAACAGCCTCCCCACCGGTTATTACATCTTCTATAATAGGGGCTGATATAAGTCTTTCATCGAGATATATAGCAATAGGCTGACCAAGGAATTTTTGAGTTGCTTTCGCGAATTTTTCTGCACCTGTTTTGTTTAATTTCAATTGGACCACAGGTTTGTTCTCCGGATCAAAAACTGCTCTGGCATCGACAACATCATTACCGCTCAACACCACATTATCCTCGGGATCAACAAATTTTAACGAAGCAGTTTGGCCGATCAATTTAAGTGCCTTTTCTGTATCTTTTACACCTGGGAGTTCTACCCTAATTCTGCGTTCTCCCTGCCGAACCACAATGGGTTCTGCAACACCCAGTTCATCGATTCTACCTCTGATAACCTCTACAGCACCATCCATTTTTTCATCTGTTACCCTTTGACCTGGTTTGTCTTTTGCTTCTAACAGCACATAAACTCCTCCCTGTAAATCCAGACCCAAATTTATAGCGTTTTTTACAGGAATAATTCTGTATTCGCTAATTTTAAGGCCATTAATAGCTGTATATCCTAAAAGCACAGCTATTGCTACAATTAGTATTAATTTCACAAGGCTTTTATAGTTCATGTTTACTCCCCCTAACAAGAGCTTTTTTAGGCTTTATCAAATTAATTATATCTTTCCAGTCAAAACCTTGTCAATTTAAGCATTTAATTGGTTTGATTAGGTGTTTTTGTATTTATAAAAGCTTGGCATTGTTGATAATCAATTCAAATTTGGTCTTCAAAAACCCCGCAGCTCTGCGGCACATGATCATCCTTGTCAAAAAAATTTCAAAATACTCCATAACGGGGCATATATCTAAATCAATTGTCAAATCAAGGGTGATTACCCTTTCCCCCTCATTCACATTAACAAAGGAACGTTCGACTGCATAATTAACTCTGTCATGAATATCAAACTTGGCTATATCTCTGTTTCTTACCCTTGTTCTGTGCACATCTGACTTGTCTGCCAGAATCAAAGCAGCAGCCACCTCATTTATGGCTCGACCATACTGTTCTTCATGGTTTCCAATAGCTGATGCAATAGTTGCTATCTCTTCCGGAGGCATTTTCATTTTATCAAGAATTTTCCATGTTATTAAAGCTCCTGACTGGCCGTGACCATATCTGCTGATAACATTACCAATGTCGTGCATATACCCCGCAATAGCTGCTAACTGCTGTTCTCTTTCAGGATAATTAAGTTTTTTCAATATGTTTTCAGCAATATGAGAAACAAGATTGGCATGGCGAAACCCATGCTCTGTAAAACCCATAACTCCCAGATTATTATTGCCCAATTTGATATATGTTTGAACTTCTTCATTCTCCTTAATATCTCTAATAGTAACCTTCATTTCTTACACCCCTTGCTCTGCTTTCATTCTATTTTATTTTTAAGCTTCTAATCCTATTTATAGCTGCTGCTATTTCATATTTCCTGGGCCTTGCGTATTCTCCAGGATGACCTTTTGGAAAAGGAGAAATGATTTCTAAACCATTTCTTTCTATATCACCATCCACTTTTTCTACAATCTCCCTTAACGTGTTCCTGTCATTTATATATTTTTGTAGGGCATAAAGTATTATATCTCCAATTGCACAGGTCTGACTAACATCAACAAGCTGTTCGATGTTTTGAAGGTCTATATTTTCTCTACCAAACATAATGGTATGAAGCCCTTTGGCCTTGACTTTTACTTTTCTCCCTTTGTATGGGTTAAAGCCGCTGGCCAGGGGAATCCTAAGCTTTATATTTCCAAATTTTGTTCCACCTTCTTCTCTACGGTTTGTTTTGTGATTTTCAGCAATTTCCTTTGCCCTTTCCGTCACATCCTTTGGGAGATACTCGTCCATCATTATCACATGGTCTGCTACATCAAAATAATCTCCTGAACCTCCAATAACCATAACTGTTGAAACACCACAATCTTTATACAGCTGCCTCACTTTATCAATAAATGGAGTAATAGGTTCTTTATCCTTCGAAACAAGTTCCTGCATCCTCACATCCCTAATCATAAAATTAGTAGCAGAAGTATCTTCATCCATTAGCAACAGCTTTGCCCCCATCTCCAAGGCTTCCATAATATTGGCCGCCTGGGATGTACTGCCACTAGCATCTTCTGAAGAAAAGCATGCAGTATCCTGCCCATGAGGAAGGTTATTTATAAAAGGACTTATATCTACCTTCTCTACCCTTCTACCATCCTCAGCTCTTATTTTCACGCTATCACTAACTGATATAACAAATTCTCGGCCATCATTCTTTATATGATTGTAGCATCCTTTTTCAATAGCATTCAGTAATGTAGATTTGCCATGATAACCTCCTCCTACAATCAATGTTATACCTTTGGGAATACCCATACCTTTAACTCGTCCATGGTTTGGAGTGTCAAATGTTACTTCAAAGGAATCGGGAGACTTAAATTTAACGGCTTTTTCTGCTTTCAAAGGCCTGTCACTTATTCCACTTTCCCTTGGCAAAATTGAACCGTTTCCAATAAAGGCGATCAAATCTTTTTCATCCAATTTTTCTCTGATATAATCCTGGTCTTCTGCAAGCAAAACCCATTCCATAGCTTCCTCTTTGTTTATGTTTTCATAATATAATGAGTGTTCCACTATTTGGGGTATTTCATCAATCAACATTTGTATCGCCTGTTTTCCTAAAATCCTTCGCCCCCTTGCAGGCAAACCTATTACAAACCTGGCTTCCACATAATCATCATTAATAACCATTGATGTCCTTTCCAATATCTCTTGACCACATCTATCTATAGCAATCATACCACTTTTACCTGTACCTCTGTTTCCGGAAGTATATTTGTTAATGTTGTGTGCAAACACCCTTGTGAGATAGTCTTCTATTGCTATTTTTCTGCTTTTGTTTAAATATAATTCTTTGGGAAATTTCGCACACTGTTGCTGTACTCTTGCACAGAGTTTTGAAGGAGAGGCAAAAGGATCACTCTGAACATGTGAAATGTTTAACGAAAAGCCTTTATCAAAAGAATATATACCCTGAATATCCTTATAAGCTTTATAACCTCTGCCGTCAATTTTTAACAGTTTTTGCTTTAACTCATCTTTATCATACATTCGTATCCCTCCCTCACAGCAAGTTTTTCCCACAAAAAACCCAAGGTTTCAAAACCCTGGGTTTGGTTGAGTTGGTATCCTTGAAGCCTCTTATTAACGTAAAGGTATGGTGAACATTATTTTTTTAAAAAAAGCGGCTGGGTACCAAAATCTTTCTTTATTCTTGGTATAACCAAAAATGGAAAAAATCATTCACCATTTTCCCAAAGTTTATAATATGTAATAGCACTTTCTTTTATTTCTTTTATTTCCTTTTCAGTAAGTTTTCTCACTATTTTTGCAGGGCTGCCCAGAACAAGACAGCCTTCCGGTATTTTCTTGTTAGGAGGAATAAGGCTACCAGCTCCAACTATAACATAATCCCCTATTTCACATCCATCCAGTATTATTGAACCCATTCCAATCAAACAGTTGTTTCCCAGTGTTGCACCGTGCACAGTCGCATTATGGCCAATTGTCACATAATCTCCTATAATCGTTGGATGTTCCTTTGAAACATGAATAACACATCCATCCTGAATATTTGAGTATTTCCCTATCTTAATAAAATTGACATCCCCTCTTAGAACAGCTTTATACCAGACACTGGAATACTTTTGTATGCTTACATCTCCAATTATATCAGCATCTTCTGCTATAAAAACATGTTTGCTTACAACAGCTTTTTTGTCTTTACAGTTCATAGCAAAACCAAATCCTCCCATAACTTCATATTCTTTAGCATTTTTGCTTAAATTATACCATAATTATTCCATTTTCCAAAAAGAAAATTGTTATTATTTAATTGGCTTGTCCAAAAGAAAACAAAAAAACCCAATAAACTCAGGTCATTCTAAATTAAAATACGTGTGACAAACATCTAAACATTTTATAGATTTACCCCTATTATTCCACCCACAGCTCCCATTATAAAGCCAATAATCATTCTTCCCAAAACAGCAAGTTCCACCTGATAACCTGGAATCAAAAAATAACTTATAATTGTGATAATCAGTATGTACAATAAACCTACTAAACCACCATTAAGCCATCCACGGCTTTCTGTTTTTTTCGCTATGTAAATCCCTGCAAATAAAATACTCAGCCCGCTTATAATGGAAACGGAAAGTGGTATGATATCTTCTGAAACTTTTGTGAAATGTATGATCCCGCCTTCTATCAAAAAAGCTATAAGGGATATAACATATGCTAGTATGAGACTTTTTAAAATTATTGCCACACTCATATTTGAGGAAATATTTTTAAGCGAAGATGATCTTTTAAACTTCATAACAAAAACTCACCTCCCCTATCCTGTTCTGTTCATCTTTATTAAAAATCTATGTAGGGGAGGTTTGTATATATTCCAAAAATAACAAAAAGCTGTACTTAAAGTTTTATTTCTCTTTTTTGTTTATTACATTTCCTACAGCAGAACGAGTAACATTAATTTTAACTTTGTCACCAACTTCTAAAGTTAAAACATCATCTTTTATGTTTAAAATTTTGCCATAGATTCCACCTATTGTTACGACATCATCGCCTTTTTTCAAAGAAGCAAGCATTTTTTTTCTTTCCTTTTCTCTCTTTTGTTGCGGTCTAATTAAGAGAAAATAAAAAATTGCAAAAATAAGAATAAGTGGACCAAATTGTCTAAGAAATATTCCAATATCCAAATTCAATTCCCTCCTTTAAAATTCTATATAGTTATTTCAATAATTCCACGTTTGATTTGAAATTCCTTTATTTTCTTTTATATGTATCCATATTTTTCGAAGAATTCTTCTTTAAAATCCAGCAATTTATTTTGTTTTATAGCCTTTTTTATGTTTTCCATCAACTTCCATGTGAAATACAAATTGTGATAGGTTGTTAAACGAAGCCCCAGTATTTCATTGTTCTTTATCAAATGTCTTATATAGGCTCTTGTATAGTTTACGCAAACACAACAGTCACATTCGGGATCAAGGGGGATAAAATCTTCAGCATATTTTGCGTTACGGACTACAAGCCTACCCCTGTTTGTTAAGACTGTTCCATTTCTTGCCATCCTCGTCTGTAGCACACAGTCAAACATATCTATACCTCTTATTATACTTTCTATCAAACAATCAGGTGAACCTACTCCCATTAAGTATCTGGGCTTTTTATCAGGAAGCAACGGCGCAGTATAATCCAAAACCTGATACATCAAATCTTTTGGCTCACCTACACTCAATCCCCCTATGGCATAACCAGGAAAATCCATAGAAACCAAATCATTTATACTGTTTTTCCTTAAATCTTCATAAACGTTGCCCTGAACTATACCAAAGAGAGCCTGCCTTTCCTTATTGTAATGGGCATTCAAGCACCGGTAAGCCCATTTAGAAGTCCTTACAACCGCTCTTTTGGCATCCTCGTAACTGCATGGATATGGTGTGCATTCATCAAAGGCCATAATTATATCGGCCCCGAGGTCATTTTGTATTTTCATCGATTTTTCTGGAGTTATAAAATGCTCTGAACCATCTATGTGGGATCTAAAATACACACCTTCATCCGTTACTTTTCTCAGTTTTGCAAGACTAAAAACCTGAAAACCTCCACTGTCCGTCAAAATGGATCTGCCCCAGTTCATAAACTTATGTAAGCCCCCTGCTTTCCTTATCAATTCATTACCAGGGCTTAAATACAGATGATAGGTATTGCTCAATATTATTTGGAAACCTATTGATTTGATTTCTTCAGGTGTCATGGTTTTAACCGTTGCTTTTGTGCCAACAGGCATGAAAACGGGTGTCTCTATAATGCTATGGGGTGTTGTTAGCTTTCCAATTCTCGCTCCCGTCTGTGAACACGTGTGCAAAACCTCAAATTTCAACAACAAAACCTCCTAAACAATACCATTAAATAATAGCCATAGCATCTCCAAAGCTAAAAAACCTGTATTTTCTCTGTATTGCTTCCCTATAAGCTCTGAATATAAGATCTTTCCCTGCAAAAGCACATACAAGCATCAACAATGTGGATTCCGGCAAATGGAAATTTGTAATCATTGCATCAACAGCTTTAAATTCAAAACCAGGATAAATAAATATATCAGTCCAACCACTTCCAGGTTTTACTCGGCCATCTTCACTTACAATGGTTTCCAGGGTTCGTACCGTTGTTGTCCCTACCGCCCAGATCATCCCACCATTCTCTCTGGTTTCATTGATCTTTTGTGCAGTTTCCCCATCTACGTGATAGTATTCTAAGTGCATTTTGTGTTGAGTAATATCGTTTACCTTTACAGGTCTGAAAGTACCTAACCCTACATGTAAAGTTATATTTAGGATTTTTACACCCTTTTTAGAAATTTTTTTAAGCAACTCTTTTGTAAAATGCAGCCCTGCTGTAGGGGCAGCAGCAGATCTTTCTTTTTTAGCATAAACCGTTTGATAACGTGTTTTATCTTTCAATTGTTTTTTAATATAAGGGGGTAATGGCATCTTCCCGACTTTGTTCAAAATTTCATTAAAAACACCATCATAATAAAATTTTACGATTCTGGTAGCCCCAGGAGCGGTACTCAAAACATTTGCCCTCAATTCGCTGCGTTTACCAAAAACAAAACATGTTCCGACCTTTGCTCTTTTTCCAGGCTTAACCAGAACTTCCCATGTATCTTTATCCAGCTCTTGCAGCAGCACAAATTCTATTTTTCCTCCTGTATCCTCTCTGCGGCCCAGTAATCGCGCAGGAATCACTTTTGTATCATTAATAACCAGACAATCTTTTTTATCCAGTAAATTTATTATCTCCTTAAACTTCTTGTGCTGAATATCTCCGCTTTTTTTATCAAGCACAAGCAATCTGGATTCATCTCTTTTTTCTAAAGGATCCTGAGCTATTAACTCTTTCGGTAGATGATAATAAAATTCTTTCAAGTTCATTTATAACATTAACCCCCATTTTTTTAATGTGTGAACCTCGGTAATAGTGTTGTAATATTTCAGTGCAATCATACCCCATCTCAGCCATACGTTTTGCGCCCCACTGGCTGAGGCCAACACCATGCCCCCAGCCTCTACCTTTAATTACGTAGTTTCTCGACCGATTAGAGAATTTTCTCGTTCCATTGTACCCTTTAATTTGTATGATTTCCATATTGTTGTTCTTATACATACCTTTATTGGTTACAAAAGCCAGAGATTGAAAGTAATCTCTTGTTACCGTGTTCCCGTGCCCATTAAGTATATAAAACATGTTGTCGGTTTCAATTCTAAACAGGTTGCTCTTCAGATCCAATACATCCCTTATGGACTGTTTTGTTAATATGATGCTGTTTTTGCTGCCTACAATCATCAACCTGGTTACTCTACCTGATTCACTGGTATCTAAAATTTTTAACCCTATCACTCTATCAATTATAATGTTCTTTTGAATCAACATCTGTTCTATATCCTTAATGCTAAGGGTTTTTTCCCAGGAACTGTGAGGTGTATTAATGCTAAACTTATCGGGACCAGATTTCAAATATGGTAACGAAAACTCCCATACATTATTGCTGCTTTCTGCAAACCCACCATTGTCAGCATGATAAAAGGCATTGATAAGTTCATTATTGTAAACTATGATTTGGCCTGCGGTAGCATCAACTGCTTTGTTCGTCAACTCTCTCTCAACTCCATAACCCCCATATACCTGAGAATCTATGGAATTGCTTAGATTAAAACCATACTCCTGATATTTGTTGAAATTCTTCAGGGCATACGTCCTGGCAGCTATTGCCTGAGCTTTCAATGCCTCTAGGGGCCAATTATAAGGCATTTCCATTGGCAGAACTCCATATAGATATTCTTCCAAATCTAATTCATTTATAACCGTTAGGCCTGTATCGGACGGCCTTATGATTGCTTTACCTCTATAAGGTTTTTGATTTATATAAATTATCTTATCATCTTTAGGTCTGATTTCTACAGCAACTGTATTTCCAGCTTTTACTTTTAAAATTTCTCCCTCTTGAGGAGCGATAAAGTTTACATAATCTTTTTCCAATACAACCTTCAATTGCTTATAATCTGTTTCCTTAAAAGCTTCAAACCCATCATCCTTCTTAAAGGAACCTATGCAAAAACCTTTTGATGCTTTTAATGAAACCTCTATAGGAGCATTCTCACCAAACAATAACCCTATTTTTATATTGATAGATTCAGCATAAACAGCAGAGCTCCTCATAAAAATAATAAAAAGCATTAGAACAATAAGTTTATTTTTTTTCATTTTTTTAATCATATCCCATCCTTTATTAAACTATCTTACTAACAATTCATAAAATCCTTCTTATAAAAAGAAAGAAATTCTTCTCCATTTATTACTACAACGTAATAAATCCGTTCCCATACAATTTTAAGAAAATATGGTAAGATTTATATAATAAATTTCGGAGACCTAAATCGGTTCTACCATGACATTACCAAATCTGGTTATGAACGATTATGGTTTTCCCACTTTATGCCCCAGGCTAGATCACTGAGCATTACTGCTTTAAGTCATGATAGATTAATAGCCAATAAAGCTGTTGATATCGTTAATTATCGGTTAAAAAAATCAAGACGCTTATCCATCCTACAGAAAGACACTACAAGCTATGTAGCGAAAGTTTATTGTTCAATTTAGGCTCTTGGCGGGTTGGAATGTTTTTGGAATATTTTTATATATTGTTTTGCGTTGTAGCGTTATACGTATAAAATACATATAATTTACCTAATAAAATAGCGAGGAAGTTAAAATTTCCTTATAAATGTTAGCACAAGGGAAAGTATAATGCTCAACACTATACACGTAACGATGGGAAAGTAGAAAGTAAAATTACCTTTTTTATAGTAAATATCTCCAGGCAGTTTCCCTATTCCAAATTTTCCTCCTACCAGTAACACAACACCAAGGATGATAAAAAAAATTCCTATCATGATAAAAATTCTTCCAAAGGATTCCCATCCAGACATTTTGCTTTCCCCCCAGTTAAAACATTTCAAGTTGATTATCCCCGTGTTTGCTTATGTTAAAATGTTTGTATGCCAAAGATGTAACTGTTCTTCCTCTCGGTGTTCTTTTTAGAAAACCTAACTGTAATAGAAAAGGTTCATACACATCTTCAATGGTAACAGGTTCTTCGCTTATGGATGCAGCCAAAGTATCAAGCCCAACAGGGCCACCATCAAATTTGTTGATTATCGTTAACAGAATCTTTCTATCTATTTCATCAAGGCCTTTATAATCTATTTCCAAAAGCTTTAAACCTGCCTTTGCAACTTCCTGTGTTATTATACCATCTTTTTTGACTTCTGCAAAGTCTCTGACTCTTTTTAAAAGCCTGTTAGCAATCCTAGGAGTTCCCCTTGACCTTTTTGCGATTTCCACTGCTCCTTCTTCCTTTATTTTAGTCTTTAAAATTTTTGCTGACCTTAAAACTATCTGTTTTAATTCTTCAACTGAATAGAACTCCAGACGGTTTATAACACCAAATCTGTCCCTAAGAGGTGAAGTAAGCAACCCCGCTCTTGTAGTCGCACCTATTAATGTAAACCTCGGCAACTCCAACCTTATTGATTTTGCACCAGGGCCTTTCCCGATGATAATGTCTAAGGCATAATCTTCCATTGCCGGATAGAGCACCTCTTCTACAGTTCTGTTCAAACGATGTATTTCATCTATAAAAAGCACATCCCCGTGATTTAAGTTCGTTAAAATCGAAGCAAGATCTCCAGGTCTTTCTATGGCAGGCCCGGAAGTTATTCTAATGCTGACTTTCATTTCTTTGGCTATTATTTGCGCCAGCGTTGTTTTTCCCAAACCCGGTGGTCCATAGAGTAGCACGTGGTCAAGAGGTTCTCCCCTTTTTTTTGCTGCTTCAACGAATATTTTTAATTTTTCTTTAGCCTTCTCCTGACCGATATAATCAGAAAATTGCTTAGGCCTTAAAGTGTTCTCCAGATCGAGTTCCTCATCTGTCATATCTGGGGTTAAAATTCGTTTTTCCATAAAACTCAACCCCTCCATTAAAGATTATCTAGGTTTCTAAGGGCATATTTAATAACAACATTTAAATCATGTTTTTTCTTTAATTCCTTATCGATAGAACGGACAGCAGCAACAGCTTCTTTATAATTATATCCCAGAGCTTGTAAGGCCTTTATTGCATTTTTATCTATTTCTGATAGGTGTATATCTATTACTTTTATCCTTTCCTCCGATGTATCGGTTATTATTTTGTTGATTTTATCTTTGATTTCCAAAACAATCCTTTTAGCAGTTTTTTTGCCAACCCCAGGTATTTTACATAAAGCAGAAACATCCTCGTTTAAAATCGCTTCATATATGTCCTCAGGGGTATAAAGCGAAAGAGCTGATAAGGCTATCTTAGGGCCTACACCAGAAACGAATAGCAGTGTCTTAAAAACTTCTACCTGGTTCTTACTTAAAAAACCGTATAAAGTCAGGGCATCCTCCTTGTGTTCCAGATATGTGAAAATTTTTATTTCCTTTTCAGTGGAAGGAATATGTTCCAGTAGAGAATTTGGTATATAAATTTGATAGCCGATATTGTTACATTCTACCACTATATTATCCTCACCAATATAAACAAGTTTACCTCTAATATAATTGATCAATTTCATCACCCTGGTTTTAAAAGCTATGAGATTTGATAAATTACAATTGTTTTGTAATTTCCTTATGAAATTTGTATGAATTCAAATGACAGATAGCTACCGCCAAAGCATCAGCTGTATCATCAGGTTTTGGAATGCTTTTTAAATTTAGTATCATTTTAACCATCTGTTGGATTTGCTTTTTGCCTGCCCTTCCATAACCTGTTACAGCCTGCTTTACTTCTAAAGGAGTGTATTCTATAACTTCGATTTCAAAATTCGCTGCTGCAAGGATAGCCGCTCCCCTTGCCTGACCTACAATTATTGCAGTTTTTACATTCTTGTTGAAATAAAGCTTTTCAATTACGGCTTTTTCTGGTTTGAATTCAACAATGATATCTCTTAAATCATTGTATATGATTTTTATTCTTTTAGAAATTTCTAAACCTGAATCTGTTTTGATACAACCGTAATCAACAACGTTTATACCGTTGTTGTTTCCTTCTACTATGCCGTAACCCGTAATAGCCATACCGGGATCAATCCCAATGATTCTCATATAACTGTCTCCCCTCCCTGTTCATATTATTTTCTACAAAAACCAAACGAATCCTCTGAGAAAAATAAAAAAAGCACTTTTCAGTGCTTAATTGGTAAATCCTTCCCTGACTTTTTCAAGTTGTTCTTTACCATAAACTTCAATTCCTTTTTCCAACAGCAATTTGTCTGTCTGTCTGAGGGAATCCACAGAAACATCTGTTTTTTCAATTATTTTTGCGTTTGGTGTGCCCGGTTTCCCCTGAAACAAAGTTACATAACCATCTTTAATTCCTATAAAGTAATGTTCAGGGCATAATCCCTTTTCTACCTTCTTTAATTCCACCAGGTCTTTTTCGAAAGATATGACTGCCCACTCAGGGTATTTCTCTTCAATTTTCTTCCGATTTGCTCCGATCAAATCTTTCAACAAAGGCTTTTCTACCTCTATTAAATGAGCACATTCTTCATAATATGTTTTAAATATCAGTCTTGCTTCTGGAATCAATATTACCTCTTGAGATTCATCAACCAGCTCTTCTTCATTTTTTGGAGATTGGGGTGGTTCAGCCTCTTGATGCGTGCTTGTCTGGGAAAAATACAAAAAAGTTACTGTAAACACTATTATTCCTATAATTGCTACACGGAAAGTTAAGTATTTTGACAAAACAATCCCTCCTTTCTTCTCTGGAGGGATATTATATCCTAAAATCATATTTTTTATACCAAACTATTCCTGTTTTTTGTACTCTTCCATTATTTCTTCAGGAATATCAAAGTTGGCATACACTTCCTGCACATCGTCATGGTCTTCAAGTTTCTCTATGAGTTTCATAACCAGTTCAGCCGCCCTACCTTCTAGCTTTACCGTGTTGGAAGGAATCATTGTAATTTCCGCTGATGAAATCTTGAAACCATTATTTTCTATCTCTTTTTTAACTTCTTCAAGGTTTTTAGATTCTGTAATAACCTGAATCGTTTCATCTTCTACAATGACATCTTCTGCACCTGCTTCCAGTGCTACGAGCATCACTTCATCTTCATCAACATCATCTCTTTTCTCCATCATAATCTGACCCTTTTTTTTAAACATCCAGGCTACACAACCGCTCTCACCAAGATTTCCATTGTATTTATCAAATATATGCCTTATCTCACTGGCCGTCCTATTTCGGTTATCAGTTGTTATATCAAGCATGATAGCAACGCCCCCGGGACCATAACCCTCATAAACCATGCTTTCATAAGCAATGCCTTCTATTTCTCCTGTACCTTTTTTGATAGCTCTTTCTATATTGTCATTGGGCATATTTGCATCCTTTGCCTTCTGGATAGCATCTTTCAGTTTTGGATTTGTATCCGGATCTCCACCTCCCTCTCTTGCCGCTACAGAAATCAATTTTGACAGTTTGGAGAAAAGTTTGCCTTTTTTAGCATCCTCTCGAGCTTTTTTGTGCTTAATATTCGCCCATTTAGAATGTCCAGCCAAACTGTTCTACCTCCTTAACCTTTTCATTACGTCATAATTTTAACACACTTCCTCTGATATTGTAAAATTATTAAACTGATGGTATGGGCGGGGTCTGTCTTTTGTGAGCTGATTTTCGTTTCATATAGTCAATCTTTTTGGCAGCTTCCTTTTCAGCTTTTCCAGTCAAAATATACCGGTCCAGCTGCTCATATGTTATTCCCATTTCCTTTTCATCCGTTTGGCCCTGCCACAATCCGGCTGTTGGAGGTCGTTTGATGATCTCGTCTGGAACCCCCATATATTTTGCCAGCTCTCTAACCTGATTTTTTACAAGATTTCCCAGAGGCAATAAATCCACCCCACTATCCCCATATTTGGTAAAATACCCCACCGTTAATTCGCTTTTATTACCCGTTCCTATTACTAAATAATCGTACTTTGTAGCATAATAATAAAGAATAATCATCCTGAGCCTTGGTTTTATGTTGCTGACAGCCAATGATTTAGAAAAGGGATCATCACCCAGTTCATTTACTAGAACGTCAAAGGTCTCATCTAAATAAACAGTTTTTGTTCTGATCTGGAATTTTTCGGCAACCATGTTTGCATATTCCATATCTGCTTTGCTGCTATGACACGGCATGATTAAAGCCAGGGTATTGTTTTCAAATGCCTCTTTGCTCAAACCGGCTACCACAGCGGAATCTATACCACCGCTAAGCCCGAACACACCACCCTTTGCTCCCGCAGCACTCACCTTTTCTCTTAACCAGTCTACAATCACACTATAAGTCTTTTCGGCATCGAACAATTCCCTTACCTCCTTCTTTTTTTAATTCTAAAACAAATTTTGATTCTACTATAAAAAGTCCGTTTTTCAATAAAATCACTCTATATCTACCCTGAAAATAACTCATGTAGTAAGCTGACCATTC
>ENA-OSAE01000306-OSAE01000306.1-marine-sediment-metagenome-genome-assembly--contig:-NODE-306-length-26201-cov-46.116155_pt1 | contig 26201 bp, 24 predicted proteins | sample MGYA00237870_ERZ529317 | MGnify/ENA primary metagenome ERZ529317 (study PRJEB26369, sample SAMN03142812) | marine sediment metagenome | biome: marine; feature: borehole; material: sediment... | reverse complement strand
CGTTTCCCCGGGAGGTGATGTGGTACAGGGCTCCCGGGAACTCCACCCTCAGTGGCCTGGCCATGGCCCACTATACCCCCTGGACTCAAAAGTAAAGACCTGACCCTCAGCTCCAGCATCTGACCCTCAGCTCTCAAAGACCTGACCCCCAGCTACTGCGCATGCGATGGGCCCTACGCGGGCCCATCCTTCTTTTCCCGGACTGCTCTTAGTAGCTCTTCAAATAAGCTAACCATTGGACGCTCGTCAATCGAGAAATTGGGGGGTACGGAGAATTTCTCATCCGGGACCTCGAACCCAGGCTCAAACTTTTGAAATTCCACCGTGGTGGACACTTTCATTTCCAACGCGGGGTCAGGTCCAAAAAGCGGTTGGGGCATCCCCCCCAGTTTGTACTTATTTATGGTTAGGGTGTCTCTGTCAACCCACCAAGTCACCTGCACGCCAGGCCCGATTTGGCCTTCAACTACCCACACTGGACGGCCGAAAAGCTCTCCCTTTTGCCTTGCCGTGTATACAGCCTGGGGAAACAGTCCATGGATCTCGAGCAGGTCCACCGATCCCCACCGCTCCCCTGTCTTTACCCATTTGCCGCCGAAAAACCGATACTCGTGGTCGCCGTCGGCTATGATCACTTGTGGTACGAGCGCTGCTTCGGGTGCAGAAAGCACGGTAAGTGGCCTGCACTCAATCCGTAGCTTTGGGCGCTTGAACCATATCTTAATCTCAAATTGGGACTTTTCACAGCCATGATCCTCCTCGAAGACGAGTTCCTGGAGCGCGACTGCATGGAGCGTTTGGATCCCGACATAAGCCCGCCTTACTTTCTCCATGAGCTCTGCTGTCTCACAGTTTGGCATTTTTGCCTCCTAGCTGCCTCTTTTTGAGTGCCTGGTGAGGGATTGAAATGCCCCCACCAGGCAGCCCTGAAATGTACTTCAGACACGTTTTCCTTACAATGAACACACTAGCGAGCAAAATGCCGGATACACTGTATCTGAAACATACGGGATCCACGCTTTCAGCTGTGGGCTCTAAAACGTGTCCGTAATCAACGCTCAGCCACGTCACGCTTCCATCATCAGCGGTGACAGTATCCCTGAAACTGTTTGGCCAAGGGACGCTGCCGTCCGGGGCCCCGAGAGCCGGGGCCATCAATGCCACCGCCACCAATGCCGCCAACATCACCTTGTACATCAGCCACTTCATCTAGGTGAACTCTCCCCCTGGCCGAAAATCCCGGCCAGGGCCGCATCAAGCTGCTCCCCTGCCCCAAATCCTTCCTGCGCCCAGTCAATCACCTCCTCCCCCACACTCGTTCAATGAAGTACCTCTTCAATTGCTGACACTCCAGGGCCAGCCCGCAGATAATGGGGTCATCTAGGGGCCATTTGCTCGTGAACCTCAGCCTGCCCTCCCTGTCCACAGCGATCACCAGCGAGGGGGGGCGCAGTACCCCTTCCCCGAGCCCGAACAGGGGGAACAGCTCGTTGCCGTCTACCAAGGGGAACGTGAGGCCAAGCTCGTTGGCCAGCTCCGCAGTCCGCCTCTCCCCCCACCCCATGGCTGCGTCCCCAAACGGGGCCATCAGGACCCCAACCACCATCACCCCTGCCTCCGCGAACGTCTCGTGTACTGCTTGCAGCATCCGCAGCAGCCGCAATGTGGATTCGCCGCGCCCTGGGAATTGGGGACTGTCGGGGGGCCAAAACGGTTGGTAGTCGAAGGAGTAAAGGTCCACGAACACCAGGAACACGAGATTCCCTATCAGGGATTCCGAACAAATTTCCTGGCCGGTTAAGATCTCGGTCGCGCAGAACTCAGGAAGGAGATCGGACTCTAATACCTCCACCTCCTCGCTTGTGACCACGGGCAGCGTCTGGGGGGAGGCCACCAGGAGCAGGTCGAGCCCGCACTGGAATAGGGGGCAGGGTTCTGCAGGGAAAACCCAGGTTGAGGCTCCAGCCCCGACCAGAACCAAAACGACCAGGAGGAACCAGGGTAATTTAGGTGTCGCCGCCACCTCCATCACCTCAATCTTTGCTCTTCTTTATAAGAAGAGTTTTGCCCCCGAGCAGCAACCCAGCTGGGATGAAACCAAGAGCCAGGAGAAAAGGCCAGAGATGGCCTTCCAAGTACATCGGAACCGCAGGACAGTGAGTGCCAACAAAGCTATTAATGATAGCGCCTACATACGTACCGGTGCTCATGCCTAACAAAACAGCTGCCATCACCCCGAGTGACACAATGGTAGCCTTCCCAAGGGGGATTCCCCGGCACCGGGCTGCCCGCAACTCCCACATTAGCGCTATGGGAATGAGGGCGATGAGGGCCACCTCTATAGGGTCAAATCTTCCTTGAATCAGGTCCGAATGCCAACCAGGTCCACCCATAACGAACCCCAGGGGGATCCAAGTTATGAGTAGAAGGAGCACCAACTTCCCCCAGGGCCAAAGCAGAGCCCCTAGTCTGAAAGAGTTACCTATAGTAGCCTTGTCCACAGTGAATCTCACCTCTCTTGCCGCTTCAGTTGTTCACAGTGATAAGCCTCCTTGGCTGGGGACTAGTTGAGCAACCAATTATGACGTAACTTATAGCCTCACAGCAGCCCCAACAATCATCGGGGCAAACACGCTCGCAAAACATCCGACAAGGTCCCAGGAACTCGGCTCCCACCCCACAGGCTACGGTGACTACTGCACCCCCGAAGCCGAACGTAGCAGTTGTCCCGCCGCAGCAGCGGCACACGTGGTGGCAAGAGCCGCTGCACACAATGCTCTGCAAGTTAGTTCACACTCAGTCTCTCCCTTGTCCACAAAACACTTCTCAGAGCATCTTTCCACTGTGCAGATGAAGCAGTCGCCCATGCAATGGCAAAAACTGCACAGGAACAAGCCGGAGCAAGGATCTCGCCAACAGTGCACCCCGCATATTATCCGGGCGGAATTTCCCTCGTACCAGAGGCCAAATCCTGCCTCGAGGTTTGGCTCACACCTCGAAGGCCAAGCTATGCTGCCGTCCGAGGCCAGCCCGGCGCTGAGCCGGGCCTTGCCTTCGGCCCACCCACTACCCATCCCAATCACCCAACATATCTTAGCGGGAAAGAGAAGCTTTGTCAAGAGGAGAGAATATGGAAAACAGAGAGAGAACATGGCGGAAAATGGCGGAGGACAGCGCTCCATTGGAGGGATTCAGGGGCTGTGCAATGGGCGCTAAAGCCCGAGGTATTCGCGTTGGGCCGGGGTGAGGGAGTCGAGCTCCACCCCCCGGGAGCGGAGGAACAGCCGGGCCACCTGCTGGTCGATCTCCGGCGGCACCTGGTACACCCCGGGGGCGAGATCCCGCCCCTGCTCCGCCAACCAGGCCAAGCATAGGGCCTGAAGGGCAAACGAGAGGTCCATGATCTCCACCGGATGGCCGTCCCCGGCCACCAAGTTCACCAGCCTCCCCTCGGCCAGCAGATACACTCGCCTCCCCCCGGGGAGCTCGAATTCCTCCACGTTCTCCCTCACCCGGCGGCCTGGCGTCCGCTCCCGCAGCGCCCGGACGTCGATCTCCACGTCGAAGTGGCCGGCATTGGCCAAGACGAGCCCGTCCTTGGCGGTGAGCAAGTGCTCCCAGCGGACCACGTCCCGGCAGCCGGTGGCGGTGACCAAGAAGTCCGCCTGGCGGATGGCCTCGGCCAGTGGGGCCAGGGAAAATCCGTCCAACAGCGCCTCGGCCGCCCGCACCGGGTCCACCTCACATACGGTCACCTGGGCCCCCAGCCCGCGAGCCCGCAGGGCTATCCCCCGACCGCACCAACCGTAACCAACCACCACCACCCTCTTTCCGGCCACCAACAGGTTGGTGGCCCGCATGATGGCGTCCCAGGTGGACTGGCCGGTGCCATGGCGGTTGTCGAACAGGTGCTTCATGTGGGCGTCGTTCACCGCCAGGGCCGGCCAGCGTAACTCCCCGGCAGCGGCCAACTTCCGCAGCCGGAGCACCCCGGTGGTGGTCTCCTCGCAGATCCCGATCAACTCCTCCCCCAGGTGAGCACATTCCCGGTGCAGGAGGGCGGTAAGGTCGCCGCCATCGTCCAGCACCAAGTGGGGCCGAATTTCCAGGGTGCGTTTGAGCTGTGCCTGGTACTCCCGGGCCCCCACCCCCCGGCGGGCGTGCACGATCAGGCCTTGGGCGGCCAGGGCAGCCGCCACCTCGTCCTGGGTGGAGAGGGGGTTGGAGCCGGTGACCGCGATCTCAGCCCCGGCCTCCCGCAAAATGAGTGCCAAACAAGCGGTCTTGGCCTCCAGATGGATGCTGATTGCTACCCTGAGCCCGGACAGGGCCCCGCTCTCCCGCAACCCCCGGCCCACCTCGGCCAGGACCGGCATGTGAGCCCGGGCCCAGGCGATCTTCCTGGCCCCGTCTTCGCTAGCTGGCATCCCGCGGACATGATGCCAAAAAGGGGCGGTGCCCACCACCCCTCGCCCCGGCCTGGCCCCGGTTTGTCTCTTCCGAGCCGGGACAGGGGAAGGTCAGTGAGGCAGTTGGGGGCGGGCCATCCGGGAGCTGTGCCCTGCTGAACGGGGCTCCAACGCTCTAAAATACGCCAGGGCCGATGATGAAGACCTCGTTTCGGGCGCTGCTTTCCCTCTGGTTGATAGCTTGGGTGACCTCGGGGGCAGCTGCCTGGCAGGCAGTGTCCACCGAACATCTGGTCATCCTCCTGCCCGCTGGGTTCCCGCAAACCGCCGCGGTGGCCCTCCAGGCAGAAGAGACCTTGCAGCAGGTGTGGGAGCTGTGGCTCCCTCGGGGGGTGGACACCCCCCTTCCCCGGCCGTCCCCCGCCTGGAACCTTTCCCCGGCAGTAATCGCCAGGGCCTGGGAGAGAGCTGGAATTCCGCCTGAGCCGGCCGGCCCGAGCTTCGGTCTGATCCTCTATCAGGATCCGGAGCAGCTGTGGCAGGACGCCGACAAATACGGGGTCAAGGGGTTGTATCTGGGTGTCAGCTGGGCCCCCCGGAGCTTGGTCCGGGAGCTCCGGAGGCGCTTTCACCAAGCGGGGATAGCCCAGGACTGGGTGGCCCAGGGATTGGTGCTGGCCTACTGCCCCCAGGGTGAGTGTCCGGGATTGCTGGCCCACGAGCTCACCCATGCCCTGCAGGACTACACTTTGGTGAGCATCCCCACCGAGTTCTGCCCGCAGGAACTGGACCGGGAACCCCGGCTCATCATCGAAGGGATGGCAACCTGGACCGAATTCGCCTTGGACCCCGAGGATGATTTTCAGCTTCTGGTGCAGGGTCCGGTGGCGATCTGGCTATGGCTCGGCGGTTCCCCCTCGGAAGTCCCGCTCTTTCTCCTCTACCAGATCGGCGCCAGTCTGTTTCAGTTCCTTTCGTTCCGCCTGTCCCCGCCCGAGATGTTGGCCCTGTTCTCCCACCCGGTGCGGGGGATGCTGGGACTCCCGGAGGAGCCCTTCCCGGAACTGTTCCGCAGCCTGTATGGCGAGAGCTGGGAGGCGTTCCTGAGGGGCTGGGAGAAGTGGCTCCTGGGCACCTCTCCGCCCCCGGGGGCAGAGCTGGTGTACGAGGAACGGCGGCTGTGGCTGGGTGGCCGGGCCTCCTTCCTCTGGCCACTCCTCAGCGAAGAGGAGCGCGAGGAGATCTGGGAAATTCGGCAGGCAATTTGGCGGGGGGAGGGGAGCCTTTCGGCCCTCCAGTGGGCAGACGCTTTGCTGCGGGGGGTGTGGGCGGAACCGGCTCCGGCGCTCCTTTCGGCTTTATATGAGCGGCTGCCTTCCCTGAAAGGCTGGGCGAGGGCCATCTCCGGTCCGGAGGCGGCGGCTCGGATAACCGCCATTTCGCTCCTCAAGTACACAGATCCCGAGCATCCGGAGCGGTTCTTGCGGGAGTACATCGCTGCGGTGAACGCCTATCTCGTCTCCCCGGCCCCCTCCCCGATAGGTGTGGCAGTTCCCTGAGTATCTTTCCCGGGGGCATCTACGGACGGGGCGAGTGTGATGTGCATTACATTCACCCGGGGGGAACCCGGCTAAACTCTCCGGGGGTGAATCACGTGACCAGTCGACCAGAGGTCTGCCAGCCGCGGTGGGGACCAAGCCACCGGAACCAGGAGGCCTAGATGCCACTGCTCCCCTGGTCCCCCCTGCGTAAGGTCCTGAAGATCTTTAAATCTTCCCTCACCCCGGGACAGGTGGCCCTGGGGTTCGCCCTGGGGGCCTTCGCCGGCCTGCCCCCCGGGGGGCTGCACCTGCTCCTTCCCACTTCCTTGGCTTTCCTTTTCCGCACCAGCTTCAGCGCCTTCCTCCTCTCCTGGGGCCTGTTCGAGCTCCTGGCCCTGCCCTTGGCCCCTGGGAGCTACGCCATCGGCCGGGCTCTGTTGGAAAGCGAGCCCCTGTACGGCTTTTGGCGCACGTTCACCCACCTCCCCCTCCTGGCCCCCATGGGGTATTCCCGCTACCTCCTGCTGGGAAGCTACCTGCTGGCCCTGGGCTTGGCCGTGCCGGCCTTCTTCCTGGTCCGCCACTTGGTGGCCCACTACCGCCACTCGTTCGCCCCCTGGGTGGCGGGCTGGGAGCTCTCCCGCCGGCTGCGGGGCAGGCGCTGGGTGCGGTTCCTCCAGTGGTTGTTTCTGGGCGGGGAGGCGAAGTACGAGGCCCGCAGCCCCCGCCGGGGACCGTTCCGCTTCCTGCGCCGAGAAGCCCTGGTGGTCCTCCCGGTGCTCTACGGCATCTGCTACCTCCTGGCCGCCCTGATCGTGCCCTTCTTCGCCGGCCGCATCGCCACCTCCGCCGCCTCCCTCCTGATCGGGGGTCAGGTGGCGGTGGAGAGCAGCTCGTTCAGCCTGTTCACCGGGGAACTCACCCTGTGGGGGCTCTCGGTACAGGACCCGGGCCGGCCGGAGGAGAACGTGTTGGTCATCCCCACCTTGACCCTGGACGCGGGGATGCTGGCGCTCCTGGAGAAGCGGGTGGTGTTCAATCGGGTGCGGATAGACGAGGTCCGGCTCCACGTGGTGCGGGAGGAGGACGGCACCCTGAACGTAGACGGCTTCACCCAAGGCTGGGACGTGGAGGGGTATCTGGCCTGGGCAGCCCAGTACGCGGACAAGGTGGACTGGCTTACCCTGATCAAGAAGTTCGGCGAGCACCTTCTCACCCCCCGGCCCCGGAGGCCGCGGCCGGACCTGTCCCGCTACGCTGGAGGCCGAAGCTTCCCCCCGTTTGAGCCCACCTTCGCCATCGAGGAACTGGAAGTGGGCCGGGTCTACCTCACCTTGGAAGACAGGTTCCAGGGTGGGCAGCTCCCCCGCCTCACCGCCCTGGAGCTGGAGATAGAGAACCTAGCCCTGCCGGCCCGGCTCAACTCCCGGCCGGTGGCAGTGCGCTTGCGGGGGGAATTTGAGGAGCGGGCCGGGGCCTTCTCCCTGAGCGCCGTGTTCCGGGAAGGGGAAGTTCCCCCGACCCGCAGCTACTCCCTGGAAGCCGCCGAGTTGGACCTCCCCCGCCTCGGGGCCCTGTACGGCTCCAGCCTGCCGGTGGAGGTGCTGGCCGGTGAGGCCACCTTGTCGGCGGAGATCTCGGTGACCGGGGGAGAGGTGGCCGGCCAGGTGTCGCTGGTGCTGACCGGGCTTGTGTTGGCCCTTGCCGAGGGGGAGACCCTGTTCGGCCTCTCGCCTGAGCTCTCTCAAGCCACGGTGGAGGGGCTCAACCGTTACGCCGCAGAACTCCCCATCGTGATCGGCTTTGCGGTGGGAGGGCCGGCGGACTCCCCGACCCTGGGCTGGGAGCGGCCGCTCCTGGAGGTGGCCCGCCAAGGGCTGATGATGGCCGGCCGGCGGGAGCTTTCCGGGGCCATCCAGGAGCTTGGCCAGAGGCTGGAGCTTTTGGGTCCGGGGGAGGAGGTCCAGCTCCCCCAGGAGTACGCCCAGCTCAAGGAACAGGTGGAGCAGGCGGCGGCGCGGCTGATCCAGGGGGCAGCGGGCCAGGCGGCCCCGCCCGAGCTCCAGGACGCCCTCCGGGGCCTCCTGGAAAAACTGTTCCCCCCTGAGGAAGAAGAACAGGGAGAGTAGCGCCTGGACGGGCCTGCTCAGGACACAGAAAATCGGTGTTGGATGCTGCTACTGAGCGACATCGGCAACGCCCAGATTGCCCTGGGGGTTCACGACGGGACCCGGTGGCGGGCCCGCTGGCGGCTGCGGACCGTGCCGGGAAAGACCGCTGATGAATACCTGGTGCTCCTGCGGAGCCTCCTGGCCCAGCAGGGGGTGGCCGAAGGACAACTCCGCCGGGGCGTCCTGGCCTGTGTGGTGCCCCCCCTGGCCCCCACCTTCCGGGAGGTCTGCCGGGAGATCACCGGCACTTCCCCACTGGAGGTGGGGCCGGGAGTGAGGACGGGCATTGACATCCGCACCGACCACCCCTCGGAGGTGGGGGCAGACCTGGTGGCCGACGCCCTGGCCGCTTACCGCAGGTTCAACTCCCCTTGCATCGTAGTGGACTTCGGCACCGCCACCACCTTCACCTGCGTGGTCCCACCCGGGGCGTTGGTGGGGGTGGCCATCGCCCCCGGGGTGGGGACTGCCGCCCAGGCGCTGGCCCAGCAGGCGGCCCAGCTCCCCCAGGTGCCCCTGACCCCGCCCCGCAAGGCCCTGGGCAAGAACACCCGGCAAGCCATGCAATCCGGGTTGGTGTTCGGGTTCGTGGGCTTGGTGGAGGGGCTCATCCGGCGGCTGGCCGCGGAGCTGGGTGAAGAAGCCAAGGTGATCGCCACCGGAACCCACGCCCCCCTCATTGCCCCCCTCACCCCCCTCATCCAGGCGGTGGACCCTTGGCTCACCCTGGAGGGGCTGCGACTGATCGCCGAGCTCAATCCCTGAGCCTTTCTAGGGTCTCAGGAGGCGGTTTGGGGGCTGTGCACCGGGGCGGTTGGCCAGGGGGGCGGGAGTGCCAAGAGGGGGCGCCAGGCTTCTGCGGGTACTTCAGGATCGCCTTGAGGATGAGGTAGGCCACCGGGTTGTACCAAATACGTGGGCCTAACACCCCAAGCGCAGCGCCTCCAGAGGGATCGAGCCCCCGCCGGCCATGGGATCGAGGTCCTTGAAGGCTCCCCCGCCGTTCCCTCGCTGGATCATCTCCCGCGCCCGCTTGAGGTCGGGCTGCTCCATATGCTCGTCGTCCCGGGTCTCCCACTTGCAGAGCCTGATCAGGAGATCCTCAAGGTGTTCCCGCTCCTCATCGTTCTCCGGCGCGGGAACCAACGCCCCGAACACGGCCGGCCCGGGACACCACCAGGGAACGCCTGGCCCACCACACGTACGTGGATATCGCGCTTTCATGTCTCTCTTTCCGCGAAGAAACTCTCCCAAAGGCGGCGGACTTCGGGGGGGAGTTCCAGCTCGGGGAGCATCTCCCGGACCTCGTCCCAATCCAGGGCCGCTATGTCCTCGGCCCGCCCGTATACCAGCGTCTGCCTGATGTACCACCGCCGCTGCCAGGGGTCCCCGAGGTCCAACGTGTCCGTGGACCACAGGATGTGGCGGGGAAACGCCGTTTTACCCATCTTTTGCCCCCTTCCAGTCCCTTATCACCACCTTCACCACGTCCACCACCTCCTGGGGACGGGGCAGGGTGCTCGCCGGGTCCCGGATCGCCGTGAGGCGGGGCTCGCTCAGAGCATCCTCCACTACGTAGACACAATAGTCCGGGCCCAGCCCCGGGCCAGCTGCCACTCGTGCGGAATTAGCTCCATGAGGCCGGTGGTGGCGAAGGCCTTCACCTCGATATAGCATGTCTTCTCCGCTCCCCAGAAGACTATATCGTACTCCAGGAACTCTTGGGATACGTCCCGATGTTCCCGACCTTCTCTTCGCTCGTGCTCCAGCGCCACCCGCATCCCGAGCCCTCCGCCCAGCGCTTGGCCCCCGTGTTCTCGACACGTCCCCGCTCCGGTTCCGGGGCGATCTCGACCGCCTCCGAGGGGAACTACCTGGGTCACCGCCAGAAGCTCCGGCTCAAGGCACACCAGGGACATCTCCCTCCCAAGAGCCCGGTGAAAAATGTGTAACGAACCCTTAACCTCGGGCGATGCCCCACCTGGGGGAGGTGACCTCACCGAGGCCGAGCTCTTCTGGAAAAAGGCCAGAGGGCTCTAAGTTCACGTCGTCGAGGCCTGGCGGCGGGCGGCCACGATCTCCTCGGCCACCGCATAGGGCACCGCCTCGTAGCGCTCAAAATGCATGCTGAACTCCCCCCGGCCACTGGTGATGTTCCGTAGCTCCGAGGAGTAGCCGAACATCTCCGAGAGGGGCACCCGGGCCCGCAACAGCTGAACCCGCCCCCTCGCCTCCATGCCCAGGATCTTCCCCCGTTTGGCAGCCAACCCCCCGGCCACCGCCCCCACCTGTTCCTCGGGCACGGTCACCTCCACGGACATCACCGGCTCCAAGAGCTCCACCCCCGCGCGCCGGGCAGCCTCCCTGAGCCCGTGGGCTGCACAGGTCCTGAAGGCCTGCTCGGAGGAGTCCACCTCGTGGAAAGAGCCGTCCAGCAAGGTCACCCTGAGGTCCACCATGGGGAACCCCCCCAGCGGCCCCGCGGCCATGGCGTCCAGCATCCCCTTTTTCACCGCCGGGATGTATTCCCTGGGGATGCGGCCCCCTACCACCTTGCTGGTGAACTCGAAGCCCTTCCCCGGCCCGGCCGGCTCCAGGCGGAACACGATGTGGGCATACTGCCCCCGGCCACCGGTCTGTTTGACGAGCCGCTGCTCGTGCTCCACTGCCCCGATGACCGTCTCCCGGTAGGCCACCTGGGGCCGGCCCACCTGCACCTCCACCCCGAACTCCCGCCGGAGCCGGTCCACGATGATCTCCAGGTGCAGCTCCCCCATCCCGGAGATCACCACCTCGCCGGTTTCTTCGTCTGATTTGACCACGAACGTGGGGTCCTCGGCGGCCAGGGCGGCCAGGGCCCGAGACAGCTTGTCCTGGTCTGTCCTGGTGGCGGGGGCGATGGCCAGGTCGATCACCGGGGCCGGGAACTCGATGGGCTCGAGGACGATGGGGGCCCCCTCCGGACACAGGGTGTCGCCGGTGTAAGTCTCTGAAAGCCCCACCGCCGCCCCCACGTCCCCGGCCCGCAGCTCCTCCACCGGCTGGCGTCGGTCCGCATGTACCTCAAACAACCGCCCGATCCTCTGCCGCACCCCCCGGGAGGCGTTGTAGACCTGCTGGCCGGTCCGCAGCACCCCAGAGTACACCCGCAGGTAGGTGAGCTTGCCCATGTGCCGGTCAGCCTGGACCTTGAACGCCAGGGCAACCAGGGGCTCCTCGGGGCTGGGCCGGCGCACCAGCTCCTCCCCCTCCCACTCGCCCCTCACCGGGGGCAGGTCGGCCGGAGAGGGGAGGAAGTCCACAATTGCGTCCAGAAGCCTGCGGATGCCCTTGTTGCGGAAGGCGGCCCCACACAGGAGGGGGACCAGCTTCCCAGCAATGGTCGCGGCCCGGATGGCCGCCACCAGCTCCTCCCGGCTGGGCTCCTCCCCGGCCAGGAACTTCTCCAGCAGGCCGTCGTCTACCTCGGCGGCCCGCTCGATGAGGAGCTCCCGGGCGCGGGCAGCTTCGTCGGCAAGCTCAGCCGGGATCCCCCGGATCTCCACCTCCATCCCCTGGGGCCCCTCCCGGTAATACAGCGCGTTCATATCCAAGAGGTCCACGAGGCCCTGGAAGGAATCCTCGGCCCCGATGGGGATCACGATGGGCACCGGGTTGGCGGAGAGTTCTCTCTTGATCTCCTCCACCACCCCCCAGAAATCCGCCCCCACCCGGTCCATCTTGTTCACGAACGCGATCCTGGGCACCCGGTACCGCTCCGCCTGGCGCCACACCTTCTCGGTTTGGGTTTGCACCCCGCCCACGGCACAGAACAGGGCCACATTCCCGTCCACCACCCTCAGGGACCGTTCCACCTCAGCGGTGAAGTCCACGTGCCCTGGCGTGTCGATGATGTTGATCCGATGCCCCTTCCAATAGGCGGTGGTGGCGGCGGAGGTGATGGTGATCCCCCGCTCCCGCTCCTGGGGCATCCAGTCCATGGTGGCCTTCCCCTCGTGCACCTCGCCGATCCGGTGGGTCTTGCCGGTGAAGTAGAGTATGCGCTCGGTGACGGTGGTCTTGCCGGCGTCGATGTGGGCGGCGAGCCCGATGTTTCGCACCTGGGCGATGTGGGGCCCTGGGCTGGGGGAACCACCGGAGGGCATGTCAGCTGTTTTTTCGTTCTTCAACTTGCAATTCACCTCTTAGTCGTTGATCAAGCCGGGGGCAAACCCTCCCGCCGTGGGAACCTTCAATGGGAATGTTGCCACGGAGGGGGAAACCAAAAATAAACCGGGCCCCAGCTCTGGGGCCTCGACCCCGGCGCTTGGCTGGGAGAGAGGGATTCGAACCCCCACTAGCAGGTCCAGAGCCTGCCGGCCTACCATTAGCCGATCTCCCAGTGCCCATCACAATCTTAGCCCGGCCCCTGCACCTCGTCAACCCCCGGGATACGGTCCTAAAACCGGGCGCCAGGGTAAGATTGCGGGACAAAAACCACAGGAGGGATCAAATGCCACTTGACCTCAAACTGCTCCCCCAGGATTACGGAAGGAAATTCCTCCCCGAAGGGCTTTCCCTGGAGAGCTGGGAGGACATCGAGCCCTACTTCTCAGAGCTGGAAAGGAAACCCCTCGCTGACGCCGCCCAGGCGGAACGCTGGCTCCTCGAGCTATCTGAACTCCTGGCCGCTGCCTTCGAGGAACGGAGCATCCGCTACATCCGCATGACCTGCGACACCGCCGACAAAGAGGCCCAAGGTCAGTACTTGCGGTTCGTGACCGAGGTCGAGCCCCACCTCAAAACCTCCCTGCAGCGCCTCCGGGAGAGGTTCGTAAAAAGCCCGGGGGCCGCTGCCCTCCCCCGGGAGCGCTATTTCGTCCTCCTGCGCTCGTTCAAGAACGCCGTAGAACTCTTCCGGGAGGAGAACGTCCCCCTGGAAGTGGAGGAGGCGAAGCTCTCCCAGCGCTACCAGCGGGTCACCGGGGCGATGACGGTGGAGTTTCGCGGCGAGGAACTCACCCTGCAGCGGGCCGCCCGCTACCTGGAGGACCCGGATCGCCGCGTCCGCCGCGATGTGTGGGAGAAGGTTGCAGAGCGCCGGCTCCGCGAGAAAGACGAACTGGAGGAGATCTTCGACGATCTGTTCGCGTTGCGGAAGAGAATCGCCGCCCACGCCGGGTATCCCTGCTACCGGGACTACGCCTTCCGCAAGCGCGAGCGGTTCGACTACGGCCCGGAGGAGTGCCGGGAGTTCCACGCCGCGGTGGAGCGCCATGTGGTGCCGCTTTTGGTGAAGCTCCAAGGGCGGAGGAGGCGGGAACTTGGGGTGGGGAGGCTACGCCCCTGGGACCTGGAGGTGGACCCCGGGGGGAAACCTCCGCTGCGACCATTCTCCCGGGCCGAGGAGCTGGTGGCGGGGGTGGAGGAGATCTTCCGCAGGCTGGACCCGGAGCTGGGCGAGCTGTTTGCGGTGCTCCCCCGCCACGGCCTCCTGGACCTGGAATCGCGCAAGGGGAAAGCCCCCGGCGGGTACCAGGCCACCCTGACCGAACGCAGGCTGCCCTTCATCTTCATGAACGCCGCCGGCCGCCAGCGGGACCTCCGCACCCTGCTCCACGAGGCGGGCCACGCCTTCCACACCCTCCTCTCCAGGGAGGAGCCGCTGATCTTCCTCCGGCGCGCCCCCTCGGAATTCGCCGAGGTGGCCTCCATGTCCATGGAGCTCCTCACCCACCCCGAGTGGCGGGTCTTCTACTCTGGCGAGGAGCTGGAGCGAGCGAGAAGACAGCACCTGGAGGGGATCGTGACGCTGCTGGCGTGGGTGGCCACCGTGGACGCCTTCCAGCACTGGCTCTACACCCACCCGGATCACACCCGGGAGGAACGGCGGGAAGCCTGGACAGCCCTCCGGGGGAGATTCGGGGGGGTGGTGGACTGGACCGGATACGAGGAGGTGCTGGGGTGGGAATGGCAGCGTCAGCTCCACATCTTCCTCTACCCCTTCTATTACATCGAGTACGGGATCGCCCAGCTGGGGGCCCTGGGGCTGTGGGAAGCCTGGCTGGGAGATCCGGCCACGGCCCTGGGGAACTACAAGGAGGCCCTCTCCCGCGGGGGGAGGGAACCCCTCCCGGAGCTTTTCCGGGCGGCCGGCCTCAGCTTCGACCTGGGAGCCCCCCTGGTGGCCCGGGCCGCGGCCCGGCTCGGGGAAGCCCTTTTCCCCTAGCCCGCCGGCCGAGGGGGCGGACATTGTGGGGCAACAGGTGGCACTGTAAAATAGTTTGAGTTATGGATAGAGGCAACCTGCCGCCGAAAAACCTCCGCACCGTCACCTTCATGCTGGTGCTGCTGGTGCTGGGACTCATCCTGGTCCAGACCTTCTGGCCGTTGAGCCAGCGGGGGGTACAGGAGATCTCCTTCTCCTACTTCCAGCAGCTGGTGGAGACCGGCCGGGTGCAGGAGGTGGTGTTCCGCGGGTCCCAGATCGAGGGCCTGCTGACCACCGGGGAACGGATCCTCACCCAAGGCCCGGTGGAGGAGTCCCCCCTGTACACCTCCCTTTTGGAGACCCTGGAGGACCAGGGGGTGGCCTACAGTTTCGACCCCCCCCAGGGGAACCCCTGGCTTCTGACCCTGTTCATGTACATGCTGCCGGTGGTGATCGTGATTTTGTTCTTCTCCTGGATGATGCGCCGGATGCAGGGCGGGGGGGCGCTGTCCTTCGGCCAGTCCCGGGCCAAATTGGTGAGCAAGGAGTTCACCAAGGTCACCTTCAAGGACGTGGCTGGGATCGATGAGGTGATCGAGGAGGTCAAGGAGATCGTGGAGTACCTGCGGTCTCCGGGGCGGTTCACCCGGCTGGGGGCGGAGATCCCGAAGGGGATCTTGCTGGTGGGTCCTCCCGGCACGGGGAAGACGCTGCTGGCACGGGCCATCGCCGGGGAAGCTGGGGTGCCCTTCTACTCCATCTCCGGCTCGGATTTCGTGGAGATGTTCGTGGGGGTGGGGGCGGCCCGGGTGCGGGACATGTTCCAGAAGGCCAAGACCACCACCCCCTGCATCGTGTTCATCGACGAGATCGACGCGGTGGGCAGAAAGCGTGGCGCCGGCCTGGGAGGGGGGCACGACGAGCGGGAGCAGACCCTGAACCAACTGCTGGCGGAAATGGACGGCTTTGAGGCCAATACTGGGGTCATCGTGCTGGCCGCCACCAACCGCCCGGATGTGCTGGACCCGGCCCTGCTGCGGCCGGGCCGGTTCGACCGCAAGATCGTGGTGCCCAGACCGGACCTCCACGGCCGGGAGGCCATCCTCAAGATCCACACCCGCAACAAGCGCCTGGGCCCGGATGTGGACTTGGCCCTGCTGGCCCGCCGCACCCCCGGCTTCGTGGGGGCGGACCTGGAGAACCTGTGCAACGAGGCCGCCCTGCTCGCCGCCCGCGCCCGCAAAGAGCACATCGAGATGTCCGACTTCGAGGAGGCCCTGGACCGGGTGCTCACCGGGCTCAAACGCCGGGGCCTGTACATCACCGAACGGGAAAAGGAACAGATCGCCTATCACGAGGCCGGCCACGCCCTGGTGGGCAAGCTCCTCCCCCACGCCGACCCGGTGCACAAGATCTCCATCATCCCCCGCGGGGAAGGCGCGCTGGGGTTCACCCTCCAGCTCCCCACCGAGGACCGTTACATCGTTTCCCGGGACGAGCTGTTCGACAAGCTCACCGTCCTGTTCGGCGGCCGGGCAGCGGAGGAAGTGGTGTTCAACTCCCAGACCACCGGCGCCGCCGAGGACCTGAAACAGGCCACCGAAATTGCCAAGCGGATGGTGGTGGAGTACGGGATGTCCGAGAAACTGGGCCCCATCAACCTGGGGGCCGAGCGCACCAACATCTTCCTGGGGGAGGAGATCGTAAAGAGCGAGGAACACTCCGAGGAGCTGTCCGCACAGGTGGACCGGGAAATCGTGCGCCTACTTCGGGAAGCGTACAGCCGGGCCCGGGAGCTCCTGACCCGCAACCGGCAGGCACTGGACCGGCTGGCCCGGGAGCTCCTCCGCCAGGAAGCCCTGGAGGGCGAGGAGATAGACCGGCTGTTGGAGGGACTGGCCCTGCAGCCCGCCACATGACCCCCGCGGCACCCAGCAAGCTGGCCCTGCTGGGGGCCACCGGCTCCATTGGCCAGCAGACCCTGGAAGTGGTCCGGGCCCTTGCGGCCCGCGGCCACCAGATCCGGCTGATAACCCTGGCTGCCGGTCGCCGGGTGGAGGAACTGGCCCGGCTGGCGGGCGAGTTCTCCCCCCAACTGGTGGCGGTGGCCGGCCCCCGGGAAGCGGAGGCCATCAAACCTCTGCTCCCCCCCGGGATCGAGCTGGTGTGGGGGGAAGCTGGGCTCCAGCAGGCGGCCGCCCACCCAGAGGTGGAGCTGGTGGTGAACGCGGTGGTGGGGGCGCTGGGCCTGCGGGCCACCCTGGCTGCCCTCCAGGCGGGCAAGGTGGTCGCCCTGGCCAACAAGGAATCCCTGGTGGTGGGGGGGGAGCTGGTGCTGGCTGCCCAAACCAAGCCCCACCAGCTCCTCCCCTTGGACTCAGAGCACGCCGCCCTGGCCCAGCTGTTGGCGGGAATCAAGCCCGGGGAGCTTGTCCGGGCCTGGATCACCGCCTCGGGAGGCCCCTTCTTCCACCTCCCCTCCCACCAGCTGGCCAAAGTCACCCCCCAGCAGGCCCTCGCCCACCCCACTTGGAAGATGGGCCCCCGGATCACCGTGGACTCGGCCACCTTGGTGAACAAGGCGTTCGAGGTCATCGAGGCCCACCACCTGTTCGGCCTCCCCTGGGAGAAGATCGGGGTGTTGGTACACCCACAAGCGATAGTGCACGCGATAGCGGAACTGGTTGACGGCTCACAATTGGCCCAGCTGGCCACCCCGGACATGCGGCTTCCCATCCAGGCTGCCCTCACTCACCCGGCCCGCCTCCCCGGCCCGGCCCGCCCCCTCTCCCTGGCGGGAAAGCGGCTGGAGTTCGCCGAACTGCCCCGGGATAGCTGGCCAGGGTTCTGGACGGTGCTGGAGGCCGGGCGGGAGGGGGGCACGGCCCCGGCGGTGGCCAACGCCGCCGATGAGGTGCTGGTGGAGGCGTTTTTGGCCGGGAAAATCAGCTTCACCGACATCCCCGCGGGCCTGGCCGAGGTGCTGGCCCGCCACAACCCCATCAGCTCCCCCACCCTGGAGGAGCTGTGGGAGGCGGATCATTGGGCCCGTGAGCAGGCAAGGCGGTTTGTGCAAGTCCGCCAGCGGGCATAAAATGGCGCCATGGTGCTGAGTAAACGTTCTGACTACGGAATGCGGATTCTGTATGAGCTCGCCTTGGAGCCGGACCGGCATCATTCCGCCCGGGTGCTCGCCGATCGGCATGGGGTACCGGAGGCATTCCTGCGCAAGATCCTCCAGGACCTCAGGCAGGCGGGGGTAGTGGTGGCCCAGAAAGGCCGCACTGGGGGGTACCGGTTGGCCCTGGCCCCCGGCGAAATCTCCGTGTTTAAGATCCTGTCTGCCCTGGAAGGACCAGTGCCCAAGCTGGCCTGCATCGTGGGCGAGGAGTGCAGGCTGGACCACGGCTGCCCTACCGCCCCCCTGTGGCATTACCTGGAGCGCCGCATCCAAGAAGAGCTCAGCCGACTCACCCTGGCCGATGTGTTGCGGATGGGGCAGGAGGTGACCTCCCCGTGACCCCCACCACCGATGCCGTGCGGGAGGTGATCCGGCAGCGGGTGATCGACCCCGAGCTGGGGATCAACGTGGTAGACCTGGGGCTCATCTACGAGGTGGAGGTGGGGGAGGGGAGGATCTCGGTGGACATGACCCTCACCACCCCGGGGTGCCCGCTGGCCGGAACCTTGGCCTCCCAAGTGGAGGAGGTCCTGCGCCAGGAGTTCGAAGGCTACGAGGTTGAGGTGAGCCTGGTGTGGGAGCCTCGCTGGACCCCGGAGATGATGTCGGAGGAGGCTCGGCGCCAGTTCGGCGCCCTATGACCGCCCAGCAGTGCCCGCTGTGTGGGCGCCGGCGGGGGGAGAGGCCTTGCCCGGCGCTGGACGCCCTCATCTGTAGCAGCTGCTGTGGCCGCCATCGAGGCCGGTCCGTGGCCTGTCCCGCCGACTGCCGCTACCTGAGGGCGGGGGAAGAGCACTTGCGGGCCCGGCGGGCCCGGGAGCTGGACGCCGCCTGGCAAGAATTCGTGGCCGGGCTCTCCCACCCCCAGCTGGAAGAGCTGGTCCGCTACCTGCTGGGGGTGGAGAAGTTGCTCGCTTCCCAGCTCCATACCCACCCCGCCACCGATCAGGATGTGCAGGCGGCCCTGGAGTACCTGGCCCGCATCCTCTCGCCCATCGAGCTCGGGCTTCCGCCCCCCAACGAACTGGCCCGCCTGCTGGAGGAGGAGCTGGGGGCTATGCGTTGGGATGCGCGAGAAAACCGGGAGCTTTTGCGGGAAGCATGCCGCACGCTGGCCGAGTTCGTGGGCTTCTTCTCCCAGAAGGGACCCGGGCCCGAGCGTTACGTGAAGGGGCTGTTGGGGCTCTACCCCCCGCCGCCCCCGGAAAAACCGGAGCTCATCGTTCGCCCCTGACCAGCCCAAGCACCCGCTCCGGGATCGCCGGGTACTCCCGCAGCCTGCCCCCGGTGGCGCGGGAGAGAGCGTTGGCCACCGCGGCGTGGGCCGCCATCAGCGGCACCTCCCCCAGGCCCTTGGCCCCGTAGGGCCCGCCGGAGTAAGGGGCTTCCACGAACTCGATCACGTACTGGCCCGGCACGTCCATCGCCGTGGGGATGTGGTAGCCGGTGAACGAGGGGGCGACGATCCTCCCGTCCTCGCTCCGCAGCTCCTCCATCAGGGCGTAACCGATCCCCTGGGCAATCCCCCCTGCTACCTGCCCCCGGGCCAGGGCCGGGTTCACGATCTTGCCCGAGTCGTGGACGGCCCAGAACCTGGTGACGTGCGTCTCGCCGGTGAGGAGGTCCACCTCCACCTCGGCGATGTGGCAGGCGTAGGCGTAGACGAAGTAGGCGTTGCCCTGGCCGGTTTTCGGGTCCCAGTCCACCGGCGCTCCCTGGGCCCAGCCGGTGGCACCCAGGTCCCAGTTGTGGGCCCACATCCAGCGGGCCACCTCCGAGAGGGGTTTGGCATCCCGGGGGCGATCCTTGGGCCACACCTTCCCGTCTGCGATCTCCACCCTCTGGGAGCCGAAGAACTCCCGGGCCGCGGCCTCGACCCGGGCCCGCAGCTGGCTGGCGGCGTCCAGCACCGCGGCTCCCGCCACGGTGGTGGTGCGGGAGGCCACCGTGGGGCCGGAATCCGGCACCCGGGAGGTGTCCACCGGCGCAAGTTGCACGTCCGAAAGCCGCACCCCCAAGGCCTCGGCGGCGATCTGCCCCAGCACGGTGATCGCCCCCTGGCCCATCTCGGTGTTCCCCACCGCCACGGTGACCGAGCCGTCCGCCTCCAGCTTCACGTACGCCCCGGCCTTATCGAGCAGGGGCGCCTTGGCCCCCATCCCCACCCCGTACATGACCGTGGAGACGCCCACGCCCCGCCGCCGGAACCGCTCCCGCCGGTTGAACTCCTCGGCCTCCCGCCTCAGGTTTTCCCAGTCGGAAAGCTCCCGGGCCCGCTCGATGGCGGCCAGAAGCCCCACCGATTCGGTGAGCCGCTGGCCGGTGGCAGTTTCGTCCCCCTCCCGCAGGGCGTTCTTCTTCCGTAGCTCCAGGGGGTCCATGCCCAGGCGGTTCGCGAGCTCGTCCATCTGGGACTCGTGGGCGAAGATCACCTGGGGGGAGCCGAACCCCCGGAACGCCCCGCAGGGCACGGTGTTGGTGGCCACGGAGTACGCGTCCACCTTCACGTTCGGGATGCGGTAGGGCCCAGGGGCGTGCACCAGCCCCCGCCACAGCACCGCCGAGGACAGGGTCTGGTAGGCGCCGGCGTTGTAGTAGAACTCGACCTCCACTGCCACCAGGGTCCCGTCCCGCTTGGCCCCGGTGCGATACCGGATCACTCCCGGGTGGCGCTTGGAGGTGGAGATGATGTCCTCGGCCCGGTCGTAGACCAGCTTCGTCGGCCGGCCGCTCTTTGCGGCCACCACCGCGGCCAGGGCCGCCAGCTGCGAGGGCACGTCCTCCTTGCCGCCAAAGCCCCCGCCGGTGGCGGTCTGCACCACCCTCACCTTGGAGAGGGGAAGGCCCAACACGGCCGCCACCGCGTTCTGCACGTAATAGGGGCACTGGAGGGTGCCGTAGATGGCCATCCCCCCCTCCTCCGGCACGGCGATCACCCCTTGGGGCTCGAGGTAGGCGTGTTCCTGGTAGCCCACGCGGTACTCCCCTTCCACGACCACGTCCGCCTGGGAAAAGCCCTGCCCTACATCCCCTTTTCTGATCACCATGTGGTTGAAGATGTTGCCGGCCTCCGCCGCCTGGGGGACGGCCACCTGGGGCGCCCCCTCCCGGATGGCCTCCAGGGGGTCCAGGACTGCCGGGAGGTCCTCGTAGGTCACCCGCGCCAGGCGGGCGGCCTCCTCGGCCGCCTCCGGGGTTCGGGCCGCAAGCAGGGCCAGGGGTTCGCCCACGTAGCGGACCCTCCCCTCGGCCAACAGGGGCATGTCCCGGTAGATGATGGGGACCACGTTCTCCCCGGGGATGTCCCCGGGGGTGACCACGCAGACCACCTGGGGGTGGGCTTCCACCCGGGAGAGGTCCAGGGCGGTGACGCGGGCGTGGGGGCGATCGGACCTGATCACCTTGACATAGAGCATCCCGGGGAAGGAGAGGTCGTCGGCGTAGCGGGCCTGGCCGGTGACCTTGGCGGCGGCGTCCAGCCGGGAGGCGGAGCCGCCCACGATCCGGGTGGGGGCTTGAGTGATCTCGTCCATTGGGGCTCCTTTGGCCAGGGATTGTAGGGGCTTGGGGCCAAAGCTCAAACCGGTGGGGGAATCAGGGCACGGGGTCTGGTCCCCCGGGGTGCCAGGGGCCGCATTTGAGGAGCCGTTTTACAGCGAGCCAACCGCCTTTCAGGAGGCCGTATTTGGCGATGGCCTGGTGGGCGTAGTGGGAGCAAGTGGGCCAGAAGCGGCAGCGGTGGGGGAGGAGTGGGGAGAGGATGAGCTGGTAAGCGCGGATGAGGGAGAGGGTGAGGCGTTTCATGGGGAGATTATAGCGTGGGGTTGACGTGGGGGGCGGGGCGGCTATCATTAATTTAGCAACCAAGGGTGGTGAGTGCTAAATGAAGGGACGCCGGCAGCTTCTGCTCAAGGAAGTCGTCGACCACTACATCAGAACCCGCCAGCCCGTGTCCTCCAAAACCCTGGTGGAGGCCTACGGGCTCCGCTTCAGCTCTGCCACCGTCAGAAACGAACTGGCGGCCCTGGAACGGGAGGGCTTCCTCTACAAACCCTACCCCTCCTCCGGCCGCATCCCCACCAAGAAGGCGTTCCGCTTCTTCGCCAATTGGCTGTTGGAGCTGGCCGAAATCAGGGAACAACCGGCCCGGCTCCCGGCCGAACCCCCGGAGCCCGCCCCCCAGGAGCTCCCCGAACTCCTGCGCCGCACCGCCCTCCTCCTCTCCACCATGACCGGCACCTTGGCCTTCGTGCTCGGCCCGGAGGTGGAGGCCCTGCGGCTGGCCGGCCTGGTGATGCGCCGCATCGGCCCCGGGGCGGTGCTGGTGGTGGTGCTGTCGGAACTGGGGGTGGTGGAGTCCCGGGTGCTCCAGCTCCCCGGGGACCTGTCCCCGGAGGAGGTGGCCCAGGTGGAGGAGGTCCTCTCCCAGCGCGTCCGGGGGCTGACCCTGCATCAGCTGGCCCAACTGGGGGGACTGGAGGTCAAGGGCTGGCACGACCGCACCGTGCTGGCCGCCCTGGAGGTGTTGGGGCAACTCGCCCAGCGGGGCCTGAGGCGGCGCCTCTACCTAGAAGGCGCGGCCCAGCTCCTGCGCGGGGTGTCCCAGCAAGCCTCCCCCACCACCGTGGAGAGGATCTGCTCCCTGCTCAAGCTACTTGAGGACGAACGCAGGTTCGTCCAGGTCATCACCCAATTGCGGGCCGGAAACCAAGACCTGGCCGCCGCGGTGGGGGAGGAGGCGGTGCCGGAACTAGCGGACTTCAGCGTGATCACCGTCCCCTACTTCGGCGAGACCGGCGTCCTGGGGGTGATCGGCCCCTTGTGGTTGGACTACGCCCGCGCTTTCTCCGCCACCCGCTACGTGGCCGGCAGGCTCAAGGCCATCCTGGCCAGCGCTGGCCGCATCCAGGAGGTGGAGGCATGACCGAGGAGCGCCAAGCCAAGGCCTCAAACGACAAGGAACCGGAACTGGAAACGCTCAGGCAGGAGCTTGCGGCCAAGGAGGAGGAGCTCAAGGGCCTGAGGGAACGGCTCCTGCGCCTGCAGGCGGACTTCGACAACTACCGCAAGCAGGTGGCGCGGGAGACCGGGGCCTTGGCCCGCCGGGTCCAGGACCAGGAAATCCTGGACTTCCTGCCCGTCTACGACGCGCTGGAACGGGCCTTCCAGGCCTTCCGGCGCAACGAGGACAGCGAGAGCTTCGTGGAGGGGGTGGAGCGGATATTCGCCCAGTTTGCAGAGATCCTGAAGCGAAAGGGCTGCCAGCCCTTCGACTCGGTGGGCCGCAAGTTCGACCCCGCCTACCACGAGGTGCTGGTGACCGCCCACGACCAAGCGGAGCGAAACGTGATCCTGGAGGAATTCGAGCGCGGCTGGCTGCGGGAGGGAGAGGTGCTGCGGCCGGCCAAGGTGAAGGTGAGCCTCGGCCCAAAAGGGGGTGAGGATGATGGCGGAGACGGAAAAGGTAATCGGAATTGATCTTGGTACCACAAACTCCTGCGCCGCCATCGTGCGGGGCGGGCGCCCGGAGGTGATCCCCAATGCCGAGGGGGACCGGGTCACCCCCTCCGCGGTGGCGTTCACCGAGTCCGGCGAGATGCTGGTGGGCAAGCTGGCCAAACGCCAGGCCATCCTGAACCCGGAGCGCACGGTGCTCTCCATCAAGCGCAAGATGGGCACCGACCACCGGGTGCGGATCTCCCTGGACGGGAAGGTCAAGGAGTATTCCCCGGAACAGATCTCGGCCTTCATCCTGCAGAAGATCAAGCGCGACGCCGAGGAGTTCCTGGGGGGGAAGATCCACAAGGCGGTGATCACCGTCCCCGCTTACTTCAACAACCTCCAGCGCCAGGCCACCAAAGACGCGGGCAAGATCGCCGGCCTGGAGGTGCTGCGGATCATCAACGAGCCCACCGCCGCAGCGTTGGCCTACGGCCTGGACCGGGGCGGGGAGCAGAAGATCGTGGTCTACGACCTGGGGGGCGGCACGTTCGACGTGTCCATCCTGGAGATCGGCGAGGGTGTGTTCGAGGTGGTGGCCACCGACGGGGACACCCAGCTCGGGGGCGACGACTTCGACCGCCGGATCATGGACTGGTTGATCGAGGAATTTAAGAAGGACACGGGCATAGACCTCAGGAACGATCCGGCGGCCTGTCAGCGGCTCCGGGATGCCGCCGAGCAGGCCAAGATCGAGCTCTCCTCCCGGATGGAGACCCAGATCTCGCTGCCCTACATCACCGCCGATGCCTCCGGGCCCAAGCACCTGGAGAAGACCCTGACCCGGGCCAAGCTGGAATCGCTGATCGAGGACCTGCTCCAGCGCACCATGAGGATCGTGGACGCGGCCCTCCAGGCGGCCAAGCTGTCCCCGGAGGACATCCACCAGGTGGTGCTGGTGGGCGGGTCCACCCGGATCCCCCGGGTGCAGGAGCTGGTGGCGGCCAAGTTCGGCAAGGCCAAGATCAACAAGGAGATCAACCCGGACGAGGTGGTGGCCATGGGGGCAGCCATCCAGGCGGCCATCCTGGCCGGGGAGATGGACGAGATCGTGCTTTTGGACGTGACCCCGCTGACCCTGTCCATCGAGACCCTGGGCGGGATCGCCACCCCCATCATCGAGCGCAACACCACCATCCCGGTGGAGCGCACCAAGACCTTCACCACCGCCGAGGACTTCCAGACCCAAGTGGAGATCCACGTGGTGCAAGGGGAGCGGAAGATGGCCGCCGACAACAAGTCCCTGGGGAAGTTCGTGCTCTCGGGCCTGCCCCCTGCCCCCCGAGGGGTGCCCCAAATCGACGTCACCTTCTCCATCGACGCCGACGGCATCCTGCACGTGAAGGCCAAGGACAAGGCCACCGGAAAAGAAGCGGCCATCACCATCAAGGAGACCTCCCGCCTCACCCCGGAGGAGATCGAGAGGATGCGGAAGGAGGCGGAGGAACACGCCGAGGAAGACCGGCGAAAGGCGGAGGAGGCCGAGGCCCGCAACCAGGCCGACATGCTCATCTACACGGTGGAGAAGGCCCTGCGGGAGCTGGGGGACAAGGTGTCCTCCCAAAAGCGGGCCGAGATCGAGGCTGCCATCCGATCCCTCAAGGAGAAGATCGAGGCCAAGGCGGACCTGGCCTCCATCCGGGCGGCCATGGAGGAGCTCAAGCGGGCCTCGGGCGAGGTGGCCGCCGAGGCCTACCGCCAAGCCGCCGGTGCCCCGGGGGGTGGCGAGGACAAAGGCGACCGCGACAAGGGCGAGGACTACATCGACTATAAGAAGGAGTAAAGCTTGCCCAAGGACTACTACCAGATCCTGGGGGTGCCGCGAGATGCCTCCCAGGAGGAGATAAAGCGGGCCTATCGGCGGCTGGCGAAAAAATACCACCCGGACGCCTACAAGGGCGACAAGAAGGAGGCTGAGCGGCGCTTCCGGGAGATCGCCGAGGCCTACGAGGTCCTGTCGGACCCGGAGAAGCGGGCCCAGTACGACCGGTTCGGGCACGTGGGCCCCGAGCAGGGGTTTGACTTCGGGCCCATGGACTTCCGCCGGGCCCGGGAGGCGTTCGAGGAGTTCTTTGGCCCGTCGGCGTTCGACGAGATCATCAACCTGTTCTTCGGGGAGGGGGCGCGGCCCCGGGCGCGGGCCCGCCCCACCCGGGCCCGCCGGGGGGAGGACCTGGAGTACCGGATCAAGATTTCCCTGGAGGACGCGGCCTTCGGGGCCCGCATCCGGGCCACCGTGCCCCGCCTGGTGAGCTGCGATCGCTGCGGCGGCTCCGGGCTGGAGCCGGGGACCGGGGTCAGAGCCTGCCCCACCTGTGAAGGCTCCGGACGCATCCAGTACCGGCAGTTCACCATGCTGGGGTCGTTTGTGAACGTGAGGACCTGTCCCGAGTGCGGGGGCACCGGGGAGGTCCTGGAGTACCCGTGTCGGAAGTGTCGGGGGGAGGGGCGGGTCAAGGAGAAGAGCGAGCTTTCCATCGTCATCCCCAAGGGAATCGAGGACGGGGCCCGCCTGCGCCTCCGGGGGGAGGGGAACGCTGGGCGGGCCGGCGGCCCGCCTGGGGACCTGTACATCACGGTGGAGATCCAGCCCCATCCCGTGTTCCAGCGCCAGGGGGCGGACCTAGCGGTGGAGGTGCCGGTCCACTATGGGCAACTCGTCCTCGGGGGGAAGGTGCGGGTGCCCACCCTGGAGGGGGAGGAGGAGCTGGAGGTGCCAGCGGGGACCGATCCCGGTCAGGTGCTGCGCCTGCGGGGGCGGGGGCTGCCCCAGGGCCGCCAGCGGGGTGATCTTCTGGTGCACCTGAAGGTGGTGATCCCCAAGGGCCTTTCCCGCTCCCAGCGGGAGCTTTTGCGCAAGTTCACTGACTCCCTCCCCCCACCTGAGTAGCCCGGCAGACGGAACGGTCAACTGGCCCTGCCCGGGGAGGCTCCCCCCCAAAGCACCCGGGCCACCCCCACCAGCACCAGCCCCATCCCCAGGCCGGAAAGCGGGGCGATCTCCTCTCCAAGCAGGAAGAAGGCCCACAGGGCTGCCCCCACCGGCTCCCCCAGGATGGCCACCGCCACCGCTGGGGCCGGCAACCGGCGCAGGGCCCAGTTGAAACTCGTGTGCCCCACAAGCTGGGGTCCCAGCCCCAAAAACACTATCCATAGCCAGCTTTCCTCCCTGGGCAGGAGGGGGAGCCCGGCGGCCCACCCCGCCCCCAG